>SAMEA104404103__coassemble_1727_pt1 | contig 12634 bp, 7 predicted proteins | sample SAMEA104404103__metabat2_low_PE_034 | metagenome-assembled genome bin SAMEA104404103 (sample SAMEA104404103) | Balaenoptera acutorostrata | reverse complement strand
GGCTCGGGCGCGATACGGACCAGCACGCGGCTGTTACCAGACTGCAGAGCATGCGACTGACCATTATACACCCAGCCAAAAGAACCGACGACACGTCCGCCATCGGGCTGCACATTACCGATAACCACATCCGTGTCGCCGGTCATCCGGGGATACCCACTATGAAGCATCGCCCCAGCACCAAAAATACTCCCCCGAACCCGAGCCTCACCATCAATCACCACCGCAGCATCACCGACTGTCACCGGCCGACCAGCAATCTTGTAATCGCCGCCCGAAACATGCGTCTTAATATACGTCGTGCCACTCAGATAAATGCAACTGTCGCCAATCAAGTTTTTTGAAAAGTTCCGTCCATTATCCCAGTCTGAGAAGTTGCCGCCGTTCACAGCATGATACGTTCCTCCAGTCACCTTGAGCCACAAACCGCCTGGAGCCTCGAGCGACAACGTGTCATTGGAAGCCCGTCCACCAGACAGCGTCGGCACGCTACCAGGTTCGGTTCCGGAAACCTCTGCCGCCCAGGCCGTTTTTTTCTCCAGACCGACGGTACAAAGAAACGCATCGTGTTCAGCCATCGCGAACCTGCTCCCACGCAGCTCCTCCGCCCCAACCGCCGCTTCGGGCAACTGCTTGCCTCGCTGCAGCCAAATATCAGGCAGCGGAATCCATCCCTGCGCGGCAATTGCCGACGATGCCTGTATAAGGACATACAACAGCAAAACAACTCCAATCGCCCTGCGGAACATGCTCCCGCAGCGTCGGCTGCTGTGCGTATCGGGTACTTCTGTCATAATGTTTGCTACTTCCTAATCTACAAAATCTCTATAGCTTTACAATAACACAGCCGGAAATAAAATTCAATGTGTACGTTTTATATGCGAATTGCGATGTGCTTAACAATCCTTAGGAAAATGTCTTTCACATAGGCAATGGGTGCATACAGCAGTACCCACTTTTCGCAACAAGCGTTAAAAATACCCAAAACTTACACATTGAATTTTACATCCGCCCCATGCTATCTTATCATTGATTTCGGGGCAACGGACCGCTCTTTTAGGCAGACCGACCCTTCGCTGGGAAAACCCGAAAACCAGCTTCCGCCCGCTCAGGGTCTCTTTTCATCCCTTTCCGAAGTGCGCTCTGTCGTGAGCCACCTCCGGGAATCATCGGTCTCTGCCGAATTACGGAAACGATTCGAACGAGAAGTTATAAGAATACTCCCAACCTATGTTTCCCTATCGGCCGCCGCTCCCCGTGAGCAGGCGGCTGGTTGCTTTTTAAGACTCTTCCCCAAATCTACCGTCGACTTCAGAAAACAAAAGCCACCATCTAGGAGTCTGTAGGTGTATAGATGCAAACGGCGAAAAAGTGAAAGAAGTGGGCAGAAGTGAGGATATTGAAGGAGTGCAGTGACCCTTGCACGACTACGAGACCGTTAGACATGCACATTTAAGGAGCTCTTTATAGCTCACAGAAATCAACGACTCTCTCCCGACGGCAGACAGGAGAGCTTTAGCGAAATAAACATGGTAACGGTGGCGCGAAAGAAGCGAGAAATAAACGTGTAAAGCTGACACAAGTCTAAACAGTAGAAACCACAGCAGCGTAGCGGCCAATGACGAAATTAAAATCCGTAGCCTTACTTTTAAAAGCCCACACATAGAAGGAAAACACGCGAGGAGGCAGAACATATACTTTTTCATAAAAGTTATAAATGATTTTAACTAAAAAATTCGTTTTAAAACGATTGACATATCATATTGACACAATACAAACGTTAATACAACTCAAGAAACAGATGAGTCCCCCAAACAGCCCATTTACCCCCTTCAGGATGGACACAAAGGGAAAAAGAAACAAAAGATGCTGCGTCCCGTTGCGCGGACGGGAGGGAGCACTGTGGGAAGGCGGGGCTGCGCAGTTTTTATTTTTCCCAGATGCCTACGTAAAAAGATTTCAGTAAAGCTGAAGCGCATGCGAACCTGCCAGCTGCAAGAAAAACACAAAAGAAATACCCTAGCGAAAAAATAGACCTATGTAAAAGCAAAGTGATATATAATATCAATACGGGCAGAGATAGAAGTTATACCAACAGGCACGGTCCATGAGATAGGCCCAAGCAACATGCAGAAGACAGCAAAGATTGACCCACACGGAGAGTTGGTATATCATTAGTACAGGTCGTAATTTCCGAAAGTGCCCGTGTACGGACGGGAAAAGCGGCCGAACATTTGACGGAAACCGCCCCAAGTCTGTCGCGCTCGCGGCAGATACGGACGGCAGGAATCCCTCATTTAACCAAACACAAGGAGTCATTAGATATGTCTTGCCTCGTTCCCCCCGCCCCTAAATTCGTCCCGCCGTTTGACGAAGGCTTCAAGCCCGCCTTTATCGCGCTTCGTACCATCCGCGAAGCAGCCAAGGCTGACCCTGCCGGCACGGTTGTGATTGCCATCGAGCGCGACAACGGTGCCGTCAACCGTTACGAACTGCCTTACCCCAAGGCCGTGCTTAGCTGCGACTGCTTCCCCGCTTTCGTGGAGCGCCTTGTCAAGTTCATGCTCTGGTCCGCTGGCGGCTACAAAATCATGATTGATGCCCCTGAGGCCGTCACCGCCAAGATTAAGGCCGATTACACCGCCACCGGTGCCCGTGCCTTCGATTACGATTTCTTCAAGACCGTTTATGACCGTCCGCTCGAAGTGGTCGCCATGCCCGCCGCCGAAATCCCGGCTGGTCACGATCTCTCCGTCTCCCTCGGCGGCAACATGAACGGCAACCGCATCGGTTTCGACCTCGGCGGTTCTGACTTTAAGCTAACCGCCATGGTTGACGGCGAACCCGTCTGGCAGAAGGAAATCCCCTGGGATCCCTACAATGCCACCGACGCAGCTTATCACTACGATCACATCAAGGCCGGCTTCGAAGAGACCATCTCTCACCTCCCCGGCAACAAGGTTGATGCCATCGGCGGCTCCTCTGCTGGCGTGATTGTCGACAACGAACTCCGTGTTGCTGGTCTGATTAAGGGCATCAAGGATCCCGAGCAGTACAAGCTCGCCCAGCGCCTCTTCAAGCGCCTGAAGGCCGATTACGGCGTTCCCATGGATGTCGCCAACGATGGTGACGTCTCCGCCCTTGTGGGCCGTCTGGCCCTCGGCAAGAAGGGTATCATCGGTCTGGCCATGGGTACCTCCGAAGCTGTCGGTTACATCGACAACTCCGAGAAGGGTGTGCTCACTGGCCGCATCTCCGAACTTGCCTTCGCCCCCGTCGACCTAAACAAGGATGCCGCGGTCGATCCGTGGTCCGGCGATGCCGGTGTCGGCGCCCTCTACTTCTCCCAGCAGGCCGTCAACAAGCTCGGCCTCGCCGCAGGCTTCCCCTTCAAGGAGGAAACCCTCCCCCTGCGCCTGAAGGAAGTCCAGGCAGCCATGGAGAAGGACGACCCCACCGCCCTCAAAATCTACGAAGCTATCGGTATCTATCTCGGCTACTCCCTGCCCTGGTACGCCGAATTCTACGATTACCACTCCCTGATGCTCCTCGGCCGTGTCTCTTCTGGCAAGGGTGGCGACCTCATCCTCGCTACCGCCAAGAAGGTCCTCGCTGCGGAATTCCCGGAGTACGACATCGACGTCTTTATGCCTGACGAGCAGGTCCGCCGCCTCGGCCAGTCCGCAGCTGCCGGCTCCCTCCCTGAGTGCTAAAGACACCGCAAAAGGGTGCGCATCCTTCTGGTGCGTACCCTTTTCGTGCATCCCTCAACAGGAAATTCACAATGAATTCGCTCTACAACAAATACCTCCTCTTTATCGCCGGTCTCGGCGGACTGCTGTACGGTATTGACGTCGGCGTGATTGCTGGCGCCCTGCCGTATCTGCAGGCGACCACCAACTACACGGCTGCCCAGCTCTCGACCGTCGTCGCGGCTGTGCTGCTCGGTTCGGTGCTCTCCTCGCTGTTCGCTGGGTCCCTCTCCGACCTCTTCGGCCGTAAGGCGATTATGATCCTCTCCGGCGCCTGCTTCGTGCTCAGCGTTCCGGTCATCTGCATTCCCGAAGGCTTCACCTGGCTTGTTGCCGGCCGAATCCTTCAGGGTGCTGCTGCTGGCCTCATCGGCGTGGTTGTGCCGCTCTATCTCGCGGAAAATCTGCCCGCTGAGAAGCGCGGTTTCGGCACTGGCATGTTCCAGTTCATGCTGACCATCGGTCTCGTATTCGCGGCCCTCGTCGGCATCTGCTTTGCTTCCCACGTGGAAACAGTTGCCGCCACTGGCGATCCCGTTAAGATTCTCGCTGCCAAGAACTTCGCCTGGCGCGCCATCTTCTGGGCCTGCGCCGTCCCGGGTGTTATCTTCACCGTCGGTGCGTTCTTCATCTCCGAATCTGCCCGCTGGCTCTTCAAGAAGGGCAAAATGGATGCCGCCCTCAAGGCCCTCATCCGCTCCCGCGGCGAAGAACTCGCCAAGAAAGAACTGGCCGACATGGGTGCCGAACCCGCCGAAGGCGAAGCCGACAAGGCCGATGCCAATACGCCGAAGGATTCCCTCTTCCAGAAGAAGTACATCGTGCCCTTCGTGCTGGCCGTGGTCATTCTCGCCTGCAACCAGGCAACGGGCGTGAACTCCGTGCTCGCCTACATCGTGGACGTCCTCAAGCAGGCCGGCCTCGACGGCGCCTTGGCCAACTGGGGTGACCTCACCGTGAAGATTCTCAACATGGTCATCACCTTGGTCGCCATGTTCCTTGTCGACCGCCTCGGCCGCAAGTTCCTCCTCACCATCGGTACCTCTGGTATCATCATCGGCCTCCTCGGCGTGGCCTTCCTCTTCTACTCCTCCGAGTCCAAGATGGAAGATTACACCAAGAACCTGCCGAAGATTGCCTATGCCCGCACCGTGACCGAAAATGTCGTCGATGCCAAGACTGGTCTCGAAGTCAAAGATGCCAACGGCAAAATCAAGACCCAGGACAACACGTACGACTTCATCTACACGATGACGCCCGCCAAGGTGGCCCTGCTGACCCGCAAGCCTTTTGAGGACTCCCAGGTCAAGGTGATTTACGCTGTCAACGGCGGCACCTCCTCCAAGACCATCGTCGTCCGCAAGGGCATTCCCGAAGCCGACCTGACCATGAAGATTCCTGCCGAAGAAGGCAAAACCTTCGAACTCAAAGGCATCAAGGTCGGTCCTCTGCCCACGCAGGCAAACGGTTGGCTGGTCACCGTCTTCTTCGCTCTGTTCATCTCCGCCTTCGCCATCGGCCCGGGCGTGTGCGTATGGCTGGCGCTCTCCGAGCTCATGCCCAACCGCATCCGCGCCGTCGGTATGTCCGTGGCTCTGCTGATCAACCAGGGCGTCTCGACGATTATCGCCGGCACCTTCTTGCCTGTGGTCGCTATCTGCGGCTACAACACGATTTTCTTCTTCTGCGCAGGCTGCACCGTAATCTACTGGATTACCGCCGTCTTCTTCCTGCCTGAAACCAAGGGCCGTACCCTCGAAGAAATCGAAGCCTACTTCAGCGGCAAGAAAAAGCTCAACTAAGCCAACACTGCCGATTAAAGTAAAAAAACAAAACACCCGAAAGCTCTGGCTTCCGGGTGTTTTGTTTTTTGAGGGGCCAGAGGCCAAGCCCAAGGCAAAAGCAGACTGCAGCACGAAGCCTGAACGGGCGTGTAGGAAGGGGTACTGATAGGACCATAGGCCTCCTCCGAGGACTGCGCAAGAAGGAGCAACGCGGGCGGGCAGAGCCTACACGCAGGGGCTGAGCACGAGGGCTGCGTGCCATGTGACCAGATTGTGTGGCCTATTTATTTTCGCCGGAAGGCCAGTTTCAGCACAAGGAAAACGGCTTCGCGAGCGATAGCAAGGCTCATTTTGCTGATGCCAGCGGCGCGGTCGACAAAGACGATGGGAATCTCGCGAAGGGAGAAGCCACGGCACCAGGCGCGGTGGTTGATTTCTATCTGAAATCCGTAGCCTTCGGCTGCGATACGGTCAAGTTCGATGGCCTCGAGAACTTCTCTTCGGAAACATTTGAAGCCAGCAGTGGGGTCAGCGACGGGCATACCAGTGAGAAGACGAACATAGATACCGGCGCCGCGGCTGAGCATGAGGCGGCGCAGAGGCCAATTAAGAACCCGGGTATTTCCGCCGACGTAGCGGGAGCCGATGATAAGGTCATCAACTTCGGCGGCGGCCAGCAGGCGGGGGAGATCGTTGGGATCGTGCGAGAAGTCGGCATCTATCTGAAGAATGCGGTCGTAGCTGCGCTGCAGTGCCCAGCGAAATCCGTCAACATAGGCGCGACCGAGGCCTTCCTTGGCTCGACGGTGGAGTACGTAAAACTGCGGATTTTCTTTGGAAAGCGCTTCGGCGCTGTCGCCAGTACCATCTGGGGAGTTATCATCGACAATCAGCAAATCAGCGGTCGGCAACGCTTTCAGTACGGCTTCTGCGAAGAAACGGATATTTTCTTTTTCGTTGTATGTGGGGGTAACGACCAGCACGCGGCGGTCAGCTCCCCCCGAGGTGGCCTTATTCACCCGCGGCCTCCTCCGCAACGAGTTTCAGGAGACGTTCCACGGCCTCGGTTGCAGGCATCGTTCCGAGGTGGCATCCTCTGCGGAAGAGGGCGAAAGTGCCGCGTCCACCGCAGAGAGCAAGATCTGCTTCGCGCGCTTCTCCTGGGCCATTGACGACACAGCCCATCACCGCTACGTGAATACGTTTGGCATCAGGGTGTTCGCGATAGAAGGTTTCGAGTGCGTCCGAGACGGTATCCGCAGCCTCACGGACATCGACCTGGGTGCGCCCACAGGTAGGACAGCTGGTGACCCAAGCACCAGGAGCGCGCAGACCGCAGGCGCGGAGAAGTTCCACGCCGACACGGACTTCCTCTTCGATTGGTGCCGTCAGCGAGATACGGATGGTATCGCCGATACCTTCTTCGAGCAGGCGAGAGAGGGCAACGCAACTGGTAACGGTTCCACGGCGCGCGGTTCCGGCTTCAGTCAGACCGAGATGAAGGGGGTAATCACATTTGGAGGCGAGTAAGCGGTAGGCTGCGAGGGTTCGGGGAATATCAGAGGCTTTTACCGAAATTTTGATTTCGCGGTAATCGAGGTCTTCCAGATATTTCACGTGCTGCAAGGCGCTTTCGACCAGGGCCTCTGCGGTGGCCGAGCCGTATTTGGCGAGCAGGGATTTGTCAAGGGAGCCGCCGTTTACACCGATGCGAATTGGCACACAGCGAGGACGAGCGGCATCAATGACGGCTTTTACGCGGTCAGCACCACCGAGATTGCCAGGATTGATACGCAAAGCATCAAGACCAGCATCGAGGGCGGCGAGAGCGAGGCGGTAGTCGAAATGAATATCGGCCACGAGTGGGAGGCGGCTCTTAGCGCAGAGCGTTTTGAGGGCATCGGCGGCATGCATGTCTGGCACGGCCACGCGAAAAATGTCGCACCCGAGCTCAGCGGCGCGATCAATCTGTCCGAGAACGGCCTTAACATCGGTCGTCGGCACGTTGGCCATGGTCTGAACCGAAATCGGTGCACCGCCGCCCACAGCGACGGAACCGACATGTAACTGGCGGGTTTCTGTTCTGATTGTCATGAGTAAAAGGGAGCGCGCAAAGCGCGGATGAATAATGAATGGTGAATGATTGCAGATGGACTACGCCCACATGACACTCGACTTCTGACTTCAGGCATCTGTCTTCATACATCTGCCATCAAAAGAGACCGCGGAGGAGGCGGGCGGAATCCTGGTAGAGAAACCAGACCATAAGGCCAATCAGCGCGATAGCGAAGACGTTCGAGAGCACCCCGAGGACGCGGGGGCTGATTTCGCGACGGAAAATCATGGCGTACAGAGCGAAAATTACGTGTCCGCCGTCGAGCACGGGTAGCGGAAGAAGGTTAAGGATGGCCAGGTTGACGCAGATTAGGCGAAGAAAACCGAGGCTAACCCAGAGACCTGTCTGGACGACATGAATCAACACACCGAAAATCATGAGGGGACCGCCGAGGCCGCTAGCTGCGCGTCCGGCTTCGCCCTTGGTTTTTGGAGCCATGAGAGCTTTGAAGATACGCAAGACACCATTGGCATCGGCCTTCAGCTGGGCCATCACACCGCGTTCAGTCATCCACTGGAGCTGGCGCTGTCCAAAGTAGGCAAGCACCACACCAATACGAGGACGTCCGGCCTGTGCGACAATGGCTTTAGCTTCGTTGTCAGAGGCGGGGGTGATATCGGAGAGCTTCAGCGTTTCAGGAACGAGGGTAACCTCGCGCGATTCACCGTCGGAGACAATGGTCAGCTTCACAGGCTTCTGCGCATCTTTGCGCTGGGTGAGCTGCTCCATCATCACAAAAGGTTCGCCGTCGACGGTCTTCAGAATATCGCCGCGCTTCAATCCAGCCCGAGCTGCGGGCGAATCGGGGACAACATCCCCGATACCGACAGAAATCGGCCCAGGCATCATACCGCCGATAATATAATAGGGTTCGCCAGGCTGCAGCTGCGTATCAAGTACGGCGGTTGTCTCCAGGCGTTTGCCCGCACGTTCGTAACCCACCGTTACCGTCGTGTCTTTAGTGCCGGAGAGGAAGCTTTCGGTCTGAACATCGGACCAGCTGCGTACGGCCGTGCCATTGACGGAGAGGATGCGGTCACCCGCCTGGAGACCGGCATTGGCTGCAGAAGATTGAGGATAAACGATGCCAAGCTCCGTAGAGCCGCCAGTGGCACCATCAGGCGCACCGTAGCAGATTAGCATCGCACAGAGAATCGCGAGCACCACGTTGCCGAAGGGTCCGGCCAGAGCCACCAGAATGCGTTTCCAAGGGGCGGCAGGCGGGATAATTTCCTCACTGCCATCGCTGTGGTCGCCCTGGATTTTCTTCATACCCTCAGGATCTAGCTGGGGTAGCGACACATAGCCGCCGAAAGGGATGGCAGAGAATCGAATTTCCGTTCCGCCAACATCACGCTTCCAGAGGGCTGGCCCGAAGCCAATGGAAAAAACATCGGCCTTGAGCCCAAGCAGGCGGGCGACAAGGAAATGTCCCAGCTCATGAATAAAGACGGCTAGACTGAAAATGACAATGGCCAACACAATCGACAGTGGCCACAGGATGTACGAAGGCAGAGGCATAGGAACCTTTGTTGAGGCGTTTTACGCCGATGAATGGTGAACGACGAACCGCAGTCAGAACGCTGAGCTCAGGGCTCTAGAGGCTCGAAGAAGCGTTCGCGGTTGCGGAAGCGCGCGATTTCGCGGTAACCAACCCGGGCCAGAAGTTCATAGGCCCGCGAGAAGTTACAGCAGACGAAGCGTGCACGATGAGCATCGGAGGAGACGGTCACAGGGATACCGCGGTGGAAACAGGCACGCAGAAGCGCTTCACTGGGATAGCATTCGCGGCAATCCTTATTCCATCCAGAGGTATTAAGCTCCACAACCATATCTGCTTCTTTAATAGCATCCAGCGCATCGCGAATGAGGTCCGTCATATCCTCGGTGGGATAAAAGGCGAACTTTTTAATCAAATCGATATGGCCAGCGATGTCGAAAAGACGGGACTCAGCCATCTCGCGCTCGGCTTTCCAGAAGTCACGAACGACACGGTTGACACCGTCTTCGTCCAGCGCCTCCCAGAAGGAGCGGAAATTGTCAATGCTGTCAGCATGCACATAGTGCACAGAGCCGATAGCATAGTCCAAACGCGGGTCTTCGGCCATCGGGCGGAGCCATTCTTTGGAACCGTCCAGCCAGTCGAATTCCAAGCCTTTGCGGATTTCCATACCGGCGCTGTGCTGTGCGAGTTCGTCCAGTGCTTCAAAATAGCGATTTTCGAGAGAAGGCTTCAGTGCCCACTCGGGCACGGTGCTTTCAACGGGAGCATCGCGATAGAAGTGCTCGGAGAACCCGAGGATTTCAACACCCTGCCCCTGTGCCTGACGGAAGAACTCTTCGGGAGTTTCCGCACCGTCACTGAAGACGGTGTGGTTGTGATAGGATGCGCGTTTCATTGTTTTGTATTCTTTCCAGCGGTCCGCTTTTTCGGTGCCGTCTTGCCAGCCGCTTTTTTCGGAGGAGCTTTCTTTAGCATCGTTTTTTTAGCTACCGGCTGTTTGCCTGCGTGTTTTTTCCCAGGCTTTGCCGCCATAGCTTTTCTGCTTCCTCGAACGGCCGGCATAGCATGTTTGGTGTGCTTGGTCTGCACAGCCCGATTTCGCTGTGCCTCGGCTTCGTCGTCATAGACAGGGCGCGGGGCTGCTGCGGGCTTTTTGGACGCGGCGAAAGATGCTGGGCGACGGCTGCCAGGGCCAGGACGTCCGCCACGACGACCTCGCTGTTTCGCAATAGCTGCAGTACGAGTTTCCTCGGCGTGGCGTCCACCATTCCACGTATCCACCGCCGATCCCTGCACATAGGCAAAGTCGAGGCGGCGCGCGGAGAAGTCAACCCGGGCAATATAAACCTTCAGATTCATGCCAGCCTTGATGGTCAATTTACCCGCGGAAAGGGTTTCGGATGTCGGATTGAAGGTGACATAACGGGGCGAAATACCGGCAACATGTACCATGCCCGACAGCTGCAGATCGAGCACATCGACAAAGAAGCCGAAGGGCTTGACCGCCACCACCACGGCATCGTATTCCTGCGGCTGGCCGTCTGCCAGCTGCTGCTGAAGGAAGCGATACTTTTTAATTTCGGTGAGAGCTCGCTCTGCCTCATCGGCAATCTGTTCGCGTTCCGTGGCCCGTGCGGCTGTGCGCTCGAGAATACCTTTGTCTATCCGTCCGTAAGTGCCCGTCTTGGCCAGGTAATCCGTCAACTGACGATGCATAATCAGGTCGGGATAACGGCGAATGGGCGAGGTGAAGTGGGAGTAGTAGGTGAGCGCAAGGCCGAAATGTCCGTGCTTTTCTGCAGAGTAAAGCGCCCGCTTCAACGAACGAAGCACCAGCGTATGAATGTGGTACTTCAGCGGATGGTCGGAGGTATTGCGCAACAGTGCCGCCAGTTCGCGGGGTTCGCGCAAATTGCGCGGACGGATGCCGAGCTTGCGAAGTTCAGTCTCGAGTTTGGAAATTTTCTCGTCATCCGGGGCTTCGTGCAGACGGCTGATGACCGGAATGCTGTGGGTGAGCAATTCACGGGCGACGGCCTCGTTAGCCGCAACCATGCAGCACTCAATCAACTGATGTGCCTCGTCGTTCGGCGCAGGATGGATGCCCGTCATGCGACCATCGGCATCGAGTTCAATTTCAACTTCCTGCGAGGCCATCTCAAGCGAACTGTTGCGTTCACGAATCTGCTTCAGCTGCTGGGTAAGGGAAAGTATATCCTTCAGCGCGGGCTGCGTGCGCGGATCAAGCGCACCCGATTCCAGTGTCACCGAACGGTCTTCCAGCAAAGCCAACGCCTCCTCGTAAGAAAGCCGCTGACCAGAACGGATGAGACTCTTGGCAAAGCTAACGCTACACGGACGGGCGTGATCATCGTAAGTGATGAAAACAGAAAAGGCCAGACGGTCCTCGCCGGGCATCAGCGAGCAGACACCATTGGAGAGCTGCTCAGGCAACATCGGAATGACCTTGTCAATTAGATACACGCTCGTGCCGCGGCGACAGGCCTCTCGGTCAAGTGCCGACCCGGGGCGAACGAAGTGCGACACATCAGCAATATGCACGCCAAGTACGCGGCGGCCTTCACTGTCATGCTCCATGCTAATGGCATCGTCAAAGTCGCGTGCCGACGCAGGGTCAATCGTCAAAATAAAGCGGTCGCGCAAATCCAGTCGGTCTCCAGGTTCTTTGAGCAGGCGCGCGACCGATTCCGATTCTTCAAGCACTTCGGGCGGGAATACTTCGGGCAATTCATACTGACGCAAAATGGCCTTGGTGTCAAGCGAAGGCTTATCCTCAGGTCCAATCACCTCAAGGAGCTCCGCAGTCAGACGGTCATCTCGCTTGTCCGTACGCTTCACACGCACAACCACGCGGTCACCCGGCGATGCCGTCCCGGCATCAGGCAACAGAAAGTCACTGCGATAAACGGGATTGAGCGGGGAGACATACATCTGTCCACCGAGACGATGGACCGTACCTACCACATCGCGGACAGCTTCTTCGGCAATTTCACGAATAATGCCAACCGGGTCGGTTCGGCTGCCACGACGATAAGCCACCGTCACACGGTCGCCTTGAATGGCGCGTCCAACATCGTGGCTTTCAACAAAAACGGTCTGTCCTGTGGTTTCATCCGTGACAATACCAGCGCCGCTGCGTGTCATGCGCAGGACACCTGTCATCGTTCCGACACCGACACCGGCACGGTAATAGCCGCGGCGCTTTTCAATCAGCTCGCCACTGCGGACCATTTCGCGAAGCATGGGAACCAGACGCTTCGCAGCTTTCCCGCGAAGGCCCAGCGTCTTAACAATGGCCGGTACACAAAAGACGGTTTCAGGTTCGCTCTGAAACAAATACCGGACTGCCTGTTCTTCAATATTCATGCCCTATAGTATAGCATAGATGCGCACACTTCGCGCACCGACAAATTCTCCTCCAACCACCTACAACGTTCATTCTGCACATCGGCATAAA
>SAMEA104404103__coassemble_1538_pt1 | contig 13846 bp, 11 predicted proteins | sample SAMEA104404103__metabat2_low_PE_034 | metagenome-assembled genome bin SAMEA104404103 (sample SAMEA104404103) | Balaenoptera acutorostrata | reverse complement strand
CTCCGGACTGTCGATCCGGAGGTCGCGGGTTCGAGCCCCGTCCTTCCCGCCATTTCTCATGAAGAAGAAGGTCCCCTTTATGCGGGGAGGTAGCTCAATTGGTTAGAGCTCCGGACTGTCGATCCGGAGGTCGCGGGTTCGAGCCCCGTCCTTCCCGCCATTTATTTAGTGTGAGTTCACACTCCTTTCGTGTTGTTGTAGCCTCACGGACTTTGTCCGTGAGGTTCTTTTTGTGCGCGGCCCGTCGCTGGTCCTTTAGCCTATCTGGGTTGTCTCAGTCTGCCTTCGCTGGTTCCTTCGTCGCCATTCGTCTGGTTGTGGATAGTCTTCGATTTTTCGAGATCTGCGTTGGCTTCGGCAGGGGGAGGGAAGGCACCGAGGTGCTGGGGTTCCCAGATTGGCCTCGAGATGCTTCCGTGTGTGTGTGCTCGCTGCGTGTTGTTTACTGATGTTTTTCCGGTGCACGGTCTCGCCTCAGAAAGGTACGTCGTTTTTGGGTTGTTTTTTGGGGGCGAATCTTTTTCTTTGCGCTGTGGCATCTGCACTCCTTTAAAATCCTCGTTTCTGCCCATTTCTTTCACTTTATTCGCCTTTCGCATCTATACTCCTATAGATGCCTAGGAAGGCGCAGTGGATGGTTTTTCTGCAAAAATAGGGGGTTTGCGCCGTTTTTCTTCAGTGAGCTGTTATTGTAATTTCAGTGAGTTATTTAAAAAGATGCAATTTTCTTCATTTTTAGCAAAAAAACTGTTGACCTTTTTGAGATCTGTTTGATACTATACGTCTCGTTTTCTGGCGAAAGTAGCTCAGTTGGTAGAGCCCCAGATTGTGGATCTGGTTGTCGCGGGATCGTGCCCCGTCTTTCGCCCCACTTTAACTCCGATCGGGTTTCCGACCGGAGTTTTTTTATTTGTGACCAGCGTGGGAACGCAGATGTTTCTTTTTTCTGTATTCGGTTTTGTGCGCAGGTACAGTCTTGTTGGAGCATCTTCTTCGGTTGTCAGCGGTTGTGATTTTTTGTTCTGGAAGAGTGTTGCGTGCGGTGTGGAATATGGTATACTTTTGTGCCCCTAGAGAAAGGAGTCCGCAAATGTGGGACTACACCGATAAAGTTTTGGATCACTTCCGCCATCCGCGGAACGTGGGCGCGATTGAGAATCCCGACGGCAAGGCTACGGTTGGGTCGCTAGCCTGCGGTGACGCACTGACTTTTATGTTTAAGCTGGGTCCTGATGGCCGCATCTGCGAAGCAAAATTTCAGACATTCGGCTGTGCCAGTGCGGTGGCATCTTCTTCTGCGCTGACGGAGCTCGTGCTGGGTAAAACCATTGAAGAGGCCTCTAAGATAACCAATAAAGAGATTGCTGATTACTTGGGCGGTCTTCCGGATCAGAAGATGCACTGCTCGGTGATGGGCCGCGAGGCACTTGAGGCTGCCATTCATAATTATAAAACGGGCGAGGAGAACGTGGTGCAGGTTCATGACGAAATCGTCTGCAGCTGCTTTGGCGTTTCCAAGTCTGAAATCGAGCGCGTCACCCGCGAGAATCATCTGCATACGGTGGATGAAGTGGCTAATTTCTGCAAGGCGGGGGGTGGCTGCGGTATGTGCCGCGACCGAATCCAGGAAGTGATTGACGAGGTTAATCACGCCGAGGCCGCGCGTGTCGCTGCGGTGACCCCGCCGGTTGAGTCGTCTTCTGAAGTGAAGCCCGATTGGTCGAAGCTGTCAATCGTCCGCCGCATCAAGCTGGTGGAGAAGGTTCTCGACGAGCAGGTCCGTCCGACGCTGCATGCCGATGGTGGCGATGTGGAGCTGGTGGATGTGGACGGCAATACGGTCCGCGTGTCCTTTATTGGAATGTGCTCTGGCTGCGCCGGTGCCGCAATGACGTTGAATCTGTTGGTGGCGAAGTCGCTGCAGGAAGCCATCGACCCGAATCTGCAGGTTGTTGCTGAGTAAGGAGCGCGCCATGGATACGGTTTATCTGGACAACAATGCCACGACATGCGTGGCTCCGGAAGTTGTCGAGGCGATGCGTCCTTTCTTTGAAGCGCTGTGGGGCAATCCTTCGAGCATGCATGTTTTCGGCGGACAGGTGGAGGCATACGTAAAGCGTGCCCGCCGTACGATTGCCGATTTCATCGGTGCCGAGCGTCCGGAAGAAGTTATTATCACTGGCTGCGCGACAGAGTCCGACAATCATGCGTTGTTTGGGGTGACATCGGCGTGGAAGCAGCCTGGTACGGTGATTACGAGCCGGGTGGAGCATCCCGCGGTGCTCGCGCCTTGCATGCGTTTGGCCGAAATGGGCCACAAAATTGTCGAAATCGGCGTGGATAGTGAAGGCCGTTTCGATATGCCAGCGTACGAAAAGGCACTGGCAGCGAATCCTGGCCCCAAACTGGTTTCCGTGATGTGGGCCAACAACGAGACGGGTGTCATTTTTCCCATCCGCGAGATTGCTGAAAAGGGCAAAGCTGCTGGAGCAACGGTGCATACCGATGCGGTGCAGGCCGCTGGCAAGGTGCCTATTGATGTCAGTCAAGTGCCCGTTGATTTACTGACGGTAGCTGGCCATAAGATGCATGCCCCCAAGGGTATCGGTCTGCTCTATGTGCGCCGTGGCACCCGCATCCGTCCGCTGCTGCTGGGCGGACATCAGGAACGTGGCCGCCGCGCCGGTACCGAAAATGTGCCTTACATTATCGGTTTGGCTAAGGCCTGTGAGCTGGCCATGCGGTCACTGACGGATGGCTCCGAAGCGCGTATCGCAGCCCTGCGCGACCGTCTCGAGAACGGCCTGCTGGCAACCTGTCCCGATAGCCGTGTGAATGGTGCCCGCGATTTGCGCGTGCCGAATACTACGAATATCTCCTTCGAGCTGATTGAAGGCGAGAGTATTCTGTACCATATGAGCGATTTGGGTATTTGCGCCAGTTCTGGCTCCGCTTGTGCGGCGGGCAGCCTGGAATCTAGCCATGTCATCCGCGCAATGGGGGTGCCGTTTACGGCCGTACACGGATCTATCCGCTTCTCCCTTAGCCGTTATACGACCGATGCGGAAATCGATTATACACTGAAGCACGTACCAGAAGTCATCGCCGATATGCGTGCCCTGTCTCCATTCGTGAAACACTGAACGCACGGAAAATGCGGATTTTAAAAAATCGGAAAACAGTCAAGCACTGTTTTTCGATTTTTGCTATTCTATTGCAGGAAGCAGGGACGGTTCGATGTGCCGGGCCTGTATCGGTTTAAACAACAGAAAGTGATGTCATTATGAAAAAAATGTTGCTTCTGACTGCGCTGAGCGCACTTCTTTCCGGTAGTCTAGTGGCCGCGGAAAAGCCCGCAGGCCCTGTTGAAACCGCGACGGATGACCGCCCTGTCGAACTGACGGAGGAGGATACCTCCGATAGCCGTTTTTACATTGGTGCGGGCATTGGCGGTGCCCGTATTCATCGTGCGGCCTCCCCAGAGCCCGGTACGAAGCTGCGTGGTATTCAGCCTTATGTGGTGCTGCGCCTCGGTTATGATTTTGCCGATAGCAACTTTTCTGTTGAAGGCTTCGGCATGCTTGGCCGCGCCAAGGCCGATAAGCATTCTGGTACACAGGGCCTGTACGGCCTGGGCGGCGATGTGCTTTACCACTTCAGCCGCTATTCCTCGTTCGATCCCTTCCTGACGCTGGGCGGCGGCTTTTATGGCGGCCACCACGGCCCGACGTGGCAGGATAGCTCCGCCTCCGCCTTCTTCGCGCAGGCCGGCATTGGTGCCTTCTGGCACCTGAATGACAGCCTGTCCCTGCGTGGCGATTTGCGCTATCATGTCGCGCTGGACGATAATTACATGGCCTTTACCTCTGCCGATATCGGCCTTACCTATGCCTTCGGTGGCGAAAATGCGGAGGATTCCACCGATACGCTGACCCCGCTCGCCGGACCCGTCGAGGAAGGCGCCAAGGAATATACTGAAGCGTCTGAGCATGCCGAAATCTTGTCCGATGTGACCCCCGTCGATGCACAGGACAATATGAAGCTTGAGCTCCGTGTCCAGTACGCCAAGGATACTGCCGTCATTCAGCCCTCTAACTACGCCGCTCTCGAAGAACTCGCCCGCATCATCCGCGAGGCTATTGCCGCCAATCCGAAGGTCTACGTCTCAATCGATGGCCATACGGATCGTCAGTACGGCTCTGATTACGCATACAATCAGCGTCTCTCCGAGGATCGCGCCAAGAGTGTCAAAACCCACCTCGCAGCACTTGGCGTCCCTGCGGAAAAGATGAAAACCGCCGGTCACTCCTTCGATATGCCGAAAGATCCGGTCGATCTGAAGAATGGTACCCCGTCTAACCGCCGTACCGATGTGCTGATTCACGGCGTGGATGAGGCCACCCGCGCAGCTATCCGCAAACAGAAGTAAGTCTGTTCTGCTGCGGGTGCCGCTCCGGCGGGCACCCGCAGTCCGTTTTTATCCCGGAAGAGGGTGCCTATGGGTACGTTGCAGCGTTATATTCTTCGCTCGTTTCTGGTCGCCGCGGGATTGACCGCCCTGGTGCTGACCTTCGTCCTTTCGGTCGGCTTCCTCTTCCAGGTCTTTCAGTTCGTGATGCGCGGTGCGTCTGCAGGACTGATTGGGCAGTATTTGGCAGCATCACTGCCAGAAGTGCTCGGTTTTACACTGCCGCTGTCGTTGATGGTGGCCTCGCTGTTGGTATTCGGGCGCATGTCCACCGATAGCGAAATTGCCGCCATGAAGGCCTGCGGCGTGAGTTTTCTCTCCATTATGCGCGGCCCGTTGATTGTTGGTGTACTCTGCTCCGCGCTGGGGTTTTATCTGCAGAACTACGCCATGCCCCGTGGACACTATGTGCGCCGTACGGTTTCTAACCGCCTCGCCCTCGATGCGGGTGTCCAGCTGATTGAACCAGGCCGCTTCATCGACGAAATCGACAATGTGGCGGTTTTCTGCGACCGCAAGGTGGATTTGAAGGACAAGGATGGTCGGGGGTATACCCGCCTATTCGATTTGCTGGCTATTGACCGTCGAGACGGGTTTCTGCGCGAAATTCAGGCCGAATTTGCCGATATGCGTACGCAGGGAAGTGATCTGGTCTTTACCCTGCACAATGCCCGTATCTCCCCGCCCGAAAAGAATATCCGCGGCACGGCAACGTTCAGTGAGTTTACCTATGTCTGCGAGGATGTCGTTTCCCGGTCGCGCAAGTACAACAAGAAGCCCAAAGATTATGACCTCGGCGAACTTCGTGCCGCTGCTCGCGATGCCGTGGCAACGGCTGACGATCCGAATACGCAGAATCGTAAGGGCGCAGCTAAGTATGCCTCGCGTCTGCGGTTTATGCTAGGGTACCGTACGGTTTGGGCACTCTCCGCTTTTTGCTTCGTACTGGTCGGCATTCCCCTGGGGTGTCAGGCGCAGCGCAGGGAATCTTCCCGTGGCATGATTATTGGCCTGACGGTGGGCATTGCTTTCTTCCTCTTCATTATGCTTGCCCAGGCACTTGCCGATAAACCGGCCACCTATCCGTGGATCCTGGTCTGGACGCCGGTGGTCATCTGTCTGGGTGTCGCAGCTTACGTTATTCCAAAAAATCAGTAAGGAAGTGTTCTATGGCTATTCATCCGCTGGCATTCGTCTGCGAAGGCGCTAACATCCATCCCGATGCGGACATCGGTCCTTTCGCATATGTCGGACCGAATGTGACCATCGGCCGGGGCACCAAACTGCACCACCACGCCACCGTCGAAGGACACACCACCCTTGGCGAGGACTGCGAAATCTTCCCCCAGGCCTGCGTTGGTATGAAAACCCAGGACCTGAAATGGCGTCCTGGCAACACAACGTATGTTGAAATTGGGGATCGCACGGTTATCCGTGAGTGCGCGACGATCCATTTGGGCACCTTGGATGGCACCAAGACCGTCATAGGCTCCGACTGTCTGATTATGGCTTACTGCCATGTGGCTCACGGCTGCGTGCTGGGGAATCACATCATTATGTCCAATGGCGTTCAGATTGCTGGCGAATGCATCATCGAAGACCATGCGGTCATTGGCGGCACATCGGCTATTCTTCAGTTCACCCATATCGGCACCTTCGCGATGGTTGGCGGCGGTACACAGCTCCGCAAGGATGCCCCGCCTTACATGCTCACCATGGGTGTCGAAAACCTGGTGGTCCGGGGGCTGAACTCCGTGGCCATTCGTCGCAATCACGACAGCTTCAGCCCCGAGGCGTTCGGTGCCCTGAAGGATGCCTATCAGATGCTCTACTCCGAAGGAGCCCCGCGTGCCGTGGCGCTCGAACGTATCGCCAACGAACTTCCGCAATGCCCCGAAATTAGACATCTGCTGGATTTCTATGCCAACGCATCCAAGCACGGCGTGGTCTAATCTCGACGATCCCCACCTGCGGACCGGGCCAATGTCTGCGCGCCCTGTCAATGCACTACTGCCCCGCTGCTCGCGGGGTTTTCTTTTTACGTCTCGATAGCTTTTCGTGTTTTTCGTTGGGGTTGTGTTTCGGGGTGTGTTATAATAAACTTATCTTAATAAAGCTCGGTCCGGGATACGAATCGGCCGTTTCTGTGACAGTAGAAGAAGAATGAGAACATTGCTGACAAAAGGCCCTATTCGTTCCAGGCTGGCAATTGTGTCGGGCTGCGTGCTGATGGCTGCACTGCTGATGTTTATCCTGACTGGCAGCCGAATCCTGATATCGATTTTTGCTGCGCCCGTGCACAGTGTCCGAGTGGCAACACAGGAGGCCGATACCGCCCTGCGAAGGTCCTTTGAGCGAATCGACATTGCAGCGAGACAGGCGGCCCTCGAAATTGCACGCAATCCAGGACACGCCATGCCCGAAAATCTGGGGCATGTGCTCGGCCGCCTGCGCAGCGAATCTGGTCGCCCCTACGCCCTTGCTGCCCTCATTGATGACCGGGGAAGTGTGGATTCTGTCTGGATTTTCGACTCCTTCTCCATGAGCCTCAAGCGCCTGCGCCCCGAGTCGCTGGCTGTGTATCGAACGGTCTTTGCGGGGTTGCTGAGAGAGGGGCAGCTGGCACCCGATTTTCGCGGCGGCATTGTCGACCTGCTGGATGTCGCTTACGTGTTTTCGATGGCCCCCGTTCGGAATCCTCACGGACAGCCTTTAGGTGGCTATGTTCTGGTGGGGACCGTGCTGGAGGATACTGGCGTTGCGCGGAGCTCGAGTTTTAGCGAAGGGGTCGATGTCCGACTGGAACCCTCGCTCCTAATCCGAAAATACGGTGCCTGGGAGGGGGACTCCTTCTGTCCGCCTTTATACGGGAGCCAGGAGCACCGAGCCCTCGGCAAGTGGTCCTTCAGTGAGGAGACGTTTGAGACGCGCCTGCCAATGCGCGATATCCGCGGCACGATTGTCAGCGATCTGCTGATCGTATTGCCTCACAGCCTAACCACGGCTGTTGGCGAGGCTATCGGATTGCTGGCTATCTTGATTGTCGGCATCATGACGCTTTTTGTCTGCGCTCTCTTTTACTTCCAGCACCGTTTGGTCTTCGTGCCGTTGGATGATCTCGACCGACGCATCCTCGCTTTGGGGGATATTCATCGCGAGGCACCGCAGAAGAAGGTGGAGTGGCCCAATGAAGACGAATTCGGTGTGGTGGCCGGCAATATCAACCGTCTGCTCGATGAGGTGACGCAGAAAACGGTCCGGGCCGAAATGGCCGAAGCCCGTCTTCGTGCACTGCTGGCAGCCCTGCCGGATGGCCTCTGCGTGTTTGACAGCGAAGGCCGTCTGGTTCGTGTCCGAAAACAGCCCGTCGGCTATCTGCCCATTCCTGGACTCTCCGTGGGGCAGCGACTCAATCCCGATGCCTATGCCACCAAGGATATCGAACATTTCTGCGACCATTGCGCTATGGCCTCGGATAACGGCGTTATCTACCGCTTGCGTCTAATTGCTGGGGTAGGGGACGATGCCCGTTTCTTTGATGTTCGTATCCGGGCCTTCGGGGCGGGCCTTGTGCTGGTGGTCTTTACCGATGTTACCCGCCGCGAAGTGGAATCGCGCCGCAGAACGCAGGCGGAAAAGCGTCTGGCCCAGGCCCGACGCCGCGAATCTGTCGGCCTCTTCTCGCGCGGCCTGGCCCACGACCTGCGCAATAGTATGAGCGCGGTCCGTAATACGGTCGCATCCCTCTTCTTTGAATCTCGCGATCCTGATGTGCTTCGCGTTAAGAGGATGGTGGAAGATGCCTTCGACAAGGGGGATGCCATTGTGCGCGACCTAATCGATATGTCTGGTGAAAAACGCATGACACTGACATCTATCGATGCCAAGCGCTTCCTCGAGTCCCTGCCAGAGCTTTTCGACGGGATGCTTCCCGCGGGTGTCCGTCTGCAGGTTTCTGCTGCCGCGGATGTTCCCCCAGTGCTGGCGGATACGGGCAAGTTTTGGCGTATCTTCGCCAATTTGGTGAAGAATGCAGCTGAGGCTATGGCCGGTTCTACCGACGGTCTTATCGAAATCCGTGCCCGTGCCCATACGCTGACCGCCAAGGAGGCTGCTGCGTATCGCAGTTCCTCCCCCGTTCCGCTGACCCCTGGCGTCCTTTTTGAACTGCGCGATAACGGCCCCGGCATCCCCGCTGAGGTACTGTCCCGCCTCTTTGAGCCTTATGTTTCCTCTAAGGGGCATCAGCGCGGGCTCGGAATGGCGATTGTCGACGGTCTGGTCGATGCGCATCACGGCGCTATCGCGGTCCGTTCCGTGGTCGGTAAAGGAACCGCTTTCCGTCTCTGGTTCCCCGAAAGTCGTGAATTGCCAGAGGTGAATCCCGAAGCGCCTGTCCCGGTGGCGGATGTGCCCGAAGGGGTCGGCTGCCTCATCGTGGATGACGATGATGCCATCCTGTTCAGTATGCGCATGGTCCTTGAACGCGTCTTCCGTGCCCGCGTCTTCACGGCCAATAGCCTGGAAACCGCCTGCGAATGCCTGCGCCGCCACGGCAACGAACTCAATCTCGTCTTCCTGGATGCCACCTTCGGCAATACCCTGTCCGTGGAATATCCGCAGCGCTTCCGCGAAATTGTTCCCGATTTGCCCATTATTCTCCTATCTGGCATCGGACGGGACCGAGTTGGCAGCCTCTTTGCCGAAGCGGAGCTTGCAGGTTTCCTTCCTAAGCCCCATACCGTAGACAATCTTCGTCTTATCCTGGCCCGCTATGGTGTCCGACGTGAAGGTTGATATTCCCCCCTATGTTTGAAAATCTGTCTATCATTGTTGTTTCATGGAACCGCGCCGATATGCTAGAGGCCTGCCTCGATGCGGCGGTCAAAGCACTGCCAGGGGCACAGTTTATTGTGGTAGATAATGGATCCGAGCCGCCCCTGACACCGCGTCTCGGCATGCAGTGGCTGCGCAGTCAAAAAAATCTCGGCTTCGCTGGTGGCTGCAATCTGGCTTTCGATTTTTGCACCCGTAGCCGACTGCTTCTGCTTAACAACGATGTCCTGCTCTCTTCTGGCGCCCCCATCGAGGCGATGCTCCGTTGCATGGAACAGTCTCCTGATGTCGCAGCCCTGCAGCCTACCATCCGCCTGCCAGACGGTACCCTCGACACCTGTGGCGAAAACCTCACCCCCATCGGTACGCTCTCCCATCGCGGATACCGTCAGCCTCCCGGCGAACTCTCCCAGCGAGAATCCGTCGTCTTTGCCGCCAAGGGCGCTTGTATGCTCCTGCGTGTCCGGGCGGTCCGACAGGCCGGCGGTCTCTTCCGTTCGCACTTTTTCTGCTATTATGAGGATATTGACCTCTGCCATCGACTGTGGCTCGCAGGATATGAGGTCCGCTATCTGCCCACGGAGCCGGTCCTGCACGATGAGGGCTCTTCTGCCCGTCTGCTCCCGCGCAAAGATATTTGGCGTCGCTATCTTTCCAATATGCTCACCTCCGCATGCGACCTCTGGGGCTGGCGGCTTTGGCTTTTTCGCGGGCTGCCCTTTCTGCTCGCAGTCTATGCTGGTGGCCTCCTGCGCGGCGTCCTGCCCCGTCCCCAACGTAGCCGTCTGCCGCTCCGGCGCCGCGTGTCCGAAAAAGACTTTCTCGCCCGTGTCACGGATCGTGTCCCACTGAGCTATTATCTCATGCAGAGCCGGAAATGAGGGAGACCCGCCGCCGATCCCCGTAAAAATGGGACGGCAACCATTCTCGTAGTCCTGCGCAGGGCAACCGTGTTCCCAGCTGGTTTTTCCCCTAACTCACTGTAGCTCCCGTCCGCCGGCAGACGAACTTGATTTTTTTGGGGCTTTTTGATAATGTGCACGAAACTATCGGCGGAAATGTGGATGCCGGTTGAGTGCGGAAACATCTTGTTTGAAGGACCCAGAGAGGAGGCAGCATCATGGCTACCGAAAAGAAAACCCCTGCGAAAAAAAGCCCGAAAAAACCCGCAGCCAAGAGTACGGCTGCTGGCAAAGTGTCGCCGAAAAAGACGCCCCTGAAGCCCGCTGCCAAGGCTGCTGCCAAGTCCGCCGACGCTAAAAAGACACCGGCGAAGAAGCCAATGGCGAAAAAGCCGATGGCCAAGAAGCCGTCGGCCAAAAAGGCTGCTCCCAAGGTCGCTGCCCCTGTCGAAGAAGCCCCGAAGGTGGCACCCGTTGCGGAAGTGTCCGCCCCGGTCCCCACTCCCGCGCCCACGCCGGCTCCCGCCCCCGCTCCCGCTTCAGTCGTTGGTAAACCCAAGTATCCCGTCGTCCGTCCCGGCGCCTCCAAGAAAAATGCCGAGGCCACAATCAAAGCTTCTGAACAGGAACGCTATAGCGATGCCGAGCTCGAGGAGTTTGAAGCATTGCTCCGTGCCAAACGTGATGAAGTCCTTCGACAGGTCAAGGGAATCCGCGAAGATGCCTTAAAGCATAACGACGAGGAAAATGTCGAGGAAGACGGTACCAACTCGTTCATTCGCACCGCTAACCTCCAGCTCGCCGAAAAGCAGCAGGCTACCATTAATGCCGTGCAGGATGCCCTCCGGGCTATTAAAGAAAAAACCTACGGTATCTGCCAGACCTGCGGTTGCAAAATTCCCCGCGAACGCCTCCAGGCCCGCCCCTATGCAATCCGCTGTGTCACCTGCAAAACCAAATACGAGCGCGATATCGAGCTCTCCCGCCGCCAGTCCCAGAACGGCTCTAATAGCTAATCCGAGCCCAGTTTCCTGCCTTCAAAGCGTATGCCCATATCAGGGTATACGCTTTTTGTTTTATTCCCGACGGTGCCTTCTCTTGAACGACGTGAGGCCAATTTATGCGCGACACCATCGCAGACTGTCCTTGAGTTGTTTTTTTTCCGAAATGAAAGAAAATTAAAGGTAGTCTCGTGGTATGTTTTATTTGCTTTTAATTTGAATCGTTGCATGATTGTGAGGCATCTCTTATTGTATGTGAGAATAGGTGAAATAGCTTTATTTTTCTCAATTAAAGAAAAAGGTTGCCAAAAAAGGAACAATGGTTCATACTGATACCTGTTCCTGAGGCGTGCGTACGCCAACCGATCTCGCCGGATTGACGGATTCGATATGCGTGATACGAGGGACAAGTCTCCGTCGTTGTTACGAAAGTAATGTGAAAGGAAACACTCGATGAAAAAAGCCTCTGCTCTTGCGATGTGCGCGCTTGCTGCTCTCCTCGCCGTGACTGGATGTAAGTCCATCAATACTAGCGATGCTGGCAACATGACCCTCAATCCTCAGGTTACCGGTCCCATGGATACCTATCGTCCCCTCTACCAGGTCGATGAAGCCAAGACCGTCGAAGGTAATGCCAAAATCCACAGCCTCTTCGGCCTCTTTGTGTGGGGTGGCAGCGGCACGGCTGATTTTGCTGATATGACCAGCGAATCCGAAGGTTTCCTCGCTAAGTGGCTCCCCGATGCCAAGAAGACCGGTGCTAAGTCCGCGTTCTATGATGCCTGCGTAAAGAATAACTGCGACTCCGTCGTGGCTTCCCGCTATACCATCAAGACCACCGACTATGTGGTGTATGCCCAGTATAATATCACCATCAAGGGCTACCCTGCTAAGCAGACCGGTATCGAAACCATTAAGCCAGTTCCTTACTATATCGACTTCGCCACGGGCAAGATTGTCGTCCTCGATAAGTTTGTCAATATGGTCAACGTCGGCTGGGAACCCGCCGTCGTCAATCGCCCCAAGTCCGAAGGTAACGATTGGTTCATCTTCTAAGCAATCCGCGGATTGATATCCGCTGATACCGATGCGGGCGGAGACGCGGTGCCTCCGTCCGCTTCTATTTATTTGAGCCTGCGCTTTTGTAGTATAATAGAAGAAAAATACCCAGATATCCTTGCCCCGGAATGCTGAAAGGACCTCTCCCCCATGCGTATCAAACTGCTTCTCCTCGTACTGCTGGTTGTCGGTTCGCTGACCGCAGTAGAATCGGTCGCCGCTTCAGAAATACAGCATCCTGCCGTTCCCGGACCCAAGGCCACATCCATGGAAGGCTCCTGGCAGGCATACTTTACTCGCGATGGTATCGTGGTCGGACGTCCCGATGTTACCTATATATTCGGCAAACTCGGCTGGGCCATCCGTGAAGGTGCCAAGGAAGCTGTCGTGCAGGATTGGTACAAACGCGATGGTGATGTTCTCTTCCTGCGTCCCGCTGAGGCTCCGAAAGACCAACCCGACATGGCCATCACCGCCGCATGCGTTGGCAACGAGGCCTTCATTATCAATAATCCTGGCCCCCAAGGCGGCGCACTCCGCTTCGAGCGCGTCATCTCCGAACAACCCCTCCCCGCCGCTGAAATGGCTAAAGGGACCTTCCGTATCATTCAGACCGATTTCAAAAGCGGGGAAAAACGAGCCGCCTCCTATACTCTGACCCTCCACGACGATAGTCGTTACACCCTGGACGGATTGCAACAAACCACCCTCCCTCATGCTAAAGGAGCTTATACCCTCACGGGCGACATCCTTTCCCTTGCGCCTGAAAAACCTTCCAAAGGCTTTTGGGCCAATCCGAAGTTCTTCCTCTATCACGGCAAATGGGTCTGCAACAGCCGCCTCGCAGCCGTTTCCCTGAAGCTTGTCGCGACCGATGTCCAAGATAACGCTCCGGCTCCCGTCCCGCCGAAGGCCGACTGATTCAGTCTCCCTCTCCTAAATGGACGAGGCCGCATCTCTCCCGTGGCTTCGTCCTTTTTTCGTCCCATCTATAAAAAGCTGTTTCATGCATGTTTCCGAACGTACCCCCTTTCGCGGGGTCCTGCCGACCGTCCCCGGCGAAGATGAAATTTGGGCCGGAACCTACAGTGACCGAACCGATCTAATCGAAGTTACCATCCCCGAAGGTATCCGACGCGTCGGCGATATGGCGTTTAGTTTCTGCACAAACCTCGAAAAAGTGACGCTGCCCTCAACGCTTGAAGAAATCGATATCGGGTCCTTTGAGCGCTGCACGGCACTGAAAGAAGTGGTCCTGCCACTGTCCCTGAAGTACATTAACCACAGCGCCTTTTCCGAATGCGTCTCCCTCGAATCCGTTTGGTTCGCCGAAGGACTCGAAGGTGTGGCCCCTTACGCTTTCGCCTACTGCCCGCGCCTCACCTCCGTATATCTGCCGCACAGCCTAAAAGAACTAGAGGAAGATGCCTTCAAAGGCTGCACCTCCCTGCATGCTGTCTGCCTGCCGACATCCCTCGTTGATACCTGCTTTATAGCCTTCGATGGCTGTCCTGTCCTGCGCGTTCTCCCCATCCCGCCCCCGCCCGCTCCTCCGCCCCCGCGTCCGTCTCTCGGCAACC
>SAMEA104404103__coassemble_1488_pt1 | contig 14141 bp, 9 predicted proteins | sample SAMEA104404103__metabat2_low_PE_034 | metagenome-assembled genome bin SAMEA104404103 (sample SAMEA104404103) | Balaenoptera acutorostrata | reverse complement strand
ATTGCACCTATCTCTCTAGAGTAAGTAAATGCATCATTATGGAAAATAGTGTGGTGCTTTTACTTTTGCAATTCACGTTTTTTGAAAAACTGTTCCACTTCGTGCCACAAAGCGCATGGTTTATGGTATTATTTATGGGTTTACTGTTCTTTATTATTGACGCTCTTATCGGAGACATAGATATGGCATATCAGAAGATTCGCGAACCTGAATTTGGTTCGAAGATTACTATGGGTGCGGACGGCAGACTGCAGGTTCCAGCGTTCCCCATCATTCCGTTTATCGAAGGAGATGGTACGGGGCCTGATATCACGGCGGCTGCCAAGCGCGTTTGGGATGCTGCGGTGAAGGCTGCTTACGGTGATTCTCGCAAAATCGCGTGGATGGAAGTCTACGCTGGCGACAAGTCCAACGCCGTTTACGGTCCCAATACTTGGTTGCCAGCTGAAACACTTGACGCGTGCCGCGACTGCCTCGTCTCCATTAAGGGGCCGCTGACCACGCCGATTGGCGGTGGTATTCGGTCTATCAATGTGGCGATGCGCCAGCAGCTTGATCTTTATGTTTGCTTGCGTCCCGTGCGTTGGTTCCGCGGTGTGCCTTCTCCTGTGTTGCATCCTGAGCGCACTGATATGGTCATCTTCCGTGAAAATACCGAAGACATCTATGCTGGTATCGAATGGATGAATGGTACCGCTGAGGCGAAGAAGGTTATCGACTTCCTTACTAAGGAGATGGGGGTCTCCAAGATTCGTTTTCCTGGCACGTCTTCTATTGGCATCAAGCCAGTTTCTCTCGAAGGTACTGAGCGTCTTATTCGTGCAGCTGTGCAGTATGCCGTTGACAATGACCGCGCGTCCGTGACTTTCGTTCATAAGGGTAACATTCAGAAGTTTACCGAGGGTGCGTTCCGCGATTGGGGTTACGAACTTGTGAAGCGCGAATTTGGTGCCAAGGTCATTGACAAGGGGCCCTGGTGCTCTTTCGTTAATCCGAAGACTGGTCGCGAGATTGTTGTCAAGGACTGTATCTGTGATGCCTTTCTGCAGCAGATCCTCACCCGTCCAGCCGAATATGATGTGGTTGCTACGCTGAACCTCAACGGCGACTATGTCTCTGATGCGCTCGCAGCCTGTGTGGGCGGTATCGGCATTGCTCCTGGAGCTAATATCAACTACAAGACTGGTGTTGCCGTCTTTGAAGCTACGCACGGTACTGCTCCCAAGTATGCGGGTATGGACAAGGTTAATCCTGGTTCTCTCATTCTTTCTGGCGAGATGATGCTTCGCTATATGGGCTGGACCGAAGCTGCTGACAAGATTATTGAAGCGATGAACAGTGTCATTGCCGCTAAGACGGTGACTTACGACTTCGCCCGCCTGATGGAAGGTGCCACCGAAGTCAAGTGCTCCGAATTCGGCACCGCGCTTGTCAGCGCGATGCAGGTCTAATGTTCTGACCGCAGGCGGTCCGCTATGACGTTTTCGTCTGTACTGATTATGCTTTTACTGGTGGCTGCGATTGTCCTTCTTGTCATCGTGGCTGTGCAGTTGGCGGCGTTACTTCGCCGTCAGGCCGAAGGGGAGGGGAAGGCGTTCCTCGCCCGTGAGGCGTTGACGGCGACGGAGAGCCGTGTATTGAATCAGTTTGAGGTGCTTCGCCGGAGTGCTGGTGAGGTTAATGCCTTGCAGCGCAAAGAGCTGAACGACACGCTAGCGGGTGTCGCAAAAATGCTGACGGATGCTATTTCTGCCCAGACGCGGACTGCTGCTGCGGGCATCGACACGGTGCGTAGTATGGTCTCCGAACGGGTGCCTGCGGAGGTTGGTAGAACCGTCGGTGCGCGGTTTGAGGCTGACTTTGGCAAAGTACGCGCGATGCTCGACGAGGTGCGCACCCGTCTGGAGGGGGTGACGAAGCTCGGCACCGGTGTTGAGGAGTTGCACGGCAGCATGGACCGCTTTACCCGACTGCTTGGCAACGTTAAGGCTCGTGGCACGTGGGGTGAATGGCAGCTTGGCAAGATTCTGGACGACATGTTTGCTCCAGGGCAGGTTGGGCGTAATGTTCATCCAGATGGTTCGTCCAAGGTCGTGGAATTTGCCATTGCGCTTCCTGGGCAGGAGGAGGGGCACCCCGTATGGTTGCCGATTGATTCCAAATTTCCACAGGAAGACTATCTGCGGTTACAACAGGCGGCGCTGGACGGCGACAGTAAAGCCGAAGAAGATGCGGGCAGGGCTCTACAGGCACGGGTGACAGAGTTTGCCCGAAAAGTGCGCGACCTGTACATCATTCCGCCATTTACCACCGATTTTGCCGTCTTGTATCTTCCGACCGAAGGCCTCTATTTGGAGGTTGTTCGTCACCAGAATACGGTCGAAAAACTGCAGCGCGAGTACGGCGTATTGTTGGCTGGTCCGACATCTCTGGTCGGTCTGATTAATGCGCTGAGCGTTGGTTTTCGCACGCTGGCGGTTCAGCGCAATACGTCTGAAGTCATCAAACGTCTGCAGATTGTCAAAAAGGCGCTAGACGGCTTTGAACGCAACCACGTCAAGTTGTCGGATGCGTTTGCTAGGGCCGCAAAAGTCCTCGGCGACGACCGTACAAAACTTAATACGCTTACCACTTCTCTTAAAACCATTAGCCTTGATTCCGTTTCTGATGAAAATGGCGGCGATGGTTCTCTTTCTTTTCCACCTGATGCTACGGAGGATCTTTCCCATGCGTAATCTCTGGACAGACCCCACCACGCTGGCCGTTACTTGCGGTCGCGGTGTTGTCCCTTATCTAAAACAAGAGCTCATTAATCTTGGCTATGAAATTCTCGGCGAGAACGATACCATGGTCGGTATCCGTGCCAATAATGCCTGTCGCGATATTCTGCGTCTCAATCTTTCGCTACGCACAGCCCAGCGTGTGCTGTGGCCTTTTGTTCAGGATGTGAAGTGTCGGAACCTAGACGATCTATACGATTTGGCCGTCTATGCGCCTTGGGAGCAGGTGCTCGACATTGACCAGCCCTTCTACGTCAATAATGCCACGCGCAATGTGGAATCTGTTGTCGATTCGCGCATGCCGACTCTGAAGTTGAAGGATGCCATCGTTGACCGCATGCGTGCCCGTTGTGGCCGTCGCCCTAATGTGGGTGATACTGTGTCTGTGAAGGTGGAAGCCGATGGCAAGGCGTTGTTTGAGCGCCCCGTGCCTCTGCGCAACGCCATGCGTATCGTTCGTGCCGCCATTGAAGATTGGCTGAACGAAATTCCCCCAGAGAAGGATCGCGCCGACATTCTTATTGAAATTGATGGTTACGACTTGATGTCTGGTAGTCTCTATTTGCCGAAGCTGGACCTGATGGTATTGAAGAAGCGCTTCGAGCGCACCTTTGCTTCCCGTCTCGAAGGCGGTACTCCTGCGGCTGCGGTCTTCCTGTGGTGGGAGGGCACGCATGCCAAGATTTATCTTGACACGTCTGGTACCGTTCTCTCCCGTCGCGGTTACCGCAAAGAAGGCTGGGTGGCCCCGATGCAGGAAGCCCTCGCTGCAGCAACGGTGATGGCCACTGGGTGGGATCGGAAGGTTCCTTTTCTTGTGCCCTTTAGTGGCTCTGGCACGCCGGCCATCGAAGCGGCCTTGATGGCCCGTAATATTCTTCCAGGCATCTTTCGCGCCGACTTCGCCTTCATGCATCTTAAGGGGTGGAAGAATATCATCCCTGGAGAAAAGGTCAGCACCCCCAGCGTTCGCAAACGCTTCGGTGCCACCCCGCAGGAAATTTGGCGCGATCTACTCGCGCAGGCTCGTGCTGCTGAAGTTGATGCTGACGATCCTCGTCTGCCGAAAATCATCGGTGTTGACTGGGAAGGCAAGGCCGTGGACATCGCCGCTGCCAATGCTGCTGCTGCCGGTGTCGCCAAGAATATCGCCTTTTTTGAGGACGACTTTACCGATACGCCCATTCCGCAGCAGCCTGGTGTCATCTTCATGAACCCGCCCTACGGTGAGCGTTTGGAGGACGAGGACTCCTTGATGCCGCTCTATGAAGGCATCGGCACCTGGTTGCGCGGTCTGCCTGCCGACTGGAAGGCCTGGGTTATTACTTCTTCCAAGCCCCTCTCGTTAAAAATTCGCCTGACGACTTCCGAAATCCTGCCATTTAAGAACGGTCCTCTGGATTGTCGCTTCATTTCTTACGACATCCACGGTCCTATCCCGGAACTCCCTGAGGAGGAGGTGTCTGCGCCTGTGGATGCAGTGGACGAAACTGCTTCCGAAGCTGACGTGGATGCAGATGCTCCCACCACTCCTGTGGTTGCTGCTTCCGTCGAGTCTGCTGCCACCGCCGAGGATGCCCTCCATGCCTAATAGGCTCGGCCCTGCTGCTGTCGGAGGGTTTGGCAACGCCACACTCGAACGTTTCCCGCTCTATCTCCGTGCGCTCCGTGATATGGAGCGTGACGGACAGGAGTATGCCTCTGGGGCGGTTATTGCTGCCGCGCTGGGTTTCGAGTCTGTCGTTGTCCGAAAAGATTTGGCCCGGACTGGTGTCCGCGGCACTCCGCGGCTTGGATTTCCCATCGCCCGACTGATTCCGGCGTTGGAGCGCATCACTGGGGCCGATGCTGACATGACTGCTGTCCTAGCTGGCGTTGGCAAGCTCGGCTCTGCGCTGCTTTGCTATCCTGGCTTTCGAAGACAGGGATTGCGGATTGCCGCGGGTTTTGATGCTGCGCCTGAACGTTGCAACATCATTCTTTCTGGCACACCTGTCTTTCCCGTCAGCACCCTGACGGAGACTTGTATGCGCCTGAATGCCACTTTAGGTATTCTTTGCGTGCCTGCTGATCGAGCACAGCGCGTTGCTGAGCAGATGGTCGCCGGTGGGGTCCGGGCCATTTGGAACTTCACGCCTTTTCAGCTGGATGTGCCAGACGACATTCTGGTGCAGCGTGAAGATTTGGCCGTCAGTCTTGCCGTATTGTTGCACCGCTTGCGCGAACGCGGCCATCGCTGATTGGTGCACGAACGGAGGGCCTGCCTATGTTCTTTTTCTATGTACTCTTCAAATGGCTGATGTGGTTCTGCATGCCCTACACGTGGGTGATGCTGGGTCTTTTTGTGCTGGCGGGTTTTGCCTGTTGGCGCAGACGGTGGCTCCGTGCCGCTGTGCAAGCTGTTTTGGGACTAATTCTGTTAATTACTGGTCTGCCAGTGGTTTCTACAGCAATGGGTTACGCTCTGGAGTGCCGTTGCCCCGCCGTATTTTTGCAGGATATCCCGCAGGCAGATGCCATTGTGGTGCTGGGCGGCGGTATCGGACGGATGGGGCCTGGCATGCCCTATCCCGAATGCTATCCTGCATCGGACCGCGCCGTGATGGCTGCCCGTCTTTATCATGCGGGCAAAGCCCCGCTGATTCTGCCCTCGGGAAGCGGCTCGTCGCTGGGTGAAAAGCCCTTTTTCGAGGCGATGAACATTCCGCCCTCCGCCATCCTGTGCGAGGACCGCTCCTTGGATACTGCTGGCAATGCCCGTAGCACACTGGCATTGCTTCGCAAACACGGCTGCCAGAAAATTCTGCTTGTTACCTCTTCGTGGCATATGCCGCGGGCGCGCATGCTTTTCTGTGATGACACCTTGGACATTGTTCCCGTTGGTTGTGACTACGAGGCTACGTTGGCCAAAGGCCGGCAGGCTACCGAGCCGATTTGGACAAAGCTGCCCACCGCTCAGGCTGCTGGACAGTTTGGCGTTTATCTCAAAGAATATCTTGGTATTGTGTTTTATACACTGCGCCGCCCGTCGGCCGACTGAGCCGTACGGACAAAAAAGGGAAGTTTATGTTTGTGCTTTTTAAGTGGCTGTTGTGGCTGTGCATGCCTTACTCGCTCGTCCTCATCGGTCTGCTCACCCTCATCGTCTGGCTCTTTTGGCGTAAAGTTTTTCTGCCGGCCGTTTGTTTGCTGGTGCTTTGGTTTGGTCTGCTAGTGATGAGCATGCCTGCGGTTAGCACCGCTATGGGCGCGGCGCTCGAAGCAAAGTTCCCGCCCAAAACGCTAGCGCAGATCCCCAAAGCGGATGCTGTGGTTGTATTGGGGGGTGGCATCGGTCGCATTCGCCCTGGACTGCCTTATCCAGAATGTTATCCAGCCTCCGATCGCGCCGTAATGGCTGCCCGGCTCTATCATGCTGGTAAAGCCCCGCTGATTGTGCCCTCTGGCACTGGTGCCTTGCAGGCCGAAAAGCCTCTGCTTGAAGCGATGAAAGTCCCTTCCAAAGCCATTTTCTGCGACTCTGTCTCTCGCGATACGGCCGAAAATGCCCAAAAGACTGTGGAGATTCTCCGCGTACGCAAGTGTCGTACGGTGTTGTTGGTAACATCTTCCTGGCATCTGCCGCGCGCCATCATGCTCTTTAAGGCCGAAGGCATCCGCTTCATCCCGGTGGGTTGTGACTATGAGGCTACCTTGGCCAAAACGGAAGCTCCCGTCGCTCCACTCTGGATGAAACTTCCTTCGCCCGCGGCTGCCGCTCAGTTCGGAGTCTACCTCAAGGAATATCTTGGTATTCTCTTCTACTCGCTACACACCCCGTCTGCGGAGCCTGCGCCAAAGGCCGCAGCTCAAAAGACGACACCTCCCAAAAAAACGTCAAAACCAGCAGCCAAACCTGTCGCAAAGCCGACTACTCAATCCGCTGCAAAGAAAGCCTGAGGCATCGGCCGTGCGTGTCTTCCTTTCGCCCCCTTACATGAATGGCAACGAGCAAACATTGGTCCGGGATGCTTTTGCTTCTAACTACATTGCCCCCTGCGGTCCGCAGGTCGATGCTTTCGAACGCGCAGCGGAAGCCCGCTTTGGCTATGCCGCTGTGTTGGCTACCGTTTCTGGTACGATGGCCTTGGAACTTCTTGCCCGCGACCTGAATATCCGCTCTGGCGATACGGTCATCGTCAGCACCCTGACGTTTATTGCCTCGGTCGGCCCCTTTGTGACATTGGGTGCTCGCCCTGTGTTTATCGATGCCTCGGAGGACAGCTGGTGTATGGATCCCGGGCTTCTCTGTGAAGCGCTGAAAAAATACCCTCGCGCACGGGCTGTGATAGCGACAGACCTCTACGGGCAGAGCTGCGATCTGGATGCGTTGCGCGCCATTTGTGATGCTGCATGTGTGCCGCTCATCGTTGATGCCGCAGAAAGCGTCGGTGCCACTTACCGCGGCCGCGCCTCTGGAAAAGGTGCTTGGGCGGCAATTTACTCTTACAATGGCAATAAGATTATCACCTGCGGCGGTGGCGGAATGTTGTTGTCCGACGACCAGGGTCTGATTGCCCGCTGCCGTAAATGTTCGTCCCAGGCACGCGAACCAGTCCCCTGGTACGAACATACCGCTATCGGTACCAACGGACGTCTCGGCAATATTCCTGCTGCCATCGGTCTAGGGCAGCTTCGCTGCCTTGATGCCGCAGTGAATGATAAAGACGCAGCCTGGCGCGGCTGGGAAGCGCATCTCGGCAGTCGCCCTTGGGTAGAGATGATGCCGACAGCACCGTATGGCGTGCCCAACCGCTGGCTTTCGGTGGTGTTGCTGAAAGACCGCGACCCTGACCTAGCCGTACGCCAGCTGGCTGAACGTGGCATCGAATCGCGTCGTGTCTGGAAACCGATGCACTTGCAGCCGGTCTTTGCCGATGCCGAGGCCTTCCTGAATGGCGTATCCGACCGAGTGTTTGCCGAGGGACTCTGTCTACCCTCGGGTCGCGGACTTTCCGCGGATGTGATGGATGAAGTGACTGATGTATTGGAGGCATTATGATTGAACGTGTAATCTTTCTCTTGCTCGCAGGGTTAGCATCCTGTGTGCTGACGCTAATTCTCACGCCTCTTATTCGACGGGTGATGGTCGGTATTGGAGCTGTGGACAAACCCGATGCCCGGCGCATCAATTGCGTACCTATCCCTCGCGGCGGCGGTCTTGCTGTCGTCATCGCTTACTTCCTGGTGATGACTGTCGTTTCGCTCTTCTGGCCCGAGGTGGCCGCACAGGCTCCGATTAACGCTTTCAATCCCTGGTTCGCTGGCGCGGCCGTCATCATGGTAGGTGCTGGTCTGGTGGACGATGTGCGCGGCATCGCGCCGATTGTTAAACTGCTTGCCCAGATTGCCGCAGCGCTTGTGCTTTGCTTTGGCGGTATCCACTTGAGTCTTCCTGAATCCTGGGGTTTCTGGACGCAGTCTGCCTGGGCCGTCTATCCTATGACTGTCGCTTGGTACATCGGCGTGGTCAATGCCTTCAACCTCATCGACGGCCTCGATGGTCTCTCTTCGGGGCTGGCCATCATTGCCGCAGCTGGATTGGTCGGTGTGATGTTTGTGCTCAGTCCCACAGCCTTCCCCTTGCGTAGCCTTATCTTCATGGGGGCTCTCATTGGCTTTCTGCGCTATAACTACAATCCTGCGTCTGTCTTCCTCGGCGATTCTGGCAGTCTTTTCGTTGGTCTCTTTTTGGCAACGCAGTCCCTTGCCATTGGACGCCCTGATGCATTCTTGGTCACCGTCGGCATTCCGGTCCTCTGTTTAGGCATTCCGCTGATGGATACCGTGTTGGCCATCCTGCGCCGTACCTTGCGCTACATCCTCATCCGCCGTAACGGCGGAGCGGATGCTGGTTCGGTGATGACCGCTGACCGCTCCCATCTCCATCATCGATTTCTTGATATTGTCCACGGACAGCAGCGTAAAGCTGTCTGGTGCCTCTACGGCCTTGCCATCCTGCTCGTTGCTGTCGGCTTCCTAACTCTTGTCGCCCGTGACGGTAAAGCCTCCGTCTTCCTCGTCGGTTTCCTCGCTGTCGCCGCCGTTATTGTGCGTATGATGAGCAATGTCGAACTCTGGGATGCAGGTGACCTCATGAATAAACCCGGCACTCGCAACGGCCGCAAATTCATCGCTCTTCCTCTCTACATGTTCGGCGATTCCTTCATTATGGGGCTCATTTACGCATTCTTGTGGTTTCTTCTCGGCCCTATGCTCCCCGATATGCCACTTTCGGCCCGTATGAATATTTTGCTCATGTGGTCTGTGCCCGTCATGGTCGCACTTGTCGCCGTCGGCGGCTACACGCGCATCTGGGGACGTAGCAATCGTCGGGACTCCTTCCTTGTCCTACTGGCCATTGCCGGTGGTGCGCTCGCTTCGCGCCTGGGTATGCTTTGGTTCCGTCCTGAAACTGCCCGCGCGCTTACCGAACTTCATCTTCTCTGGGCGCTCCTGCTCATGCTTCCCTGCCTGGTACTACGTCTGGCCAAAACCGCCTTCTTGCAGTTCCTTGCTCGCGCCGAAAACCGCATCCTCCGCAACCGGACCGACGATCCCTCGGTCGAACGCGTTCTCTTCTACGGCGCTGGTGTCTGTCTGCGCGGTTATCTCACCCTCTTTGAAACGAATGTCACACACAATCGTGATGCTTGCCTTGCCGTCCTCGACGATAATCGTGGTCTGCGAGGACGTATCTTCCGCGGACTACGCGTCGTCGGTCCTCTAGAAGTGCTCGAAGATAAACGCGTCTACGCCCGCTACCGTCCCACCAAAATCGTCGTCACCTCCCCCGCTATTTGCGGTGAACGCCTGGAGGAAATTCGGGCCTTCTGCAGGGTGCGCGGCCTAAAAATGACGCGATTCGTTGCCGAAGAAGTATCAATCGGCTGAGTTATGTACTTAAAAGAGCTTGAGATTCAGGGCTTCAAAAGCTTCGCCGACCGCACCCGACTCACCTTTGAGCCAGGTATGATTGCTATCGTCGGGCCCAATGGCTGTGGTAAGAGCAATGTCTCTGATGCCATCCGCTGGGTGCTGGGCGAGCAGCGCCCCAGTGCTTTGCGCTGCTCTAAAATGCAGGATCTTATTTTTAACGGCACAGATGCCCGTAAGCCCCTCGGGATGGTGGAAGTCACCCTTCTCTTTGCGGACTGTACCGCAGCCCTCGGTACCGAATACGAAGAGGTTGCCATCACTCGCCGCGCTTACCGTTCTGGCGAAAATGCCTACTTCCTAAATAAAGCCGCCTGCCGTCTTAAAGATATCCAGCGGCTTTTCATGGGTACAGGTGTCGGTACCACCAGCTACTCTGTTATGGCCCAGGGCCAAATTGATGCCATTCTCTCCTCGCGCCCGGAGGATCGGCGTGCCGTCTTTGAAGAAGCTGCGGGTGTCACCAAATTCAAGGCTGATCGTAAAGAAGCTCTTCGCAAAATAAAACAGACGGATGAAAATCTCACTCGTCTCACAGATATTCTCCGCGAACTGAAGCGACAGGGCACCCTTCTTCGGCATCAGGCTGAAAAGGCCGAACGCGCCCGCACTCTCCGCACTGACCTGCGCGGCCTCGACCTCTGCATATCTAAAGATCGAGCCGCAGCCCTCGAAAATACCATCGGTGACTCTGCTGTCGCTGTGGCCGATGCTGCTAACCGAATCACCGCCATTCAGGAAGAGGCTGAAGCCAGCGCCCGCGCTGTCGCGGAAGTCAATGCCCGTATTCAGGCTGGCGAAGATACCATCGCCAAACTCTCAGAAGCTGGCGCGGCCTCCGCAGCACGCCACTCCCGCGCTCAGGAAATTATCCGCACTAACATCTCCCGTATTGACGAATACCGCACCTGGGCCACTGGCCTCGAAAAGGAAATCGCTGATGCCCGCGCACAAATTGAGGCCGCTGCAGGTGAAGCAGCCAGTGGGCCTGATATTGAGACATTCGACGACGAAGAGGAATCTTTTCGCAATCTCCTTGAAGACGCCCAGGATGCCTATGATGACATCCGTTCTCAAACCGAATGCACTCGCGCCAAACTGCAGGAAGCCCGCGACGGCCTCGCCGACTGCGATCGTAAACAGCTCTACTGGCAGCAGCAACTCGCCAAAGCCGAAGCTGGACGCGAGGAACGCCTTCTGAAGCGAGAGCGCCTCAGCGCCGAGCATGCTGAGGCCAAACGGCTGTACGAAGAGCGCCGCGATGCTTTTGAAACAGCCAACGCTGAGGCCGAAGAACAGCGTGGCATCGCCGCTGAAGCCCGCGAAACACTCATTCTCCTCGATGAAGACCGCTCCTTCGTCGCCGATGATATCGCCACCGCCAAACGCCGACAGGAAGGCCGTGCCCGCCAAAAAGCAGCCTTGGAGGCGCAGCGAGAACTGCTCGCGCGTCCAGCACCTGGCGAACAACCTGATGCGGGGCCGCGTCTGCTCGACCCGGCCAATCCTTTTGGACTCGAATCCGGCGATATTCTCGGTCCTCTTGCCGATGCGGTTGATGTCCCTAAAGACATCCGCCGTTCTGCGGAACTTGCCTTGGCCCCTTGGGCCCGCGCCATTGTCGCTCGCGATGCCGCTGTTGTTGCACACGTCCTAAAGCGTCTGCCCGAGTGCTTCCCCGGCGAGTCTATCCAGCTGCTGGCCGCCGATGCGGAAGGTACTCCTCCCGCAACTTGGCCCGAAACTCTAATTTGCCTCGCCGACCGTGTGACCGCCCGACCAGGATTCGAAACGGTCGTCCGTCGTTTACTGCTGCGCGTTGGCTGTGTCGAAACGCTCCCCGAGACATTTCCCGAAGGTCCCGCCGTGCTCGTCACCGAAAAAGGGGAACTGCAGTACGCCTGCGGCGATGCCGTGCTTGCTGCCAGCAGTGTCGCTGCCGACCCGTTGGCCCGGCGTCTGCTTTGCGACGAAGCCGATGAGAAAATTGCAGCGCTTAATCACGCCTCCATCGCCGAAGAGGCGGACATCGAGGCTCTCCAGGCCCGTATCGATGCGATGGCTGCCAAATACCGCGACACACAGCGCACCATGGAAAAGGCGCAGCGACTTGCCGATCAAGCCAACGGGGCAGCCACCGCCGCCGAACGTGACTGCAAAGCAGCTGAGGCTCGCTTCGGAGCCCTCGATGCCCACCTTGCCGAACTCGAAGGTGCCGATAGTGCCGAAGAAGAAGCCCGCAGCGCTGCCAAAGAAGGGCTTGACGGTCTTACCGCTGCTCGCGAGCGCCATACGCAGGTTTCTTCTGAAGCTACCGCACGCCTCGCGACCCTCGAGGGCGGACTCGATACCGCTTCCGCTCGCCTCTCCGAAGCCCGTTTTCGTATGGCGGGCTTCATGCAGAAGCGAGAACACGCCATGACTCTTCTGCGCGATCGTGCCCAACGCCGCCAACAGCTCGAAGTCCTCATCGCCCAGCGTAGCGACCAAGTCCGTTCCTGCGCCGGCAATATCGAACGTCTCGAGGCAGATAATGCCAAAATTGTCGGCGGACTTGCTGGCATGGAAAACGAAACGCTCGCCCTGCAACAGCAAATCGAAAAATCACGTGCCGACCGACTTGAACTCACCGCCGAACGCGAACGCCTCGATGCCGCCGGTGCTGCAGCTCGCAAAACCTTGCTCGATGCACAGGAAGCCAAAACCCGCGCTGAAGTTTCTCTCGCTGAGGCCCGAACGCAATATCAGGCTCTCATCGATCGTCTCGTCCGTGACTACGGTATTGTTCCCGAAAATCTCGCCAATGAGCCCAGTGCCGAATGGAACGAGGGTGCCAAACCTGCCGAAGCCGAAATCGAGGCGCGCATGGCTGACATCCGCGACGAACTCGAACGCATCGGCCCCGTCAACCTTCTGGCCATTGACGAATACCGAGAACTCGAAGAACGTCATGCGTTCTACAAAACACAGGCTGACGATCTGACCGAATCGCGCGAATCCCTACTGGCGCTAATCAAAAATATCAACGACACCTCTGGGAAAATGTTCCGTGATACCTTTAATCGCGCTAATGCTAACTTTGAAACCATGTTCACCCGTCTTTTCAACGGCGGCGAGGCGCGCCTCGTCCTCCTCGAAAACGCGGAAGACCCACTCGAATGTGGTATCGATATCATTGCACGTCCCCCCGGCAAAAAGCCGCAGACCATTAGCTTGCTCTCTGGCGGTGAACGCACCATGACTGCCGTTTCTCTCCTCTTTGCTATCTTCCTTATCAAACCCGCCCCCTTCTGTCTGCTCGACGAACTCGATGCCGCTCTGGATGACAGCAATATTGGTCGCTTCGTCGATGCCCTTAAAGACTTCCTTGTCCACTCCCAATTCCTGATTATTACCCATAATCAGCACACAATCGCGGGATCTGATATAGTATATGGTGTCACGATGCCGGAAAAAGGCGTTTCAAAAACGCTTTCGATGCGCTTTAGTCGTGACAGAACCGATGCCGAACGTCAATAAATTACAGGTAAGGAACAGAAATATGGGAATAAATTCACTTATCGTCGATTTTGATCCGCTCTTTCTTGGAGGCTTCGCACTCCCTGCCGAACTGCTCGCCGACCGACTGGCGAAGTATGGTATTTCCGACACTGACCCCTACATGTACGTTCGTCGATTTTACGGACACAGCTTCGCCCAGGCCCTTGCCGAACGCTTGCCTGACAGTATCGATCTGGCTCATGTGGAGCGCCGCCTGGCTACTACCTATGGTGCGCTTCTCCAGCAGCAGGCACAGGAACATTATGCTGAAATCCGCCGCATCTTTGGATCCTGGGCCAACCTCGGTATTTCCTTCTGTCTCGTTACACGTTTGCGCCAGGCCACCGTCGACGAACTCTTCGAAGGTCTCGGTACACAGGTCTTCTCCGTCCCTGATCCCACTCCGCTCGCCTGTGGCCTGAGTAAGGAAACCCTTCAGATCGCCCTTGTCACCAGCGGCTCCCCCGTACGCAATACCCTCTGCCTTGGCTCTGGCGGCATTACCGTCGCAGCCTCCGTCCGTGTTGGGCTCAGTGTTATCGCCATTCCTGATCCTATGGTTGTCTTTGAAAACTGCACTGGTGCAGACATCGTCGTCGACGACCTTGGTGAAGATGCGCTCAACCGCATCACTGCCCGACTCCGGGCTTGAGTTGACGCCCGACACCCCCTCTCGAATATCAGTCTTAATTTTGCACGATGTATATCACAAATAAACAGAATTTTTATATAAATACTTAAAAATATTGAAAATAACCCGTGTAGCGCCTCCTTGTTTATGATGATAATAGTTATCATAAACAAGGAGATGTTATGGCTCGTCCTAGAAAAGAAAATGCTGAATTT
>SAMEA104404103__coassemble_1463_pt1 | contig 14308 bp, 12 predicted proteins | sample SAMEA104404103__metabat2_low_PE_034 | metagenome-assembled genome bin SAMEA104404103 (sample SAMEA104404103) | Balaenoptera acutorostrata | reverse complement strand
GGGGGGGGGGGGGGGGGGGGGGGGGGGGGGGGGGGGGGGGGGGGGGGGGGGGGTTCCTCGGGGGGGGGGGGGGGGGGGGGGGGGGGGGGGAGGGGGGGGGGGGGGGCACAGGGGCGGGGCTTTGGGCGGTGCCGAGACCGGAGGCGGAGGCATTGTCGCCCCTGTGGGGGCGGGGGCAGCCCCTGCGGGCACGGCGGGGGCGGGTGTCGGGGTGATCCGTCCTGGGGCGAGGGGGAAATCATCCCGTTTGGGGGCGGCGGCTTCCGTTGGGCGCCGGAGGAGGGCGCAGGCGACGGCACCGATGACGGCATCGATGACGCGGTTGCCGCGACGGAACCGCACCTCGCGTTTGGCGGGATGGACGTTGACATCCACCTCTTCGGGGGGCAGGTCGACGAAGAGGACCACGACGGGGCGTCGATCCTTTACGGGCCAGGCCTGGCGCAAGGCGTATTGTAGTTGCGGAGCGGTCGCGGGGCGGCGGTTGATGAAGATGTATTGTTCGGGGGTGCCGACGGCGGCGAAGTCTGGGCGCGCGATGCGTCCGCTGACATGAATGCCGTTTTCGGTCCAGTCGATGGGCAGCATCGCATCGGCGGTGACTTCGCCCATGAGTTTGCGGATGCGGTCGTCTTCGGTATCGCCTTCGGGGAGACGGAAGAGGTCGCGTCCTTCGGATTTGAGGCGGAAGGCGGTCTCGGGGTGGGCGAGGGCGATGGCATTGAGGGTTTGCCGGATGCGGGCCAGTTCGGTGGCGGCGGTGCGCAAGAACTTGCGTCGGGCGGGGACATTGAAAAAGAGGTCGCGGACGGTGATGGTGGTGCCTTCGGGGTGTCCGGCGATGGAGACATCTTCCAGGGTGCCGCCGGTGACGCGGACTTCGGTGGCGGCATCGGTGCCGCGTTTGCGGGTGGTGAGTAGGAAGCGTGCGACGCTGGCGATGGAGGGGATGGCTTCGCCGCGAAAACCGAAGGTGCCGATGTGTTCGATGTCGGCGGAGGTGCGGAGTTTACTGGTGGCCTGGCGCTGTAGGCAGGCTTGTGCATCGGTTGGTGACATGCCGCAGCCGTTGTCCGAGACTTCAATCAGCTTGGCGCCGCCGTGTTCCACGGTGATTTCGATGCGGGTGGCTTCGGCGTCGAGGGCATTTTCGACGAGTTCTTTGACGACGGAGGCCGGACGCTCAATCACTTCACCGGCGGCGATTTGGTTGGCGACGGTTTCGGGCAGGGGGCGGATGATGCCTGCGGGTTCTTCGGCTGTTGGGGTGTCGCTCACAGGGTCTCCGTAAAGGCGGTGAGGCGTTTGTGTAGGCCTTCGGTATCGAGGCCGGCATCGCGGCGCAGCTCGGCATCTGTGCCCTGGGGCACAAAGCGGTCGGGCCAGCCGAGGATGAGGCGGGGACCGGTGGTTTGTTCGGCGATGGCCGATCCGAAACCGCCGGCAGCGGCGGCATCTTCCAGGGTGATGACAGGGCGGTTGCCGAGGGTGGCGACCCAGGGGGGAAGGGGTTTGATGTTGCGGACGGCCACCAGGGGCAGGTGCAGGGCGCGGGCGGCCTCCGCAATCCAGAAGACGGTGGGGCCGAGGGCCAGGATGATGGGGCCGGTGCCAGGGGGCGGGGTCTCTAGGGTGCCTTCGGGGAGGGTGGTGGGGGCGGCACCGCGCGGGTAGCGGATGACGGCGGGGGTGCCCTCGCGCAGGGCTTGAATCAGGAGGGGCTCTAGGTCGGAAGCGATGCAGGGGGCGGAAATCTGGAGCCCTGGCAGGGCGCGGAGCATGGCGATATCGTAGAGGCCGTGGTGGGTGGGGCCGTCCGCACCGACGGCGCCGGCGCGGTCGAGTCCCAGGATGACGGGGAGGCCGGGTAGGCAGATATCGTGCATGACGCAGTCGATGGCGCGTTGGGAGAAGGTGGAATAGATGGCGGCGACGGGGCGCAGGCCGTTGGCGGCGAGGCCAGCGGAGAAGACGAGGGCGTGTTCTTCGCAGATGCCGACATCGTAGGCACGTTTGGGGAATTTACGGAAGAAGCCGGCGAGGCCAGTGCCGTCGCGCATGGCGGCGGTGACGGCAGTGATACGGGGATCTGTTTCTGCGAGGCGGGTTAGGGTGGTGCCAAAGATTTCGGACCAGGCGGGGGCTGGGGCGGCTGGGGCGGCGGTTTTGTTGGCCCAGGGGCCGACGCCGTGCCACTTGGAGGGGTTGCGTTCTGCGGGGGGGTAGCCTTTGCCCTTGACGGTGGCGATATGGATGGCGATGGGGACGGTGCCTTCGGCGGCGGTGCGCAGGGCATCGCAGAGGGCGGGGATGTCGTGGCCGTCAATCGGGCCGATGTAGCGCAGACCGAGGTCTTCGAAGATGCCGGCGCGGTTGCGCAGGAGTAGGGGTTTGAGGGCAATTTTGATGCGGCGGTAGAAATCGCGCAGGCCGGTGAGGTGCAGGCGGTGGCCGGCGGCATCGGCGGCGGCGCGCAGGCGGTTGTAGCGCAGACCGGTTAGCCGGCGGGCGAAGACACGGGCTAGAGCGCCGACATTGCGCGAGATGCTCATGCCGTTGTCGTTGATGACGAGGATGAGTTTTTCGGTGGTGTGGCGGACGGCGTTGAGGGCTTCGAGGGAGATGCCGTTGGTGAGGGAGGCATCGCCGACGACGGCAATGATGGCATTGGTTTCGCCCCGTGCGTCACGGGCGGCGGCCATACCGAGGGCGGTGGAGAGGGCGACACCAGCGTGGCCGGCCACGGAGGTGTCGTAGGGGGATTCGCGCGGATCGGTGAAGCCGCGTAGACCGCCGTAGCGGCGCAGGGTGGGCATGCGTCCGGCACGGCCGGTGAGCATTTTCCAGGCGTAGGACTGGTGGCCGACATCCCACAGGACTTTGTCGGCGGGGAAATCGAAGGTGCGGCAGAGGGCAATGGTGAGTTCCACCGTGCCGAGACTGGGGGCTATGTGCCCACCGGTCTCGGAGACGGAGGTAATCATTGATTTTCGTAGTGCCGATGCTAGTTCGGGGAGGGCCTCTTCGGGCAGGGCTTTGACATCGGCAGGGGACAGAATCCGCACGTTTCGGCTCGGAAGTTCAAATCCCGGGTCGGTTTCAGGAAGGCGGCTGTCGGAATCTGCCATACGGGCCTCAGCGGAAGATGTTGTAGAGGCGGCGGGAGATGTCGCCGTCGGTATCGAGTGGTTCGACGGGACCGCCGCGCAGGTCGATGAAGTCGGAGAGGATGTGGGCCGCTTCGCGCAGGACGGGGTCGTTGTCGTAGGTCGGCTCTTTCTGTCCCTTGGCACCATGGGCGGCGATGGCTTCGTCTTGAAGTTTCTGGATGGCGCGTTCGGCTTTCATGCGTTCGCGGCGGGCTTCCTTTTTCAGGGTGACGCTGTTTTCGGCATTGGCCTTGCGGACATGGGCAATGAGCTTCTGGGCGGCGGTGTACTGGTCATCCTTGGCCAGGCGTTTGGCGGATTTTTCCTTCAGGCGGGGCAGGAAGGGGCCTAGATCATCGGTTTTGGCGTAGTAGGCGGGCGGGACGGTGGAGTAGGGTAGGGCGCCAGGGAGCTGGTCCTCGCCAGTTTCGAGGGCATCGAAGATGGAGGGGAGGACGATGTCGGGGACGACGCCGCGGAGCTGGGTGGTACCGCCGTTGATGCGGTAGAAGCAGGCGGTGGTGATGCGGTTGGCGCCGTAGACCTTGTTGTTACCGATTCCCTGGACGGTCTGCACGGTGCCTTTGCCGTGGGTCTTGGAGTCGCCGATGACGATGGCGCGGCCGTAATCTTGCAGGGCGGAGGCGACGATTTCGGAGGCGGAGGCGGAGTTGCGGTTGACGAGCACGGCCATGGGTTTGCGGAAGGCTACCTGGGTGCGCTGGGGCAGGGATAGCACCTCGGTGCTGCGGGTATCTTTTACCTGCACTACGGGACCGCTGACGAAGAGGTTGTTCATGGTGATGGCTTCCAGTAGCGAACCGCCGCCGTTGTTGCGCAAATCGACGATGAGGCCGTCTACATGGCTGGCATTGAACCGTTGCACGTATTTGAGCAAATCGCGGGTCATGGAGGCGGATTCTTTGCTGCGGTCACCGCTGACGGCGCCAGCGTAGAAGGCGGGAATGCGCACATAGCCGAAGCGGCGCGCTTCGTTCTTTTCGGTCATCAGCCGATCAATGCGCCCGGTGACCGCCTGTTCGTCTAGGTGGATTTCGTCGCGGACGATGTCGACGATTTTGGTGCGGGTGCCGGTTTTATCTGTGACAGGGATGACCTTTAGGACGACTTTGGAGCCCTTGGGGCCGCGGATTTTGCGGACGGTTTTGGAGAGGGGTTTGTAGCGGATGTCCTCGAACTCGCCATCGCCCTGGGCTACGCCGATGATGCGGTCGCCTTCGCGCAGACGGATGTCGCGTTTATCGCGTGCAGCTGGGGCACCGGGCATGATTTCGGTGATGCGCACCATGCCGTCGTCGTAGCGTAGGGTTGCGCCAATGCCGCAGAGGGTGAGGTTCATCCCCATGTTGAAGTCCTCGAAGTTCATCGGGCTCATGTAGTCGGTGTGGGGATCGTAGGCGGTGGCTACGGCGGAGAGGTAGCGCTGCAGAGCCGTCTCGGAGTCGGTGTCGCAGAAGGCTACGCGCAGGGCGCGGTAGCGTTTGCGTAGGATGTCGGCTACAGGAAGTGTGAGATCTTCGTCCTCAAAGTTGTTCTTCTTCTCTTCCGCCTCTTTTTTCTTGTCTTCGGCGGATTTGTTTTTCTCTTCTTCGGCATCGAGTTCCTGGGTTAGCACCAGGGCGAGATATTCGTTTTTGAGGGCGGCGCGCCAGAGGTCTTTCTGGGCGGCACGGTCGGCGGGACGCTCCGCCTTGCGGCGTTTCCAGACGAAGGATTCGTCTTGGGTGAAGTCGAAGGGGTTTTCCTGCTTCAGGAGTTCCTCGACGAAGTCGCAGCGTTCGGCGAAGCGTTCGCGGGCGAGGTTGATCATATCGTAGCCGAAGGCGAGGTCGCCGCGGCGGAGTAGGTCATCGAGTTTTGTCTTTTGGGACGCGAAATTGGTGATATCTTTTTGGGTGAAGAGGGTGCGGTCGAAATCGACGGAGTCGACGAGATTGGTCCAGGCGACGGCGGAGAGGCGGTCATTAAAGGCCTCGCCGGAGAGGTGGGAGCGTCCGATTTGGCTCACGACACGGCGGGCGATTTCGGGGTACACGGCTTCGGGCTTGACAGCTTCGAGAGCGAAGATATTCAGCGCTAGCAGCGACAGTAGGAACGATGCAAGAAATTTTCTCATGATTAACCTTATGTTCTTGGCGAAAAGGGGCTCAGAAGGATTCGGCCGGCGAGAGGGTGCCGAGGGCGGCAAGAGCTCGGGCGATGGTGGCGGCATCCAGCGTTGGCGGGTTGGATGTCAGTACTTCGGTCAGGGAACGGTGGGAGCAGACGGTGATTTCGTCGGCGGATTCGGGGCCGTCCGCGAACTGCGGACCGGCAAAGCAGAGTACGCCGTGCACCAGGGAGGGGTCGAGGGCCAGCGATTCGGCGGTGACGCGGACGGCGGTGCGTACTTGGGCGATGGGGGAGCGGCCGTGCAGTGGGCGGCCATTGGCCAGGATGCTGCCATCGGTGCCTAGCGCGACTTCGCCGCTCCAGTGTTTGGTTTCAATGACGAAGACGCCTTGCGGTCCGACAGCGACGTGGTCGATATCGCCGCCGTCTGGTAGCTGTAGACCGTTGAATACGGTCCAATCGCCCGAGAGACGTGCCAGTTCGCCGGCGGTGATTTCTTCGCCGCGGGCACCTTTGAAGTAGCCGTAGACGAGGGATTGTTGGCGGCGGGCCAGGATGACGAGGCCGATGCCGGTGCCGAGCGCTAGCAGGATGCCGAACCAGAGCGGCAGGAGGCCTGCACTCCCAAAAATGATGCCGACGGCCAAGCCGAAGGTGGCGGTTAGGCTCAGCAGAGGGATAATCACTCGGACTAATCCGCGTCGGCGGGCGGTGTCGCCGGGATTGCCCTTCATGGTTGCACGCGATTCGTATGCCATAGCGGAAACTCCCTATCAGCGCAGTTTGCGGAAGAGTAGTAGGGCCGCCGCACCGAAGAACGCAGCCGGCAGTGCCACCGCGACCGCTGGCTTCACAATGTCATTGTGGGCCAGCAGCATGGAGAGCGCTGTCATGATGTAGTAGGAGAGGAATAGGCCAATCGCTAGCAGGATGCCTTTGAAGACGGATTGCCTGCCGGAGGCGATGCCAGCGGGAATGGCGAAGAGGGTCACCAGAACGATGGAGAAGGGCGCGGCAAAGTGGTTGTACGTGGCGTAGGAATCTTCGTTTTTCTGGCGCGTGGTTAGGCCCGATTTGCTGCGGATTTTGCGGTTGACGCGGCGGCTGGCGGCGGAGGCGGTTTCGGCATCGGTGTTCTGGGCTAGGATGTCGCGGGGCGTCTCTTTTAGGCTATACATGGCCTTGACGGGCATGGTGGCCACGAGGCCTTTTGGGGGTGGGATGACGGTATCGAGTTCGTCGTAGTAGGTGGCACGTACGCCACCTTCGAGCCACCAGGCTCCGTCGAGCCAGCGGGCGGTCGGGGCATCGTAGGAAACCTCTTTGGAGCCGTCTTCGCGGAAGAGGGTTAGGCGTACGCAGCCGGCGAGGCGGTCGGGTTCGGAGGGATCGAACGTGCCGATGGCCCAGATGTGGGTGCCGCCGGGGGCGGCGAAGCCGATGCCTTCCATTGGCTCGTAGCCAGTTTTGCGGAAGTCGGAGTCTTTGATGACGCGCGCACGGACCGCAGCATCGGGCTTGATGTACTCGGTGTTTACGAAGGAGAAGGCAGCGGCCAGCACGGCCACGAGCAGGATTGGGGCGCAAACGGTGCCCATGCCGATGCCGCCAGCACGCATGGCGATGAGTTCGCTGTGGCGGCAGAATTGCCACATCGTGTACAGCGTCGACAGCAGGAAGACCGCCGGGAGCAGCCATTCGAGGTAGGCCGAGAGCGTGCCGCCTAGGTAGCTGAATGCCATGGAGGCCGTGACGGCTGAACGCGGATCAAAACAGGCCGCGATTAGGTCGAAGCTCATGAAGAGCAGTGTCAGCGCACAGAGCCCGACGAGGCAGAGCGCCGCCGGCAGTAGGAAACTGCGCAGAACATACCGGAAGAGGATACTCATTCGCCGATGACCTTTCCGTAAGAAATGAGGGCTATCAACAGCAGCGCGGCGGCAAGCAGCAGGAGGATGCCGAAGAGGGCCCGGTTGCGTTGCGCATGGATGGAGACCGAGAGCTTTTCGCAGAAGACGCGCACCATCCAGGGATAGAATACGGCGAACATGCCAGCCGTTAGGCTGATGTAGCCGAGTGTTATCGGCACTAGACGCCAGGCGGTCTCGAAATCGCGCACCGCAAGAATGACTGGCATCGGCCATAGCATTAGTAGACCGCCAATCGCGCGCGGACAGAGTAGGTTGCGCAGTAGTACCCACGACAGTGGAACGCAGATGACGCACAGCGCAATGATGTACGAAGGTTTCAGAAAGGCCAGGAAATCAATCGGGTGCAGCGTTAGTTCGGCGGCCACCCAGGCCCAGCAGAGTGTGGCCAGCACCGCACCAGTTTTGTTGGCACGGGGCAGCGCACGGTACAGCGCGGGGCCGATGGGGAGCAACGTGACGGCACCTAGCAGGGCAACAATGCCGGCAAGGATGGCGGTCAGCAGATGGGCTTCGTCAAGAGGGCTCATGGACGGGATTCCTTCACAGTGGGGGCGGGCATAGCTGGACCGGTCTGGCCAGCGGAGGCGGCAAACCGTTCGGTAAAGCTGCGCAGACCTTCCCACGAAGCTTTGATGAATGCGGTAATCGGGATGGCCAGCAATAGACCGAGGAAGCCGCCTAGTTGCGTCCAGAAGAGCAGCGCAAAGACGATTTGCCAGGCGGAGAGTTTCATGCGGTTACCCTGGATGTAGGGCTGCATGACGTAGCCATCAAAGGTCTGAATGCAGCAGAAAACGGCAAAGATGATGCAGGTGTAGGCGAAGCCAGCGTGGAAATAGGCGACCGGCAGGGCCACGCAGAGCCCCGATGTCACGCCCAGATACGGCATCAGGTTTAGGATGCCCAGCACAAAGCCGATGATGAAGCCATTGGGCAGACCCAGCAGCTGGAAGGCCGTGCCGTAGAGCACGCCCTGAATCGATACATCGATAATCTGGCCGCGGAAGTAGCTGACGATGATGTCGTTGAAGGCCCGAAAGTGGAATGCCACGGCTGCGCGCCCCGCATCGCCGATGAATGGCAGACGGCGCGCAAAAGCTTCACCCGACAGCGGCTGCTGCATCACGAAGATAATCCAGTAGAAGAAGGTTAGCAGCCAGAGCAGGAAGGCCGAGCCAGCGGAGAAGACGGCCCCACCCACGTGGGCCCCGTGCGTGAACAGTGCCAGCACTTTGCTCAGCGATAGCGCCCCATCGGAACTCAGCGCCCCGGTCAGGTTCGGTAGGATGTTGTGCACTAACTCGCGCGAATCAGGAAAGGTGTCGCTCAGTAGCGTGCGTAGCTGTGCCACAATTTGCGGCAACGCATGGGCCAGATTCGTGCTCTGCGAGACGATGAACGCACCGAAGAACCAGCACAGCGCCACAATCGGGATGCTCAGCGACAGCGTGAATAGAATCACTGCCCACACCTCGCGTCCGCCCAGCCACGTCTTTAGACGGGCATACCACGGACGCGTTAGTAGACTCAGGAAGTAGGCCACTAGCACCGGGCCTACAATGTGCACAAAGTAGGCCATCGCCTTCATCGCCGCTAGCACCGAGATAATCGCCGCTGCCGCTAGCGTCGCTCCGCAGAGGAGGGCAATCGTGGAGGTGATGAGCCGGTTTTGCGCCGGCGTAAAGGAAAGCCGATTACGTTTTGCGCTCATGTTCAGCGGTCCTTCCCCGTGCTGAAATGCGCCGAACGGATGCTGTCGACGTAGAGCGAGGTCTCGCGGCGCATCCCGGCTCGGCGGATGCGGAAGAGACGCGGAACCCAGCGTCCCTCCTCGCGTCCGACACGCTGTACCCAGAGTAGCCGCGTGGGACGGCCCTCGCCGTCGAGCTGCTGCGTCTGCAGCAGGGCCCCCGTGGAACGGTCAATCCAGATGCGGATGGCCGACAGGCCCGGTTCGGACGCGGGGGAGGTTGCGAGCAGGAGGATGCAGTTGCGGCCGCTGACGCGCGTGCTCAGATGGGCTGCCTCGATATCCGCCTCGGAGAGACGGCGCACATCGGGCCACCACAGATAATCAAAGGCCAAATCGGTCCATGTCAAATCGCTCTCACCCACCGGTAGGCTCAGCGGAACGTTCTCCGTGCGGGTGCCATCTGGCGCAATCAGCGTCAGTGTCGGCTTGTTCTTTGGGCGCGACAGCAGCGCGTGCTGAATCGGCTCGGTGTCGCCCTCCTTCGCGAAGAGCTGGCAGTCGGCCGACGGTGTGCCGGCGGACCAGTTGAGTGTCAGCTTGTAGGGGCGTTCGGTCGCGTTGAGGCCGCGCTGCTCGGCGGTTTCGAGCGTACCTTCGATGTCAAAGGTCTCGCGTGGAAACATCGTCCGTGCGTGGGCTAGCATCTGAGTTGGTGTCAAGTCGCTGACGGTCAGCTCCTTTGCCGTTGGAGCCTTTGCCGCGGTTGTGGTTGCTAGCGCGGGCGCGGTCGCGGAAACGACCGTGGCGGTCAGTGCCGTCAGCGCGCAACAGAACGTGCGGATAAAACGGTTCATTGTCTTCTTGCTCTCTCTTTCAGCGACTTGCTGATGGAAAAGTCGGCAAAGGTGCGTAGGCAGCGTGCCCGTAGCGCATCGTCGCGCCACGGCGCAAACTGGCGCACTTCTGGCGGCAACTTCTCGCCCGACTGCAGCAGCGGCTGGCCGATTTCGCGGAAAAATACATCGTCATGCACCGGAACAAACCAATCTGGGTCTAGCGCAGCTTTGGCATGCTTCGTCGAAATGACCCCCGTCGTGACGCCTAGCCGGAGATCGGACAGCGCATCCATCGCCTCGGAGGCATTAATCATCGTCGCGTGCCCCAGCAGCGATTTTGTGCGGGTCAACAAATCCACGAACACAAATGGCTCGTCGCGCAAGAGGCGTTTGCGGCTAATCATCTCTTGGTACGCCGTCTCTTCCAGAAAGTTCTTGTATTCGTTCACTAGCTGCCCAATCGGAGCGGTCATGCAGGAACGATTGAAGAGGATGATAACGTGACCCGGCGGCGGATTGTCGGGCTGTTCCAGCTCCGCCAGCACGCCGCACATCTCCGCCGCGTTGCACAGCTCGCGCAGATGGCCGAAATGCGATAGTCCCGGCAGATGCATCCAGCTGCGGATACGAAGTCCGTTGCCTGTCAGCGTCAGCTGCGTGGTCAGATAGCCTATCGACGGATCGTACGCAAAGTGCATCGGGCCAGCCAGCATGTCCACAAATTGTGTCAGAATGCGGGCCTTGAACTCAAAATTTAGGAACGGACCCGAGACCGAAAACGTAAAGTGGTTTGCGCTCATTAGCTCGCACCAAATCACGGTGCCGTGCTTCAGGGAGATCTGGAATAGATGATAGTCGGGGCTTCGGTCAGCCTTCGGGGCAATGCCGAAGCGGACATGGCCGGAAGCCGCCAGATCTTCGTCATCCGTTACATCCTCGGCCGGTACCAGCGCCGTCAGACGGTCGCACAGCATCTTCGCGGCCTCACGGCTCTTCCGTCCCCGGAGATGAGACGGAAACGGAAGATCGCTCACATTGCGTACCAGCGAAATCTGCGTCAACAGACAGCAGGTGCGCAGCGCATCGTGGGTCTCATCGGCCGACAGAACTTCGTTGCGCGTGTCACTCATTTGCCGGCCTCCCCGTCCTTCTTCGTGGGTTTCTTCGTCGATTTCTTCGTGGCCTTCGTCGGCTTCTTCGCCGCTTTTGCGGGCTTCTTCTCAGCCTTCTTGGTCCCCTTGGCGGGCGTTTCGTCGTCCGGCATGAAATGCTTCTGCTGTTTTACCATCTCGAGCATTACGCACAGCCGGGCAGCCAGCTCTTCGTGGCCATCGGCAAGTGCGCGGTTAATGGCCCGCTTCAAGACCTCGGCGGCCTCTTCGGGACTGTGGACCTGGGGCGTATCGTCATCGTCTGGTCCGTCCAGGATCTCGTCGTCCTCTGGATTATCTGGGTCAAAATCGTCAATATCGTCAATCGACTTGGGTATCTTGGCATGCGCCTCGTCAGAGCTATTGGCCAGGGCGCTCAACTGTTCGCCCAGCTGCTTTGCCTGACGATAATCCTCTTCCTCGATGGCCTCTCGCTGTTGCGCTTTCAGGGCCTCGATGGCTTGCGCGCGCTCCGTTCCGGGGAACGGATTACCGTGAAATTCGGATGTCTGCTGAATCTGTTCCAGTAGCGAGGTAATCAGTTTACGGTGCGCTTTGTAACAGTCAGGACACCCCGCCAGTGCATGGTGACGAAGTTCGTCGGCTGGCATGCCGCAACGCGGACACCGCGCCTCGCTGTCTTCCTCCTCCGAATCGTCCCCGTTGCTGGCATCGGCATTGCGCATGCGCTTCGATAGCTCGTTAAAGACCTCGCCGAGCTGGCCCATGACCTCTTTCGGCATCTTTAGCTGGTCAAATCCCGGCGGCAGTCCAGGATTCGGTCCGGGAGGCAACCCCGTTTCGGGCATGTCGGCAATCCTGTCGCTGTCTACGGCCGCCACCTGAATGCCACGCTCCTGGTCAAATACACGCTCGCGCTTTGCACAGGCTTTGCATACATACAGCTCTTCTGGCCGTCCCCCGTCCTTGCTCGGACGGTACAGGACGGTCTCGGCCTCATTCTGATGGCAAATCTCGCATTTCATAGACTGCACTCCCAGTTTTCGGTTAAATGTGGAGGTTCAGGGTAGATAGCGTCGCTTTCACTGCGAAGGCCCGCATCCACCATGCTTTCTGCGAAGGTCCCGTCTTCTAGGAGCCCGTAGGGGTATATCTACAGGCTGCAAAAAGCGCCTTAAACGTACATAAACTTCGGCTTTTCAGTCATGCAGGGACCACTGCACGCCTTTAAAATCCTCGTTTCTGCCCATTTCTTTCACTTTTTTCGCCTTTCGCATCTATACTCCTATAAACTCCTAGTTTCTATTTCCTATCTTCTCGAGCGCTTCCATAATTGCCTCGGGCTCAGGCAGACGCCCCGTCCCCTTCACGCCACAGGCCAGTTCGCCTGCGGCTGGGTCCAGAATCGTTGCCCCACGCTCAATCAGCTTCTGTACGTTCGCCTGCGTCGCCGCATTCGACCACATGTTGCAGTTCATCGACGGCACAATCACCAGCGGCTTCGTGTTCGCCAGCGCACACTCCGTCAGCAGATTGTCGCCAAATCCTGCCGCCAGCTTCGCCAGCGTGTTTGCCGAACACGGCGCCACCACAAACATGTCCGCCCAGTTCGGCAGCATGATGTGACGCGGACGCCAGTCCTCGTTTTTGTCAAATGCGGAGGTCTCCACTGGATTCTGCGATAGCGTGCGCCACGTAATCTCGCCGACAAAGTCCAGCGCCCGGTCGGTCGCTACCACGCGAACCTCCCAGCCTGCCGCCTTCATCAGACGCACCAGCGAACAAACCTTATAGCACGAAATCGCACCGGTAATACCAAGCAGAACCTTCATGGAAACACTCCTTTTTCTAAAAAAAAATCAGGACTTACAGCTCACCGCCGCGTACCAGTAGAATGTCGCGCAGACGGCGGTACGCCATCTCCAAATCGTCATTCACCACCCGATACGTGAACTCATGCGCACGATCAAGCTCTCGTTGCGCATTCGCCAGACGAATTTCAATTACATCCTGCGCATCCTCGCCACGCCCTTCCAGACGCCGACGAAGCTCCTCTGCCGATGGTGGCTCAATGAAAATGTCGACAAAACCGCTGCGCAGCGGATCATCCGCCGGCAGCTGGGCGATGTATTGGCGCACCAAATCGGCACCAACCACATCGATGTCCATAATCACGCTCTGGCCCTCGGCAAACGCCTCGCGCACCGGATCGGCCGGCGTGCCGTAACGGTTGCCATGAACCTCCGCGTGCTCCAGAAGCATCTTCCGCTGCACACGGTCCTCAAACTCATCCGGCGTCAGGAAGAAATAGTCAATGCCATCCTCCTCCTCGCCACGCGGTGCCCGCGTCGTGCACGACACCGAATACGTCAGCTCAGGAAACTCCTGCAGCAGCATATCGCAAAGCGTACTCTTACCCGCTCCGCTCGGAGCGCTCATCACAATCAGCAAAGGCTTCATCAGACGTGTCTTCTTTCTCTTATCGTCCATAAGGCCCTCAGTATAGCAAAAAAGCCCTCCCCGCGCACACCCCCGCACCGGGACTGCGCGGCGGGCGGGATGCAGCCCCGCGCCCACTTCGCCCAGGACGGCGCAGAATGGCAAAAGGGAAAGCCCCGCGGGCGGAGCTTTCCCTTTTGCTTTGGCCTTGCCTTGATTTGGCGTCGCAGGGTTTAGAAGGCGACGTTGGGGCAGGTGAAGCGGAGACCATTGCCGTCGTGGTAGTTGGCATATTCAGAGACGATGGCACCGTTGGGACCGCCCATCATGAAGTGCCAGGTGCCGTCGACGGGGAGCGGATGCACGAAGCCGTCAGCTTCCCACTTCTCAACGTGGCAGCACTTGAGATACGGCAGCTGCTTTTCAGACATCATGGCCTTCAGCTCGGGAAACTGGTCGAGGTTGGGCTCGCCCACTTCGCCGAAGCCGTAGACGGAGCCGTAGCGGACGTGCCAAGATTCATGCTTGGCGGGTAGGTCTCCCTGGTCGTCGGTGGTCGGCTTGTGGCAGTGCTCAGCAATGGACTGACCGGGTAGCAGGAAGATTTCGTGGGCAAAATATTGCTTTTCGCGGTTGTTCAGCCAGAAGAGACCACCCATACCGAGCTTGGCGAAGTCGCCCTGAGCAAAATCGACGGCCCAGAGGAAGCCCTCTTCTTCGGTGTAGCGGGGATACACAGGGGCGCCGAGATTCTTAATCATTTCAATGTAAGCGGCCTTAGCCTTGGTGCCATCAAACGTACGCTTGCCGTCAATAACGGTGTAGAAATCGTCACTGTTCATTGTTACTCTCCGGTTGGTTGTGAAATACGCGCGTTATTATAGCATACTGCATGAACGAACGCATGGGAGAAGCGGGTGTGCCACATAGGGACCTTAGCGGGTGACGGCCTGCCAGGCACTGTCGCGGAGGGTGTGGTCTTCGGGGTGGAAGATCAGGCCGACGGCGAAGACGG
>SAMEA104404103__coassemble_1451_pt1 | contig 14380 bp, 7 predicted proteins | sample SAMEA104404103__metabat2_low_PE_034 | metagenome-assembled genome bin SAMEA104404103 (sample SAMEA104404103) | Balaenoptera acutorostrata | reverse complement strand
AAACGACGCATGTCCTCAGCGCATGTCGCGCGTCGTGCGGCGAAGCCGCCCCCGCATGACCTCCCAGGCGCCGAAGGCGCAACCTCAGGCGCCGTCAGGCGCAACCCACGCGCCAAAGGCGCAACCCACCGCAATGACGAAACGACGCATGTCCTCAGCGCATGTCGCGCGTCGTGCGGCGAAGCCGCCCCCGCATGACCTCCCAGGCGCCGTCAGGCGCAACCCCACGCGCCGTCAGGCGCAACCCCACGCGCCAAAGGCGCAACCTCAGGCGCCGCAGTTCGGCCAGCAACTGTTCACTGTTCACTAAAAAAAAGAGGCAGCCACAAGGCTGCCCCTTTTTTTTAGTGCACGGCAAGTGCTTACCAATTAACCATCTGAGGATTACCGTCATACGCGGCGATAAGGATCTTCTTAAGGTCTTCAGCCGTCGTCTTACGGGGATTGGAACCGGTGCAGGGGTCCTTCTCAGCATTGGCAGCGATGAAATCGAGAGTTTCGTCAAAGAATTCGCGGGGAACGCCAGCCTCTTCGAGGGTGGCGGGGATATTCATGCTATCGTTCATCGCGCAAAGCTTGTCCACGAGCACATTGACGAGCTGTGCATTGGTATAGCCGGGCAGACCGAGGGCGCGGGCAATATCGGCATAGCGCTCTTCGCAGACCTTGCGGTTAAAGTTAATGACGTAAGGCTGCAGGATGGCATTGCAAAGACCATGTGCCAGCTTGTACTGAGCACCAATCTTGTGAGCCAGGGAGTGCGTGATGCCGAGGAGGGCGTTAGAGAAGGCCATGCCAGCGAGGCACTGAGCGATGTGCATGCGGCCGCGGGCGGGCATGTCACCATTGTAGGATGCGATGAGGTCGTCATCAATCATCTGAATGGCCTTAATGGCCAGCGGATCAGAGAATTCGGAGTGCCAGCCAGCGACATAAGCCTCGATGGCGTGCGTGAGGGCATCAAGACCCGTGTGAGCGGTAAGCTTGGCAGGCATCGTTTCGGCGAGGTCGCTGTCAACCACGGCGATATCGGGGGTAATTTCAAAGTCGGCGAGCGGATACTTCACCAGCGTCTTGTAGTCGGTAATCACCGAGAATGCGGTCACTTCCGTGGCAGTGCCAGAAGTAGAGGGCACGGCGGCAAAGATAGCCTTCTGGCGGAGAATCGGCAGCGAGAAAGGATCCTTGATGTCGTCGAAGGTCTTCTCGGGATATTCGTAGAACACCCACATCGCCTTGGCGGCGTCAATCGGCGAACCGCCGCCGATGGCGACGATGACATCAGGCTGGAATTCGCGCATAGCTTCGGCACCACGCATCACGGTTTCAACCGAAGGATCGGGTTCCACGCCGTCAAAATGCTTCACTTCGAGACCAGCATCAACGAGAATCTTCTCGAGACGGTCCAGTGCGCCGCTACGCTTCATGGACTTACCGCCAGAAACAATGATTGCGCGCTTGCGGGTACGACCGAGCACCGCCAGTTCCTTCATGGCACCAGGGCCGAAATAAATATCGCGGGGGAGCGTAAAACGAGCCATTGTTGACTTCCTTTCTTTGCGTTTCAAAATCGTTCGTCAGGATAACCCGACAATGGCCGTAGTGTAGCAAAGTTAGCACTGAAAAACAACCGTTTTCAGAGGGCGCGCCTGCGGCGCCCGAGTTGCGCCTGGCGGCGCCCGGGTTGCGCCTGCGGCGCCCGGGTTGCGCCTGGCGGCGCCTGGGTTGCGCCTGGCGGCGCCCGGGTTGCGCCTGCGGCGCCTGGGTTGCGCCTGCTGGCGCCTGAGGTCATGCGGGGGTGCCTGGCGGCACTCGACATGCGACGCGCGGAACGTCTTGCGTCAGCGCGTCATTGCAGCGCGTCCACCACGAAGCCTCCGTCAGGCGCCGTCAGGCGCATCCCACCGCAATGACGAAACGACGCATGTCCTCAGCGCATGTCGCGCGTCGTGCGGCGAAGCCGCCCCCGCTTGACCTCCCCAGGCGCCGGCAGGCGCAACCCACGCGCCGGCAGGCGGCGCTCAGGGCTGCGGCCGGACCGCCTCGATTCTATAGAAAGAGGCCTCTGCCGGACGCGGGGACAGGGTCAGCTTCAACGCTGCGGGGTCGAAGTCGGCCGCAGTCGGAACGAAGGGGCCTTCGGGTTGTGCTGCGGACAGCAGACGCAGTTCCGCCCCGGGCTTCAGTATCGTGGGCTGACCATCGGCACCCAGAAGGCGAGCCGTGGCGTCAAGGCCGGTCTCGGTAAGCACGAGGCCGGCAACTTCAAACGTGTATGCCACTTCAAGACGCACCGTCTCTTCCCCGGCAGCCGCCAGCGTACGTGCTTCAGACACCCTGCGAAGAATGCCCTCAAATACTTCAGCGGCGGCATTCATCTGCGCCGGAGTCAGGACCTCACCGCAGACCGTACCAGGCACCAATTCGATGCGTCCGGTCAGGCCGTTGGCCTCGGCAAACGTCTGGATGGCTGTGTGCAGTGCGTCGCTCACGGGCACTTCCGTGCCATCGGGGTTCGGCAGCGTTTCGGGAATCTCCACCACGGGCGGCACATCGGGAGCCGCATCGAAGCGGATCGAGCGCAGGCCGCCAAAAGTTCCGCCAATGGAGTCATTACACATGCTGTACTTCAGCACAAAGCCTGCTTCATCCACTGCCTGTGCGGCCGCTTCCGTGGGCACGAGTACTGCCGATGCCGTCATCACACCATCCTGTCCCTCGCCTACCAATCCGACGACCCAGTCGTCCTCTCCCGCCGCAGCGGGTGTAGGATCTGTAGAGTAGAGCAACGTTTTACCATCGGCGGCCAGCAAGTCGATGCGATAGCCCAGCGACGGCGGTATGGCCTGTGCATCTCCGCCGCTATTGCAGGCAAACAGTTCTGCCGTCACCCGACCATGCCCATTCTGCAGCGTTTTGGCACTCAGTCCCACAAAGGGCATCCGGGCACTCCAGATTTGACAAGATTTCCCTTCGGGATGGAACATCTGCCCGTTGACCGCGAGCGACGCTCCGTCCGCCAACTTCGGATGCTTCGCCTTAGGATTGCAATAAAAGACATCGCTCGCGCCGGCAGTACCGCCATAATATACATTTACTTCACGGACCACCCCATCTTCGGGCAACACTGAGAAGAAGAACTGTCCGTCTACCGCCAACATCGCCGTCACCGAAGCACCGAGGGTCGTTCCCTTCGGCTGATTCGTAAACGTCAGCTGTGTCGGCTGATTGGGTTGTACCGCTGCCGCCCGCTGTAACGTACCGCCCATCCAAGAGAGCGGTTCACCGCTGGAGCTCTGCCATTCCACATCGAGCTGAGGATAAACATCGGCCGTCAGTACAGGATGGGCACTTCCGCTGAGACAGACCTGCACCGACACGGGGGATATCAGCGGGAGCGATTCGATTGGCAGGGTCCGCTCGTACAGCACTGGTGCTGGCACAGAGAGAGTCCCAACACGCAGAGCGCCGGCGGAATCGGCCCGAACAACAGCCCCTTCATGGAGCACCAGGGTCCCCACCCGGCCTGATCCTGAAATCTGGCTACCGGGATACACCGTCACCCGGTCCAGCACCGCCTCGGGTCCAACGGTCAGCGCGCCGCCATCACGCACCTCAACAGGTGCCGAGACCTCGCCGTTCAGCGTCACCGCCGCCCCCAATACATATGCGCCCAAACCAGACACCTTCTGTCCAAAAACGCCAGGTGTTTTCGTCGCAGCCAGGGAAAGAAACCCATCGGAATGAACGGGAACAGCATCGGGCAAACCTGTGAGCCGATACTGTGTATTGCTGTCACTGCAAACCAATCGAACAAGTTCCGTTCCATCGGGCACGTTCAGAGAGACACCTCGCCAGGGATGCTCAGCCAGCAACACCGTATCCGATGCCAGCGGCACCCCCTGCGGGGACCAGTTTTCCAGCTTCGCCCACGCATCATCTCCGTTGTCTTGGCCAATCCACGTTTTCATGGAAACCGCACTGCGGACACGCAGAGCGCGGATATTGCCGGGATTCAGTTCGGCCTGCAATGTCAGCGTCGGACCGGTTGCCTTCACCTTAAACCGCATCAGCGCCCAGGCCGAAGCCGTTGTCACCGTCACGCGTCCGTCGGCGACGATCGGTGCCTCAGGTGCAGTCACACCGCCGTAAGCGACAGACTCCGCCTCCATCGTCGTGCCACCGGTCACATAATAGGCCCCGCGCTTCGGCATGTTGGTGTAGGCATTGCTGCGTCCGACCAGCGCCGTCACTTCATACGCCGCCCCGGGACACAAATCCGTGAAGGCAATCCCCAACGCATGAAGCGTATGATCGGAAGAACCGTAAGAATAATCGTTCAGGAACGGCACGCCGGCCGCTCTGTCAACCAAACGCCCGGAGAAAAACGCCTCATCGATACCGAAGGCTTCCAAAACAGTCCGCTTTTGCTCGTCCGTAAAATGGGCGGCCGCCAGCGCGGCAGTGTGGCTACCCAGCTTCGGACCAAACTTGCCTTCATTCCCCTCCGGAAGGAGCTGCACCTTTCCGGACCAACCGGTACCGTCCGCCGACTTCAGTCCGTCAAAGACGATTGGTTGCCCGACCCCCTCGCCGAAGATACCGCCGGCTTCCTGCACCACGCTCGAGCCGGTCAGCACATTCATCCCGGAGTCAGCATCAAACGAAAGGCCCTTCGTCTCCCCGTTTTCCTTCAGCTTAAAGGTCAGCATCAGATCAATCGGTTCAGGAACAATCTCCAATGCCGGGCCGGTCACGGACAGCGCAATGATATTTCCTTTCGTTGTCCCTTGGACCGTCAGCGTATCGCTTTCGGCTGTCACGGTAAACGTCATCATCGCCCAGTAATCGTCGGAAGATTCCGAAGCCGGGGGCATCGGCACAGTGACCGTCTGCGTCTCCGAATTAACCGCCGCGGTCTGCGCCTTCGTTCCGGTACAGACAACCTGCGCATCGGAGACAGTACCGCCGAGAACCGAGTAAACCGTCTCATTCTCGCTGATACTATTGGGCCGCCCGCCCAGCACGGTTACTGTATACGTTTCACCAGGCAGGATACCGTTCACGGACACCGAACCGGGAGCCTTGCCGTACAGATTGAACTGCACGGGCGCACCGATGATGTAACCTGCATGCCCCTGCAACGTGGCAGGAACCTCCGCCTTCGTGATGGGGGAAAACCCGTCTTTACCGCGGGGAAACACCTTCGCGACATCCGGATGATTGGCCAGCGACGTCGTATCGCCGAAACCCACCGCCCGCGTCATAATCCCTTTGCCGCAAAGCTCGTAATTGATGTGCACGCCCCAATTGGCCAATGTCCCGCTGGTCCAGTTCATCACCCCCGGTGCCACCGACACATCCGTGGCGGAAATTTTCTGGCTGGCATCCGGAAAGCGGGACGGCACAATATTGCACCACCCGGTCTCCTCCGAGGCCTTCACCGTCCAGTCGGCCATGTCATTCTTCAGATGGCTGTCCGACATTTTCTGGTTCTGCGCAAACGACACGCGCAACGTCCTCACGGTCTGTACAGCACCATAAACCTGGGCAACGCCCAGGACCGCCGCCGCGCACAGGAATGAAATCAGTGTTCGTTTCATCGCTTATCCTCCCCGTTTAATCATTTACGAACGCGGGGATCGGTAAACGTTACCCCTTTGCACACCACTTTCAGCGACGCATCATCCGGATACGGAATCGGCTTCCCGTTCTGCGTCGGCATCTGCGCATGACGCTCCTTCAGCAGCGTTGTCATCAGCTTACGCAGTTCGTCGGTCTTCTGCGGATACGCCCGGACCAGATTCACCGACTCGCCAATATCCTTCTCCAGATTGTACAGCTCAAAGCTCGCCTCTGGCGCTTTGCCATGCTGATACACCAGCTTCCACTTCCCCAGACGCAGGGCTGTGTAGAAGTTGTAAGGATACAGGTTGGCCGCAGTAACATTCGTCCAGCAGTTCGGCGCATGCCACAGCAACGGACGCTCCGAGCCGTCTTCATGGACCGTTTTCCGCGTACCAAGCATCACCGGTAGCACGCTTTCGCCGTCAAGGACCTGCTTCAGCGCCCCATCAGAAAAGACCCCAGCGGGCGTCGTTGCCAACGCATCGGGTCCGGGCACGGCCACGCCGGCCGCCTCCAGCAGGGTGGGATAAAAGTCCTCGATGATTATCGGCTCGCTGCAGACCGCGCCGGAGGCAATCTTTCCGGGCCACTCAGCGATGCAGCACTCGCGCGTGCCGCCCTCATAACAGGACCCCTTGCCCGCGCGCAGCGGCGCATTGCCATGTTCATTCATGCGGCCAATCGTGTGACCGCCATTGTCCGCCATGAACACCAGCAGCGTATTGTCCTCAATCTTATTGTCGCGCAGGAACTTCCGAATCACGCCGAGCGAATCGTCCATCGCCGAAATCAGATTCGTATAGTTGCGCTCCTGCTCATCCCAATTAAGTCCGTCATTGGGATTGGGACACGCGGTATCATTCGCCGGAGAAAGATCGGACGACCGGGCCTCGTCCCAAGTCCGCTCATTCGTCCACGGCGAGTGAATGGCATAATGCGACATATACAGGTAAAACGGCTTACCAGGTTTACCGCTGCCGCCGTCCAGATGCGCCTTCAGCGTCTTCAGCGCCTTATCCGTCAACGCATCAGTCAAATAGACTGGACGATCCCCTGGGATGCGGTCCGTCTTATACTCCAAGTCTGCAAAGGTCTTCCCGTAATACTCCGCCAACCCGTGCGTGGCGAACTGACGCTTCGCGGCGAAAGTCATATCCGGATCAAAGTTACCGAACTTCTTGTCATTGCGATATGAATAAGGACCGCCCACCTCGCAGCCGGCGATATTCACGTCAAACCCCAGATACAGAGGATTGGCACCGGGCGTACTCGGACCCTTCCCAGTCATAGGATCGTTCGACCCCGATCCCCAGTGCGCCTTGCCGCAGTGCACCGTGTAATACCCGGCTTCCTGCAGCACCTTCGGGAATGCCAGCGCATTGGTGTAGGGCATCTTCATGTTATAATCGACGTTACCGCCGGGCGCATACGTATTCGAGCCGGCATCATACCGCCAGGGCGCATTACAGGTTCCCGTCGGCTGCGTTCCCTCGGGCTGCAGACCGTTCGCCGCCCAACGCGGGGCTACCAGTTCCTCGCCGTTGCGGGACAGACGGGAGTTGTCGTTCACGCCGAGCGTCCAATCCGTCACGCGATGCCGGGCCGCATTCATGCCGCTCATCAGCGAACAGCGCGTCGGCGAACAGACCGAACAGGCATACGCATCGGTAAAGAGCATGCCGCCCTTCGCCATCGCCTCCATGTTCGGCGTGCGGTAACGCGCATTCAGCCGCGTCCTCACCGCCTTCCCGTTCTTATACCAGAACGCCAGCGACGTATCCTGCCAGCCCATATCATCCACCAGGAAGAAGATGATATTCGGCTGCTTCTCCGGTTCCCCGGCGGCACGCAATGCGGACGGCACCGCCGCCGCGCCCAGGCTCAAGCCCAGGCATCCCAAAAACGAACGTCTCGAAATCATTGTGAACCTCGCTTTTAAAAAGGTCCCAGCCAAACGAACATTGAATGGGACCTAATCGATATTACAATCACTTTTCCGCTTTAACGGTAAACTTCGGTACACCTTCGCCAGACCCGAACCCCTTCAGTGTCAGGGTCATCGTCTCGCGATTAAACGCCGCGCCAGTCTCGGTACCGTCATCCTTCAGCAGTTTCACCGTCACACCAGGCTTCAGTGAAGCCTCCGATGCGTTAGGGCCCTGCAGTCCGACCATCGCCGTCAGCGTGTCGCCAGACACCACCATATCAGCAATGCCGAAATCATACCCGACATCAAATACCGCCGGCGCAGATGCCGCAGGCTCAGCCGCAAGCACTTTCGCCGCATCCCGCTTCACCACAATGCCGTCAAACAGCTCCACCGCATTGTTCATCTGCTCCACCGTGATATCCTTGCTGGCGACCTTCCCGGGAACGATGGTCACTTCGCCAAGATCCGTCTCCACGCCGGCAGCCGCATACACCGCATTGCGCAGCGCATCGGCGACGGGCACGTCCCGACCGCCAATTTTCACCGTTTCGGGAACAATAGCCGAGGCATCAAAGCGCAGAGAATGCAGTCCCGCAAAGGTGGACTTCGCGTCCACCATGCCCAGCGTAACACGAATTCGGAACCCCAAACCGGAAGCCGTCGCGGTTTCAGCCGTCGGCATCAGCAGACCAGGAGCCGAAACACCCTTCGATGTGCTTCGCGCCACGTGACACGTGACCATCGTCTCGCCAGTCGTATACCAAACCGTCTCGTTCGCATCATTGGAAACAATGTCAACACGATAACCGAAGTCGTATTCATTGTTTGACTGCATCTGACCAAACATATTAATTGCACTCAAGACGGGTGTCACGCGGTTATGATGTGCGATAAACTCCGCGACATTCATCTCTTCGACAGGGACCTCCACATACCAAGTCCAGGCTTCCCCGTGATCCGGCTTCGCGCAAAGCTGCGTATTAACCGACACCCCATTCCCCGTCTTAAAGAGCGGATGGATATTATTCCCCGTCGGCCGGTAAAAAACACCGGAGCAACCGGCAAACCGCTTGTTGTCCGTGCCGGTCATGCCTGCATCCTTCGTCGGATCCAACGGTACGGTTACCGTCCTGGCACCGTTGGCAATCGAGGCAACCACCGTGCCGTCATGCGTATCCTCTGTTCCGGGATTATCGCGAGTCTCAAAGGACACCATCATCGGCTCGCGCCCGTTAAAGGACTTCAGTTCGGACACCTTCAGCGCCTTAATGTTACCGCACATGCCGGATGTCCTAAATGTCAGCACAGGTTCTGTCGCGCGCACGTTAAACGCCATCAGCGTCCAGACAGGACCCTGCGCATCCTGGTTCGGAGCACTATTAGCAACAACTGTCTTGGCCGCCGTCACTTCGCCGGCCGTCTGACCTTTCCCCAGGCGCTCCGCCAAGATACAGGCAGACAACACCTCGCCGCCGGTAACGCTGTGCGTCGGACGGGTTGCCTGCTTACCAGCGTAAAAATTGCTGCGTCCTACCAGCGCCGTCAACGTATAGCAGCGGCCAGGAAGCACATCCCCGACTTCAATTCCCGGTGCGTCAACATCGCTCTGAATCGGCGCACCGCGATTGGGCGTGTCCTTGGAACCGACCACCTGATCCAGCGACCCCAGATGGGTCTCAACCAACGCCTTCTGCTCGGGAGTGAAATGCGTCACATCCAGTCGAACATCCTCTCCCGGACCGGTCACCTTCAGCCCGAGCTTGTAACTGTTTTTGTTCGGAAACAGCTTAAACGTCCAAGGCGATGCTTCGCCCGACACCGTCTTCAGCCCTTTTGCGGCCGTCACCAGCATATCCGTTCCACTGGGATACCCCTCTGTCATGCCTGCAGAGCCGTGCACCTGGAACCGATTCACGCCAGAGTCCCAAACAACATTACCGCCCGCTTTCTTCGTCGTGTCTCCGCCGTTGGCATATTCCGAGGAAAACACCACCGCCTGCTCCGCCTCCGGACGCACCTCCGTTAGGGACAGCGCGATAATGTTGCCGCTGGGTGAACCCGTCACCTTCAGGGTGTTCCCGTGCGGACGCACACGGAACGCTATCAGCGACCAATACCCCTCCGCCTTCGTGGTCGGCACCTTCACCGTTGCCGTATAATCCGGATTGACAGCCGTCTCGGCATGCACGCCCTGCCCGAGAACCATCGGAGGCCGAACAATAGATGCGTTTTCAAAGCCATACACGGTCTCCGTGACCGCCGCCTTGCTGCTTTCCGTACCGTCTGGCGCATGGGTTGTTCCATTCGGACGTCCGCCCAGGATCACCACATCATACGCGACGGCTGGAGAAACGCCAGTCAGTGTGCAGAATCCCGGTGCCGGCTTTAGATACCCCTTCTGAATCGGACTGCCCAGAGTGTACGTATAGGTCTTTCCGTCAATCTCGGGTGTCAGTTTTCCCGAGATGTTCCCGGGAAAGTACGCTACAACGGACGGCACCGTTCCCAGTGCCGCCGGCATGGGCGCACCGCAGACCTCATCCGAAAAATCCTCAATGCCCCACGGCGAGGCGTTGCCGTCCGTTGCCAGCAGTTTCGCGGCACTGACCGCATAGTGCTGATGTCCGCCCCAGCTCGACGGAATAACATTCACATAACCGTCCGCCGGGGCTCTGGTAACCACGGACGTTTCTTTGTCCGGTGCCCCCAGACAGTGCGCAAAGGCCACGCGTAGCGTGCGCCCAGCCGAATCTGCCGGCGCTTCGGGCACGGAGGGCGGTTCGGGCGCCTGAGCGGACAACGTCATCGATGACAGCAGCACGCCGACGGCTGCCAGTATTTTCAGCGGTGATTTCATAAGCACTCCTCTGTTATGTTAAATTAATACCCATTATACATAAAATAACATGCTTATAAACAATGTTATCCATCGACATCTCATCCTGTATACAGATGTACTCAAACCCCTCCCACAGCGCCCCGCCGTTCACCGTCCGCCGCAACATCCGACAGACCCCATCGGATAAGCTAGCCGGGATATTGAGCGTTCCTTGAACAAGGAAGGACATGCCTTCCGTCGGCTTCCGCACCCAACGGCGGCATCCCCGCCCCTGAAAGCCCCCCCTTCTTATGCTATAATCCGCAGTGAGAAGCACGTATAAAGGAGCGTCAGGACATGGAGATCCCACCTTTTTCATATACAGCCGAAATCGTCAGTCTTATTTCAGAAATTTCTTTTCAGCTCGGCCGTTACCCCACGCAGGTCAACGCTCAGGATTCATTACACCTGCGCCGCATCAACCGCATCCGTACCATTCACGGCTCGCTGGCCATTGAAGGTAATATGCTAAGCGAAGAACAGGTGACCGCAATCATAAACGGACGAACCGTCATTGCACCGATACGCGAGATCCAGGAAGTCCGGAATGCACTGAATGCGTATGACCTCTTCCCTCAATTGGATGCTTTCGATATCAATGACCTTCTCTATGCCCATGGCACGATAATGAAAGAACTCAAACCGGATGCCGGAAAATTCCGCACCTGCAGTGTTGGAGTATATAGTGACCGCGGCTGCATCCATATTGCGCCACCCCCTCTGAATGTCCCGCCCCTGATGAACAATCTCTTCGACTGGCTGGCCCATGCCGAAGACCATCTGCTCATCCGAGCCAGCGTTTTTCATTACGAATTTGAAATCATCCACCCCTTCTCCGACGGCAACGGCCGGACCGGTCGTCTATGGCAGTCACTCATTATGAGCAAATTCAACCCGATTTTCGCCGACCTTCCTGTCGAAAACCTGGTCTGCGCACATCAGCACGAATACTATGAAGCCATCGCCGCCAGCACCCGTCAAAACGAAAGCACCCCATTCATCACCTTCATGCTCCGTTCCATACTAAAAACGCTGAAGCAGCACCAAGGCGAGGCTTTCATATCGAACGGGATCGCTGGCAGGGACACGGCGCTGGATAAACACGAAAAACAAATCCTCAGTCTGATTGCCGAAAATCCGCGTATTTCTATCAAAGCGATGGCGGAAAAGCTGGACCTCGTTTACCGCCAATGTGAGCGTATCGTCGCTAAAATGCGCAAGCGGAAACTGATTCATCGAGAAGGAGCCAACAAACGCGGACAATGGCGGGCTGGTCCTGAAGAAAAACAAAATTCCTAGCCCCAATCTGACACGTGTGTATGTCGGGATAAATGTCGGGATAAATGTCGGGATAAAAAAAAGCGTCAAAATACTGCAAATACTGTTTATATTCATCGATATAATCACACGCACCCTCAACGACACGACAGTTAAAATGTCGGGATAAATGTCGGGATAAATGTCGGGATAAATGTCGGGATAAATGTCGGGATAAATGTCGGGATAAAAAAGCGCCGTCAGGCAGCCTTTGAGGACTTACGGGCGCTTCGCTTCATCGAGCAGCGACGTTCCCCTGCATCCCGCTGTTTCTGCCAGGACCGCGGCAGGCCAGGACACGCGGAGGCAGACCGTCCGAGCACTGCAACGGCGCTACCATTGTCCGTCAGCCAGTCCTTCCGCCGCGTCATTTTGGGCAGGCACGGGGTGGCCCGTGCGCCCCGTTTCCCCTGCACGAAAAAAGGCCCCCACCGAAATTTCGGCGGGGGACCTGTCTGCGGTATCGCGGTTGCGGCGGGGCGGCACCCCGTCCGCCGTCGTTTGCCGTTTATTGTTCATCGCCATGAGCGTGCTCATGGTCATGGTGGTGGCACACTTCGCCAGTGGAGACGAGTTCGCCGCGGAGCCAGGCTTCGACAGCGGTGCGGGCATCGCCCGTGACACCGACGACGACTTCGACGCCGCGCTCGTTGAAGATATCGACAGCTCCGCCGCCCATGCCGCCGGCAAGAATCACCTGCGCGCCGTTGTCGGCGAGGAAGTTCGGTAGGAAGCCGGGACGGTGGCCCGGATTGGGCACGCTGTTTTCGGCGACAATCTTGCCTTCTTCGGCATCGAAGAAGATGAAGTTTTCGCAGTGACCAAAGTGGCCTGCGACGGTATTGCCCATGGCTGCAACTGCAATTTTCATGGTTGAGTTCCTTTATTGTTGAGTCAGATTAAAGCTGAAGCAATGTCCGCACCTGATGGTAAACATCCAGCAGGGCGGTACGTGCAGGGCAATCGATATCCGCTAGACTATGGCCCGCATTAATGGCGGCAAAGGCCGCTTTGTCATACGGAATCCGACCAGCAAAGGGCAGACCGTGTTCCGTACAGAAAGTTTCGATGGCGGCGGCAGCTTCCGGCGCGACATCCCACTTATTGATGCAGACCGCGAGCCGGCTACCGAGCACGACGGCGGTGTGCTCCAGGCGCGAGAGGTCGCTCAGCCCCGACACCGAGGGTTCGGCGACGGCGAGCACCAAATCCACCCCCGACACCGAGGCAATGACGGGACAGCCAATGCCCGGCGAGCCGTCGATGACGGCGAGTTCCGCATCTTTCGGTGCCGCTGCAAAGAGGGCGCTTTTGACGGCGGAAACCAGTTTGCCCGAATTGCCTCGGCCCATGCGCAGTCGGGCTGTAGAGAAGACACGTCCGCTGTCGCGGTACAGCATCTGTTTTCCAGCGACATCGGGCTCCAGCGTCACGGCCTGCGCGGGGCAAACATAGGCGCAGACCCCACAGCCTTCACAGGCAACAGGATTGCTTGCGTAGGTGCCGTCTTCGGTGCGGGTCATGGCATCAAAGCGGCAGTGTTCGGCACATTTTCCGCAGCCGATGCAGCGGGAGGCATCGACGACGGCCTTTTCGGAGCCGATGAAATCCGAAGTTTCGGGTGCGGACGTCACGCCGGCGACCAGGTGCAGATTCGGCGCATCGACATCGCAGTCGGCGAGGGCCCTGGCTTCGGAAAAGCGCATGAACGCCGCGGCGGTCGTAGTCTTGCCGGTGCCGCCCTTGCCGCTCAGAATCAGCAGTTTCTTCATGCCGCGCCTCCAATCTTCCGCCAGAGGCCCGCAAAGAGGTCCGCAACCTCGGGCAGTTCCTCGGCAACGATGCCGCCGGCCGCAGCAATGCGGGCAATGTCGTCCCGATACGGGATACGCGCCAGCACAGGAATGCGTTTTTCCTCGCAGAACGCCTCGAGCGGCGCATAGGGCGCACGGCCCCGATTGATGACGATACCACAGGGTTTGTGCATCAGTGTGACCAGTTCGTGCACCATCTTCAGATTATGCAATCCAAAAGCCGTCGGTTCGGCAACGAGCAGACAGAAGTCCGCGCTACCAACACTTTCCACCACTGGACACGCACTGCCGGGCGGGCAGTCCAGAATGAGCGGAAAATCCTGTCCATCCGCGAGTGTTTCGCCCCAATGCAGGGCCGCTTTAATGACCGGTACCCCGGAGGACTCACCGGGATTCAGCACCCCGGTGACAGTAAGGATTTCCCCGTGCGCGCCCACCTCAACGGCACCGACGGAACGCGGCACCTCCGTGACGGCCCCCTGCGGACAGACCAGCGCACAGCCGCCGCAGGCATGGCAGACTTCCGGAAAGACCATCGGCGTTCCTTTGAGAAAGACCAGGGCATTGAAGCGACAGAATTTCACGCACGTGCGGCAGCCGGTGCAGCGCGCGGCATCGAACGTCGGCTGCGGCACGGCGACCGCTTCACTCCGCACGCCTTCGGGTTTCAGGAAAAGGCGTCCGTTAGGCTCTTCGACATCGCAGTCCACATAGACCGCACGTCCCGCGACGGCTGCCAGACTGACGGCCGTGAGCGTTTTACCCGCCCCGCCTTTGCCGCTGAGCACCGCGAGTTTCCTCAGTGAAGTCCGT
>SAMEA104404103__coassemble_1371_pt1 | contig 14970 bp, 9 predicted proteins | sample SAMEA104404103__metabat2_low_PE_034 | metagenome-assembled genome bin SAMEA104404103 (sample SAMEA104404103) | Balaenoptera acutorostrata | reverse complement strand
GCGGAACAACCGACATGTCGAAACGAATAACCTTTAACTCCGGCCAGTCATAATCGGTCTTCTCGGCGATATACAGGCCTTTAAAGAGCTCTTTATGCCCCTCAAGGATATGCTGTAGCGTCGAAATCATCAGCGACTTGCCAAATCGGCGCGGACGGGTAACAATGAAACGGCTACGCAGTTGCCAAGACACCAAACGATATAAATACGCGGTCTTATCCACGTAAATAGCCTTTTGCATCCGAAGCTTCTTAAAGTCATAAGAGTCGGAAATATTGTCTCTCGGCATTTCGTTCATAACTTTATTGTAACACATTTTCAAAAGATTATGTACCACAGAGAAAAACAAAAAAGACCAATTGAAAGTTGCACAATGTAATGCAACACCGCTTCGTACGCGAAGACACCCCCAGAAGCGGGGACTACAAGAACGTTTGACATAAAAAAAGCGCTGCTCCGACAGGAACAGCGCTTTTTTTTGAAATTTGGCGGAGGGGGAGGGATTCGAACCCCCGGAACCTTGCGGCTCAACGGTTTTCAAGACCGCCGCATTCGACCGCTCTGCCACCCCTCCTAAAAGGATTAACCTTCAACCACGGACGCCTCGGCCTCGGGGGCGGGAAGCGTGGTGCGGGGGCGCTGGCCCTTATACCACCACAGCATCACGACGGGCGCAATGAAGAGGGTGGAGTAGGTACCGGCAACCATACCGATGAAGAGCGCGAAGGCAAAGTCATGCATTGCCGCGCCACCGAAGAAGTAGAGGGCTGCGACAGGGATCAGCGTAGAGAGCGTGGTGAGCAGCGTACGGCTGAGCGTGCTGTTCAGTGCCTTGCGGACCAGCGTAGGATAATCGGTGGTCTGATCGCGGTTCATCTCTTCACGGACACGGTCGAAGACCACGATGGTGTCGTTGATGGAGTAACCAACGATGGTGAGCAACGCTGCCACTGTCGTCAGGCTGACCTGATTACCGAAGATGGTGTAGATACCGAGGGTAATCAGGGCATCATGAGCCAGCGCCACCACACCGCCGAGCGCGAAGCCGAACTGGAAGCGGAAGCTGACATATACGATGATGAGAATCAGGGAGAGGATAATGGACCAGGTGGCATCTTTCTTCAGCTCGGAACCGATCTGAGAACCGACGCGATCTTCGTGGTTCAGCACGACATTGATTTCGGGGAAGGCTTCGTCGATGGCCTTTTCGATGACCTGGGCAGAAGCGACTTCCTTGCCGTCACGAACGAGGTTGACCGTGGAGGTCTTCACGAGGGTCTGGATGTTGCCGCCTTCGCCGGTAACCTTCTGGACGGTCTGGTCGGTGACGCCGGTCTTGGCAACGGCCTTGCGGACCGTTTCAGTATCGAGGGCGACGGGCTTGTTGTCCTTCTTGTCGAAGGCATCATAGGTGATGGCGATACCGCCGGTGAAGTCAACAGCCATGACCGATGCGGGATTCGTGAAAGCGCGGATGAAGAAGATGCTCAGCGTAACGACGATGATGGCAACGGAGCCAATGATAGCCTTCTTGGCGTGCTTAAAGAAGTCGAAATCGACCTTTTCGGAAACCCACTGGCGCATACGGAAGGCCTTGGTGGTATCCCCGGTGGTGAGGTTGAAGATGAGCCGGGTGATGACCAGAGCCGTAAACATCGAGATGATGATACCGCCGCAGAGGGTCACCGCGAAGCCACGGATGGGACCAGAACCGAAGATGAACAGGATGATTCCCGTGAGAAGCGTGGTCAAGTTCGAGTCGAAGATGGCGAGGAAGGCGCGGTCGTAACCAGCAGCCACGGCCCCCTTGGCCGTCTTGCCGAGGCGGAACTCTTCACGCATGCGTTCAAAGATCAGCACGTTGGCATCCACAGCCATACCCACGGAGAGTACGAGACCGGCGATACCAGGCAGGGTGAGTACCGGCAGCTGACCGATGGAGGTGGAACCGGTGCCATCGGAGAGGAAGACGCTCATGATGCCGGAGGCAATAATCATGCCAGCAGGCCAGAGAATCATATTCAGCACGAGGGCGATATTCGCCACCACGCCGCAGATGTAGTAGTAGAACAACATGAACACGAGCACGGCAAGCACGCCAGTAAAGGCGGAGAAGGTGCCCTTGGAGATAGCTTCCTCACCGAGGGACGGGGAGACCGCGCGCTTTTCGATGATGCGGATCGGGGCCTTGAGGGCACCGGCATTGAGCACACCAGAAAGGTTGGTCACTTCGGCCCAGCTGAAGCCGCCGGTGATTTCGCAGGAGCCATCGGTCAGTTCGCTGCGCAGCACGGGGGCGGAACGGACGGTGCCGTCGAGGATGATGGCCATCTGGCGGCCAACCTTGCCGGTGGTCGTCTTAGCGAGCTGACGGCGACCTTCGTCGTTGAAGCTCAGGGAGACGGCATTTTCGCCGGTGGTGGGATTACGTTCGGGAACGGCCTTGCGGACCGTATCGCCGCGGACGGTCATGTCACGGCTGCGGGAGACGAACATCGGCACATATGCCATACGGCCAGCAGCATCGCGGCCAACTTCTTCCATCACGCACTCGTAGAGCGCGTTGGGGGCAGCAAAGCGGCCCAGTTTGACGGCGAAGTCGGGAGCTGCAGAGAGCTCGGGATAGTTGGCAGCATGCACGAAGCAAGCCCGACCGGTCCCAGCCACGGAAGAGCGCTCAAAGCCGGCGGGCGTGCGGTTGACATCGTCCATAACGGCGCGGGAGAGGTTGCTGTTATCCTTATGAACCAGGCGGAAGGTGAGGAACGCAGCGCTCTTCACGGATTCTTCGGCCATACGGGCCTGCACAGCATCGGCACCGGGGATCTGGATGTAGATACGGTGGTCGGTCCCCTTGGCGATGATGGGTTCGTTGGTACCGATAGCATCGATACGCTTGCGGAGGACCTCGAGGGTGAGGTCGTCGGCTTCGAGCATGCGCTGTTCGGCGGCAGTATTGGCCTGCTTCTCAACGGATGCAATCTGCTCTGCGGTAGCGTTTGCCGGATCGATTTTGGCGGCGGCGAAGCCTTCGGCCTTCAGGTCTTCGACTAGGCGGGCCTTGTCGATTTCAACGGTGAAGCTCGTGCCACCCTGAAGATCGAGACCCAGACGGATCTTTTCCTTCGCAGGAAAAGTCACGTAGCACGAAAACGCCACAGCAACGGCCAGAATTGCCCATTTAATGAGGCTGGGGGTATCCAATTGCTTGAAATTCAGCATGGGAGCACTCCAGATTACTTCTGTTCGCCGTCGATGACACCGGCGATTGCGCCGCGCGCGACTTCAACGGTGGTACCAGGGCAAAGTTCAATCATAAAGGTCTGTTCCTTGGCTTCAGTAATGGTGCCAATCAGACCGCCCGCGAAGGAAACGCGGCGCCCCGCACGAAGCTCGGAGATCATCTTCTGGCGTTCCTTCTCCTTGCGCTGCTGCGGACGAATCATCATAAAGTAAAAGATACCAAAGAGGAGAATCAGCGGCAGGAAAGGTCCCATCGCGCCGAACATCCCTTGCTGCTGCGGCTGCTGGCCATCGACAGGTGTCTGCGCGGGCTGAGTCGTTGTAGCGGTCGTTTCTGCCACAGACGTCGTCTGAGCGTTGTCGTTCTTCATGTCTTATCCTTACGGTTCGGGTCTTTTCGCTTCAGGCCCTATTAAATTGATTGCTGTATTATACGCGTTTTTTGAAAAAAAAGGAAGCATTAGTTTTCATTTCTCACAGAATGAGTACGTTAGGGCCCCTTTTGTCGAAAAACACCCCTCTTTCAAAGGCAATCTGCGACTTATTTTTGAGGAAAACTTCCCCCAGCTGCGCCTGCTTTGGCCGATAATTTGCTTTTCTGAAGGACTTACGGACGCTTCGGCGACCGGCGGCTTGCGCTGCTTTACGATATGCAGCAGCGCCGCTGGCACACGGAGGAGGGGTGTGGGGCTACGCCCCTCTCGAAACTGTTCACTATTCACAGTCTACTGTTCACTTAAGCGCTGCGCGAAAAGACCCCGTCAGCAAACGCTGAACGGGGTCCGGACATGTATCTTATTTTTCAAGCAATGCGCTGAGCCGATTGGCTGCATGTGCCTGTACATCTGCATAAAGACTATTACCATGGGCATCCATGGCGACGGTGACGGGAAACCCCTTCACGCGCAGGTGCCACATAGCTTCCGCTGCGCCAAAGGTGTCGAGGAAATCGACGCCTTCGACCTTTTCGACGGAATGAGCGATAGAAGTTGCAGCGCCGCCGACGGCCTGGAGATAGACGCAGCCATATTTTTTGCAAGCTTCCAGCGTCTTCGGCCCCATACCGCCCTTACCGATAATGATGCGCAGACCGGTTTGGGCGATGACATCCGCTTCATAAGGCTCTTCGCGCGAGGATGTCGTGGGGCCGCCAGCAACCATTTTCCAGCCGCCTTCGCCATCTGGCACCATCACGGGCCCGCAGTGGTAGAGCGCGGAGGTGCTCAGGTCGACCGATGCCGGCAGGGTGCCGCCGTCGTGAAGATACTTATGAAATTTATCGCGTCCGGTGTGGACCAATCCATCCAAGCGAAGGGCTTCGCCAAGACGGAGCGTGCGAACATCAATCGTTGCAATATCCATTGAAAACCTTTGAGGTTAAGTTAGGCCAGGGAAACGCCGGAGGCCATCACGGCGGCGTTATTGGTCATACGCTGTTCATCGTCCATTAGGCCGTTAATGGCATGGACATAGGCGCGGATGGCCGCTTCGATGATGTCCTGTGCCACGCCGCGGCCGAGATAGACCTTTTGATTATGGCGGATGCGGAGGTTGCATTCGCCCTGGGCATCCACGTTGGAAGTGACGGCCGAAACAGAGAAATTCTCGATGGACACGTGGAGATTGAGCATTTTGTTGATAGCGCTAAAGCAGGCCTCGATGGGTCCGTTGGCCATGGCGCATGCCTCGACCTCCTGTCCATCGACGAGCAGGCGCACGGTGGCGACATCGGCGGTGGTATTGCCGGTGGAGGTGAGGAAGCGGTCGAAGACAACGCGCTGCTTTTCGATGGGGTTCATTTCGAAACCGCGGGCGAGGGCTTCGATATCAGCATCGGTGACAACCTTCTTCGCGTCGGCGAGGTCCTTAAAGCGCTGGAAGAACTTCTGCAGGCTCTCTTCGGAGAGGGTGATGCCGAGTTGCGTGAGGCGGTCCATGAGTGCGTGCTTACCGGAGTGCTTACCGAGGACCATCTGACTCTGGGTGAGGCCGACGGATTCGGGGGTCATGATTTCATAGGTCTCGCGATTGGCGAGCATGCCGTGCTGGTGGATACCAGATTCATGAGCGAAGGCATTTTGACCAACAATAGCCTTGTTATTCTGGACACGTGAACCGGTCACCGAGCAGACGCAGCGGCTGGTGGCAGTGATTTTGGTGGTATCAACACCGCAGAGCACGTCGCTGAAGAGGTCACGGCGGGTACGGAGCGACATAACGATTTCTTCGAGGGCGGCGTTGCCGGCGCGTTCACCGATGCCGTTGACGGTGCACTCGGCCTGACCCGCGCCGGCACGGATGGCCGCGAGGGTATTGGCGACGGCGAGGCCCAGATCGTTATGACAGTGCACGGCGAGGGTTGCCTTCGTGGCATTGGGCACGTGTTCCATCACGCGGCGGATGCGCTCGCCGAATTCGTCGGGGATTGCATAACCGACGGTATCGGGCAGATTGACCACGGCGGCGCCAGCATCGATAACCGCTTCGATTACGCGCCAAGAGAACGCCTCCTCGGTACGGGTGTAGTCTTCGAGAGAGAACTGCACTTCGGGGCAGAGATTGCGGGCGTAGCGCACCATCGACACCGCCTGTTCGAGGACCTGGTCGGGATTCATGCGCAATTTGTACTGCATATGCACGGGGCTGGTGGCGATGAAGGTGTGGATACGGGGACGCACAGCACCGCGAACAGCGGCCCAGGCCTGATCGATGTCACCCTTCAACGCACGGGCCAACGAAGCAACGGTACAGTTGCGGACACGATTGGCAATGGCCTGGACACTCTCAAAGTCGCCCGGCGAAGCAATGGCGAAGCCGGCTTCAATCACATCCACCTTCAACGCCTCAAGATTGCCGGCCACCAGGAGCTTGTCATGAAGCTTCATGCTGCAACCGGGGCTCTGTTCGCCGTCGCGCAGGGTGGTGTCGAAAATCGCAATCTTACGTGTGCTCATTGACGTATTCCTTAGTTTGTCTATCCGAGCGTTCCTGAATCTGCCAGTCCCAAAACAAAAAGGGCCCCAGCGCCGATTGATTCGCGGAGGCCCAACTGTCATAAGTTCAATGCATCGTCATCCGATGACCGTAGGCTCCCGTTCCCTGCTGCACAGAAGCAGCAGAGCCGTAAGTCGAAAGTTAAAACGGTGCATGACGGATTTCATAACAACGAAAACAATAGCACAGCCACAGCTCCCCATGCAAGTCTTTTATGCAAAAATGTTTCGCCAGATGCATACCACTGTATGCAAAACGCGCCTCCGCCAATAGCAGAAGCGCGTCTTTGCGGGCTTTAGGGGGCCTTTACAGGAGCGACTTCCCGTTGGCGGTCAAGGCCACCATTGGTGCTGTGAGACAAGCGCGCCATGGATGACGGCCCGCCGCGAGTTTCACGCGGTACGTGCGTCCGTTCGCGCAGGCACCGGCCTCATAGCCTAGGATATGCGCCTCGTGAATCCACAGATGACAGCCGCCCTGCCCTTTCGCGGCGAAGGTGACCTCGGTTTCTTTTTCGAGCGTCAGACAGCCGCAGACCATGAGACCGCCCCCGGGAGCCAGTGCCGACGGCGCCCGTTTTGGAGCTGCTACAGGCCGCAGCGCACGGAAATCGGGCACCCACGGCCAGCGGTCGCCGTGATACAGCCAAACCCCCGCCTTCGGATCGGGCAGCGAGGCATGGAGTCCGGGCAGCGCCATCGCATCGACCTCCTTGCGTCCGGGGACCGTGTTGCAGGCAAACGATGGTGCGCCGTAGGCCTCGGGTGTCCGTTCGCAGGGAATGCGGCAGGTCAACAGCAAATCTTTCAGACGGGCAGCCACCTCAGGATACTGTTGGGAAAGATCTGTCGTCTGACCTGGATCCTTCACCACATTGTACAGCAACGGACGGCCGACGGGCGATTTTTTCTTGGACTTTCCGCCAGGACGCGGGGTATTGCGGTTCATCACCATCACCCAGTCGCCGTCGCGGACCGACTGTTCGAATCCGAACCCCTGACCGCTGCCGCCATCCACATATTCCGTGTAAAGACGGCAGGGAAGCTGTCTGCCCCGGCCAAGCAGCGTCGGCAGCAGGGAAACACCGTCGCTATGCGCCGGCGGAGGCATCCCCGCCAGTTGTGCAAAGGTCGGCATCCAGCAAGTGTGGCTGCAGGGGAATGCGGACACGCTACCGGCGGGCACGTGCCCAGGCCAGCGCACAAAGGTCGGCTCACGCAGACCGCCTTCAAAGCTCCAACGCTTCATGCCCCGGAAGGGTCCATTGGAATCAAAGCCTTCTTCCACCCATTTAATGCCACTAGGCTGCAGATATTCACCCGCGGGGCCGTTATCGGAGGTGAAGACCAGCATCGTGTTCTCTTCGAGGCCACTGACACGCAGGAAGTGGATTAAATCGTTCACTGCATCGTCCAAACGGCGGACCGATGTAGCGTAACGGCGCAGCGACTGCGTTTCCAATGAACCGAACGCTGGATGAATCCAGGTATTGGCCTTATCGGGCGTTCCCTTGATGCCGGCCGCCCCCAACACCGCACCGCCGCCCAAGGGCTGCGTATCGGACAGGGCGGGATAGGGGCCACCAGGCACCTGAAAGACCTGTTTGCAGTGAATATCGGGATCAGCCACCAGGCGGTTCCCCGATCCGTGCACCGTGGTATAACAGAGATGCAGGAAGAAGGGTTGATTGGGAGCTTTCCCCTTGCGGTGATCGGCAATCAGTTGTTTGGCCTTCGCGGTAAAGAGATCCGTATCGTAAACGAAACGAACTTCCTCATTGGGCACCACCTTACGCCACTGCGCGGAGGCAGCCCCCTTCTGGCAGTCGCGCTCGAATCCCTTCGGGGCACCTGCAGCTTCGTAAGCAGATTCGGAATAGCTCTCGAGTACGGGAGACTGCTTGGTCGCAGAATCGATATCCGTCACGCCCTTCACGTAGCAGTGATAGTAGCTATGACCGTGCAGGTGGGCGGGATAACCATAAGAGTAGTCATACCCCGACTGACAGGCCATCGCCGTACGCTTGCTGCCGTACTGATAACCGCCGCCGATGCCCCATTTGCCGATGTGCCAGGTGGCATACCCGGCCCGGTTCATTACCGTACCGAGCGTCATCCGCGGATCGATGGCCGCATCGAAGGTGTTGTCACGCATATTGCAGTGCCCCTGGCTCTGCCCGGTCACCAGCGATGCACGGGCTGGCGCACAGACCGGCGCCGTGGTGCAGTGATTATCGAGACGCATCCCCTCGCCAATGGCACGATCCAGATGCGGTGTCATCATACGAGACTTAATGCCCACAGACTTATTAAATGCAGCAACATCGCCCCAGCCAAGGTCATCACAGAGAATCAGAATCACATTCGGCCGCTGTTCAGCCTGCGACGCTTCTTTCGGCCGCTGCTTCGCGCTCACCAACGCATTCCCGCCAATCGCTGCAAATGCCGAACAGGCTCCCAATGTCTTTAAAAATGCTCTACGATTCATCACGTACCTCGCCTTCTTTTACGCAATCTAAAACAATATTTTAACATACATACCGCCTGTAATCCCTCAAACACGCCCCCTCTCTCCCTCCATGTATACAACGCAACACACCCCTGCAACATAGAAAACAGGCATTGACAGCGCTTCTCCAAAACTTTAGGAGTCAACTCCGCCACATGCTCTCGCCCACGTGATGGACCAGTTGCTGCATCTGAATAAAGTCATGCGAGGGCAGGCCTCGCCGCTCGACATGCGATGCGCGGGCCACACATCGACATTGCATCGGCGCAGCGAGTTCACAGCAAATCGCCAGCAAACTTCGGACTTGCGACAAGGATGTCTCACCGCAATGAAGGCCGCATATCGCGCGTCGTAGATTGTCAGGCACCCCCCACGCAATAAAAAGGCCCTGTCCGGCAGTGCGGGCAGGGCCTTTTTATTGTAACCATTAAGCGCGGGGCTTAATTCTGTCCGGGAGACCATTCGTCGGAGACGGGGCCGCGAGTACCGGGGGTGTAAATCGGACGCGCGGTGATGGCCTGAGCGTGATGGCTTTCGGAGCCGTCACGAGGACCGTCGGCCTGGGTGCGGGCCCAGCGCTGAGCCACAGGTTTGCTGCGACGAGGGGCGCGGGGCTGTTTATCCTTGCGAGCCTTCTCGCCACCGTTGCCGCGAGGACGGAAACGGGGTTCGCGCTCAGGACGTCCGCCCTGTCGGTTACCACGGGAGCCTTTGCCATCAGCTCGGCGTTTTCCGTCAGCCTTTTTGGCCGAAGCGCCTTCGCTCTTGGGAGCTTCGAGTGCCGTTTCGGAATCCGCGGGGACTTCCGCCTGGACATCGGACGCTTTGGGGGACGCGACAGCCACAGGTGCAGTTTCGCGCGTTTCAACCTTAGCCACAGACGTTTCAGGCTTCTCGAATTTCGTCACGGCAGTTTCGGACTTTTCGACCTTGGCCACAGAGGTTTCGGGCTTCTCGAATTTCGCAACCGCAGTAGGGATAGCCTCCGTTACAGGGAAGGACGCAGATGTCACTGTGACAGTACCAGTCTCAGTATCAACCTTTACCTCCACTGGTTCGGACACGACGGACGCTACATGCGCTTCAGCTGGCGCTTCGGTAGCAGGTACGTCAGCAACGGGTACTTCAGCGACAGATGTCGCCTCGGTAGCAGGTGCCGCCCCGACCTCAGAGGCAACTTCAGCGGGTGCAACCTCAGCGGGTGCTTCTTCAGCAACGGGTGCAACCTCAGCAGGTGCTTCTTCAACAGCGGGCGCAACCTCAGCGGGTGCTTCAGTAACAGCGGGTGCGGCTTCAGCAACGGGTACAGCTTCGCTAGCGGGGACTTCGGCGACAGTCGCTTCTTCGTGACGGTCACGGCGACGGTCGCCGGGGCGTTTCTTGCGGAGCGGCGCGGGAGCCGGAATTTCGGCAAACATCCACTCTTCGGGCATCGTGCACTTCAGCGGTTCGTTGATGTACTTTTCGATATCGGGGATGATAAAGCTTTCATCCTCGTCGGCGAAGGAGATGGCGGTGCCAGTGTGGCCGGCACGTCCGGTACGGCCGATACGATGCACGTAATCTTCGGGCTCGTAAGGGAAATCGTAGTTCACCACGAAGGCAATGTCATCCACATGGATGCCGCGGCCAGCCACGTCCGTGGCAACCACGGTGCGAATGGACCCTGCGCGGAAAGCTTCGAGGATTTTAAGACGCTTGAGCTGGTTCACGTCACCAGAGAGCATGTCGCAGTCGATGCCGCGGCGGCGGAGATTGTCGCAGATGCGCTCGGTGGTGAACTTGCGGTTGCAGAAAATCAACGTGCGGGCATCGGGATGCTTGGCCAGATGGTTATAAAGCATCGTGAACTTGTCTTCGGCACGGGCAATGTAGACAATCTGCTTGACGGTTTCGGTCGCAGTGTGCTCGGGCTCAATTTCGATACGGACTGGGTCGCGCATCCACATGGCAGCAAGATTCATGACCGTTTCGTTGAGCGTAGCGGAATAGAGCATCGTGCAGCGATGGTCGCGGTCGGGCAGACGATTGACAATCGCACGGACATCGGGAATGAAGCCCATGTCGAGCATACGGTCGGCTTCGTCGATGACAAGGGTGTCGACCGTGCGCAAGTCCACAATGTGGCTGCGGACGAAGTCAATCAGTCGGCCAGGGGTGGCAACGAGCAAATCCACGGGGGCATCTTCGAGCTCGCGGCGCTGACGGTCGTAGTCCATACCACCGTAAACCGCGAGGGAACGGATGTCGCCGCAGTATTTGCCGAGGGCTTCAGCATCCTTGCAAATCTGAATCACGAGTTCGCGGGTCGGCGCGAGAATCAGGGCACGGGGCGCGCCGGGTTTATGGCGGCGTTCGGGGGTGCGAAGATAGCGCGTGAGCACGGCAATCAGGAAGGCTGCAGTTTTGCCGGTCCCCGTCTGGGCACGGCCAGCCACGTTTTTGCCAGCAAGGGCGTATTCGAGGGACTGGGCCTGGATGGGCGAGCAGTATTTGAAGCCGAGATCGGCGACAGCGTGGAGGATTTCGGAGGGCAGGTCGAATTCAAAGAAACGCTTCTTGCCTTCTTCTTCGGGCACGACGTACGAGGCGGGATCCCAGGCGGCGTGTTCGGCTGCATAGGCCTTCAGCTGTTCGGGCGTGAACGCACCGCCAGGACGGCGCATGCCGTACGGGGTATCACGGGGCCCCATAATCCGAGGCGGACGATCGGAACGGTCTCCCCGGTCGCGGCGGTCGCGACGATTGCGGCGAGAACGGCGCTCAGCGTGTTCGGCACCCGTATCGGCCGCTTCGCGAGAGGTGCGCTCGGCCTGAGGGCGGGTATTTTCGGCAGATGCCGCTTCATTGCGGACTTCCCGGGAATCACTCCCTGCGGCGCCTTTACCCTGAGGTTTAGCGGAATGGGAACGGGTGGGACCGCCACGGTCACGGCGATTTTCGCCGTTGCCGGCATGATTGCCGCCGCGATGCTGGGAACGGTCGCCTCCGGCACGTTCCTGTCGGTTGCCGTTCTGACGGGAACGGCCGCTCTTACGGCTCTTTCCCTGATTTTTGCCACCCTTGCTGACGGCGGCGGGGTTGGATTCGGGTGCCTTGGACGCAGCACCAAACCCCAAAACAGATTTTATTTTTGAAAGAAGACCCATTTCGGTGCCTTCCTTTCTCTCACTTAGTCGGGAGCCACGCAGCGTTTCCGTAAGCGGTTTGGCTCCGCCCGGGCCGACCTACCTGCTACAGTGGTGTCGGGGTGTCGGGGGCATTTACGGAATCCGGACCGCGGGTCCGCGAGAAGTTATCCAGGCTTAGGCAACATATGCCCGAAACTCCCGGATAGAATGCGAAAGAGGGGCGATGTCCTCGTTAAGAAGACATCCGCCCCCTTCGGAAACCCGGCGGAGAAGACCCATCGCGGGGACGGGTCTATCCGCAAGGCGGTTTGCATTAGCGCTTGGAGAACTGGAAGCGGGCGCGGGCACCACGCTGACCGGGTTTTTTGCGCTCCTTCATGCGGGAGTCGCGGGTCAGGCAGCCGGCCTTCTTGAGCACTTCACGGAACGACTCATCCATGGCGCAGAGAGCGCGGGAGAGTGCGTGGCGCATCGCACCAGCCTGGCCGGCGATACCGCCGCCCTTGGCGGAAACGAGCACATCGTACTTACCGACGAGGTCGGTCATGGCGAAGGGCTGATTGATGTAATCGCGCAGGGATTCGCTGGGGATGTACTTTTCGAGAGCAACGCCGTTGACGGTCCAAACGCCGGTACCGGAAACGAGACGAACGTGAGCGACGGCGGTTTTGCGGCGACCGGTGCCCTTGGTGATTTCGTTAGCCATTGATCAAATCCTTTCGAAGAAACACTCAGATGCTGAGGGGCTCGGGCTTCTGGGCCGCGTGCGTGTGCTCGGCGCCGGCAAAGACTTTGAGGCGCTTCATGCGGACATCGGCGGTGTTGTTCTTCGGGAGCATACCCCAAACAGCGTCGGTAATCAGGCGGGTGGGGTTCTTTTCGCGGATGACAGCCGCCGGGGTCTTGGTCAGACCGCCGCGCCAGCCGGTGAAGTCCACGTACTGCTTCTTCTCTTCCTTCTTACCGGTAAGAGCCACCTTCTGAGCGTTAATCACAATCACGAAGGCACCCGTATCGACGGCGGGAGAATAATCAGCTTTGTCCTTGCCGCGGAGCACGTTGGCAATCTTCACTGCCAGACGGCCGAGGGGCTTGTCGGTCGCATCGACGATGTACCACTTGCGGTTTTCGTTCGAGGGCAACTCGGGGAGAGTCGTCTTAGTCATAGTTATACCCTGTCTTTCTGTTCTTGCGTCCGTTCGTGGCCACCTTCATCGGTCCGGTGGTCCTATGGACGGCTCAGTGTACGGATTCTGCCGGGGTGAAACAACAGGGAGTCAGGGCGTGTTTCACCAACTCCGTACATGTGTCGCTATAAAATAGCAAACTCCTTCACTAAAAAGCAAGCATTTATCGCCGAAGACGAAAAAAAGATACCCCCTGCAGGACGGTCCGCAGCCGGGACAGCTCCGCCGTAAAGAAAGAAAAACCGCCGCCAACCGCAGAAGCGGGGCACACCCAAAAACAAGCCAAAGCTCATAACAGCCAAAAGAGCGACTCAGGCGATGCAGATGTGCCGTGGAGGCGAAGCAGAGTCGCGGGGCTTAGGCGCCTGTAGGGGATATCTACAAGCTGCAACAACATAAAGATGCCAGCAGGAACAGAAATACTGTCGAAACGCCTGCGGCTATAGCAGAAAAATCCCCCGCTTCAGTAAAAACAGATAACGGCACAAAGCGACAGCAGCTGTAGCAGTGTCCACAGCACCACAAAGCGTCCATTGCCAGCAGCGGGAACAAGTGGCACGCCAGTATCGGCGGGAAGCGGCTCTGGCGGGATATCACCTTTTCGGGCCATCCGCCACCATCCCCAGGTGCCGAGAGCAACAATGACCAAGAGCAGCCAGGTAAGCCAGAAATTATCCAACGGCTGAATATCGCAGTCACAGGCACCATCCCGCAAGCGCGAGTTGACAAAATCTAGGACGACCGAACACAACACCGAACCGCCCAGCACAATCCAGCCCCAACGGCGCCGGCGGGATCCGAGCACCATCCAACCAATTGACAGAACACCCCAGACCGCCAACGTTGCGACCGTCATTTTTTCCGTAGGAGAAGCAGGCACCAGATACAATGCTGGCACCATCAGCACCGTCAGCAGCGTAGGCAGTTCGCGCCGCCCAGCTGGTGCCGCCCTATAAAATAGCAGATACAGCATCACTGGCACAGCCAACCAAACAACCGATAGGGCGGGCGAGAAGAAATGCAGGCCGTTCTGAAGTGTCGTGATATGTTTTGTCAATATACTGTACGACAGCACACCGCCAACCATGACCGCCATCCAGCTATCGGTCGCGGGTGGACGGTAAAAGCCACAGGTCTCGCAGCAGCGGCCAGAATAGGCCCAGGCAAACAGCGACAGCGCCACCGTCACCGCCAACTGCGTTTCCGCATCCGTGCCAACGACCCCCAGCATCAAAATCTGCGGCATCAGCATGGCATAAACCAGCATCATCAAGTACAGCGGACGCGACCGAACAAACAGTGGAATAGGGGCCAACCCAGCCACCAATAAAACAACCAGCTCCGCGTGGCTAAACATCAGGGAAAAAGGAAACAGCAACACCCAAAGGCTCAGCCAGGCAAATCCTGCATACAGCGACATCAGTTCGGCAGTGAAGGGCAAGCGTCTGCGTGTCAGGCCCCAGACAATCCAGAAAACAGGCAACAACACGCCCGTCACCGCCAGTCTCACCGATAGTGCCCCTGGCACCATCAGCCCCAGTGCGCCCAGCGCACCGGACAGCAGCAACCATTTGCTTTCCGATGGATTTTCCGTCGGCATCTCTTCCATAAAAGCGCAATCCTTCCCCAATTGCGTGTTCCGCCATTTGCCCAGCATCAGAAGTCAAAAAGTATAACACAAGACGAGTAAATGTGCGCTGAAATTCACAAAAATAAGTTTTTTCAGCGACTACATGCGGTTATCCCCAGTAAAATTTCAAAAAAACACGCCTTCGATGAACGACTAGCCCCTCAATCGGATCCTTTTTCTCAAAAAAATATCGTCAGCTAGGAGTCTGTAGGAGTATAGATGCGAAAGGCGAAAAAAGTGAAAGAAATGGGCAGAAACGAGTCTTTTGAAGGAGTGC
>SAMEA104404103__coassemble_1319_pt1 | contig 15427 bp, 12 predicted proteins | sample SAMEA104404103__metabat2_low_PE_034 | metagenome-assembled genome bin SAMEA104404103 (sample SAMEA104404103) | Balaenoptera acutorostrata | reverse complement strand
TAACTGTTACGCCATTATGAGGGGCGTAAAGAGGACACGGTGCCCTCGAGAAACCTAAGAAAGAAAGGACCACATCATGGACAACACCACCTCCACCGACAACATCACCATCGAAACCATCATCGAAGCCAAGTTCGGCAAGAATACGGTTCGCGGGAAAATCTTCGAAATCATCTCCGACACCACCTTCCGAGCCAAGAACCTCCGCACGGAGAAAGACTTTGTGACGAGCAAGGACCGCATCAAGGTGATTGAAAGCCCCGCCGAAGAGGCTGAGAAAAACATCTCCAAGCCCATCGAACTCCTCGCTGATACCATCTTCATCACCGAAACCAAGAACCCCACCTTCCTCCCCGAAGAGCCTCAGGCAGAGGAAGCCCCGCCGCTCCCGCAGCGGTTGAAGAGAAGCCCCGCAAGATGAGCCTCTTCGCCATCGCCCTCGCCACCCTCGAAACCAAACAGGTCCCGATGTGCACGGGCGAGACTCTGTCCACCGACGAGAAGCTAGGCCTCTACCACGCCGAGGATTGGGGTAAGCCCCCCCCGCCCAGACCCTTTACAGCGCCTTCCTCCGCGAGATGAAGGTCAAGCAGGAACCCCGCATCGTCAAGGGCGAGGCCCGCGACAAGTGGGAGCTGAATGCAAACCTGAAGAAATAAGTACGGACGATTTCCTTTCTCGAAGCGAGCGGGGGGGCATAATACTTCCCGCTCGCTTTCATCGGTAGATTAAGGCAATTCAAATAAGTCATTACCCCCCCCCATTTATGAATAGACTTAGTTTCTTTATTGTGTTACCATAAGGACGCATTTGGAGATAGTAGACGTGATTTCTACTGTTCATCCAAACGTATGAATGGATTGGAGAACGAACGAGATGAAAAAGATTCTAATGATGGCCCTCGTGGCCGTAATGGCATTTGCCGCTCAGGCGGTGACGCTTCAATGGACTAAAACAGGAGAATTTAAGGCTGAGGCTGGTTATGGCGATTCAAACAATAGCTCCATCCCGCGCAGTGTTTCTCTTGCTGGTAAAGTGATTCTTCCTGCGAATGTGGCAAGCGGGGAAAATTTGTTTAAGGTTGGGCAATGGAATGGTGGAAACCTGTGGTTCAAAGTGAAGCCTGAAACAACGGATACGATTCAAGCTGACCTTACAGGTAGCACAAACCTAACTGACTCAACACTGCATTCCGGTATCAAATTCGATTCTCTTAACAATAAAACATTGTACTTTTTCGCAACGTACGAAAAACTCGAAGGCAATAATGTCAAAGCCACGTGGTACATCAATAATCAACTCGTTGCAGAACACACGTATACCGGTGAAACTGCTAACAAACTGAATGGTCTTGAAATCTCGACCCTCGGTAGCGACTGGGTGAAAAGTCCCTATCGGAACAATGAGTTTTCTGCTTATGATGGCGTTTTGACCAAAGCCGATCGCGATTGGCTGATGAAGAATGGAACGACAGTTGTCCCCGAACCGACCGTACTGGCCCTCTTGGCCCTTGGTGTGGCCGGGTTGGCCCTGAAGCGCAAGGTCGCTTAAGGCCCCATCATCAGCCCCTTTTTAAAGGCTCCCAATTACGGGAGCCTTTTTCGTATTCAGCATCGCCCTTAAATATCGACGAACAGCCCCCTGCGGCACCGTTCGGCATACTGCGGCTTGCGGAGCCACATCTCTGCAATGATGTCACGCGGAGGGCGCTTCTCGATATGCAAGGAAATCTGCACGAGGTTCTAATTGAAGAACGTGACGGTGATTTCCTTCTGGCCTATACAGCACTCAATCGAGCAGTAGACCGCATCGGCATAACTGGTGCCGAGCTTTTTGATTGCAAGTTTCCGTGCATAAAGGTGCAGTGTCAGGCCGGCCTTGCTGGGGGCCTTGGTCCACGGCAAGCCTCCGCCAAGGCGGCAGTTCCCCCCCGTAGAAGTCCACGGCGAGCTTACAGCCCGTTGTCCCTGCGTCTCCACGTGGGCCGTGGATGGCGTAGCTGCCTGTTCCTCTGAAGATATACTCCGCATCGGCACCGATGTCGCCCACGTGTCGCCTGATTTCATCAATGATGCCACGACGCGTCCCGAGGATGCCGGCATACGGAGCGGCCACCACGACCTTGATAACCTTGTCCCCCGTCCATCGTAACCTGAATCTTGATGTCGAGGCCGTGATTCAACCGGCCGTGATTCTCGAAGAGAAATTCGCCGAGGCTACGGACAATCATGTAGTCACGGGGCATTTTCGAAACCGTATGGCGGTCAGCCATACCCCACATAACCCCTTGGTCACCCCACCCCATCCTTCACCCCGCCGCAATCTCAGAAGACTGCGGCCCGATGTGGCACGTCCCCTTCAGGTCCGCCGAGCAGATGGTGTTATCCTTGCCCCATGTGCGCTGATAGACTGCCATGTAGCCGATGTCATAGGCGGCCTGTTTCACGAATTTCCGGATCTGATTCGGGGAGAAATGGCACGTGCTGCTGACTTCGCCAGCCCGTGTGACAAACTCATCTTTAATCTGAACCTCGACAGCATACCTCTTTATTAAAAGCCCTCGCGAACGGATGGTAGACAATAACAATCGCTACCATCACCGCCCAGCTCATGATATCCTTTTATCAAAGCTACGCTTACCTCTATTTCAACAACGGGCCAACGCTTACCTGGTTTGACAGGTTTCTGTTGAAGCCTTGCCCTCCTTTATCGTAATAGGGTAGCTACACTCATAGCAATAGGGTAGCTACCCTTATGGCTATATGGTAGCTACCCTCATGGCAGTAGGGTAGCTACCTTTACGATAGAAGACTAGCTACCCTTATGATAGAAGGCTAGCTATTCTCATGAGAGAAGACTAGCTACCCTCTGATAAGCATCGTAACCATCGCCGAAGTTATTCCAAGCGTCTTTCATATGATACGGAGGCCCGAGGGGGAGGAGAGGTTGCGCGTGGCGCGCAGGTTTCGTACACTATGAGCGCTCTCCCGTAGCAACACTTTGCCCGGCATCTCCTGACTACAGCGAACGGTACAGTAACATGAGTATTTGGTTTCGTCACAAAACAGCCCACCCAGCGCAGCCCCAATATCCCTGGCGGACTCCGCAGGGGCGGCTTTACTGTCCCGGGAGGGACTGCACCTGCATAAAGGAACGAGGCACCTGCGATTCACAGTGCCCGCTATGGCTGAATACAGAAGGGCTTCACCACCTGCAGGCGGGCCATCCCGACGAAGCGCTGCCGCTATTTAATCAGTCGCTGTCTATAGCCGAAGACTGTACCGCTGCGCGCTGCAACCGCGGGGTCTGCAAGGCGATGCGCGGCCATTTTTTCGATGCGCTCCAGGATTTTGAGGCGGTGCTCGCCACCGACCCTACCTCTAAGCCAGCGCTGAGCGGGGCTGCCCGGGCGGCACGCGACGCGGGTCTGCGTAGCCGGGCGGAGCATTGGCAGACATGTTACCGGGCGCGTTACAACGATGGACTGCTCGACGGACTCTTTGAAGGGCCAGCAGAAATCCGCCTGACAGGTGATCCGCTACTGAAGGAGTTTTCCGCTGAAGTGTGCGCAGTACTGAATCTGTTGCTGGATACTGGCCGCACCGCTGGCCTGATTTCACGTTCTGGCATGGCTCCCCTGCCCGACTTGATTGCTGCAGCCAACCCTACCTGCATGCTAATTGCCGAGGGACTGCGCAAACGACTGAAGAACACCAATACAGAAGCCCTGGACGACATCATTTTCCAAACATGCGCCTATGCCGCAGCGGGCATGGTGCATCTGTGGCTCGAAAATCCGGATAAACTGAAAGCCGGCGGTTACTACCGAGCGCTGTCGGACGGGTTTAAATATGTTACCAATCTGAGGGAACACATCGAACGCGATTTGCTGCCCACAGGATCCCGCCTGCCGAATCTGGATGCTATCTCCGATATCTGCCGCAATCTGCCGCTCCGTTTTCCTGGCAAACTGCCCTTTGCAGTCCAAGCGGTGGCGATGTATCTCTTCGGGCTCACGCTCGAAGCCGATGCGCTCGGGCTCTGAGCAGGTCTGGACGGCTTATGTTATACTTTATAGTTCTTATGCGGTGCCCCGGGACCGCCCTCTTTTGGTATATCTAACGGTAAGTGAGTATGAGCGATCCTTCGACTGAAACGCAAGAACCGGCACAGGTTCCCTTTGTGCATCTGCATGTGCATACCGGTTATTCGCTGCTGGACGGTGCCTGCCAGGTACCGAAATTGGTGAAACGTGCGAAAGAACTGGGGATGCGTGCCTGCGCCATCACGGATCACGGCAACCTTTACGGTCTGAAGGCCTTTTACGACACCTGCCGCAAAACGGGCATCAAACCGATTCTCGGCTGCGAAACCTATGTGGCGCGTCTGGGCCACAAGGACCGCACAAAGCGCAGCGGTAACCACCTGATTCTGCTCGCCAAAAACCTCACCGGCTACCATAATCTGCTGAAGCTTATCTCTATTGCCTTCAATGAGGGCTTCTATGGAAAACCGCGCATCGACCGCGAGCTGCTGGAGAAATACCATGAGGGCCTTATCTGTTCCTCCGCCTGCGTCGCTGGCATTGTGCCGCGGCTAATCTCCGAAGGTTGCATGGAGGAAGCCGAACAGGAGGCTCTCTGGTACAAAAACCTCTTCGGCGACGACTACTATCTGGAAATCATGCTGCACCCATCCGAAGTCAAAGGCTTCGGTGAAGAGGACCGAGCCGACCTGCTCCGACGGCAGAAAAAAGTCATCGACGGCACGATGAAGCTCGGCAAAAAGCTAAATATCAAGGTCATCGCCACCAATGATGTCCACTTCCTAATGAAGGAAGACGGTCCAGCACACGATGTGCTACTCTGCGTCAGCACGGGCAAGAAGCTGAACGACGAGAAACGCCTGCGCTACACCCAGCAGGAATGGTTCAAGAGCTACGAGGAAATGTGCGCCGTTCTGCCCGATTACATCGAGCAGATTCAAAATACGGTCGACATCGCCGACAAGGTCGAAGAATACCAACTCGACTCCGACCCCATCATGCCGAAGTTCCCCATTCCAGCAGACTTCGGTACGGAAGAGGCCTACGAAAAGAAGTACGACGAGGCAGCCCTGCGCAACGAATTCGAGCGCTACGACAAGTTCGACGGCTACGACAAGGTGCTCCGCATCAAGCTCGAAAGCGACTACCTGGAGCATCTGGCATGGGAAGGTGCAAAAAAACGCTGGCCTGGCGATTTACTGGACGAAGAGAAGAAAGAACGCATTGCCTTCGAGCTCAACACCATCAAACAGATGGGCTTCCCTGGTTACTTTCTGATTGTACAAGATTACATCAATGCCGCGCGAGGCATCGGCGTGATTGTGGGGCCAGGCCGCGGTTCGGCCGCAGGCTCCGCCGTCGCCTATAGCCTGGGCATTACAGACATCGACCCCATCCGCTACGATTTGCTGTTCGAACGATTCCTAAACCCCGACCGCATTTCAATGCCCGATATCGACGTAGACTTCGACGATAATGGGCGCGGACGCGTCCTGGAATGGGTAACACAGAAGTACGGCGCAGACCACGTAAGCCACATTGCTACCTTCGGCATCATGGCCCCAAAGAGTGCCATTAAGGATGTCAGCCGTGTACTCGACTATCCGTTGGCAGAAGCCAATGCCCTCGCCGCCCTCATCCCCGAAACACCCAAAATCACCTTCGCCAAGGCCTTTAAGGAAAATCCGAAACTCGGCGAGGTAATGGACGGTCCCGATCCAGAGAAGCGCCGCATCCTCGAATTGGCCATGCGCCTCGAGGGAACCACGCGCAATATTGGCGTCCATGCCTGCGGCATCATCATCAGCCGTGACCCGCTGATGGAAACCATCCCCATTATGCCGACCGCAGGCGAAAGTCTGATGACCACCCAGTATGACGGCCACTTCGTGGAACCCATCGGTCTACTGAAGATGGACTTTCTCGGACTGAAAACCCTCTCCGTGCTCAAGGCCTGCCTGGCCTCCATCAAGGAATCTCACGGCATCGATGTGGACATGGCGCAAGTGCCGATTGACGACAAAGAAACCTTTGAACTCTTCTCGCGCGGCGAAACAGACGGCCTCTTCCAGTTTGAATCAGACGGCATGAAGGCGCACTTACGTTCGCTGCATCCGAACCGCTTCGAAGACCTCGTCGCCATGAACGCCCTCTACCGCCCTGGTCCAATGGCGTACATTCCCCAGTTCATCAAGCGCAAACACGGCGAGGAAGAAATCAAGTACGACCATCCGTTGATGGAAAAATACCTGAAGGACACCTACGGCATCACCGTCTACCAGGAACAGGTGATGCTGCTCTCGCGCCTGCTCGGCGGCTTCACCCGCGGCGAATCCGATACACTGCGCAAGGCCATGGGCAAAAAGCAGCTCGAGACAATGGAAAAACTCTACGTCAAATTCCTCGAAGGCTGCCTGAAAAATCCAGAGTTCATGAAGTCCTGCCCGAACGAAGAGACCGCCACCAAGCTCGCCGAGAAAATCTGGTCCGACTGGAAGGCCTTCGCCTCGTACGCCTTCAATAAATCACACTCCGTCTGCTACGCCTACATCGCCTACGAAACCGGTTACCTGAAGGCGCACTATCCCGCGGACTTCATGTGCGCCCAGATTTCATCCGAAATCGGCAACTTCGATAAAATGCCAGGGCTGGTCAATGCCGCCGCCGACATGGGCCTAAAGGTCCTCCCCCCCAATGTCAATGCCTCGCGCAACCACTTCTTTCCCGAAGGCAAAAATGCCATCCGCTTCGGCCTCGGCGCCATCCGCGGCGTAGGCGAACTCGCCGGCGAAGCAATCGTCGCCGAACGCAGCGCCAACGGCCCCTACACTAGCCTCGTCAATTTCTGCAAACGCCTCTGTAGCGCCGCTACCCGAGCCGCCAACGACAACCGACAACCCGTGACTAAACGCACCGTCGAAGCTCTAATCCGCAGCGGCGCAATGGCCTGCTTCACGGACACCTCCCAAGGATGCATGCTCGCCGGTATCGAATTCGCCTTTGCCCGTGTGGCCTCAGAAGATAAAGACAGCATCTCAGGGCAAGACTCCCTCTTCGGAGAGGAAAACGCCGACGACTTCGGCGTCTCCGACAAACTGCCCGATGCCCCAGATATCTCCGATAAGGACCGCCTACAGAACGAACGCGAGTATCTCGGCGTCTACCTGACAGGGCACCCCGTCGACCGCTACCGCACCCTAGTGCGCGCTTTCCAGACCGCCACCGCAGAGAAAATCATCCTCTCCGGTCCGCAGACAGACGAAGAACATCGCCCCGCCATACCACTTCAAGACGGCGATTCCGTACGCATTGCCGGCTATCTCTCCGCCATGCGCACCGCCATTTCCAAAAAGAGTAAACGCCCCTGGGCAGAAATGTCCATCGACGACGGCAGCGGCACCTGCAAGGCTCTAGCTTTCAACGATACCTACGAAAACTACGCCGCCACCCTCGAGGCCGACTCCGCAGTCCTCGTCTGCGGCAATCTCAAATTCGAAGAGGGCCGCGATCCAACGATTTTCGCCAAGGAAATCTATCCGCTAACCGATGCCCCCGCAAAATTTGCCCGCGCCCTCACGGTCCGCTGCAAAGTCGGCAACGACAAGCCCTCCGCCGAAAAAATGGAACAGCTGCGCGACCTACTAACTCGCTGGCCCGGCGCTTTCCCCATTACCTTAAGCCTTGACCTCCCAGGCCGTATCGTAACATTTGCCCCCGACACCTCCTGGATGGTCAACCCCTGCGCCGAATGCCTGGCCGAACTCGAATCCCTCTGGGGCCGTAATGCCGTCGGCTATGCCCTCCGCTCCCAGGATATCTACGCCGACCCCCGTAACAACCGCCGCCGATACTTCCCCCGCTAAAAAAATGGGACACCACCCACCCGCAACTGTTCACTGTAACTTTCCACTGTCCGCCATGCACAAAACCTTCCTCTCTGGACTCTTCCTCTTCGCCTTCGCATCCGCCCTGCTGACGGGCTTCGGCACAGCGCTTTTCGACCGCTGGACCTGCGGTGCCGCACTCTGGCCCGCCGTCATCCCCCCCGCCGTCATGGGCTTCGCCCTCGTTCGCCTCCTGCGCGGACGCGCTGGTGCCAAAACCTGTGCAGCGCTGAGCTTCATCTGTGTTCTGCTAGCCTTCGCCGCCTTCGGTAGCACCGAAAAAACCGTCCATGACTGGCTACTCCTCCCCAAACGCATCGGCCTTACCTACGGCGACTGGTACCGCACCATCCTCGGATATGCCCTACTCTGGATAGCCCCCGGAGCACTCTTCCTGCCCTTCCTCCTCTTCCGCAACGGCGCAGAAGACCCCAAGCGCGGCAAACTCGCCGTCTTCTTCGCCGCCTGCTCGGGTCTAATCCTCGCCCGCATCGGCGTTGCAAAAGTGCCCTCCCACATCCTGCTCGACATAGCCCTCAACGGCATGCTGTTCGGCTCACTGCTACTCATCTTCGCCATCTGCGGCAAAAACCGTCTACTGCGCATCTCCTTCGCCTTCTTTGCTGTGCTGCTGCTCCTCGCCTCCTACTTCGGCACGCGCCACGCAGCCCTCGACCCAATGACCACAGTCCACCCCTTTGCCGTCACCGCCGCCCGCGATGTCTTCTATCAAGGTATCGGCAGCCGTGATGTGGTGCTAAAAGACGGACGCGTCGTGTACGCCGTCGGCATCGACGAAGCCGCGCGCACCGCCTCCCAACTACTCCCGCTGCTCCTGCGTCCGCAACCCTCCGCCCGCATCGCCGCCCGCCCCGCCGTCGGCGCCCCCCGCATCCCCACCTATGAAACCGGCGAACTCAAAGGCCTCTACGACGCCATCTGGGTAGATGTCCCTCCCGCCTGGATTGCTGGCGAACGCGACTACTTCGGCACCACGGCACTGCACAGCGTCACAGACCACCTCAAAGAAGATGGCCTACTCATCTACGTGCTCGACGCGCGGGCTCTGGACTCCCTAAGCTTCATGATCCGCTACAAAGCACTGAACGCCGTCTTCCCCTACATCCAAATCTGGATGACCGGCCTCAACGACTGGCAGCTCGTCGCCTCCCGTAAACCCATCACCCTCAGCTTCCCCGCCATGGCCTCACTAATGGAACGCCCCGGCGTGGTAGCCCTACTCGAATCCGTCGGCATCCCCGCCCCAATTTACCTCCTCCCCTCCTGCATCGCCTCCGATACAAAAAAAATCCTCGGCGCACTCGAAAAGGATATCCCCTCCAAACTACCACGCTTCTCCGCCACCGCAGGCCGCCGCCTACTCTTTGATGGTGCCGGCAGCCGCCGACTGCTAAAGGATTTTGCCTCCGTTTACGAAGATGAAATGCCCTGGATTGACATCCCCGCAGAAATCCGCTCCGATGTCAACCCAATCCTGGCCTCGCTGCGCGCCGCCCGCAAAGAAGCCATGAACGGCAAACCCGCCGAAGCCTCGCGCCTCAACCCCAATGACACCTTCCTCATGGGCATGTACGACCGCGATATCAGCTCCGCCCGCAGCCTCGAAAAACTCGCCGACCACGGCAACGCCCTGCGCTTCTACGCCTCTGCCTTCGGCTATGTGCGCCCCAAACTGCACGATGTACTCGACGCAGCCAACATCGCCCACCGCTCCGTCTCCCCCGCCAAGGCCGAACCTTTCTATACCCTGGCCGAACGACTCAGCCCCGATAGCCCACTCTTCCTAACGCAGTACGCTGCCTTCCTCTACGAAACTAAGCGCTTCAAGCGCGCCGAAGACCTCGGCCGCCGCATCCTAAAGCAATCCGTCGGCACGGCTGATAACGCCCGTAGCCGCTTCTTCATCGCCCGTTGCATCGCTCAACAGCCAGGACGCATGGACGAAGGTGTGAAAATGGGACGCTTCGTCACCGAAATGATGGCCGAAGATCCCAAAACCGCCGCCGACTTCGTCAACGCCTACGGCAATATGCTGATTGAATGCGGACGCGCCCTAGACGGCGTGGCCGTCAAACGCCACTTCCGCGCCTACGGCAAACTCCTACCCGCTCCCCTCGAAAAGAAACACTAAGCCATGTCCGCACAGCCCGTCCTCATCCTCGGTGCCGGCGGCCTCGGTCGCGAACTCTATTACTGGGCACGCGAAGCCGGCCTAACCCCCGTCGGCTTCATCGATGACAACCCAAACGCCCTCGCGCCCTTCGGAAACACCTACCCCACCATCGTCGGCGGCATGACAACCGCCCCCCTCACCGCGCCCGTGCTCTGCGGCATCGGCCAAAACCCCATCCGCCGCGCCTGCATCAGACAGCTCGAAGCACGTGGAGCCATCTTCGCATCGTGCATCCATCCCACCGCCCGCATCTGCAACGCCACCCTCGGCCGCGGCGCAATACTCGCCCCCAATGCCTACATCGGGGCCGATGCCAAAGTCGGCGACTTCCTCTTCATGCAAACAGGAGCCATTCTAGGACACGACACCATCGTTGGTGATTTCCTGCGCATGGACACCACCGCCTTTACTGGAGGCTATGCCCGCCTCGGGACCTCCGTCACCCTCTATACAGGAGCTAAAGTCATGCCCGGAAAAACCGTCGGCAACGACGCCACCCTGGGGGCCGGCTCAGTGCTGATGAACAACCTCCCCGCTGGAGCCACCGCCTTCGGCCTCCCCGCTATGAAACTCTGATTCCGCGCAGATTCCGAAAACATCCCGCCCTAATCGTAAAAAGAAACCCATCTCCTGCATAAAAAAGACACTTACTATCATATAGATAAACAAGACACACAGGACCAGGTCATACTTTTCAAAAAAAGTGCTTGCATTCTAATGTCAACCTTGCTATATTATATCTCGTTTTCAGCGCCTTTAGCTCAATTGGATAGAGCATCTGACTACGGATCAGAAGGTTGGAGGTTCAAATCCTCCAAGGCGCGCCATACATCGAATTGCGGGATTGAGCAGCCAGGTAGCTCGTCAGGCTCATAACCTGAAGGTCGTAGGTTCAAATCCTACTCCCGCTACCAATTTAACCTCTGTCAGCTTACTGACGGAGGTTTTTTTACACACCAATGCCCCGCCCTACCAGCTTCTGCTGTGCTTCCAAGGGCGCAAGCCCGCTTTAAAAACGGGGCATGAGGCAGCACCTCACCCGCAACTGTTCACTGTTCTCTATACACTATTCTCTATACACCGTTCATCCATCCGAGGGCATCATCAGCGACATCGGGAGCCAGTCAGGCAGTAAACGGGTCTGTTCCTTCCAAAAGGCCGTAGAATGGTCGAAATGAACGAGATGGGTCAGTTCGTGAGCCAGCGTAGAAAGCAGCACCTCCTCAGGCCAGAGCGCATGACGCGGATCAATCCGGATTTCGCCATCAAAGGTACACTGCCCCAAAATCCGCGCACCGAGTTTTTTGGCAATAATCCGGACGGGCGGTTTTGCAACGACATCACGAAAGCGACTGTCATAAAAGGCCCGGGCCCGTTGCTGAGTCTGCTCCGCCCAAAAACACTTCATCAAGGCCTGCTCAATAGCGACATCGGCTTTCTTTCGGAAGCAGAGCGTCAGCGTATCCCCCCGCAAATCCGCAGTCTCCCAACCAGCATTGGGAATGCGATGGAGATTCAAAATCTTCCCGAACAGCACACACTCATCAACGCCAAGACGGTGCACTAGCGGTGCCCCCTGACGTTCCCAGGCAAGACGAAGCTCCTCCGGTGATGGCATCGACGCCAATCGGGGCAGACGAATCGTCACCTTAGCCAGCGTAGGATGAAACCATATCAGCGTCCGCGCCAAACGCCGCTCCGCCAGCGAAGCACGTCCCTGACGGGCAACATCCGCAACATATCCCCCAATCACGGGGTCCGAATATTTTTCTGCTATAAACATAGGTTGCTTCCTATAGCGAATCCTCCCGCCCAACGTGTTTCCCCGCCGTCCAACAAAAAAACGTTTCGCACCAAGAAACAACGCAAGCCACGGATTCCATCAACACCCCAGCTAGGAGTCTGTAGAAGTATAAATGCGAAAGCCGAAGTTTATGCACGTTTAAGGCGCTTTTTGCAGCCCGTAGATATACCCCTACAGGCTCCTAGCCGCGATTGCGAAGCGCAGGATCAAACACATCGCGAAGGTCATCCGCAAGACGGTTGAAAATCAACACAAGCAGGAAAATCGCCAACGAAACAAAGGCCAGCTCCCACCAAATACCCTGCCAAAGACGCGCGCGGGCATTATTAATCATAATACCCCAAGAAGGCTCACCCTGCACGCCAATGCCGAGAAAAGAAACAAATACCTCCGTCGCGACACTGGCAGGAAAACGAATAGAAAATGAAATCAGCACAATATGCATTACATTAGGCAGTATGTGCAAGAACAGGATGCGGGGATGACTATAACCCAACACACGGGCAGCCTGCACATAGGCACGATCGCGATGCTTCACCACCTCCGCACGCACATTGCGACAGACGCTGACCCAAGTAGTCAGGCCAATCCCCAGGTAGATACCGAAGAGGCCTTTACCCGCAATCAGCGCAATGGCCAAAATAAAGAGCAACCCTGGCATCGCACTCACCGTGGCGCACAGCCATACCACAAAACTATCCACCTTGCCGCCGAAATAACCACCAAGACAGCCCAACAGCACCCCCAGTGGAATAGCAATCAGCGATGTCATAATGCCAACATGAAACGCTATGCGCGCGCCCTGAACCAGACGTTGCAACACATCGCGCCCCAGATTGTCCGAGCCAAGAAGATAACAGTGACGCTTCGCCGCAACCTGCGTCCCGTCAGGTTCGGTATGAGCTGGCCAGGTAACCGACGTCATCGGCGGCACATAACGACTTTCCATATGCAACGTATTATATGGCGGTGTCTTTTCGGGACCCCAGGTCAGCACCGCAGGAGCATCTTCCCAGAGCGCACCTTTGTAATAACGATACACCCCTTCACCCCACAGAGCCGTCAGGGTGTACAATACAATAGCAATAATGCAAAACCGCGTCACCCAATTAGACCACAGCCGTTGCCAGGTCGACGGTCCGCGTAGAGCCACTGCCTCAGAATCTTTCACACTCACAGGTTCGTTCATGATGCCATCCTCACGCGGGGGTCCAGCCAACCGTACGCCAGGTCCGTTACCAAATTCACCACCTGATAAAGCAACGCACCAAAAATCACCACCGCACGCACCACCGACATGTCAGCCGAGTTAATCGCATTGATGGATACACTGCCCAATCCCGGAATGCCAAAAAAACTCTCCAGCAGCAAACTGCCCGTAAACAGATAAGGGATAGACAGCGAGATATAGGTCACAATGGGAATCAGCGCATTGCGCAATACATGCACAAAAAGTACGCGCACCGAAGACATCCCCTTCGACACCGCCGTGCGCACATATGGCCGATAAACCTCATCCAGAATGGCCGCTCGGTAAAACCGCACATCCGATCCCAACGAACTCACCACACCAATCATGACTGGCAAGATGAGATAATAAACACTCTCGTAACCCCAAATCGGAAACACCGGCCACTTAAAGCCAAGCAGAAACTGCCCCAGCAACACCCAAACCACATAGTTCACACTCATCAGCAGCGTGGACAGCGCCAAAATACCCCGGTCAAGCAGCCCCCCCTGGGCCGCCGCGCATAGCAGACCAAGCACCACGCCAAATACAGAGCCAAAAAAGAGAATAGGCACCGACAGCGATAGTGTCGGCAAAATGCCATCCTTCAACACCTGCACCACAGGCTGATGCGTCTCAAGCGAATCACCCAAATCAAACCTAATCAGCGCCTTCAGATAACGAATAAACTGCGAATCAAAGAGACCGCGGGTCTTACGATGCACCTCGCCAACCCCAGGGGCGGCGATAATCTGCCAGCCCTGCTCCACAACAATCTCCGCACCGTCTGCCGCGGAAACAGACTTCATGGCACCTGTCGAAGGCTGCGTCAGTGTAGCCGCGACAGCACCATCCAACCGATACGTGCCGACACTAAGCGGAAACGCCAAATCAGTGCCGCCACCAGCCGCCTTTTTCACCGCATCAGTCGTAGCCCAGCGCCCCAAAAAGAGCGGCAAATCGTACCCGTTGGCCTCGTCAAACGCCGCAATGGCACGCTGCGTCGCATGCTGACCCAATACGGTCTGCGCCGGCGATCCGCCTACTACATAAAATAATACAAACGAGAGAATCAGTACACCGAACGTAGTCGGCACCATCTCCCAAAGACGTCTCAAAATATAGCGATACATAACGCCAAAGCATACCAAAAAACTGATGCCCGCGCAAAACATACCACCATTATGCTACCATAATACCATTGCTCCTCACCAACAACCATGTCAGCCCGCATCTTTCGCGTCATTCGCTTCTCGCATCTGTGAGCCCACAACCTCCCGGAGCCCTGCTGGCCTCAAGAAAAGGAACTCCGGCATGCGCCGCGTAAAATTCATCTACAACCCCCACTCCGGCGAAGGTCGCATTATCCGAAGTCTGGATAAAATCATCGACATCTACCAAAGCGCTGGCTATCTTCCCGAACCCTTCCGTCTCGACGGCGGTCAAACCCCCGATATCGCCCTCCGCGATGTCTCCCCCGCCACCCACGACCACCTACTCATCGCTGGCGGCGACGGCACCGTCGGCCAAACTGTCAATGCCATGAACGCCCTCGGCCTCAGCATCCCTGTCGGATTACTCCCCACCGGTACCGCCAACGACTTCGCCCGCTGCCTCGGCATGCCGCACAAAATCAGCGATGCCTGCCGCCGTATCCTCCACTCCACCCCCACCCCCATCGATATCGGCAGCGCCAATGGCCGACGCTTCGTTAATGTCGCCGGTGCTGGACTCTTTACCGATGTCTCACAAAAAACATCACCCAACCTCAAACAGGCCATCGGCAAACTCGCCTACTACCTCAAAGGTCTCGAAACCCTGCAGCGCATTCGCAGCATCCCCATGCGCATCACTGCCGACGGCAACCGCTTCGAGGGAGACACCTACTTCCTCCTCGTCCTAAACGGCCGCACCGCCGGCCGCATCCGCTTCGCCCCCAAGGCCAATATCACCGACGGAAAACTCGATTTACTAATCATTCGCGCCATGCCAGTCATCGAGCTTCTCCCCCTCTTCATCCGCATCCTCAACGGCGAATCTGTCGAAAGCAACCGCGTTCTGCGTATGCGCGCCGCCGATATCACCGTAGACTGCGATAGCCTCGACGCAACCGACCTCGACGGCGAGCCTGGCCCAACCTTCCCCATACATATCCGCTGCCTACCCGGCGCCCTCCGCGTCAAAGGCTACACCCCTTAACAAAAAGGCGGGCGAAGCCCGGATGAAAGTCGGCCTGACGGCCGGATGAAAGTCGGCCTGACGGCCGGATGAA
>SAMEA104404103__coassemble_1318_pt1 | contig 15436 bp, 15 predicted proteins | sample SAMEA104404103__metabat2_low_PE_034 | metagenome-assembled genome bin SAMEA104404103 (sample SAMEA104404103) | Balaenoptera acutorostrata | reverse complement strand
GGCGAAACAGTGTAACGTATCACGTCACCAGCGAAGTTCATAGCTACAGTCTCGAAGCGATTCGTCTGTTGTTTAAAAAGCTCGGTCCTTAGCGTCGATAATGTCGTAATATCTGCAGGGAAGAATGTGTCAGAACTAGAACCATGCCGCAGATTGTTGATTTCATCTGCAAACACACCATACCTACACAAGCGTAACTATGTCCGTAAGCCATTCAATCTTCAATACGGAGCCACCGTATCCCAGCGACTATTTTGCCTACGCCGAAAGCGACATCACGGAGACGACGATTTCTGATGGCATAGAGGTACTACTCGGGAGTGTCTGCCGCTTCTGCGAACACCCGACGATTGTACGGCTGCCATCGACGTTGCGGGAGATTGATGACTATGCGTTTGAGGGCTGTATCCGACAGAGGGAGACTACCCTGCCTGCGGGTCTGTAGTGGATTGGTTTCCGCGCCTTTGCCGACTGTTGTGAGCTACGGCATATTGCCCTACCCGTCGATCTTCGGGTGGTGAAGGAAGGATTCTTTGACGGGAGCCTGTGTCTACGGCTTGAATGAGGCAGGGATTAACGCATCCGCAGACGGACGTTGTGGTGTTTTCTGTCCTCGGATGTGTTGTCGAGGCGGTTGCTTCGAATGTGTTTACGAGTGCGCGTATGGCCAGAGTGGAGAAGCAGCGTTCCGTGAAGCGTTCAATATACCTGCAGACTTCAGATGCGCTGAGGCATAAGCTGTCTGGCAGTCGGCTAAGTGTTTTGACTTCGCACTGTCCTACGAAGGCGCTGATTGTATGAATATTTGTTTTGTAGAGTTCCAGGATGCTAGAGAGTGTCTGGATGTGGCCGAAGTTCTGTCGGAAGGTGTTTTCGAATGTGTCGTGCTCCCGTAATGAACAGCGGTTCACACGCGGGCGCTCTCGGTTTCGAAGCCCCAACCGCTGATGTTTTTCGCTTCGATGACGAAGATGTCGTAGTGTGAGAAAGTCAGATGGTCAATCTGGGCGGTATCACCGCATTTGTTGGGAATGACAAAATTTTTACAAATTATACATTTATTCGGATTGAACTGCCGTGTGTGCGCTCTGGCTACATACGACTTGCCTGCGTTTCCTTTTGCCTCTGCAGATTACATCATCAAAAACAAAAAGTCCCGAAATGGTTTGACTGTGCCACTGTAAAAATATCCGGCCACAGATGTGCCGGACATTTCGTAAAAGCGGAAGCGTCTTTTTACCGTTTAATGCAGGCTCGTCTCGGAGGCCTTATTGACCAACGCATGAACAACGCCGCGTTCAAGGGAGGCGTTCGCTACGAAGTCATTCAGGAAAACACCAACGGGCAACAGCGGCAGCCAGAAGGTCGCCTGAACAACTTCGGCGGTACCGTCCGACCGCACACGCTGGCCGTTTTCAAAAACCGTCACCGAGCCATCCAGTGTCCGTTCCACATAAACAGGGATCAGGCAAAAATCAAGTCCACTACAGAAGCCCAGCAGTGCCTGAAGTCCTGGGTTGGTCGTCCAACACTGAAAATGAAACACATAATGCCGACAGTTCATCCCCGGCAGAGATGCCTGTTTAACCGAACGATAGAGTCTGGTTTCCTTCAGTGCTTCATCAATACGCTCACGCAGGCGGTCCTGTATGGAATGCCGTTCAAAGGACGCCAGATTATAAGAACTCACCTGAACGTCATAGGTGATATCAATCTGTTTGTCCGCTCCGACATCATAGCAGGCGACGGGTTTGTTGGGCGTGAATCCGCGGTCGAGAACCATACATCCGCTGAAAAAGAACGTTCCGCACAATGCAATTAGCAACAAAATAAGTTTCATTGTTTCACCTCCTGCTTAGCTACAATGGTCTGGGTCGAACGCTTGATCTCACGAATACCTTGCGGCCAATTGAGATAGATATTAACATCGTTCGCAGTCACGAGGGGCATACCGTTAATCTCAGTCACTTTGTCGCCTCGCTGGATACCGTCACGTTCGGCCTGTGAGCCTTTCATGACCGCCAGCACCCAAACATCTCCAGCATGTCTTCGTTTGTTTTCTTCCGAGTCGAGCGGCGGCAGTCCAAGGATGATACCGTACATATCTGCCGGGTTGACTTTCTTCAGCACAACGGCGGTTTGTGAATATTTTTTGGAGAGATTTCTCGGGACATCACGCACCTGATTGATGGGGTCAGGAAAAACGGTACCTTTGGGATATGTCATGCGACGGCGAAGGTTTGACATCGGAATGACAGATTCATCGCGATGAATAGGACGGTAGATTTCGTTGACAACCACGAGGTCGCCACCTTTGGCTACAGAGACCTGTAAAATCTTGAACCACGGCATGTGACGCCCGACGAGATGACTCTGGCCCAACGGGAGGTAGCCTTCTTCAAGAATGGAGCAATATTCTTCCTCTGTTTCAACAAGTCGAATGGGAGCATTGTTTTTAACGTGAGTAGTGGTGGGGCGATTGATACGAGGAAGCTGATAAGCGCTTTCCTGATAACTGGAGTAGTAACCGTTTCTGGCACATCCAGACAAGACGCTGGCCACCAAAAGCCCGAAGCAAAGACGGCTAAGGCGTAATGGGAACTTTGAAGTATAGCGCATGACAGTTTATTCCTTTATACAGGGTGACACATTTTAATTGTCACGGTCTTTCAGTTGTACAGTGATGAAGCATACAAGCGACACCATTCAGTTCTTGCGAAAAACACGGTGACCGATATCCTTAACGCGACATCTTTAGTCATCGAAGCAATGCATTTTATTCTTTTCCATGCTACCTCCTATCTGTATTGTTAATACGGCATATTATAGGAGAATCTCAAAATCTATTTGTCGCCTTGAAGGCGACATTTTATATTTTTTACTATATTCAGTACTGTATATTCAAACAGCATACGAAAGAAATTCGCCATGCGCAGATTTTCGTTTGAATATGTGTATCCGCTGGATGTGCGAGCGCGACTATGAGATGATATTAACAAGGTATCAAAGGACTTGAATATGTCTCATATATCCTGCTAATTCTTAACTTAATTTAAAATAATGCCCAGGTCTTTCGCAAGGAGTGTAATATTGAATATCGCATGAAGAAGACCCGTCTGATGAAGTGGATTAGAAAGGGAATGTGCGCGAACGACCCGTGGGAATGTAGCGCAGCTTGAATGTATGAGGTAAACCCCGCCGTCTGATGCGCATGCTACCATTGGGTCCGCTGTGGTAGCATCCATAGGCAGAAGGCTCAACGCGGCAATACTGTTCAGTGAAGAATGGCTAGCGCATAAAGGATAATGATAATGTCTCGGGGTGACTGCCGCTACAGCGCAAAGGTGTCTATCGCAACGCACGAGGCCTTTCTCGTACGTTTATAGGCGCACATTGTAGTCCGTCAGCTCCGTCGAAAAAACGCAGCACATCGTATGTTGAGCGGCGTAGCCGCCCCCACGACCTTACCATCTGGTCTAAGCCTACTTTCGTTCGCCGTCAAGCGACTTTCATCCGGGCGGAGCCTGCCGTTAATCGTTCGCAGCGTAACGTGACTCATCCCGCCGCAGGCGGACAATCCACAATATACATTCTTCGACATGTGGAGCCTGTAAAACATTCAATGGCTTATTAACGCATAAAAAACTAATTCCAAAAATATTCTCTTGCACATTTCCACGTTAAATGGTATTATTAATGCACTTTCTTGAGGGGAGGTAGCTCAATTGGTTAGAGCTCCGGACTGTCGATCCGGAGGTCGCGGGTTCGAGCCCCGTCCTTCCCGCCATTTTAAAGACCGTATGCGATTGCATGCGGTCTTTTTGTTAGTGGCTGCAGTAAAATCTGTGGGTAATTCATAAGGAGTTTTGCGCCCCTTAAACTCTCCCGACTCCTTTATTATGCCCAACCCTCATAATTGCAAATGGAAATCGCATCAGCCTGACATCGTATGCACCGCAATGGGATGAAATTCAAGGCTAAATGCATGTAAACGATTCATTTCATCCAGCATATTGAGGGAAAGACCATGCTTGTGGTTTTCGATATCAAATCTGTAATTGGTTCACTACAGATTCTCGCGAAGAGGTTTTTGCATGGCGTGTTAATGGCAACATAATGAAGCGTGAACGACACACTAAAGAAAGTTCGCCTGACGGCGGGATGAAAGTCGAACGGAGCCCCGATAGTAAAGTTATGCGGGGCGGCTATGCCAATCGACATGCGACACACATAAAAAGTGCCTCTGGTGCATTATACAAGCCATGTGGCGGTGGCACCCAGAGGCACTCTTTACTCTCCACTCATATACATGGGGAGTGCTTATTTGATAGCGAGGGATCCGACGGCGATGAGGGTGAAGACCATAACGAAGATGGCGGTGGTTTCAACGATACCGAGGGCTGCGAGGTTGTTGGTGAAGCCCTGGCCAGTTTCGCCTTGAGCATCGGCGGAGCAGCCGCCGGCGCGACCCTGGAAGATGGCGGACATGCCGATGCCGGCACCGGCGAAGATGCCGAGGATGAGCATGCCGAGGCCGCCGCCGGGCACGACTTTGGTGGCGATCATGGTGAACATGAGGATCATTCCGTACAGGGTCTGGGTGATGGGGGCGCCGACGTAGGCGAGGAGGAGGAAGGGTGCGGGGCGGTTTTGCGCATAGCACTTTTTCCAGGCGCCGATGGCGCCGGCGGCGGCGAAGCCGGTGCCGATGGCGGAGCCGAGGCCGGAGAGGGCGAGGCAGGCAACGGCGCCTGCAACGGTGAGTGCGGTATCCATAGTGTGTGTTCCTTTATTGCTGAGAATTGTTTTTGAAGGGGACGTAGGGCAGACCGGACCAGGTGATGCCTTTGGCGTTGGAGAATTCGAGGGTGTTGAGTCGGACTGCGTGAACCAGGATGGACAGCGCGCCCATGGCGAGGTTGAGTCCGTGGCCGACAAGAAGAATGGCGCATACGGCGAGGATGCGCGGAATCATCGGTAAGTCGAGTCCGAGAGCCATTGCATTGAAGTTTTCCGCAACTTTGACGGAGGCGAGACCAACGGCGAAGAGGCGGACGTAGCTGATGATATCGCCCATAGCGCTGATGACGTTAAGCGGGAGCATACCGATGGATACGCCTTCGTGCTTAATATCTGTTAGAAGGGGAATCAGGATTAGGATGACGCTTCCTCCGAGGAGGGCCCAGGCCCAGTCAGGACGGGTGTACCAGCTGACGACGATGCCAGCGACAATCATGAACATGCTCCAGGTGACACCGAGCCAGCCGATTTCGCCGAGGGCTTTGATGCTCGGGAAGCGAAGGATGGCGTTCCAGATGCGGGCGAGCGAAATGTGCAGAGCACCGATGAGGAAACAGAGGAACATGATATTGCTGTCGTTGCCAAGCCAATCGACCGTGGGGATGCTACGGAAGGTTTCGGGCAGCGAGGATTTCACGATGCCGAAGTAGGTTCCAGAGAGTACGCCCCAGAGGACGGTGGCGAGGCAAAAGACCGTCAAAATGACGAAGAGCGGTTTGGCGGTCGCGGACTTCCTGAATTTTATCCAGGAGAGGAGGACGGCGGTCAGCATGATAGCTCCATATCCAGCATCGCCGACGAGCATCGCAAAGAAAAGCGAGAAGAAGGCGTAGAAGGGGACGGAGCAGTCGCCTTCGCTGTATCCTGGCAGAATGCCGAGGCCTTTGAAGAGCGCACCGATGGATTTGAAGCCCTTAGGAGGTTCCATGAGGACGGGGACATTGGGATCGTTTTCGGCAGGAGCATCGAAGACATAGCCCCACCCTTCGTCGCGAGCTTTAGCTTCAAAGGCATCGGTCCGACGTTGGGGGATGTAGCCCCGGAGCCAGAGGACTTCGCCTTCGGAACGGAGGTTGGCAGCCACTTCGGCGATGGTGCGGGCATCGTCTGCGATATCGCGTGCCTGTTCGAGCTTGGGACGGAGGGCTTCGGACGATTTCTGTAGGGCGAGGACGCGTCTATCAGCAATCATGCCAGCAGCAATCGCCTGATCGGCTATCGCGTCAAGGGACATTGGCGGAGGCGGTAGGATTTCGGTGCCGTCGGGCAGGTCCAGCGTCCCTTGGACGGCTGCGTAGACAAAGCCAGCGAATTCGCGAAAGCGGAAAGCTTCTTTAGGCAGTCTGTCGGCAGCGGCGACGGGGCAGCGCAAGAGGGTCATCGCGATACCAGCATCCGCGAGGGCGGCGAGGGTTTCGGGGCTGACGTCTCCGAAGGGTGCGTAGCGCCCAGCCAGGACGGTCAGACTGCGGGCATCGTCGCGGAGGCGGGTGATGACTTCAGCAGTACGGATGACATCGGTTACACCAGCAGGTGTCGATATAAGGGCATCATCTTTGAGGAGGTCGGCCGTGGATTTGGCCGCGATGTCCGAGCTAGCATCGGGGCGGAAGGCAAAGGTGCCGTTCTTTTCGGCGATATCGAGGATGCGGAGGGCCTGTTCGGCGGCGGCGACCTTGGCGGCGGCGCGGCGGATGCCTTCGCTGTCACGGATTTCCGCGGTAATATGGACACAGCCAAGTGCTCGAAGGGCATCCAGGACGGTGTCGCGACCTACGGGAGAACAGAGCAGTGTGAGCTGTTTCATCGGAACAATCATGCGATGTGCTCCTCACGAACGGCCTTGGGTGTGCGGCTTTTGGCGATTTTGCCGCGGACGACGGCGGCGGTCTGTTCGTCGCCGATGAAGATACGGATGACGCGGATGTTTTCGCGGCATTCGGGAATCTTGACTTTTTCGAAGAGGTTGACGCGCTGGCTGGTGGTGTGGAGTTCTTCCTGTACGAGTTCTCGCTGTCGGGTGAGGACATCGGCGCGGGCACGGAGTTCGGTGAGCTCGGCGAGCATGTCCTGTGCGTCGTCGGCCCAGGCGGGCGTGCGGTAGGGGTCAAGCTCGGCGGGTTCGGCATCGATACCTTCAAAGAAGGGGATGGCGACACCGGCGATGTTGCCCTGGGCGGTGCGGACACCGCTGAAGTGCACTAGGTTTTCCGTCAAGACATCGGGGTCGGAGTAGAGCGCGATCCATCGCTCCAGCCGCTGTCGGGCGGCGGTCTCTTGGTCAAGCACGTCCTGCAGCTTAGCCGAGATGGCTGCGATTTCTGCCTGGAGCTGCTGCTTTTTGAGCTGCAGCATCGGCAGGAAGCGCTGGAACCGCTTGAGCGCGTCGGTCTGGGCTTTCAGTTCGTTCTTTGTGTGTTTAATCTTCGCCATGAGCGGATTTCTCCCAACTACATTGGCGCTCAGGCCTCTTTGGGCCAGAACTTATCGGACATTTTGGTGGGGATGCCAGTTTCCATCGGTTCGAAGCAGTCGGCGAGGATCTGCCAGCCGAGGTCGAGGGCCTGTTCAAGGGGAATGTTGACCGAGAGGTCCATCATCTTGGCTTCGAACTGCGCACCGTAGCGGAGGAGCTTTTTATCCCAGTCGCTCATGCGGAAGCCCATGGACTGCTTTTCGGCGGCATCCTTATACTGCGCATAGAGTTTGATCATGGCATCCATGATGGTGCGGTGGTCTTCGCGGGTATCTTTGTTGACCTGCTGCTTGAGTCGGGAGAGGGAGCCGAATGGCTCGATGCGGCCGTTGCGCAGATAAAACTGGCCTTCGGTGATGTAACCAGTATTGTCTGGGACGGGGTGGGTGACATCGTCACCAGGCATGGTGGTCACGGCGAGGATGGTGATAGAGCCAGCACCTTCGAAGTCGACGGCTTTTTCGTACCGGGAGGCGAGCTGCGAGTAGAGGTCGCCGGGGTAGCCGCGGTTGGAGGGAATCTGCTCCATGGTGATGGCGATTTCCTTCATGGCGTCGGCGAAGGATGTCATGTCGGTGAGCAGGACGAGGACGCGTTTGCCTTTGAGGGCGAACTGTTCGGCGACAGCCAGGGAGACATCGGGTACGAGCATGCATTCCACGACGGGATCGGCAGCAGTGTGCACGAACATCACGGTGCGCGAGAGGGCACCGGAGGCGTCGAGCGTGTCGCGGAAGGCGAGGTAGTCGTCGTGCTTCATGCCCATGCCGCCGAGGACGATGATATCGACTTCGGCCTGGAGGGCGATGCGCGCGAGGAGGTCGTTGTAGGGTTCGCCGGCACGGGCGAAAATCGGCAGTTTCTGGCTTTCGACGAGGGTGTTGAAGACATCAATCATCGGGATGCCGGTGCGGACCATACAGCGAGGAATGATGCGCTTGGCGGGATTCACGGAGGGCGTGCCGATGTCGGTGGGGTTCATCGTGAGTTCGGGGCCGCGGTCGCGGGGCTTAGCCGAACCAGTAAAGACGCGCCCGAGGAGTTCGTCACCAAAGGGCACCTGCATGGGGTGGCCGAGGAAACGAACTTTAGCGTCGGTGGCGATACCACGGGCACCTGCGAAGACCTGCAGGGTCACTTCGTCGCCAGCAAGTTTAATGACCTGTGCAAGAGAGGTGCCTGTACGGGAGTCGATTTCGGCCAGTTCGCGGTTTTTCACACCCGAGGCTTTTAGAGTTACAACGGAACCGGCGATATTGTCAATCCGGTGGTAGAATTTATGCATGGGAAGCCTCCGAAACCAGGTTCAAGACTGCGTCGCGGCGGGTGGTGTAGTCGGCGGCATCCATCGGCGTGTTGTTCCAGTCGATGAAGGCCTGCTGTAGGGCTAGGAAGCCCTGGCGCGCGGCGTTTTTGTCAAGATAGGCGTAATTGGCGCGGACCGCGGTTTCGAGCACGTCAAAAGAGGCTCGCTGGCGGTCGACGGAGCTGGATGCGTCCACTTCGTTGAAGACATTCTGCTGGAGGTAGACGGCATCGATAAGTTCTTTTTTGAGGAAGACAACGAAGTCTTCTATAGCGGTGCCTTCTTCGCCGACGACTTTCATCATTTGCTCGACATCGGCACCTTTGGCGAGAAGCGCGCGGATGGCTTCGACGCGGGGCTGTTCGATGACAGAGCGGTATTTGGACCAAGAATCAAGGGGGTCGATGGCGGGGAAACGGCGGGCATCGGATCGGGCACGGGAAAGGCCGTGGAAGGCACCAACGACTTTTAGTGTTGCCTGGGTGACGGGTTCATCGAAGTTTCCGCCGGCGGGCGAGACGGTGCCGCCGATGGTAACCGAGCCGATGGTGCCATCTTTGAGGCGAACACGGCCGGCGCGTTCATAGAAGCCCGCGATAACCGATTCGAGATAGGCGGGAAAAGCTTCGTCGCCAGGGATTTCCTCGAGTCGGCCGGACATCTCGCGGAGGGCCTGTGCCCAACGGCTGGTGGAGTCGGCCAGGAGGAGGACATTGAGTCCCATCTGGCGGTAGTAGCCAGCGAGGGTTACGGCGGTGTACACGGACGCTTCGCGGGCAGCCACGGGCATGGAGGAGGTGTTGCAGATGATGATGGTACGATCCATCAGCGTACGCCCCGTCTTGGGATCGGTGAGCTCGGGGAATTCACGGAGGGTTTCTACAACTTCGCCCGCACGTTCGCCACAGGCCGCCACAATCACGATGTCGACGTCGGCGTATTGCGATGTCTGGTGCTGGATGACCGTTTTGCCAGCGCCGAAGGGACCGGGGATGCAGTAGGTGCCGCCCACGGCTACGGGGAAGAAGGTATCGACTGAACGAATTCCCGTGGAGAGGGTTTCGGTCGGCCGGAGACGTTCCTCGAAGCAGGTAATGGGGAGTTTCACAGGCCAGCGCTGCATAAGCTGCACGTTAAGCTCGCGTCCCTGCGGGTCGGTCACGGTGGCGATGGTGTCTTCCACCCTGTATTTGCCGGCGGGCTTTACGGATTTGACCGTGTAGATGCCACGCCAGGCGAAGGGGATCATGATGCGGTGTGTGTAGACACCTTCGGGGACGGTGCCGACGGTTTCGCCAGCGGTCAGACGGTCGCCGGGCTTGGCTACGGGGGTAAAATCCCATTCCACGGTGCGATCCAGCGAGGGGAGATAGGTGCCGCGCTGAAGAAAGAAGCCGCACTGTTCGGCGAGTTGCGGGAGGGGATTAAGCAGGCCGTCGTAGACGCGACCGAGTAGACCAGGTCCGAGCTCTGCAGCGAGCATGTCGCCAGAGAATTCGAGCACATCGCCCACAGCGAGGTCGCGTGTATCTTCGAATACTTGCATGTCAGCGACACCGTCGCGGATGCGGACGATTTCGCTCATAAGGCGCAGGGTGCGGTCACCGTCGGCGATACGGGCGTAGCCGACTTCGTTCTGCGCTACGGCATCAGTGAAGGCCACCGTAATCATATTGCCATTGACACCTGTTACTTTTCCTGTCGTTTTTTCCATGAAAAAACCTCTGTATTAAAGTGTTTCTTTCGGGAGTGCCGCTTCGAGACGTTCTCTGCCGGTCTTGGTATCGCGGGCGGCGCGGCGCAGTGCCAGGCGCAAACGGACCGCATACGCAAAGACCTGTACCTTTGCCATCGGGTCAAAACCGCCGAAATCTTCCGCAGCGTTCCAGCGTACGCGCATGAGGGCATCTTCGCGAGTCAGGGGGTCGGGAGCGGATTCAAATGCAGCTTCCACCGCACGGATTAACCATAGGGGGCAGGCGGATGTCGGTGGGGGCGGAACGACGGTCGTTCGCCCGCGGCGGGCCAGACGGCAGCGGCCGACGGCACCATCAATGGCTGCCGCCAGCGCGTACCATTTGCGCACGGCCGGATGTGTCGCATTGGGGGTACCGTCACCGACAAGTAATTCGGCGACGGCTGCGGCATCGGCTACCGAAAGGGCAGAGGCACAAGTGGACCGAAAATCCTCCGCAGTAATGCGGGGGGCTCGGTCTGGTGCCAGCATCGGCAGTGAGGCGAGAAGGTAACCCACGCTCATGGGGTTACTCCTTTAGCAGCTCCGCCAGCTGCGGACGCAAGAGCTCGGTCAGGGCATCAGTTACGGAGGCACTGGTAAAGTCGTGCTCCACGCGACCGCCATCGAGGCGGATATGGAAGCCAGCGCCAGTCAGTGGATCGGTGAGCACAGTTACATCTTTCTGTTTCACTAGGGCAGTTTTGAGCGCCTGTGCCAGTTTCGGTGCTGCAACGACTTCCACAGGACCATTCTTTATATAAGCAGTCACTGCATCTGCAACAAGCTTTTCGACCAAGGGCCCAGCTGCGAGAGACGCATCAATGGTTCCGCCTAGGGTACGCTTAAAGAGTGCGGACACATCCTGTTCCAGCTTCAGCAGCACATCACGCGCTGCCTGACGGATGGCAGCCTCGGCACCCTGGGCGGAACGGGCCGCCTCGAGCTTCGCCTGCTGCACTAGCGCCTCGGCTTCAGCTTTAGCCCTCGCTGCTGTATCGGCTGCTTCTTTCTTCGCGTTGGCAACAATCTTCGCTGCCTCTGCCTGCGCAGCTTCTACGCCGTCATGACGAATCTTCGTCAGTAAAGCTTCCAAATTTTCCATAATGGCTTAACCCTTTCTTGAGTCTATGGCGTAACTATAGCACAGAGATGACGAACCCGCAAGCCGGGTGTCTCTAAAATCAAGCAAAAATTCAAAAACAAACAATTTCTTAAATTTATTTCATTGAAACTTAAATATATATGATACAAAAATATTTTTAAATCAAAGGATTAAGACGCTTCGCACCGAGGAGTGAATTTGGTATCGTATAAGCAATTGTTTTTCAAAAAGAAATCTTACAATTTGCTTACACCTTCCAAAGAACTGCAGGGAGTGGTCGTTTTCTCGGGAGCCCGAGCCCCTGCGGCGAAATCATCCACAAATGTTCATCATTCATCGGCACGAAGAGCCCTTCCTTTCGGCAGTGGCGGAACGAAAAGTACGCAAGGTCGACTGGTGCGGCCACTGGTGGGGTTGTACGCCGTCACACGATAACTGCAAGGGAGGCCAGCGGTGGAAGACAGAGGTTCTGTCCACTTCATTTTACAGGCTGCCTGTCGGTCGGAAATTACGGTATAATCTGGCGCATTGCCCACTGTGTGGCTAACGGTATATCGCAGCGAGATATCCGCCTGAGGATCTGTTCACCTCAGCTGGGCGGTTCCGTCATCGGCCCGTATCAGTTTAAAATCTTTCGGTATCGGTATAGACACCTGATCGGGAATATCACTCAAGTAATATTCTCAACCAGTCGTCGTTTTGAAAGCTGTTCAGTCTTGCGACACATCGGTTACGGTCAATGTCTTCCCTTGGATATCCGTCACACGGGCTTCAGCAATACTGGGATAACGTACCCGGCCCGGCAGTCCCCGCTGGGAGCGGACCGTCATTCGAGTGAGGCGGTGATTTTTCCAGGTTATATGGTTTCAAAGGCACCGCGGCCCAACAGCCCCCGAACGCTCCCCGATTCCCAGTCGTCCGGTAGAGCTGGTAGCGGTTGAAGTTCCAGGCCCGGCTTTGGAGCAGCATTTCGGCAAAGGCAGCTGTCGCGCCGAAGTTTCCGCCAATCTGGAAGGGTGGGCGGCTGCACCAGAGATTTCCGCACAGGCCGTAACGCACCAGCCGTCGGTAAAACCAATAAGCGCGGTTGCCGTTGCCATCATTACCCACGGGCGCAGCGGTACGGACGGAATATGGACACATCTGGTCCCGATGGACCAGCCATTGGTACCTGGTATTCCAGAAGTATCGAAGGACTTCGGGTGATATTCGCGAATTACGTCGTCAGTCGCTTTTCGGACCGTCGGCAAGTAAGCTTTAAAGAAATTTGAATAGCAACGAAGGAGCTCGGTTAAATTGGTGCTAAAAACGGGCAAATAGTTCATCTGCACGTTGATATTGTGCCAGTAGCCCCCAGACTACGGGGTGTTCTCGTAGAAATTTAAGACACTCTGAAGGTTGGGGCAGCGTTCCCCCGCGAGACGAACTGATTAGCAGATATCGCCCAAACTGGAAAAGCAGTTCGTCCAGATATCGGTCCGCGTTCTTTTTGCAGTGGTTCTGCAGTTGCGGAGTGGTTTCACCAGAATGATGCTTGCCACCGAGATCCACCCGAACGCGGTCAAAAAAGAACGGACATCTTTCGTATGGGCAGCATGCAGTGTCTCGTAGGACTTTTTCCCGCAGCATCCAGTACGACGGCAACCACTACGTCAGGCTTCGCATTTGTATCCAGTTTCGCCTTCACATCCTCCAGAAAAAATTTGTGGAGAGAGACGGTAATTCGTTCCTACGGCCATTAGCACCAGCGCGCTGTCAGCGACGTCTACCGTCACGGTGCCATGGCTACCGTCCGGGGCACTGTGACAGGTCATCGTGCCCCCTTGCGGAATGACGCGATACTGCACACTGAAATTTAGTCCAAACCACGTTATCGTTCCGGAGAGATTCAGTCGGCCCGGATGTTTCGGGTCGGTAGTGACACGCCCCGTTTTACCCCTGCCGTCCCAGGTTTTCCCAGCCAGTCACGAACAAACGGAACCAGAGGTCGAAGCGTAAACCGAAGTATCCCAGGACGGGATGCCGTGGAGCGCATCACTGCCACCCGGTCGGGATAGTAAGCAAAGTACTCGCGCGTATAAATGCCATCACCGCAGACATAGCGAACAGTTGCCGTCGCCGTGTTCAGTTGCCGTTCGCGGGTATAATCTGTCACCTTTGAATGACCAAAATCGATGTAAGTTTTTGCGGGGAGATTCAGTCCCCCACGAGGGGACGGCGGATTGCCGCGGCGGACGCCCCCGCCCTTCCCGAGCGGTAGTGACCGATTTTCAAACCCGAACCGACTGTCTTCATCGCCCTCTCCGAAGGATATAACTAAATCCTTCTCTGGTACATCGAGCGCAACAGGAATGGCTTTCAGCCTAGGAGTCTGTACTTGGAAGAACGGCGACGAGTCGCGGGTGGCACGGCAGCAGTCCTGATTGGGTAGTGTCGTTTTATCGCGCCAGAGAGTTCCCTTTTTCAGCGCTTCAGCCAGGGCATGATGGAACCGTTGTCAACGGGGAATGTAGTATTCGCCAATCAGACCGCCCCACTCCTTCCAAGCATAGTTAAAGATGCGCGGACGATGGATATTATAGCCCTACTGAGTTACCTGGCAGGCCGCATTAAAATCGTAAAGATTGTGGTCGGCCACGGTGCCTTCCATGAGGCGAGCCTCGCGAATCCAGCGGCGGAAGGAAAGTAGACGTTCGGTGGAGCAGAGCAAATCCATATCATGAGCTGCAGCAATGAAGCGGTTACAGGCGCTGCGGAAGCGATCGACATCCCCATCGAGATAGGCATTGCCAACCTCGGTATGTAGCGCCGTCAGCCAGGCAGGAAACACCTGGCGACCGATGTCGGCCAAATCAAAACGATAGCCGGCTGCAGTATGAGCCTTGATGCTAACCTTCATCAGGAGCGGCACAAAGCCAGTGAAGCCCTGCTGAATCGGGGGCATACCAAAGGCACGTTCACGATTGATAATCTGGTGTCCGAGATGAATGCGGGAGTCAATATAAGCCTTCGGGAGCGGACAGTCAAAACCTTAGATATTAGTCATTCACTGCCAGGCCAAAAAGCCAGACCAACAAGGAAGGCGAGGGCTTCCTGTTCGGAAAAACCGACATCTGGCAGTTGCAGTAAATTATACCAGACCGCTTTGAGGCCAATAGGCTGGAGTGGAAGATTGATGCCATACAGTGCCATTAGATCTATCTCATATTCCCAGCGTTTTCAGTCCCAGAATACGCAGGAATAAGACAGTGTACAGTAATTGAAATAGGTGCTCTTGGCATAAGGGATTGTCTGCTCAGTGCGTTTACCGACAGCGGGTAGCGTTGTAGGCAGCCGTCACACTCAAGTCCCTCCCAAGACGTAGCGATATGATCTACTTTGCGCAGATATTCCCTCAGCACGACAGACTGAGCGAGTGGGGTATTACCTTCAAGTACCCGTTTCCCATCGCGGGTCTCATAAGCAAAGACTTCAACATCACCTGGAGCGGAAGCATGTCGGTCTTTTAAAATAATCTGTCCTGCATGAGCGGGCAGACGGCGCTGAATCAGACATTCCACAGCGGGAAAAACCTTTAGCATTCCAGATACACTCAGCACCAGTAGTGCAGAAATCAGTGAACGTTTCATTTTACCTCAGCTAAACCGCATCCCGACCTTCGCTAGCAGCAGCGGAAATATATTATTCGTATGGCCTGTTACAAATCTACAGAGACGTGCCTATGATAACATCCGAAAAAACAGACTTGGATAGAAAAATAATCCAGCCTGACGATAACTGTATCCGTCTTTCCTGCAACTCCATTTGAAAACTCTTGACGCGATTTATATCGGGCATGCAACAGGAGTACGGCGCAGTAAAAATACCAAAAACGAACACCGGATGCGGGGAGAGAAGCCGCATCCGGTGCCGTTTTTTAATGTGTGGTATTTTTCCTTTGTTGGCGTTTTCTTCTTTGTGTTGTCCTTAAAGCCGATTCTACCCAGCCAAAAGCCCGAAGCGGTGCTATTGCTA
>SAMEA104404103__coassemble_1250_pt1 | contig 16022 bp, 14 predicted proteins | sample SAMEA104404103__metabat2_low_PE_034 | metagenome-assembled genome bin SAMEA104404103 (sample SAMEA104404103) | Balaenoptera acutorostrata | reverse complement strand
AACATTCTCCGGGCATGGGTCACACTTCAATTACACAATTATATGGACGTTATCCGATAAAACTAATCAGTTGCAAACGATTTCGTCCATTCATTAACACGAAGAAATACGGTTAATAAAGCTGCGCATTTAAAATCCACCCTCGTCCCGTGGTATCACAGCGGTCAAAATAAGTAACCAAAGCACGCTATGATTGTGTTATACTGTGCAACTATATGAAACCTACCGATTTAACTGTTGTTTCTGCGCAGCTCCCGTCGCCGGATGCTGCCGATTTATTGCTTGAATTTTTAGATGCCGACCTTTTTACGCCGACGGTTTGGGAAGACATTGAGACGCATCAGGTGCGACTTGATGTATTTCTTGAAGATGCATCACAGGCGGACGGCGTAGAGTCGCTTATCCGGAATGCGGCCGCGCTAACCTCCATTCAGACGACAATAACGCGCGAGCAGTTGCCGGCAGCGGATTGGTCCGAAGCATGGAAGCGCTTTTTCCATATTGAGCATATTTCCAAGCGTGTCACCATCCGTCCTTCCTGGGAACCGTACGAGTGTCAGCCGGGCGAAGCCGTAATTACGCTTGACCCAGGAATGAGTTTCGGCACCGGGAAACATCCGACAACACGGGCCTGTCTTTGTTTTCTCGACGAGCTAGCGGTCGGCGACCTAACGCGTCCAGTGCTCGACATGGGGTGCGGCAGCGGCATTTTGTCCATCGCGGCCAAAAAACTCGGCTTTACCCATGTGCGTGGGTTTGACTACGACCCCGATGCGGTTGCCGTTGCCAAAGAAAATGCTGCACTTAACGGCACCGTCATTCCGTATGAATCACGCGACATGGCCGACAACATGGACCAAGGGGCGCTGGTGCTTGCCAATATTCTCGGTCCAGTGCTAATTGAACATGCCGCAGAGCTAACCTGCGCGGTCCTACCTGGCGGCGATTTGATTGCCTCTGGTATTCTAGATTCGCTCTACCCCGAGGTGAAAGCCGCCCTGGAGGCACAGGGATTGACAGAGATCCGGTCGATGCTCATCGGTGAATGGCGTTCAGGACACTTCCGTAGGCCCGCAGCGGATTAAAAGTCCACCAAAGGCGAGATGAAGATTGACTGACGGGACCTAATGATGCCTCGCTGAAAAGGGGAGATAGAGCAACGCCCCACCCGAAACTGTTCACAATTAACGATTAACTACTCACTGTTTCCTGCGGCGGAGAACCCGACGATGACAATAATCGCAGCCTTGCTTTTTTCAATCACCCTTCCTGAGTGGGCCTCATGGATACTCGCGTTCGGAGCCATGTCGGTGGGCATCCTGCTTCTGACAAAGAGTGCCGATTTATTTGTGGATGGTGCGGTTGCGCTAGCTCATCGCATGAAGATGCCCCCGCTGATTATCGGTTTTACAATTGTCGGCTTCGGAACCAGTGCTCCAGAAATGCTCGTGTCGGCGCTGTCATCAGCTCAGGGGATTCCTGCGCTCGCACTGGGCAACGCCTATGGCAGCAATATCACGAATATTCTGCTCATTCTCGGAGCATCAATGCTGATTGCCCCAATTGCGCTTCATCGTGTGGCCCTGAAACGCGATCTGCCATTTCTGGCAACGATGATTGTGCTCACGTGGATTTGTAGCCGCACGGGCGATTTTTCGCGTGCCAACGGAGCACTTCTGCTCGGATGCTTTGTGGTTTACATGGTTTACCAAATCGTTGCCGCCCGCCGACAGGGAAATGATGCTGCCGATGCACAAAAGATGCCGAATATGCCGCTGGGCAAGGCGTTGTTGTTGACATTCGGTGGACTCGGCGTATTGCTCGGCTCATCGCAACTTCTTGTTGGTGCCGCCAAGTGGATTGCCGTTCGCTCTGCCGAACTGGTGGGCATCTCGCAGGAAGCCACCCAGCTTATTGTCGGAGTAACGGTCGTTGCCCTCGGAACATCACTGCCCGAACTGATGGCCTCTGTCAGTGCCATGCGCAAAGGGCAGGATGATATCGCACTCGGCAATGTGGTCGGCTCCAATTGTTTCAACCTTTGCGTAGTGGCGACAATTGCCATGTTAATCCGACCCGTGGAAAACAACATGATGCCTGAGGCCCTCTGCGGGCGCGACCTGTATGTAATGTTTGCCACAACACTGATTCTGTGGATTCCAGGACTGCTCGTCTGGCTACACGCCCATAGAAAAAATCAGGGTGCCGCCCATCCCGATATTCGCCTCGGACGCATCTTTGGTGTGTTTTATATCACACTTTGGGTGGTTTATACAGTATGGGTTGTCATCGGAACTCACTAAGTGCAACGCGGTCCGAATGCTGCCCCCTTCCTCTCCAGAAGCTGTTGCCGATAAGAGCCCCATCCCCGTCAGATCTAAAGCCAATCTTTTCATTCTTCTCCATTTATTTCCTAGCCATGATCATTGCCATTCTTCTGCTGTTTGCCGTCACCTGTATTCCCGCGTTGGAGCTACGTGCCTCAATCCCCATTGGTTTTTTTGCATTGGATGCCACTTGCGGTAAGGTTGCACAGCTTCTTGGGCTTGACTGGGCTCCGGTTGAGCTTGACTGGTGGTGGATTGTACTAATCTGCACTATTTCTAATATTATATTGGGGATGCTCGTCTTCGAAGTTCTTTTACCACTGCTTGAGTTTACCCGTCGATGGAAGTGGTTTGACAAAAAAATCTGGCCACATTTTGAAAAGCGCCGCGAAAAGCTGCGTCCAGCCGTCGAGAAATACGGCGAATGGGGGGTGGCGGTTTTTATCGGCATCCCGCTGCCGGGCACTGGAGCCGTTACCGGAGCGCTGGGAGCTTTTCTGCTCGGATTTAAACGCAAAAAATTCTATCTAGCCAACATGGCCGGGGTATTGATGGCGGCAGCCTGCGTTACGATAGTCTGCCTGTGCATTCAGCAGGGAGTCGTTGGCGAAGACTCCTGGATCCGTAAGTTGTTTATCAAAGAGTTCTAACACTTCGTATTGACAAATGAACGAAATGGCTTGCTGCGGCTTGGTTTCATAGTGACGACAGCCCCATAATCATTTATCGTTCATCATGTTCTATCTCTTTGTTTCCCACTTGAAGCACCGCAGGCAGGGCCTTATGGCCTACGTCGGCTCGAGGAGCATCTAAACGCCTGTCGGCTCCCAAGGATCGGCATCTGCGTGAACAAGACAGCTATGCTATAATATCGAAAAACGACTGACGAATCCTACAGAAAGGACTACCATGATTTGGGGTATTCTCGGAGCTCTTGATGACGAAATCCGCCTACTACTGCCTCAGCTAGACGAACAGCAAACGGTACGCGCTCTAGGGACGGAATTTCATATCGGGACAATTTTCGGCCAACAGGCTGTAATTGCATGCTGCGGCGTGGGCAAGGTCAATGCGGCCTGCTGCGCGACCTATATGATTGGCGTACTGAAGTGCACCCATCTAGTACACACAGGTATTGCTGGAGCGCTAGGCCACGGACTGAAGACGATGGATGTGGTCATTTCGCGCGAGCTGTGCTTCCACGATCAGGATGCCGTCATGCTCAAGTACTTCCCAGCGCGCCGCTTCTTCGATGCTGATCCAGCGCTGATCACACTAAGCCTTCAGGCCTGCGGAGCAGCGGGAATCCCCGAATCCGCCGTCCGCGTGGGGCGCGTGGCAACGGGCGACCGTTTTGTCAACGACCGGACCACTCGCGACCAAATTGTCCAAGACTGCGCGCCAGACTGCGTTGAGATGGAAGGGGCGGCAACAGCCCATGCCGCATTTGCGCTCGGGGTTCCCTGTGTGGTTATCCGTACGATGTCGGACTGCGCTGACGATGACACAGACGTTTCCTACGACGACTTCCTGACGCGTGCCGCTAATCAGTCTGCCTCTATCGTAGTGCACATGCTCCGTCTTGGGCTCCCTGACTGATTATGAATCGGCTGCTTCAGACTGCTGCCGTACTCCTTCTGACGACCGTCGTTGTCTGGGGGCTGGCGCTATTGGCGGTCCGTCGCGACCGCCCCGTAACCGTCTGGACACCCGCCGCCGCGCTTCCAGCCCCGGAAGCGCCGACGGCGGAGATTGTTTCCGATATCTGGCTCTCGCACGGAGTGCGTCTCACGTCCGAAGACGTGGATGTGTGGCGTGCGCTGAGCCTCCTGTCCGGTAACCCGGAACAGGCACTGAATACCGTTACCGATTACCGCCGTGCCGCAGAAAGTCTCCGCAAATGAACCTCCGTTTCCCGTTCCGTTCCCTGCTGCTCTCCGTTTTTCTGCTGACAGCCCCCATGCTTTTTGCAGCCACACAGCAGAACGGTCCTGGCGAGTACACCTTCGCCCATCCAGCGATGCGCGACACCTGGAAAACAACCGCGGGGCTGCCGCCTGATTTCACGGCTATTTCCTCCACCTGTGGTTACAGCAAACGCGAGCAAACCGTCTACCTACTGGCCGAGAGCTGCGGCCTGGGCAAAGGTTACGAATGTGAATACACGCTGGTCAGCCGACTGAGCGACCGTGCCTACGAGAGCCTGGCCATCACCTGGGACCTACCTTCCGTCATTGCCAAAGCCGTCAAAGCTCTCGGCGTCCCCGCAGGCACAGCTGCCAACCCCATGCGCGGATTGACCAACGGACGCGGCGAACGCTTTACAGTTCACTGCCGCGATTTAACCAAAACGAATGCCTCCTACGAACCGCTGTCTTCATGGCTTGCAGACGGATGGTCTACCCAAAATCAGCGTCTGTTTCTTCGCGGATTCCCCTTTACCGATGCCACACAAAATGACCGCATGATGCCGTCGGCGGTCATTGCTAATTATACGGAGCCAGCCAGCCTATTCGGATTACCCTTTCAGGCGGCCAAAAGCGAAGCCTACGGTGCCTTCCGCGCCCGCCGCGATGAACCAGCGGGCAAGCCGCTAGCAATCGCCCTGCGCTGGGAAAAGCTGCCAGATGGCAAGGCTCGAGTCTTAAGTCACACGCTAACGGTAAATGCCGACACTGTGGCACGTCCGCTGATGATGCTCGAGACCCTGCGCAGCCTCTGCGAAGATCCCCGCGATGTTTTTCTGGATGTACGTATCGATCCGTCACTCGAGGCTGCCAAGGTTACCAAAATTGCGCAGCTGATTCTTTCGTTGGAGGAACAGGGCGGATTTACGCTGGATGCTCCTGCCCGGGGCGAAGTGCCGCTACGGGCGTTTGTACCAGACCGCACCTGGCTGAACCGCCGGGCTCGCGTATTTCAGCCCTGGGAGATTGAGATTGCCCACGCCACGGCACTGCGCCCCCCATCCGCCACCCTTTGTCAAATTGTGGAGGATTGGAATACCGCAGGAAACGATCCAGCACTAACCCGTAACTGCTACCCGATGGTAACCCCCCAAACCATCCGTGGCGTAATGAAGAAGGTGGATGTGAACGCAGGCAAGATTTATGTGGCCTTCTTCTATGCCGCCCCAGGCACCACTGTCGGAGAAATCAGCCCCTATACAGATGCCCTTGCCGAAGTCTGCCCCACGCAATGGGTCTTTACCGATACGCGCCCCGCCCCACTCACCGAAAGCGAAAAAAAAGGCAACAATGACTCTGGGGAGAAGTGAGAACCGACAATGGAAACGGATACCGAAAAACCCTGGCGCGACACCTATAAACGCTTACAGGCCCTGGATAGAGATTGGGAAAAGCCCCGCTTCCGCCAGGCAGCCATCAAGGAACTAAAACACTTTATGGAAACACGCTGCGCGCAGGTTCCCCACCTGGGACCGCTAGTGCGACTGGTACGTCAGGAAATGACGCGCCAAGACCTGTTCGCGCTGATTGTGCCATGCGAACGCGAACTGAAGCGCGTAAAGGTCACAGATGTCGATATTCTTTCCCATGACCTGATTCAGCCAGCAGAGGCACAGCCACGCATGCCGTTGCGAGTAATTGCCGACAATTTCCGGTCGGCCATCAATGTTGGGACGCTGTTCCGCGTCAGCGACTGCTTTGGCATCGAGGAAGCTATCCTCTGCGGCTACACACCGCCACCAGACGACGGACGTGCCAAGCAGGCCGCCCTCGGCGCAGAGGCCTGGGTGCCCTGGAGCCACTACGACCGAACACGCGATGCCGTGCTCGCCCAAAAGGCCGCCGGCTACCGGACAATTGCCCTCGAAACCGTCGACGGGGCTCCAGCACTGGAGGACTGGGCCTGGGATTTCCCCTGTACCGTTGTACTTGGCAGTGAACGGTTCGGACTAGATGCCGATGTTGTCCAGGCCTGCGATGCCTGCATCCGCATCCCGATGTACGGACGAAAAAATTCGCTCAACGTCGTCATGGCCTTTACACTGGCAGCCCATGCCGCCCGCCAGGCCTTTGAGCAGCAACGAAGAGTTCGTTCATGAATCTACCCTCCGAGACCCCCAAAAACCAACGGCTAACGCTTGCCCTGGTCGGAAAGACCAACGCCGGCAAATCGTCGCTAATCAACCTTATCGCAGGTCAAGAAGTTGCAATCGCCTCGCCAATCGCTGGCACCACCACTGATGTCGTGGAACAGTCCATGGAGCTACTTCCATTAGGACCGGTCCTATGGCTAGATACGGGCGGATGGGACGATACCACGGAACTCGGGGCGGCCCGACGCGAAAAAACCAATCGCGCACTGGCACGGGCAGACATCGTACTAGCTATTCTCTCCGACGACGGCGCAGCACCGGACCCCGAGGCGCTGGCCCTCAGTCGGCGCTGTAGCAAACCCCTTATCTTTGTGGTTACGAAAACCGATATCCGTCCGCCACGAACCGATTGGCTCGAAGCGCTGCGGAGCACGGGAAAGCCCATTGTTGTCAATAACGGCGGGCGTGATGCCTTTCTGCGCGTATTGAAACCAGTGCTAGCCTCGTTACTCCCCAAAGAGTTCACCGTTCCGCCCGAACCGCTGGCTGGCATCGTCCCGCGGGGAGGCACCGTGCTGCAAATTATCCCCATCGATTCACAGGCACCGAAAGGACGCCTCATCCTGCCGCAGGTCAATGTTCTGCGCAATGCCCTCGACCGCGACTACCTCTCCGTCGTCGTCACCGAAAAACGCATCCGCGAAGCCGCAGAGAAATTCCGTCCAGACCTAGCCGTCTGCGATTCACAGGTGGTCGGCACCATGATTCGGGAACTACCTCCTGATATCCCCGCCACCACCTACTCCATCCTGATGGCACGCCTCAAAGGCGACCTACCATCGCTGGCCGCTGGTGCCGCAGCCATCCGACATCTGAAAGATGGCGACACCATATTAATTGGTGAAGCCTGCACGCATCATGCCGCAGACGATGACATCGGTCGCGTCAAAATTCCCAACCAAATCCGCACCTACACTGGCAAGCAACTAAACTTTGAAATAGCCTCTGGCAAAGATTTTCCAAAAGACCTCAGCCGCTTCGCGCTGGTTGTTCACTGCGGCGGTTGCATGATTAACCGCGCATTCATGCTATGGCGTATTGCCCGGGCCGCCGAAGCCGATGTCCCCATCACCAACTACGGTGTAGCCCTATCCGAAACACAGGGAGTGCTCAATCGCGTACTAGCTCCGTTCGGGATTGTTCCCTAAGCAGCTTCACCACAGAGAAAATAACAACTGGCAGACTGCTGAGACACAAGGTGCCTCCAAGCCGACATATTTACAGGCTCGATGACACGCGGAGCCGAACAGAAATGAACGAGCAACAAGGGATGCATACAGCTGTATCCCCTTCCAGGAGCCTATAGGGGGGGTATATCTACAGGCTGCAAAAAGCGCCTTAAACGTGCATAAACTTCGGCTTTTTCAGTCGTGCAGGGGCCATTGCACGCCTTTAAAGTCCTCGTTTCTGCTCATTTCTTTTACTTTTTTCGACTTTCGCATCTATACTCCTACAAGCTCCTAGACGTATTTTTTATCTTTTAATAGCCTAAGGGGGTGCCAACGTGCTATACTTTTCAGTGACATGAAAACTATAGAACAGCGTTTTACCGTAACCTATCAGTACCCCGTTATCTTCCAGCGAGACATTTTTGCCCCCGACTGCAATGTGCTGGAAGACGTGCTTGCCCGCGACCCCGAAGCGACAACACCGCATCGGGTACTCATTTTTATAGACCGCGGCGTAGAGCAGAAGCATCCGACACTTGCCAAACGCATTACCGATTGGCTAATTGCCCGCCAGGAACATATCGTACTAGCCGCACCAATCGAACACCTCCCCGGAAACGAGTTCGTCAAAAAACACGATGCTATTGCCGAAAAAATTGTCAAAATAGCCTATCAGGCGCATATCGGGCGAAAAGACTTCTTCATCGCTATCGGCGGCGGCGCAGTTCAGGATGTAGTCGGCTATGCCGCTGGAATCCTCCACCGCGGCACCCATATGATTCGCATCAACACCACCACCCTCTCCCAGGCCGATGCTGGCGTGGGTGTCAAAAATGGCGTGGATTACGGTTCCTGCAAAAATTTCCTCGGCACCTTTGCGCCTCCCTTCGCGGTCATCAACGATGCAACATTTCTGCCGACACTGTCGGACAAGGACTGGCGTAACGGCATTGCAGAGGCCGTCAAAGTAGCCGCCATCAAAGATGCCAGTTTTTTTGCCTGGCTGCGCGAACATGCCGATGGACTGCGAATGCGCGACCTCGACACCATGGAAGCAATGATTGAACGCTCCGCAGCATTACATCTAGCCCACATCTGTGGCGGTGGCGACCCCTTCGAACACGGCTCCGCCCGACCCCTCGATTTCGGTCACTGGAGCGCCCACCGACTAGAAGCAATGAGCTGCTATCAGATTTCACACGGCGAAGGCGTCGCCGTCGGCGTGGCACTCGACTCTGTCTATGCATCCATGCTCGGCCTCATTTCGCCCGTGGACTGTTCGCGCATCATCGGCCTGCTGCGTGACTGCGGGCTGCACGTTTGGAGCGACGAATTGACCCTGCGCGGTACCGATGGCCACCTAGCCATACTGGAAGGGCTGCGACAGTTCCGCGAACATCTCGGCGGTCGGCTCAATGTCACACTACCTGATGGTATCGGTAGCAAAGTTGAGGTTCATGAGATGGACGAAGACATCCTTGAACGCGCCATCCGCCAGCTGCGCGAGCGTTTTGCCTAATCTTTTATCGGCACGGGCCGACTCCCCGTATTCTGCAAGGACCTCTGACATGAACGATTCCGGCCTCATCACACAACCCGTCGAAACCCCCGTCTGCGAACACTGCGGCGGAGCGTTGCCTGCCGATTCGGTGCCACTGGAGCGCATTCCCTGCCCGATATGCGGAAAAGAAACGCTCGTCCCCGGTATGCTGCAGCAGCAGTACCGCATCTGCAGCCTAATCGGTAAAGGCGGCATGGGTGCGGTGTATGAGGCCTACGATGTCGGCCTCGACCGCAAGGTGGCCATCAAAGTCGTTCTGCGTGAAAAAGCCCTGTCCGATCCCGAATTCGCCGAAGCCTTTCTGCGCGAAGCCCGCTCCGTCTCCAAGCTGGTGGACGAACATGTTGTGGTCTATTACATGACCAATACCTGTGAAGGACAGCCCTTCCTGGTGATGGAACTGGTCAAGGCCGACTCGCTCGATCGCATGATGAAAAGCGGTCCCGTCAATGCCTATACAGCTCTCGATATCGGCTGCCAAACCGCCCAAGGACTGCGCGCCGCCAATTCGCTGGGGCTGGTCCACGGGGATGTAAAGCCCGACAACATTCTGATTAATGCGGAACACAAGGCCAAAATCGCAGACTTCGGCATCGCGGCCGTGTCAGGTGCCCGGTCTGGCTCTGGCAACGAAGTATGGGGCACACCCTACTACATCGCGCCAGAAACCCTGCGCAAACAGAAAATCGACTGCCGCGCAGATATCTACTCACTCGGCGCCACACTCTACCACGCGATTGCGAGTATTCCGCCCTTCGAAGGAGCTGATGAAGTCGAAGTAATGCAGGGGCGTCTGCTCGGCCCTGCCCGTCCGCTAACCGATGTTGCCCCTAGCTGTCCCGAAGCTATCGCCAAAATCATCATGCGCATGTTGGAAGCCGACCCCATCCGCCGCTACCCCAACTACGAGTCGCTGATTAGCGATATGCAGAAGGTGCTCGGTCCTGGTAATAAGGCCAAGACTGGTATGCATAAGCGCCTGGTCATCAAGACCCGTTCTGGCACCGTTCAAGCACCAGTCTCGCAGCCAATGCCATCAGTGACCGACCCATCCGCCGAAACATCCGCCCCAGGACTCAGCAAAAGCGTCATCATCGGCCTGCTTGTCGGCGGTACCGTCACCGTACTTACCATTCTTGGCACCGGCCTCTGGCTGTTGCTACGCACGGCCGACAAAGACCTTTCGCCCTCCTCCGCCGAAGCCTCCGCAGCACGAGATGCCACCGCACAGGCAGCCATCCAGCAGGCAGCCGCCCAGGCACTAACCGAAGCTCGTGCCGCCATCGCCGCAGCCTCCGATGCCATCGGTCTACTCGCCTCCACCGCAGCTACTCGGGCAGGCAATGCCGAAAACGAAGCAAAGCACATGGCACAACAGGCCCGTCGCGCCACCCTTGAAGAACATACCGCATGGCTCGAACCCAATACGGAAAAAGCCCCCACCGATATGCTCATCAAACTGCAGCAAGCCTATAAAGATGCCGCCGCTATCCGCGAGGCAGCCAACGCCGCCCAAAAACTACGCAGCCAGGCAGGTTCACTGCAAGCTGCGGCCAACGAAGCGTCCGCAACCCCCGATACCATCGCCGAAGCCATCAACCAAATTAAAACCGCCCGCACCGCATACGAAACCTCTGCCGCAGGCAAGGCCGCCCCAACACTGGCAACCTCCTTACACCGCCGCTGCCGCAGCTGGAAACACACTGTCCAGGCCGCCCGACGCGAAATGGAGGAAACAGTCAAAGCCCGATTCGCCGCCGAACAAAAGGCCAAAGCCGAACGCGAAAAAACCGAAGCAGCCGAACGCCTACAAGAGGCCATCGCAGAAGAAACCGCCTCCGTGGCGACCTTCGAACAGTCCGTGGCTGCCCAGCTCGACAGCCTCGATACCAAGACCGCCCTCAAGGAAATCCTGACAAAAAAGAACCGCCTGAAATACAAAGAAGCCAAAGACGCCGCCAATACGGTCATCGACCGTGTTAAATGCCTAGATGACCTAAAATCCCTGCTTATTACCGATGCCAATGCGGGGACGCTCAGCGGATTTTCGCGTCTCCGTAGCGCAACAGATACCACCGTAACCCTCGGCAACAGAGAACTGACATGGAAGCAGTTCTGTGCCGAAGGACAGGTCGAACTCGTCAAAATCTTCACGCACCGCATCGCCGATGCCGCTGGGTCCGCCGGTCTGAGCGCTGGCCAACGCTCAGAACTCGCCGTCGCAGCCCGCATCTTTATTACCCGATATGTCGGCAGCGAAGCACTCGCCAAATCCAAAATCCTTCAAAAGCTGATGAATGATTTGGCGGACGTGGCAGATGCCCTGCCTGGCTCCAAAGAGCTCCGAATCAGAACCGAGCAGCTGGAAGATGCTGCAACCAGAGACGAGACCGCGGAATAAGCCATATTTCCGGTGTTGCGGCCGCGCTCCTGAGGTAAAACATCCGTCCAATGCAGTGTCTTCGCTTTCTCATCGGCCTAATAGGTTTTCCGCTCATCTGGGCGCTGGCCAGAGCCGTTGTGTACGCCCTAGCCTCCGGGCTTACCTCCGGAGGCCTGTTTACACCTGGTGCCTGCGGATTCGCCCTCGGCGCAATAACGATGGCTGCCCTGACAGTCTGGTTCAAAACGAAACTAAACATCGTGTACGTCTTCGCCCACGAGATGACACATGCGCTGTTCTGCCTGCTCACCTTCAGCCGCATCCATAAAATCAGTGTGACATCACACGGCGGCTTCGTGGAGCATTCCGACGCAAACATGCTCATCACACTCTCGCCCTACTGCTTCCCCTTTTATCTCATGATAGCCCTCCTTCTGCGCCTTCTGACCGAGACTCTACTGCCAGGCATCATCCCGTGGCCGCTGTGGTGCGCTCTCTTCGGACTCTGTACCACCTTTCATGCCATCTTCACCTTCGATGCCCTAGTATCTGTTGCCCAGCCAGATACCGAACCCTACGGACGCCTCTTCTCCTATGTGCTGATTACCGAACTTAATCTCTTCTTCGCTCTACTTGCCGCCGCATTAACTGGTCTTATTTCCTACAGCGGTGCTGCCACAGCCCTGCTCGGGTTCACTGCGGATACCTACCTTTTTATTTGGGACGTTCTGACCGCCGTTTGTGCTAAAATAAGCACTGTCTTCTAATCTAACTATTTCCGTCAACGAAAGGACCCGAGCCATGAATCCCGTCGGCGAACTTTCCGACCTACTACGTTCCTCTACCAATACCGTGGTCTTTACGGGTGCTGGTGTCTCCACCGCTAGCGGTATTCGCGATTTTCGAGGAAAGAACGGCATCTACAACGACACCTTCCGCGGCTACCGCGTGGAAGAGCTCTTTGGCATCGACCTTTTCCGCGAAAATCCGAAAATTTTCTACGACTGGGCTCGCGACTTCGTATACGGTCTGGATCGATTCAGACCCTGCATTGTCCACGAAGTGCTGGCCGACATGGAACGCGCTGGCCGCCTGCAAGCCGTTATCACTCAGAATATCGACCGCCTCCATACGCTCGCTGGCTCCCAACATGTCTTTGAAGTACACGGATCGCCCCAAGTACACCACTGCCTCAGCTGCGGCAAAGCCTACAGCTACGACGATGTCGCCCCCCGAGTCCGCGCTGGCGAACTTCCTCGCTGCTCCTGTGGTGGCATCCTCAAGCCCGATATCGTCTTCTACGGCGAACCTCTACCCGAAAACGTCCTCTCCGGAGCCCTAACGGCCTGCCAAAACGCGGATGTCATCCTCGTCCTCGGTAGCTCCCTAACCGTTTACCCAGCGGCCTCGCTCCCCGAGGAGGCCTACCTCTGCGGCGCACGGCTAGCCATCGTCAACGAAACCCCCACCCCACTCGATTCCCGAGCCCTTATCCGCCTCTCCAATCTCACTGACACCTTCCAGCAGCTAAAAGAGCTGCTCCGCTGACCGACCGCCGTGCGGCAGCCCCCAAAAAACATTCACCATATACTCCCCACCGCTCACCATGTTAACCCTTTCCCTGACCCACCACCCGCACGCCCGTAAAGAACTCTTCCTGAACAAATCTCTGCGCATCGTCTCGCGTAGCGGACTCAACGCCACAGAAGCAGCCCTAATCGAACAACTCCCCTCGCTGAAAAAAAACACAGTCTTCGCCTCCCCGCTCTTCCTTGGCGGACGCACCGGAGCCCTCGCCATGACCTTCTGGTTAACACGCGGCGACAGCATCCACGGCACCGCCACTGTCCACACCTTCGACGCACACACCCTCAGCACGCTACAACGTAATCTCGAAGCCAACCATGCGCCCGACTCCCTGCTGCACGCCGAAGCTTGCATAAACCTCGTTCCCTTGGTCAAACCCTGTGACACAGTCTTCTGGCAGATAACCAAGGGCAGCACCACGGCCGAACTCGAACTCGACACCCTCGAGCAACTCTTCGCCGAACCCGAAGCTGGCCCACGCACCTTTTACATCGCCGCCGAAGAACTAAACGACACCTTCGTTAAACGCCTCAAAAAACACTGCGGCAGCGTCTCCATTAAAAATATCGGCAATATCCGCCTACTGCAAGCCACCCTCGCAAAACCAATCCCCGATGACGAACGCTGCGACCGCCGTGCGGAATTCGAAGTCTCGCTCCCAGGACACGACCCCATTAAACTGATGACCTATCCCGGATGCTTCTGCCATAGACGCGCCGATATGGGCGGCTTGGCCCTAACCGAAACCGTAGCCTCCCATATCGACCTCGAAAAACACGACCGTATTATGGATATGGGATGCGGATGCGGTATGGACGGCATCCTACTGGCAACCGCCTTCCCCGAAAAAGAACTGCAAATCGACTATCAGGATTCCAATGCCGCCGCGTGGGCTTCCGCCGTCGAAAACCTACGCCGCTACCCCCATACCGCCACCGTGCACTTCTCGGCCGACGGCGAAGGCAATGCTGGCACCTACGACATCTTCCTGGCCAATCCGCCCTACTTCGGCGACTGGCGTATCGCAGAATTTTTCGTCCAAACCGCCGCGCGACTCCTCAAAAAAGGAGGACTAATCGCCTTTGTCTCCAAACGCGAAGGCAAACCCCGTGAACTTCTGGAACAAGCTGGCTTTACATTGCTGGATGCCTTTCCTCGCCGCGGGTACACCGTCCTACTTGCCGAACACCCCTGAGCGCCCCCTCTCGCATCTTTGCGCCACCGGCCGTCCTCAGGTCGGTCCAAATACCCCAAACCGGACATTTTCCACCGTTTGGGGCATTTCTTGCGTAAATTTCAGTATTTTACACCGCGAACAGTCCGCTTTTTGATATACTGCACCCCCTATGGAGCAGCTCACTTACCTTATCGCATTTCTTGCACTAATCGCCCTAATTGCCATCGTTCCGGCAATGGTTCGTCGCATTCATATTCCGGCCGTTGTCGCCATCATGGCCGTTGGCATGCTCATCGGTCCCAACGGACTGGGACTGCTTAACTGGATTTCCGAGGTCATTCCCTCTGGTGTCACTGGAGCAGACCTGCGAACCATCGTCGATGCCATTGGCTTCCTTGGCCTCGTCTTTCTCATGGCATTGGCTGGCGCCGAAACCGACCTGAAAATGCTAGTCAATGAAAAAAAGGCAGTCATTGCTCTCTCCGTACTAACCTTCTCCCTCCCCGCCGCGGCCGGCTTCTTCGTCTATTGGCTATTCGACCCCGCCAATACGCTCAGTGCGTGGGTCTATGCCTCCCTCTTTGCCTCCCACTCCATCGGCATCGTCTTCCCCGTCATCCGCGAAATGGGCCTGGTCCGTTCACGCTTCGGCATCGCAGTGCTCTCCTCCACCGTCATCACCGATATCCTCTCACTGATTCTACTCGCTGTCTGCGTGCAACTACGAACCATGGATCCCGAAATCGGACGCGGTGCACTACAAGGCATATCCATCCTTGAACGCCTCGACCTCTCCTTCCTGGGCAACTGGTTCACCCCCGCCTTCGTCGGCCTCATTTTTGTATTTATTGCCGTGGTCATGCTCGTGGTACCCCTCCTCTGGCGTCTGGTAGAGCGGCTGCTCCCGCTCGGTGACGAAGCCAAAACCACCTTCTTCCTACTAGTAGTGCTGGCCATCGTGCTCGCCGGCGAAATGCTAGGGGTCAACCTCATCGTCGGAGCCTTCGTCTCTGGCATGGCTATCGCCCGCACCCCCGGCTTCCGTAAGGCCGGCGAAGATATCCATCACAAACTCGAGGCCATCGGCTTCGGCCTAGTAATCCCCTTCCTCTTCCTCAGCGTCGGCTTCCATGCCGACATGGGGGTCTTCCTCGGACTGGGCGAAAACGGTAGCATTACGCGCAGCCTACTCATCGCCGGCGCAACCATCGTCGGCCTCGTCGGTAGTAAAGTGCTCAGCGGCTGGCTCGCCATGCGCCTGTCTGGCTTCGGCAATCGCCAGGGCCTCTGCGCTGGCCTCATGACCGTCCCCCAGCTCTCCGCAACCCTTGCCGCCGCCGCTGTCGCCCTCAACCTCCGCCTTCTGGACGAAACCTTCTTCAACGCCATCGTTGTCCTTTCCCTCGCGACCACCCTCCCCGTGCCAACCCTAGTTCGCCTGCTCATCTCCCGCAGCGGCGTCACCTTCGACAGCACGGAACGCGGACCAGCGGCCGTCAAAGAAGCCAGCTCCGTTGACGAACTCAACCACCTTGACCTTTCCATCTAACCTATGATATCCCCCGATATGCCCCCTCCTCCCGAAGAGCCCCCCCTGCTTGAAATCGACAGCCTGTCCGTCACCTTCCGTACCCCAACTGGCGAAGTCACCCCCGTGCCCGGTGTCTCCCTCTCCGTCCGCGCCGGCGAACGTGTCGC
>SAMEA104404103__coassemble_1041_pt1 | contig 17987 bp, 6 predicted proteins | sample SAMEA104404103__metabat2_low_PE_034 | metagenome-assembled genome bin SAMEA104404103 (sample SAMEA104404103) | Balaenoptera acutorostrata | reverse complement strand
TTGAAAGGCGCCCGGTTTTTCGTGCAGAAGGGACCCAGCCATCTGCAAAATTGGAAGGCCTCGTTTGGAGTTGGTCCTTACCAGGGGTGCCTGTTGAGAATGGGCTTTTTTCTATTCAGAATTTGAAAGGTTCGGGGGGGTCGATTTCCTCTGAAATGGAGAAAAATGTCGGGCATTTTGGGGTTGTCGGAGATTTTGTTTTGTCGGGGGGGGGGGGGCTTTTAACTGCGACCAAAACGTATGTTGATGGTTCCGTATCGGTTGTCTCTGGCGCAGCGAAACTCGGAGCGTTTACGGTTGCAGACAATGGAGTGCTAACCGTTCGAGAAAACCTTGAAAATGTCGGTACGCGTGCTGCGCCATCGGGTGAGTTGAAGTTTCAGGCCGATGCTGCTGACCCCGCGCTTGTCATGAATATTTCCGGAACACGTGATGTCAAGACAGGGCGTGTTCAGATTGGCGAGCATACGACATTGCAAATGCATCGCAAGAATAATGGCCCCGGCGGTGCGTCTAATGTTGCATACGATGTTGTTGGCACAAATATCGATACGTCGGTGTTAAAATTGACATCTGAGGTTGACTGGGGTGCTGCAAAGCTTGCAAAGACTTCGTTTGAAAATCTGACTCTCGAGCTTCCAAAAGTTAATGGAGATGTCCAGAATAAGGATTTTTGGCTGTCACAGGGATTGACCAAAGATGTTGTGCTGAATATTGGTGAGTCACGCACTGTGCATACAGAGGTTAAAAACGAGGGACTTCCTGAGGATACGATACTTGAGTTTGCCGGATTTAAGGGTAGTGGTACGTTGGAGTGCTCATCGTTTGGCGCAGGTCTCTGTGTTGAAGAAAACCGCGAAGTTATCCAGGATATGACAGGGATTAGGATTTCTGGAACGTTGCAAAAAACCGGTCAAGGGGTTTTGAAATTAACGAATACGAAATCCTCCAAGCGATTGAAGCTTCGTGTAAAGGAGGGGACCCTCGTCCATGAGAGCGGGGAGGACCAGTCTCTTGGCGATATTCGTATCGACTACGGCGCAACTTATCAGGAAAATAAGGCATGGGATGCGCTTGCTTATGGAAGTTCGTTGACAGTAGATGTTTACGGAACATTGGCTATGGGGGCTCATCGTTGGACGTTGGGCGAAAATAATACGGTGAATCTGTACTACGGCTCGACGGTGACTGGTGATGGAGAGACTACCAATGGCGCACTCGATTGGCACCAGGGCGCTAGGGTTTATGTGAAGAAGACTACAGGGAGGACAGAAGCTCCGAACGTATCTGCAAGTCTTCGTTTTCGTGACAATGGCAACGTTACTTTTGATTTTGAAGAAGGCACGGAATTGGTGGCATCTGGTATGCTCCGTGGCAATAAGAAGATGACACTTACTGGTAAAGGTACTGTGAAAGTTTCGGCTGCCAATGGGAACTACTCTGGCGAGATTGATGTCGGGGAGAATATGACGCTTGAAGCTGTCGGCATCCATAGTACCCCCTTTGGTAGCGGTAAAATCACGATTGCAGCCTCTGGTAAAGTGGTACTTAATGGGACTTCGTACCCTCGGGCACAAATTGCCGGACAACTATCTGGCGCAGGTGCTCTTCAGGTGAAGCAGGGGAGTTTAACTCTGACAGGTTTGAACGGTGGCTATACTGGTGTGATTTCAGTCGATACTGGTGCTACCTTAAAAAATACGAATGCAGATGCAACGGTCCCGTTCGGCAAGGGTTCAATCGTGAATAACGGTACGCTCGAAGTCGGTGCGGGTCAATTGCCTGCGGTTTCTGGAAATGGCAAGGTTGTTTTGAAGGGAACTTCTCGTGTTACAACATCGATTGCCGCCAATACGATTGAGGTCGCCGTCGGCGCTGCGCCAGTATTTTCGTACGACAAGATGGACTTTCATACGGCAGACTCGAATGTTGTCACCCTGACGGCTAATACGTTGACAATGAACGGATCGTTGAAAAATGGTAACTTGACTAACAGTGGCGCATTGACTGAAGAGGTTATGCCTCTCGCCCGTCAGGTGACGGTGAATGCGAATGTCTCTGGTGCCGGTGAACTGGACGCTGAACTTTTACCCGCAGCTGATTCTACGTTTGATACCACTACTGGTGCACTGACGATAAATGGTAATGTGACGCTTCCAACGGAAGGTTCGGTTACGTTGACGTTGGCAGAACAGCCAGATGCTGTGTTGACATGTAGCAACGCTACCTTGCTCGATTTGGCGAAGTTTGATGTGAGGTTGCCTACAGGTAAGGCACTTGCGGTAGTCGATTCGACCGTAAAGGTGGTGGCTGCCGTGCTGCCGCAGCCAGAAGGTGCGACTAGCGGCAGCGCTGATCAGTACTCTTCTGCGGCCATTGATGCCATTGTGAAGGCCAACGGCAACAAGGTGCCGACCGCTATTGTGGCGACGGCGGCTGGTAAGCCGCTGGATGCTGCGACGGCATCGAATGTGCTGGAGGTGTTTACTCATGTGGCGACGGCGGCCGAGGATACGGTGACGATTGCTTATGACTTTGGTATCAGCAAGATGGATACCAACGCTGACGGCATTGCTGTAACTGCGAAGGTGCAGCGTTCTAATGCCGATGGTGCAAATGCGGCCGCTTTCGCGGACGGCGTTGCGGTTGAGCTGTGGGCGGTAGATGGAACGGCTGCTATCGCAACCGCGACGGTTGTCAGTGATACTGCAACATTTGCTCGTGTGGCGCTGGATCGTGTTAAGGGTAAGAAGCTCTATGTGAAGGCGGTTAAGGCTAATAACTAAGCGTACAGCGTATGTGCACAGCAGCAGGCCCGCACTGGTGGTGTGGGCCTGCTTTTTTTCGGGTGTGGGCGGGCCGCGGAGCGGCGTTCGCCGTCTCGGCGAAAGGTGCGGGGACGGGGGCTGTGCCTCCGCGCCTCTGTTCTGCTTACGCTGAGCCGCACTTCTCGCTGGGGCGGCGGACGGAGTTTTGCTTTACAGTCTGTTTAGGTTTCGGTATACTACAAACGAACGTACGGGAAGTGATAGCGCTTCCCGTGTCGGTTTTTATCCGAGACGGAAAGGATGTTTCATGATGAAGCAATCATTGTTTGGCAGGGGGCTGCTGGCGCTGTCCCTGGCGGTTACGGCAGGGGCGGCGTTGGCTGCGGTGCCGGAAGCGGTGTATACCTGGGACGGTTCCGGTGCAACGGCGGCCGACAGTATTCACGGTCTGCCGGCATTCAGCGGCAAGTCGATTGTGATTAAGGCGGAGGAGAAGCAGTTTTCCGTTCCGGCCAAGTCGTTTACGGTGTCGATGTGGGCGAAGAACCATACGCACAACTGGCGTGACTTGTTTGGTTTTGCCGACAGCACGCATTATATTCAGTTTCAGAAGACCGACGGAGCGAGGATTGCGGTATATGCCGAGGAGTCGGATCCGAAGTGCACGGTGCCGGAGGGCAGTTTTGCGTTTTCCTCTTCGGCTTATCAGCATCTGACGATTGTGCAGAACGGCGGTTCGGTGAAGGCGTATGTGGACGGTGTGCTGCAGCATACGTTTGCCGTTACCGGTTGGGAGAATCTTTCGGCCGAAACGGTGACGATGCCGTATTTCGCTTTGGGCGGTGCGGTGAAGCGCGACGGAACGATTGACGGCAACCGCACGCCGAGCTCGACACCGTCGTTTGCCGATGTGAAGTTTTTCGATACGGCGCTGACGGACGATCAGGTTGCCGAGCTGGCGCAGGTGCCGACGTTTACGGTTCAGTCCGGACTGAATACTGTCACGGTGCCGCCGGAGGCGTTTGCGGCACAGCGGTTGGTGCTGGATGTGACGAATGACACGTTGCCCGACGATGCGACGTGGGAGCTCTCCTATGCCAATGTGGCGTACGGCGACCCGGTGGCGATTGAGCATCCGCGGGTGTCTTTTGACGCCGCCAAGAAGCAGGTGACCCTGTCGTTTGGTCTGGAAGACTGCGTCGATGTGTTTGCCGTGAAGTTTAAAACTACGCTGACGGCGACGGAAGCCACGGCCATCGGCTTTGTTTCCGGCAACAAGGGTGCCGTGGTGCCGCTGGAGAAGTGGTATTCCAAGACGGAAGACCGCTGGGATACGCCAGTTGAGATTATCGGTGTGAGCGGCGGCAAGTGCAAACTGACCCGGGGCAGCAACGGCGGATGGCGTTCCGGCCGCAGCGATAGCTCCGCGTTGGTGGAGCGTCTGCTTGCGAATTATCTGGATGCGTCCAATGTGAGCGGCGGCCGTCAGTGTCAGGTGGCGTTTACCGAACTGGATCCGGCGAAGGCCTATGATGTGGCGCTGATGATGAACGGAGACTCGGACAAGTTTGGCCGTATTACCGTGAACAAAGGGGAGGACGGTTCGCGTACGTACAGTTACGTCGACGGGAAGTTGGCTTCGTCTTCCGATACGAATTTCGGTCCTGCCTGGGGAACGCATGACAACGGCAAACAGGTGCTGAAGGAAGGCACCAATGTGATGTACATTCCGAATCTGACGGGCATGGACCACATTAATCTGAACGGTTACAACAACAACGGCCGTTCCCGTTTTTCCGCGGTGATGCTGTTTGAGCGGCCGGCGGCGCTGTATGCGCTGACGGTGCCGGTGGCGGAAGGAATGAACACCTGGAGCAAGGTGCTTGCCGCCAATCCGACGCTGGCGAAGGCCGGCACTTCGGTGACGCTTGATTTCACCGGCAATCCTGCCGGAACCGCGTTTGTTTTCGATGCGCCCCTTACCTGCGCCAATCTGACGGTGAAGGGCTCCGATGCCGTGGTGCTGAAGACCGCTGGAACTGGTTCCCTTGCGGTATCCGACCGTACGGAGCTGCAGACCGATGCGGGGTTGGTGATGGATGCCGATCTCGGCAATCTGGTGATTGCCGACGGCAAGACGCTGTCGGTCGGCGGCGACCTCCGTTTTGTGACGCTGACCAAGGGCGCTTCGTCCAAGATGGTGTACGGTGTTGCCGGGGAACTGTCCGCGGCCAATGTGCAGGCGGTTTGGAATGCGTACGGCAGCCATACTGCCGGGACGTATGATTTTGTCGGTCCGGTGAAGTTCGGTGCCGACGGTACTGGCGAGATGCATCTGGCATTTGGCGTACAGCAGCTGAATATTTCCGACAACATGAAGATGAGCCGTTGGGTGACCTCCGATGCCAACGGCGCCAAGTCTACGATTATTCAGAACGGCGGCACCATTTCTGTGACCGGCAGTAAGACTGGCGGCGGCGATACTGGTGCCAATGCGGTGCTGTTCGGCCACTGGGGCCTTACCCAGGCCAATACCGCCTACAGCCTGAACAAGGGCGTGCTCAATGTGCGCAACGGTTCGCTGGTAATGGGCTGGGACGGCAAGGTGACGCTGACGGTCGGTCAGGCGATTGACGAAGCGCATCCGCGGGCATCGGCGTGTCTGAGCGCAAAGCGTCTGGACAGCCGTCATAACGCCGAGGTTACGTCTGTGCTGACGGTGAACCCGAGCGGTACGGTGATGATCGGCGATTTGGGCCTGACGATGACCGGTGCCAATAAGAAGGTGGTGCTGAACGGCGGCGAGCTGAATATGGCGGCGGATGCTGTCGGTGACAAAATGTGGGCCGACGGCGGGTTTGAGATTGCTGCCGATTCCGTGCTTCGGGTGGCGGACGGTGCAACGGTTGCCCCTAATAAGCTGACCGGTACCGCGAAGCTGACCGCCGATGGCGGTACCGTCAATCTGGCCGCAGTCAATCTGTCTGCGTTTATTGGTTCGTTTGCCGTGAGCCGCGGCACGCTGGTGCTGCCTGCCGGCAGAGAGGCTGGCATGGAAGTTCCCGAAGGGGCGGCGCTGGTGCTGCAGCTGAGCGATGCGCAGATGCTGAGCGGGTATCAGCTGAACGTGGCAGCGGGTTCGGTCAGCCGGGTGTCGTACCGGAAGCCGGACGGTACGCCCGTGACCGAGGGTGTCGATGAAAACGGCAACTTCAATGCTGCCGTAAATACGCTGACGGTGGACGGTGCCGCGGCGACATGGGACGATGCGGCGGGTTGGAGCACGGGTGCCGTGCCTGCGGCCGGCGAGCCGGTTGTCATTAAGGTGACGGTTCCCGAAGCGACACTGACGCTGGGTGCGGATGTGTCCGTGGCCGGCATGAAGATTGAAGGCACCGGCAAACTGGTGATTGACGAAGCCAACAAACTGACCGTGACCGGTCTGCTGGATGTTGCTGCCGACACGGTTCTGAATAAGGAACAGCTGGCGGCAGGTGCCGTTCATGTGGCCGACGGCAAGGTGCTCACGCTGAAGACGGTGACCGCGAAGGACAATCCCGATGCCATTACCGCGGCTTCCGCCGTGGCGCTGCCGCGCGATACGTCCGGTGCGGGCAGGATCGTCAAGGAAGGCACCGGCGATTTGGCGGTGTTTTCCGTGGCGGAGGCGTTGCCGGCGATTGAGGTGTCGGGCGGCGAACTGATCTTCCGCGAGGCGGTGGGATCGCCGCTGAATGTGACGGTACGCAAGGGGGCCTCCCTCCGTCTGGCTGCCTGGCAGTGCGCTTTCGAAAACGACCGGAATGCGCTCATGCTGGAGGGCGGTTCGAAGACAGTGTTCTGCAACGGCAATACGGTGAAGGCCGCCGTTACGGTGACGCAGGCGGACGAGGTATCCGCAAAGATCTACGGGGCCACGTTCTCCGACATGGAACTGCGCGGTTCTGTATCCGGCACCGGCGTGCTTGAATTTGCCGAGGGCGAAGGCTTCGGCAAGAACGGTTCGAAGTATCCCTGCGATAGGACGCTGAATGTGACGGCATCGATTGCCGGTGACCTGAAGGTGAAGCTGGCGGATGCCGCCGGGACGAAACTCTCCGGCGACAATACCTACACTGGCGGCACGGAAATTGCCGCCGGGGGAACCGTGATCGTGGGGCATGCCCATGCGTTCGCTGCTGGCCCCATTACTGGCACGGGAACGCTGGTTCTGAAGGATGTCCGTCCCGAGAATGCGGGCAGCCTGAAGGACGCCGGCTGGACCGGTACCGTGAAGGTGCTCGGTACTGCTGGCGGAGACGGTGTGGAACTCGGCGCCTATGCCAATGCCAAGTCGACGCTGTATCTTGACAATGTGATGGCGTATTTCGACAATGCTGACATCGGTGTGCTGGAACTCGGTCCGAATGGGTTCCGCAACAATAACGGTTTCTCCGGCGAGGGGAGCGACCTCCGTACGGTGAATATCGGTGTTCTGAAGGGCACCGGTGTCCTGATGGGCCCGGCTGCCGGCAAGGGGGCGTTCAAGACCTTCTTTAAGGTTGCGAATGCCACGCAGTTTGCCGGTTCGCTGGAACTGAAGGGGGACCCCGCGGCGCAGACCTGTGTCGCTGTCGGCAATGGAACGTATGCGCCCGGCCAGATTGTCATCGGTCCGATGCCGTTTGACGCGCGGACGGTGCAACTTGCCGAAGGGAAGACATGGGAAGCGGTTAACGGTGTTGTCATGAACGGCGGTACCCTTCAGGCGAAGGGCGGCCAGATTGTCGGCGACCTGACGCTGCCGAATAGCATGGACAGCGTTGCGTTTGACCTGTCGGTGAAGCCGCTGACGGTCACCGGCGCGGTGAAATTTCATCAGGACGAATTTGCGTTTCTCGTTTTGCCGGTGCCGCAGGCGGGGCAGGCGGAGGCGATTCCGCTGCTGAACTGCACCAATGCCGCCGAACTGCTGGCGGGCGGGTATCTGCGTTTGGCTGTGGCCGAAGAGCTTCCTGTCGGCTGGATTCTGAAGGCGGCCACCGAAGGTGTGGCGCTGGCACCCGTGGATGTTGACGCGCTTCCGCTGCCAGAGCAGGCGGAAGGGGTGACCGATACAACGGCGTACACCCCTGCCGCCGCAACGAAGCTGATCAATGAAGTCGGCGAGGTGCCGGTGACGGTGATTGCCGAGACGAACGGCAAGCCGATGTCGGCCGAGCAGGCTTCGCAGGCCATTGAGCTGTTTGACGGCATTATTTCGGTGTCGGGCGAATCTGGCAGCAAAACGGCAACGGTGAGCTATAACTTCGGTATCACCGAGGTGACGGCGAATGCTGACGGTAGCTTCGCGTTTGTGGCGGCCGTGAAGAACAATGGACCGCGCTCTGCGACGTTTGCAATGCACCGCGATGCGCTCCATGTGAAGCTGTTGGCCGATGGCCAGTTGCTGATGAGTAAGGATACTTATGGCGGCAACAGTGTTTGTTTCGACAAAATAAACGCGGCTGACGTGAAGGGCAAGGCTGTTATAGTGAAGGTTTCTACGGAGAGGTAAGCGCAGCACGCTCCGCAAACAAAAACAGCGGCCGCAGGCAGTGCCTGCGGCCGCTGTTTTTAGGGGGTTGCGTGCGGGACGGAAAGGGGATGCACCGCAGGCGGTGCATGCTGAACCGAATGGGGGGAGCGCCCCCCAGCCCCCCCCGCCCGGGCCTGCCGCCGGGCCTGCACCTGGGCCCCACCGCCCCGGGCCTGCCGCCGGGCACTGCCGCTGGGCCCTGCCCCCGGCCCCCCCCACCGCCCGGGCCCATCGCCCCGGGCCTGCCGCCGGCACCCGCCACCTGGCACAGCCTGCGAAGGGCCCGCTTTTGAAAAAGCCGTGTGGGCGCAGCCCACCCGAAATTGTTTATCATTCATCGTTCGTCAGGCGTTCAGCGCCGTTGTCTGCTATAATAGCTGCATGCATTTTGTGTTTCTTATATTGCTGGCGATGACGGCGCTGCTGCTGATGCGGCGGGCGCGGAAGAGTGTGCGTGCACCGTGGATGACGCTGTTTTTCGGGGTGCTGTTTGGGCTGCTGATAGCGCACCAGGCGCTGTGGCAGCTGCATGGGGCGGGGTCGGTGGCGTTTCAGAAGTTTCGGCGTCGCTTTGATGTGCGCCCCGATACGGTCCGGGCGAATACGGAGGATCGCGGACGGTTGTTGGCGCGCGATGGGTCGTTGCTGGCGGAGGCGTTGCCGGGGAAGCGGTGGGGCCATACGACACCGTTGGGGCCAGCGGGGTTGCACGCGGTGGGGTACAGTTCGAGAGAATATGGGCTGAGCGGTCTGGAGCGTGTATTTGATACGCGGCTCTGTGGTTTTGATGCGCCGAAGAGCGCGCGCGATATTCTGAAGCGGAGCCGTCCGCAAGATGTGCGTACATCGCTGATGCCAGCGTTGCAGAAGGTGGCATTTGAAGCGTTGGCGGGCCGGCGGGGCGCGGTGGTGGCGCTCGATCCGCGCAACGGCGATATTTTGGCATTGGTCTCCTCGCCGTCCTGTACGGAGGAGGAGCTGCCGGCGGCGATGCGCAACCGCTCGGAGGCTCCATTATTTAACCGAGCGACGCACGGGCTGTATCCGCCAGGCTCGGTATTTAAGCCGTTTACGGCGGCGCTGGTGTATCTATTGGGGAAGGAGGCGGATCGCTATACGTGTCCGCCGTCTGGTTGGGTGCATGCGCCGTATACGAAGCCAGTGCGCGATACACATCCGTTTGACGATACGCATGCGGTGTCGCTGCGTGAGGCGTTTGAGCGGAGCTCGAATATTTGGTTTGCGAAGGCGGCCCGCGCCATTGGGTGGTCGGCATTTAAGCAGACGGCGGAGCATGCGGGGCTGATGGAGCCGCTGGAACTGGCACGCTGCGGGGAACGCACGTATGCGACGGTGGCTGGTCGGTTGCCAGATTTGAGTAACCGTCCGAACCAAATGGTCTATTTGGGATTCGGGCAGGGGGATTTGCGTCTGACACCGATGCATGTGGCGGCGATGACGGCGGCAATCGCCAACGGCGGGAAACTGGCGCAGCCGCGGTTCGATTTGTCTGAGCCGGTGCGGACGCGTCGGATTTGGTCGGCCAAGACGGCGGATGCGGTGGCCGGCCTGATGCGAGCCTCGGTGCTGCGGGGAACCTCGCGTGGCATTGCCCTGCCAGGGCTGGCGGTCTGCGGTAAAACCGGCACGGCGGAGAATGCGGGTAAGGATCATGCGTGGTTTACCTGTTTTGCCCCGCAGGAGAAGCCTCGGATTGTGGTGACGGTGCTGGTGGAAAATGCTGGTTACGGCGCCGCAGCGGCTTTGCCCGTGGCGAAAAAGATGCTTGAAGCTTGGCGCAGCGCAGCTGCGCAGTGAATAGGTTTGGGTGGGCTGCGCCCACACCCCGCTTTTACCCAGGTCCGCTGGCCATTTTTTAGCACGGCGAGAAGAGCACGGCCAGTGTATTTTTTACATCGGAAACAACGCATATGCCCGGCTGTTCCCCGAGCTCCTGTTTCCGATGTAGAACCCCTAGGAGCCTGTAGGAGTATATCTACGGGCTGCAAAAAGTGCATAAACTTCGGCTTTTTCAGTCATGCAGGGGCCCCTGCACGCCTTCAAAAGACGCGTTTCTGACCATTTCTTTCACTTTTTTCGCCTTTTGCATCTATACCCCTACTGACTCCAAGGTGTTTGGAGAAACTAAAAAAATGTGGGCGTGGATGTTTTTTTTTGCTATACTAGTTGTGTAAACATTTTATTAAATTACGTATTGTTCATCAGAAGTATCAGTTTATTTTACTGGAAGGAACCCGTTATGTCGGAAAAAAATCTGCGTACTATCGTCCTGCCGACCATTCCGCCGTCTGGAGGCAATGGCCGTAAAACTCGTCTGCTGGTGACAGCGGGTCCGCTTGAGGGGCGTGAATATATCATTACGAAGTTTCCGTACACAATCGGGTCTGGTCTTACGAATGATTTATCTATCTCCGATCCGACGATTTCGCGTCATCACTGTGAGATTTGTCTATCGGATGAGGAGGGGTTGATTATCCGCGACTTGGGGTCGACCAATGGCACGGGTGTGGGTGGCATTAAGGTGACATCGGCCCGTCTGGCACCGAATACGGAGATTCAGCTGGGGCATACGCGGATTATTGTGCCGTTGCAGCAGGATCATCCCGAGCTGACGATGAGCGCGCGCGAGCAGTTTGGTAACAGCATTGGGCGGACACCGCTGATGCGTCATGTGTTTCATTTGGCGGAGCAGGCGGCGGCCTGTGACAGCCCTGTGTTGCTTCTCGGTGAGACGGGAACGGGCAAGGAGGAAATTGCAGAGGACATTCATCATGAGTCCATGCGTCGCGATGCGCCGTTTATTGTGATTGACTGTAATGCGCTGTCTGATGCTGGGTATGCCAAGCGCGAGATTTTTGGCGAGGGCGATTTACCTGGTGCGTTGACACTGGCGGCGGGCGGTACGCTGTTTATCGATTCGATTGACCGTTTGCCAGCAGATGTGCAGCCGTTGCTGTTGCGGGCATTGGAATCGCGCCGCGATATTCGCTTTATTTTTGCTTCTAAGCAGAATCTGCCGAAGCTGGTGCAGGAAGGTGCTTTTTTGAAGCCGCTGTTCTGCGCGTTGGCCATCATTGTGATTGAGATGCCCGCACTGCGCCGACGCCGCGACGATCTTTCATTGTTGCTGCGGTCGCTGGCCGAGCGCCTGCATTCCAAGGATGATGTCCGTGCCTGGTGCGACCAACCGGCGACGATTGCGTTTTTGCGCCGTTACAGCTGGCCTGGCAATATCCGTGAGCTGCGTACGCTGATTGAGCGGCTTAATGCGCTGGATCGTATTCCGGCCGATATTGCCTCCTTCCTTCAGGAGGCGGTGCCGGAAGAGTCATCGGCAGCCGACGAGAAGGTGGAGTCGTTTGTTGTTTCCGCAGATCGGCCGTTCAAGGATTTGAAGAATGAGCTGATTGAGGATTTTGAGCGTCGCTATTTGACGGATTTGCTGTCGCGCAATGCGCAGAATATTTCGCAGTCGGCCCGCAATGCTGGGATTGAACGCGCATATCTGCAGCGTCTGATTCGCAAGTATGGCATGCGCAATGCCGATTGAGGCATCGGCATGCAGGCGCGCGTTTTGCTTTAATTGTTGTTCCGGAGTGTGAGATGGGTCTGATTTATACGCTTCATGGGATTTTGGCAGAGAAGAGCCCCGCAGGATTGGTTGTCGAGTGCGCTGGGGTGGGTTATGGGGTGACGGTGCCGCTGTCGACATTTGATCGGTTACCGGCATCTGGCGGCGAAGTGATGCTGCGCATTGTCCATATTATCCGTGAAGACGATCAGCTGCTGTTTGGATTTTCTACCGAACGCGAGCGGGTGTTTTTTAAGACCTTGTTGTCGATTTCTGGCATTGGCCCGAAGCTGGCGCTTAATATGCTGAGCGGGTTGACCCCTGGAGAGCTTGCCGCGGCGATAGCCGAGGGCGATGTGCGGCGGCTGAGTTCCGTTTCTGGTGTCGGCAAGAAGACGGCTGAGCGTATCATCGTGGAGCTGAAAGATAAGATTGACCCGTTGGAAGCGGTGGCGCTGAAGTCTGGCGAAAAGACGGAGGCGGAGGCTCCGCCCGCAATGCGCGATGCCATTCTGTCGCTGATTGCCCTGGGGAATAAACCCGAAACTGCACGCCAGATGGTGCAGGCGGCCTTTGAGGCCACTCCCGGCGCTACCGTGCAGGAGCTCATTCGGTTGGCACTGAGGAAGTGAATGCGCTGCGCTGCGCAGTGCAGTGCGTAGTGAATAGTGAACAGTTTTAGGCGGGCTGCGCCCACGCTGCTTCTTGGGGAAGGGGGCGGCGCGGGCTGTGAGGTTCATTGTACGCTTTTGTTTAGGAGCCGTTCGGTGGATGACTGCGCGGGGGTGTGAAAATGTGGGGGTGCGTGTTATGTTATTGCGAATACGGCGACCACTTGCTATACTATGCGTAACGAATATGGAGCTTCGTCATTATGTTAAGTGCGCTGATTGATTTTTTCTGTTCGAGTCCATTTCCTGAGCGGCAGAAGCCAGGGGAGCGGTTTAATCCGCTCTCGATGGTGCTGGCCTTTTTGAATGCGTTGCTTTGGGGCGGGCTTGCGGTAGCAGTGGGTTGGTGGATGGGGCGCGGTGGTGCGGTGGCGCTGCCAGGTGAGATTGCGCAGTCGCTGGCGGTCTTTTCTGGGGCATCGCCTGCGGAGGCTGCGCCGTATCCGGTGCTGCATACGCTGGTGGGGCTATTGGGTGCCTCGCCATCCATTGCATCGCTGAACCTGCTCGGCGCGGCTCTTTTCGGTTTGTTGCTGATGGGCACGTGGGGCGTGGTGCGCTTTTGGGTGCTGGATGCGATGACCGATGACTCGATTGTGGTATCACGGTCTTGGGTGTCGGTGCTGGCGGCGAATGCGGTCTGTGCCTGTCTGCTTTTTACGCTGCCAGGGCTGTATGCGGTGTCTGGTCTGAATACTGCGACCTGGGCGTTTGCGTTGTTGCCGCTGTGCGCGGTGCTTCAGAACTGCTATGCGCTGTCGGGCGGACGGAAGCGTTGGATGGTGGCCTTTGCGTTTGCGCTGGGCTTTCTGTCGGTGGAGTCGGTCTGGGTGCTGCTGTTTGTGCCGATATTCTTTGTGCGTACACTCTTTATTGAGTGGCGACTGTGGGACCACAATGTGCGGCGGCTGCCGCTGTGGTTTTTGTCGTTGGTCTTTGGTGCCGTGTTGGCGCTTATCTGGAATGCGGTGCGCGTCTGCGATGCGCTGACGCCGGCGACGCTGTGGCAGACGGAGATGGCGGTGCTGACATCGCAGTTGGCGACACTGCGAGGTTTTGTGGGCGGCGCGTGGATTCTGAATTTTGGCGCGGCGATTTTTCTGCCGCTGCTTGTTTGGATTACCTCTCGCCGACTACTGAACAATGACCGCGCCTGGGTCCTCCTGATTACTGCGGCGGTGATGACGCTGGCGTCGGCATCGCTGTTGTTCGGCGTGCGGATGACGCCGATTCGCGGCTGGCTGGCCTCGGGGCAGATTCCCGTGGGTACAGCTTGGGCCGTTGCCGTGGGATTTGGCATGATTTTGGTTGGCTGGTTTGTGCAGTTCTTCGCGAAAAACCCCAATATTTATGAAGAGCGCGATTTGCGCCATATGCCCAAGCATGTGACCGCGATGCGTGTGGCATCCTTTTTTGCTGTGCCGCTGACGCTGCTGGCATTGGGGGTGACCCTGGGGATGCATATAACGCGGTTTGCCCGGCTGCCGCGCAATGTGGCGGACCGTTTTGCGGGGGCTACATTGCAGTCGTTGCCAGATAGCTATGCCTTCTTGCTCGGGGTCTTCTGGCTCGATAATCATCTGGCGCTGTCGGCATACAGTGCGCAGCGTCCGCTGACGTTGTTCTCGCCCAGCCGTACCGGCGAAAAGGCGTATACCGACGACTTGCGTCGGCGTTTGAGTACCGATCCGCTGCTGGGTGATGCTGACCGTCTGCGTCTGGTTCACCTGCTGGATTACAACTTCCTGGTGTTCGTGCAGGACTTCTTTGTGTCGCAGAGCAATGTCGAGCATATTGCCGCATCGTTCAATCTGGCCGATGTGTGGTATGCCGCCAAGATGCGGCCGATGCCGGTTGGGCTTTGCTACCGAGGTGCCGACGAGGACCATCGGAAGATTTCCAAGGCGCAGGTGGATGCCGTACTGGCGCAGTACCGTCAGGTGAAGCAGGCCTTTGCCGATGATATGGGGGAGCGCGTCCTGCCGTGGTTTGACCTAACGGCTGCCATGCGCCGCAATATGCGCTACCATTTGGCGTTTATGGCCAATAATACCGGTGTATTTCTGGATGACATGGGGCGTCTGGACGAGGCTGCCGACTGCTATTTTGATGCCCATATGCTCAACGAGGGCAACGTGTCGGCGCTGCTGAATCTCTATGACATTTGCGTTCGCCGCGGTCGCCGTCCCGAGCGGAAGGCGGAGGTGATGCATGCCTTCGAGACCTTCCTGCGCGAGCGTCGGAAATCGGGAGTGAAGTATGACCTGAGTGCGGTGGGCCGTATTCACGGCTATATCCGCAACTACGACCTTTTTGTTCAGATGGGTTGGGAATGGGCGGTCTCTGCTGCGCCGGAGTCGGTGCTGGCGGGGTTGCGCAATGCTCAGAGCGGCCTGGCACCGAACGATCCCCGACAGGGGATGGTGCAGTCCGTGGTGGCGGCGGTGTATGAACTGCAGGGCCAGACCGATCGTTCGTACGAAGGCTATGAGGCTGCAGTGAAGGTGAATCCGAAGAATGTGGATGCTCTGCGCGGGTTGCTACGTCTCTCCATTCAGAAGGGGAATGCCGCCGATGCGGGCCGTTGGCTGGCGAAGGCCGAAGAGGCTGGCGCCGACCAGAATGCTCTGGATATGGACCGTACTGCTTATTTGATGGCGATTGGCGATTTGGACGGGGCCCGCAAGGCGATTGGGCGCTTTACCAAGAACAACAAGGATTCGGCCATTGGCTGGGCGATGCTTGGTATGCTCGAAATTGAGCAGGGTAATCTTGATCGGGCCGGCGGCTTTATTACTGAGAATATCAAGCGCACGGCTAAGGACCGCGATTTGTACTTCCTGCATATTCTGCAGGGACGCATTGCTCAGCACCACGCTCAGGATGCCGCGACGAAGGCGGGGAACAGCGAGCTGCCAGAGATTGCCCGCAGCGACTGGCAGAAGAGTGCCCGCACGAAGTGGGATGATGCGCGTAATCATTACCGCCGCGCCTATGCGCTGCGTCCGAATGTGCGCGCGCTGCTGGAGCAGATTCTGGAGCTGGACCGTCGGCTTGAGGATAAGGTCGCGGCCGAAGCTGATGCCCTAGCGATTTTGCGCGAGGATAGCCGACACCCGTTTGCTAACTTCATTGTCGGCTCTCAGCGTCTGGAAGACGGCTATGTCGAGGAGGCGGTGAAGTACTTCCGCCTGGCGGTCGAGGGCTCCGATGTCGAGATCGTCGATGTGCTGAACAATTATGCCGATGCGCTGGCTCGCACGCCGAATACGGCGCTTGCTGAGGAAATTGCGCTGCGTGCTGTGACGGTGGCTAACAAGAGTTATGGTACCTGGGGTACCTATGCTCTGGCGTTGGCCCGTCACGGGGATACGCCCAAAGCCAAGGTGGCGCTGGAGAAATCACGCGGCCTGCCCGGCGGCTCTGATCCGCGTCTGGGCTATGTCGATATCTGGATTGCCATCAACGAGAAGCAACCAGAAATCGCCCGTAAGGCGTTGCAGAAGCTGAAAGATGCGCTCGGGGTTCGCCAGATGCCGCTGGATCGTCGCGATATTAAGGAAATTGAGGCGAAACTCGGCTTGTAAATAGTGAACAGTTTCGTGTGGGCTGCGCTCACACGGCTTCTTCATGGCGCGCTGCGGAACGGGGTCTTCGTGTGAAGGCCCCGTTTTTTGGGTGGGCCCTTCGCACGTGACCATGTGCATGGCCTTGTGTGGGGGCTGTTTGGTGTGCGCTTCTGGTGTGTACAGGTGAGTGCAGGGGCATTTTTTTTTTGCTGATACGGGGGAGGGTGTTTTGGTATACTGACAAGCAGAAAGCGCACATGGAAACGTGTTGCGCCTGTATCGAAAGGAAGAGAAAATGATGAAGCCCGTTTTGTTTGCGATGGCGCTGATGTCTGCGCTGACGCTGTGCGCCAAGGATGTGAAGAAGGCAGCACGTTTGATGCCTGCGCCTGTAGTGACGGAGACTGCTGCCGCCGATGATGGCTGGATGGTGGATTATGAGGCGGCGAAGGCGAAGGCTAAGCAGCTGAAGCGTCCGGTGTTCCTACAGTTTACCGGCAGCGACTGGTGCGGCTGGTGCATGATGATGGACAAAGAGGTGTTTGCGTCCGATGCCTGGAAAAGATATGCTGCCGAAAATCTGGTGGCGGTGAAGCTTGATTTTCCGCGTCGGAAGGACAACGCGGCCGAGCTGCGTGCGAAGCATATGCCGATTGCGCAGAAGTACGGCGTTCGCGGTTATCCGACGTATGTGATTCTGGATGCCGACGGCAATGAAATTGGCCGGATGGGTGCCTCCCGCGGCATTAAGCCTGCGGCATTCATTGAACAGCTGACAAAGATTGTGAAGCCGATTGCGACTGCCGCTGCTGCTGCCCCCGCTGACGTGGATGCCGATGGCTGGATGGCTGATTTTGAGGCGGCGAAGGCGAAGGCTAAGCAGTTGAACCGTCCCGTGTTCCTGCAGTTTACCGGCAGCGACTGGTGCGGCTGGTGCATCATGATGGACAAGAAGGTCTTTGCTACGGATGCCTGGAAGCAGTACGCTGAGAAGAACCTTGTGGCCGTGAAGGCTGATTTCCCTAATAAGAAGCCGATTTCTGCTGAACAGAAGGCTAAGAATGAAGCTCTCTCCAAGAAGTTTGGTATTCGTGGTTTTCCCACCTATTTGATTTTTGATGCCAATGGCAATATGATTGGCCGTCTGGGTGCTTCCCGTGGCATTACGCCCGAGAAGTTTCTCGAGCAGCTCAGCGACGTGTTGAAGAAATAAGACAGGCCTTCTTGTCATATATCCGCCGGCTTCTGTTCGTTACAGGAGCCGGCTTTTGTTTAACCGGTTGTCGCATTTTGCTCGGTGAAAACATACGTCTGCCTGTTGCTATCCTTTGCTCATTTGCTATGTTGGCCGCAGTCTACGGTATTACGATGGCGGGGTAAATATGGCTCTTTATATCAATGAATGGTCGACACGTTCATAACCAATTAATTCCATGAATAAAAATCTGTAATTTGAATGTTGACAAAAAAGATTTTCGGAAATGAGGCTGTTTGAATCAACGTGTCCAGTGGTGGCAGCTACGCGAACGTGTTTATCATTCAGCGTTCATTTGTGGTCATGAAGCTTCGCGGCGTTCGATAGCTTTTTATGATAAGGGTAGCTACCCTACAACCATAAGGGTAGCTACCCTATACTCAGAAGGGTAGCTACCCTATAGCCAGAAGGGTAGCTACCCTTCTATAATAAGAAAGGCTAAGGTTGCAATAGAAAGTTGTCGGGATAGGTAAATGATACGGTCGCTACTGGAGGCTTTGGAGAACGGTTCCCTTTTTGAGGCCCTTTGTCGGTAATCTCTTCATTGCTGTGTTTATTCATAAAACTAAGCTACT
>SAMEA104404103__coassemble_1040_pt1 | contig 17992 bp, 13 predicted proteins | sample SAMEA104404103__metabat2_low_PE_034 | metagenome-assembled genome bin SAMEA104404103 (sample SAMEA104404103) | Balaenoptera acutorostrata | reverse complement strand
ACTTTCATCCGGCCGGAGGCCGACTTTCATCCGGGCGAAGCCCGACTTTCATCCGCGTCGCGTCAGCGACGCGATAGCGTTGCCCATGCGCTCGAGAGCCTGTTTCAGGAGTGCGCGTCGGGTAGCGATGTTGATACGGACCCAGCCGGGGGCGCCGAACATGGCGCCATCGTTGAGGGCGACGCCGTGGCGGAGGAAGAAGGCGTGGGGAGATTCGCCGTTGAGGGAGGGGATGAGGGAGCGGCAGTCGAGGAAGCCGAGATAGGTGGCGTTGAGTTTACAGAGGGGGAGCTTCCATTCGGCGGCGGCGTTTTGGAGGAGGGAGCGGTTGCCGCGCAGGTAGCGGAGCATGGCGAGGCGCCAGGGTTCGCCGTGTTGGTAGGCGGCTTTAGCACCGACCCAGCCGAAGATGTTGATGAGAGGGACCATTTGGCCGTAGTCGCGGGTGAAGAATTCGCGGTAGGTGGCATTGGGGATGACGGCGAAGGCGCAGCCGAGGCCGGGCAGGTTGAAGGTTTTGCTGGGGGCCAGGAAGGCGAGGGTGCGCTGTCGTTCTTCGGGCTTGCGCAGGGTATTGAGCAGGGGATGGTAGGTGTAGGGTTCGTCGAGGACGAGGCCGCCGTGGATTTCGTCGGAGACGACGGGGAAGTCGTATTGTTCGGCGAGGCGGAGGATGCGGTGGAGTTCGTCGGGCTGCCAGCAGAAGCCGAGGGGGTTTTGAGGGTTGCAGAGCATCCATCCGGCGGCACCTTCGGCGGGGATGTCGGCATCGTTTTGGGGGAGGGCGGGGGTGCCGATGTTTAGGCGGACGGTGCGTTGGGTGCAGTGTTGCAGGGCGGCCGCTTCCATGAAGTGGTGGTAGACGGGGAGGTTGATGACGACACCGTCGCGGTCGGGGCGTGTTTCGTGCAGGAGTTTGCAGAAGAGGTTGAGGCCGGTGACGATGCCAGGGAGGGGAACGACCCAGTCGGGGTCGATATCCCAGCCGTAGACATCGCGGTGGTATGCGACGAGGGCGGCAACGGTCTGCTTTGATTCCTTGGCATAGCCGTAGCAGCCTTCGTTGGCACGGCGCACGAGGGCATCGGTGATTTCTGGGGCGGTCCGGAAGTCCATATCGGCAATCCACAGGGGGAGGACATCCCGGCCGTAGTGGGTCCATTTGGTGCAGTCGGAATTTTCGCGGTGAAGGTTTTCTTCGAAGAAATCGTCAGAGTATTGCATGTCAGCAGCGGTTCGTCGGGCTCAGTTGGGGGTGCCGGCGGTTGGGGGTGTGAAGTGAGGGAGGATGCAGGCCGCGATAGCGTGGTCGAAAAGGATGGCGGTTTTAATTTTGATGCGTTGTCCGCGGAACATGGGGAAGTGTTCGGCCCAGGCGCCGAGGAGTTCCATGCGCAGTTCGCCGGTGGCGGGGTCTGCTTCGCGGATGCGTAGGTCGGTGGGGGCGAAGCGGATACCGGTGCCGAGGGCTTTGGAGATGGCTTCTTTGGAGCACCAGAAGCGCAGGATGGCGGTGGGGCCGTCGCCGCTTTTGCCGGCGAGTTCCTGTTCTTCGAGGGTGAAGACACCGCGCAGGAAGTCTTCGGTGAGGTCGCGGGAGACGGATTCTACATCGAAGCCGATTTTGCCGTGGGTGGTGGCGGCGGCGAGGATGAGTCCGCCGGTGTGGGCGATGGAGAGATCGACGGTGCCGGAGGTTTTGGACTGCCAGTCACCGAGGGGGTGGGGTTTGCCGAGGGCATCTTTCCAGATGTCGATATCTGCGGAGGAGGCGTAGAGGTTGAAGTTGTGCAGGAGGAGGCGGCGGACGGATTCTTTGGCGACGGTGCGTCCGAGGAGCCATTCGAGGCGCCGGTGGGGGGAGCCGCCCATATCGGCGAAGTTTTCGCGTTCGCTTTCGGTGAGGACGGCGGAGGAGAGGGCGCTGAGCCAGAGTTCCTGGTTGGAGACGAAGAAGTCGGGGTTGCTGTTGACGTAGACGGCACCGAGGATACTCGCATCGGCATCGGGCAGGAGGGCGGGCGGCAGCGGCTGCGAGATGAAGTATTTGGAGGGGTTCATCACGAAGTCGTGCAGGGAGCGTTCGGCGCGGCCAGAGAGTTCTTCCCATCCGCAGCAGGAGAGGATGGGGTGGCCGGCAGTATCTGTGACGCGGATGTCGACCTCAAAGGAGCGCGGTGTCACATTGGCGAGGCGCAGGTAGCAGCGGAGTTCGGTGCCTTCGGGGACCCAGGCGGCGTAGTAGCGGATGGCCCGGCAACGGAAGGGGAGGGAGATGGCTCCGTGGAAACGTTCGTGCGAGCGCCACAGCGGGAAGCCGGAGACGATGGCATCGAGCAGCATCGGCAGGGCGTTGAAGAAGGGGTTGCGGGTGCCACGCACGGCGGCGGCCCGGGTGGGGACGCAGATGGTGTAGTCGATGCCGTTGAAGCCCCAGCCTGTGGCCCGGCGGACATTGCGTAACTGCGGTCCGTGGAAGAGGCGTGCGGGGTAGATATCGACGGGTTTCCAGTCGATGGGTTTGGGGCTGACGAGGGGAACGACGGGGTCGGGCTGCGGGGGTTGGGGGACGGAGGTGCCCATGATGAGTCGGGCATCGGCGACGGGGTGGCAGATGCCATCGGTGCGGTCTTCGGCGCAGATGCGCACCCGGACGGCGCGGTTGCCGTCGCTATCTGGCGGGGCGGCATCGGCTGTGACGGTGACGGCGAGCTTTCCGAAGGCGAAGGAGAGCCAGCGTGGGGCGCGGAGGTGTTCGACAACGCGCAGGACGGTGCCGGGCAGTAATCGGTGGGCGGTTTCGGCCATGAGTTCGACTTCGGCAGCGACGGAGAAGAGGGTCAGGCCGCGCATCTGCGGGTTGCAGAGTGAGACGCCGGTGGTGCCGATGGCGTAATCGCTGAGCCAGGGGAAGTCTTTGAGGTGTAGGGTGACCTGCAGGGCGGTATGGGTGTCGGTCCGTTCGGTTTCGATGGCGCTGCGCAGGAGCGGTTCGGCTAGGGCATTGGTGCGGAGGGTGCTGGGCAGGACGTGGGAGTGGGTTTCTTCTTCGCGGGCGGCTGACGGGGTCGCTTCTGAGGTGAGGGGGCGGTGGGTGTCCAGCAGTTCGGGGCGCAGCATGGGCAGTTCGCGGGCGAGCGGCAGACTGAGCGAGGCTGAGGAGTCTTCGGCGGTGGGGAGGCTGAAATCCAGCCGTTTTGCATGTGCGAAGAAGCGGAGCTCGGAATAATCGACGGGGATGCCGTTGGCGGCCAGCTGTCCGATGGCCTGTCCTACTTGAACACCGCCGGAGCGGTGCAGGATGTGCATGGGGATGACGGCAACTGGATCTTCGCGCCCTGCTAGAATTTTGGAGATGATGGGGGAGAGTAGGCCGCGGGCACCGACTTCAACGAAGATGCGGCAGCCATCGTTGTACATGGCTTCAATCATCTGTCGGAAGTGGAGCGGTTCGTGCATTTGGGCGGTTAGACCTTCGACGACCGAGGAGGTGGATTGCTTCATGGGGCGGCCCGTGACGCAGGAGTAGAAGGGGACCTGGGGCTCACTGGTGACCCACTTGGCGAAGAAGCGCTCGAAGAGTCGGCGCATATGGGGGTCGTTGATGCCGGTATTGACTGGAACACCGAGCGGTTCGGCAATGGAGATGCCGCCATTATCGCGGATAAAGGCTTCGGTTTCCGCCTGCATGGCGGGGGCAACTGCGAGGACGCATTCGTCGGCGGCTAGTTCTTGGATGACGGTGAGGTGGGCGGAGGCATGGGCGGCGCGTTCTAGCAGCAGGTCTGTGGGGCAGCCGGTGACGGTGAGCTGGATGAGGTCTGTGGCGCAGTCGCCAGCTAGACGCAGTAGCATGCGGCCAGCATCACGCAGAATTTGTACCAGGCGCAGCTTGGGGTCGTGGTGCGTGGCGTGGAAGGCGGAGAAGGAGCCTAGACCAACACCGCCGACGGCATCGGGTTTTACGCCGACGGCCCGCAGGAAGTCGGCAAAGACTTTGCTGGCGAGGTAGGTGGAGGCGGAGGCGAGCAGGGGCAGAAAGCGCTGGGAATCGCTGAGGCGCAGGGTGTGTTCTGGGGCAGTGGAGAAGAGCCACTCCGAGGGGGAGGCCACATCGCAGAAGCCAGCAAAGGCTTCTTCCATGTCGTCGAAACGCTGGCGCACGCCATCGAATGTTAGGGCTAGGTCGCGCATCATTTCCAGATGGAAGCTGCCGGTGCCGGGGAAGATGAAAGCGGTTTTGCCGCCGGCGAGGGCGAGCGGCCGGGTGGTGAAGAAGACACCTGATTTATCGCGTAGACGGGTGCGTCCGCTGCGCAGGGCATTGAGGGCGAAGCGCAGGCGGCGTTCCATTTCTTCGAGGGAGGCGACCCAAAGCCCCGCGACGCATTGGCAGCCGCGCGCATCGCAGGTGGCGGTGTAGACGATATCAATCAGGCGGATGCCTGTGCTGTGGCGGATGAAGGTGAGTATGCGGGAAATTTCGGCATCTAGCGCTTCGAGCGTAGCGCCACCGATGAGGCAGAGAACACCTTCGGATCGTTCGACACTCATGCCTGCACCTCCTCGAGTACGGCTGCTCCCGCGCGTCCGCAGGCAGATAGGGTGGAGACGGCGAGTCGGCGCGGACGCATGCCAGACGCAATCCAGGGGCGTGCCTCCTGTACCCAGTAATAGGATCGGTCGGGCTCGGTGAGGCGGAAGGAGCCGTCTTCGGGTGTTGCCGAGGGAGGCAGTACTTGGTGGCTAACAGAAAGGATGCCTTTGAGGAGGCCTAGGCCGCCGGCGGCAGCGAAGGTGTGCCCGAAGGAGGTTTTGGCGGATCCCAGGGCTAGCAAGGGGATGTGGGCACCGCGGTTGGCGGTCATTTTGTTGAGCAGCCACTCTTCGGCGGCATCTTCTTCGGGGATGCCGGAGCCGTTCATTTCCCAGTAGTCGATATCGCGGAAGCCGTTGGGCAGGCGTCTTAGGGCGCGGTGCAGGGCGCGGCGTAGGCCTTCCTGCAGGCCGTCGCCTTCGGGACGGAGGCCGGCGATGACCGAGCAACCGTGGAGGCGGGCATAGGGTTTGCGCTGCACATCGTCTCCGCGGCGGAGGATGAAGGCAGCACCGCCCTCGCCAGGGAGGGTGCCTTCGGAATCGGCGGTAAAGGGGCGGAGTTCGGAGGCGGTGGAGAAGGCGATGCGGGCGGCCTCGCCGAGGAGCTGGGCTTTGGGCATGGGGGGTTGCAGTACGACAACGGCGGCGGCATCGCACTGATGGCGGCGTAGCGCGTTGGCGGCTGCTTCCAATCCAGCAAAGACGGAGGCATCGCCTGCAGAGCAGAGTGCTGCGGTGTCGCAGGTTCCGAAGGTTTGGGCCAGACTCATGACCAAATCGTCGCCGCGCGATTGGGCGATGTGGCGGGGTTTGAGCAGGGGGAGGGTGTCGGTTAGGCTGTCGCGCAGTTCGGAGAGCCGTTCGTATGAGGCTCCAGGGAAGAAGCGCTGGAGGGTGCTCATGACCTGGCTGATGACTACTGCGTGTTGGAACCAGTTGACGGAGGCGGGATTGAAGAGCGGTTCGTATCCGACGTAGAGCGCGATGCGGTCTGTCTGCGGATGGTCGGGGGGCAACCCTGCATCGCAGAGTGCATCATGTAGCAATTGGGCCGCGAACCAGAAATCGGGATTGTCGCCGATGCCGAGATCGGGGGGCAGGGGAATGGCATCGGCTCGGCAGGCGAAGCGTTCGCCTAGGGCGGCGCAGACATCTGGCAGTGTGCGGTCTGCGAAGAGTTCGTCTGCCGTGTCGGTGTCGGATGTGGCATATTCTGACTGCGGACGGAAGAAGCGCTGCCTTTTCAGGAGTGCTTTCCAAAGTGCGCGGGGTGTGGACGCGCCCGCAAAGCAGCCGCTGATGCCTGCAAATACGATACTGTCGGAATGAGTCAGCATAACGTGCATATTATAGCACATCCGGGGGAAAAGTTTCACTCTGGCGCAAGCGGTTTGGCTATGGTTTTCGGTCTCGGGTGTACTGCTCGCGGAGGATATCTGGGGAATCCCTCAGCCGGGTACCGCGGTCGGCTGTTGGGCTTGGAAGGTTGCCGAAGAAGCGATAGGCCTCGGGATCTTTGGGGTCGGTTGAGCGGAGGCGGTGTTCGGTTTTGCGCAACCATAGTGCCAGGATGATGATGCCGGCTTCGGTCAGTATGGTGAGGGTGAGGCCCGGTTTGTCCTCCAATTCGATGACGGCCCAGGGGAGTTCGGTGCCTTTCGCGGTCAGCAGGGAGATGAGCTCCAGGCAGGCGGCGGAGGTGCGGTTGAGCAGAATGGAGGCTGCTGGCAGGAAGAAGCCTGTCAGGACGCTGATGCAGGAGAGCCAGACGATGACGAGCGTTAGCAGTGGGATGATTAGATTGAGCAGTAGACCGACGATGGAGAGGCGCCCGAAATAGTGAAGCGTCAGCGGGAGGGAGCCGACCCAGGCGGAAATGGCGAGGGCTGCGTTGATGGCGAAGGCTTTTCGGAGTGCTTTGTGCCAGGATTCGGAGACGGGTAACTCGCCCAAGGAGGTTCGTTGCGCGTGGGCTCCGACGGCCCGCGTGAAGAGATAGACCGTTGGGGGCATCAACATTAGGATGCCGGCCATGACGCCGAACGAGAGGATGGCGCCGAGGTTAGCAATCCAGCCTGGTTCGAGAATGACGACCCCGATGGCTGTTAGACAGAGCGCGGCGGTGGTATCGGGTCTTCGGCGAACGACGGGTGCGAAACAGAGGATCATGGCCATGGCACAGGCACGAGCTGCCGAGGGTGGGATGCCTGTTAGCAACAGATAGGCTAGCAGTAGCGGGGCTAGTACATACCATCGGATGCGCAGATGAAAGCCCATAATCGGCAGTAGTACCAGCAGAAATCCGAGAAGGATGCCGACATGCAGTCCTGAAATGGCTAGGATGTGGATAATCCCCGCATCGGCATAGCGTTTGCGGAGTTCATAGGGCACAGGACGCCGACTGCCTAGGAGCATGGTCTGCGTGAGGAGGGCATACTTTTCGGATACACCCAGCGCGAGATGCTTCGCCAGTCGGTCGCGGATGCCTGCGAACAGATATTGCGGTGAATTCGATTGGCTTTTTCCTGGAACTGGGGCCGCATGCTTTTCGTCTACGGAGAGGCGCATGCGATAGGTGCGGCTGTTGCGGTGGATTTTTCCTTCGAGTCGCCAGGTTTCGCCAGTTTTGGGGAAGGTTTCGGGGGAACCGTAATAATAGAAGAGGAGATTGGTGCCGTGGATTTCGGTACCATCGTCAAACCAGGCATCGTCCAAGGAGAAGCGTCGATAGGGACCGCCGCGTTTGCGTGGCACGGTATGGCAGTCGTTGGCAACAACACCTGTAACGGCGACGCGGGTTAGGCTGTCGCGTGCCGAAATGAGGCGTGTCAGCACCTGTTCGTTTCGGTCGTGTATGCGGCCGGCGCGCCATCCTGTTAGGCACAGTGCCGCTAGGAGCAGCGGAACGGTGGAGGCGCGTCCTTTCGGCATCTTCCAGGCGAACCCCAGGGCCACTGCGGCGAACAGCAGCCACAGGGTGGCGAGGCCCAGGTAGAATCCGAGAGCCGTGCCCAGCACAATGGCAAACGCCCAGCCGATAATTGGACGACGGTAGCAGAAGCCGTCCTCGGCGGGATCGAACAGACGCATCAGAAAGGACTGTCCGCGCACGGCTGTTGGCTGGTTGGTGTTTATTCTCTGGAGGTTTCCGTAGGATAGCTCAGTGCGCGGGCGGCGTATTGGTCTTCGGCGGCATGGCGCTCTAGGGCTGCGCGCACGATGGCCTCATCTGTGCCGAAATAGCGGGCAAACTGGGCCGGTGTCAGCGGATGACGGCGGGCCAGCGCAATGAGTGCCTCCTCGGAATAGGGCTCAATCGTAGTATATGCATTGACATGCTGCTCGCCAGCGAGATCCGCAAAGAAGGCGCGCAGGGCATCTTTCTGTTTGGGCGGGACGGATTTGACGAGACCGTAGGCTGGCGGGCGCTCGGCGGAGTTGACCGTCACGGAGTCGGGGGCTAAATCGCGGAGCAGGCGGCGAATCTGGTCGAGCTGCTCGGGTTCATCGTTGATGCCGGGGAGGGCAAAGAATTCGACATCAAGTTTGCCGGTGTACATATCGCGGAAGCGGCGCCAGCCATCGTAAATTCGGTCGAAGTGCAGATTGCCGTGGGGGCGGACGACGGTCTGAAAGCTGGCTTCGTCCCAGAAATGCATGGAGAGTTTGGCGCGTGAGGCTAGGGCTGCCTGGCGGCGCACCTCGGGATCCCAGTACAGCGCGCCATTGCTCATCAGCAGCGATGGTTTGCCTGTATGGTCGGCAATCCACTGCAGCACATCGCCGAAACGGCTGTGCAGGGTGGGTTCGCCAGAGCCACAGAGGGTCAGGATGTCCACTGGTTCGCCACGTTTCAACCACGCGGTTAGGGCATCAAAGACATCCTGTAGCGGCACATATTCTTTGCGTTCGCAGGTGGTGGTGCGGGTGGGGCCCAGCTGACAGAAGACGCAGTCGTAGCAGCAGGTTTTCATTGGCACCAAATCGATACCCAGGCTGCGCCCGTAACGGCGCGAGGGAACCGGACCGAATAGATAACCCATGATAATTCTCTCCTTGAAAGACCTGGCTCAGAGAGCCTTGGGGCTTTTTGTCAGGGTGGGGCGGTTGCGCAGCTGGCGGCGGGTCTTGACTTCCTCTGGGTTGTCGGTATTGATTTCGCCGACATCGTTCGGAATCAGGTTGCCTCGGTAGTCTCGGAGTTCCGTGGAGAAGAGGGTGGCCTTTTCCTCGGCGGAGGGCCAGGGGGCCCAATCTTGCGTAAACGTATAGGCGGCCTTGCTGAGCGGTAGGCCCCACAGTTCAAAATAAGGCGTCATATCGCGCTGAACGGCACGCGACCAGGCACAACAGAGTCGATCGCCGACCGCCTTGGACGGAAGTTTGGCGATGTCGGCGCGGGCGATATTCACCACGCTCTCTACGCCGAAACGGTGGGCGGCAGCCATATAGAAGACCAGCCGCTCGAAAACGCCAGAGGTTGTCCAGAGGTCCGACTTGCCGCCAGCCACGGCATTGGCGACCTTGTTCCAGGACGAGGCCTTGATGCGCGGGAAGGGGGTGCCGTTAAGCATATTCATCGTGCAGGTGCCGAAGAAGTTATTTACCACCTCGACATTGCCAGGCAGGGCGAAGACACCGTTGGTGCCTTGGCCCATATTGTGGCCGATTTCGTGGAGGGCACCCCAACTGCCAGAGCGCTGCAGCTCTTGTAGATTGCACATGCCGCCGCCCCAGTGGATGCACATAATCGGATAGCCAGAGTGGCCAGCACCGATGGAAATCTGCGTGTCGTCCACAATGCGCATCGGCGTTATCTTGGGTTCGTCTTCCAATGACGGTTTCTTGACGGCCGTGGGCGTTCCCTTGGGGGCGGTCAGTTTTTCCTGGACAAAGCCATAGCGGTCGTCGGTGGAGGCCTCAGGGGCCGGTACTGCTTCGCCTTTGGCTGCGGCGATGGCGGCGGCCTTGTCGGCCTTGCGTTTATCGCGTTCGTACTCCTCGTTATCTGGCGGCGTATCGGGATCCATGCGCACCAGCTTTTTGTTGAGGATGCCCCATTCGCGTTTGGCTGCACGGTAATTGGCGGACTCGCTGTCGGTTGGCAATCCACGGCCAGAGACGCGCAGCATCACACTGGCAGCCTTGCCCCACCATTGGGCTAGGGCCTCCATGTTTTTGATATGGCGGACGTGTTTGGATTCGACGGTGAGAATAATGGTCTTGGTCTGAATCTCGGCCCAGGGAGCGGGATATTTTGAGATGCGGTTCTGCCAATCCTCGTTGGAGTCGAGGCCGAGGCGGAACCATGGCATTTGCACGCAGCCAGTGACCTCTATCTTAAGCGGACGCTTGCCGCCGTTCCATTGGAACCAGAGTACGCCGCCGAGAACATGGCCAATTTCCTGTCGCTTCTTCGTAATGGAGAAGTTGCGGACCATATCGGGCCAGCGCCAGAGGGGACGGTTATCCGTGATTTTCTCCCAGCCCATACGCACTTTGGCCAGATTGGGTGCCACGGGGTCGTACGGGTTGTCCATCGGATTGCCATTTTCGTCCAGCGGGCAGATCTTGGGGTCGAGACGGTCGGAGTGGATACCGATACGTGCCGTCAGGCCGCCGCTGAGGGAGGAACAGTGAATGGTAACCACTTCGCCTGGTGGTACATACAGGCCGGTGCTGAGCCAACCGCCCTGTCCTGGATAGAGAATGACCGTCTTTTTGACGCGCTGGGCATCGTCTGGGACCTTGCCGGGCCACAAATCTGCTGACTTGGCAGGATAGAGTTCGTCCATACCCAGATGCTGAGCTTTCCAGCTCTGGTAGCGCACCAGCAAGAGTTCGAGGGGATACTTGATGCTAACGCCGCGCGAGGGGCCGCAGACGACTTCGCCGCCGCGGCGGTACAGGAGTTCGTCCAAGGCCGCTTTGAGCTGTTTGGCATCGCGCGATACGGAGCCGCCCTCCGAGGTGTCGCTGTTGAAGACACGCATCGCTTCGATGTACGCCAGCATTCCAATGCCCGTCTGCCCTACGGCTTTGCCACCGGCACCATCGCCCGCCAAGCCGCCACCCTCTTTGTCATGCTTTTCCTCGGCCTCTTTTTGGTCGATTTCAAGCCGCTGAATGGCATCAAACCAGGGACCGACCTTCGCGGCAACCTTTTTCATGCGCTCGCGTTCGGCCAGCTCCTCGCGGAAGGCTTTGGCTGTCGGCAATCCGTTGGTGGCCACAATCTTGCGGTCGTAGTCCAACTTCTCGATTTTGTGTCCCTGCGAGTCATACTCGGTGGGACCGGTATTGCGGAACGAGATCTGGGCCGAAAGCGGCAGGCACAGGGCCAGCGTCAACAGCAGTATCGGGAATCGGTTCATGGTGCAACCTCCGTTGAAGGGGTGAGACGGACAGCGGATGGGATAAATCGGACTGTACCCCGGGCGGCACGGCGACCGCGTAGGGTGAGCAAGTGGCTACGAAGTAGACGCAACGCCTCGGTTTCGTCACCCTCGGGCGAACGGCGGAGTACCGTGACGGGAAGACCCTGGCGGTCCAGCTCAATCGTGAATTCGGCCGGCGAACGGAGACCCGCAAGGACGCGATTTAGCACTGGGGTTTCAGGCATTTCAGGGCAGAACTCCGCGCCTTTCAGTGCGGCATCGGTTAGGATGGATAGGGTGGGGCTGGCGGCGGGGCGAGTTTTGGGTTCGTAGGCGGGCGGCAGTGTCGGCGGTGGCGGCGCAATGGCACCGGGGCGGTGACGGATCGGCGCATAGACATCGACGGAATGCGGTGATACGGGTGGCAACGGCGGCAGTGGCGGTGTCAGGGAAATGCCGATATCTTGGTCGCTCAGTGCCAGTGCAATCCGGTGAACATTGCCTTGACGGACAATGGCGGAAATGTCTTTTTCCGAAGCATGGATCAGTGTCAATCCCGCTGCTCGCGCCTCCGGAGGGCGGTCCAGCACCGGATGGTGCGGCGTACAGCCTGGTAGACCTGGTACGGCGGAGCCCAGCATCAGCAGCGTGACGGTTCCCAGTACGGCCGTGCTCCACCAATAGGTAAAGGCACGGTGAAAGGGCGAGCGCCGCCGCCGTTGCTGCAGGTAGTGGCGGATGCGCTTGCGTCGGCGCTCAAGATTTAGCCGGTGTGAAGGCTGCATGGCAGGCTCAGTTCCCTCGCTCGGGTGATTCGGGTGCTGGCGGGGCCACCAGATTGATGCGTTCGGCGCCGCAGGCACGCAGACGCTCTACCCAGCTGATGGCCTCGCCGTAAGCAATGTCGCGGTCAATAATCAGATTCAGCTCCGTGCCAGGGCGCACCTGCTTCAATGCCTCCAGGGCCGTCGGATTATCCGATGGGTAGCGACCTTCGTCCAGCAACAGCACGGACACATTGCTGCGTCCTGGGGCGACCAGCCGTCGGATGACTGCCGTTGGATTGCGTGCCAGCAGTCCTTCTTCGGCAGCGGCTTCGGGCAGTTCCACAATGCGTCCTGGCTGGACCACCGTCTGCCGTGTTAGGAAAAAGAGCAGCAGTGCGGCGATGACCAGGTCAATCCATGGTACTAGCAACAGAAAGGAGCGGACGCTTCGGCTGCGCGGCCAACGGGTACCAGAAAAGGAGTGACGCTGCCAGATATACGGTGGCGGTGGTTTGGGCTCGTATGCTTCAGCAGGTTTCACGGATGGACCTCCGTCAGCTTGTCCGCATCGGCGGTGTGTCCCGCCCGGCGCCGGGCAAAGAAATCGAGCAGCTGTGCGGCACAGCTATCCACATTCAGGCAGACTGCATCAATGCGCAGCACGAGAATGTGATGGGCCGTATAGCAAAAGGCCGCACCAATCAGACCGGCGACCGTCGTGGAAAGTGCCCCAGAAAGCGCATTGGTTAGCGCACCCGTCTGCACCAGCGGTGCCTGGGTGTCGATGGCACCCAGCGCGGCTAGGCCGCCGACAAAGGTGCCGATTAGACCAATCAGCGGCAAAATTTGGGCAAAGAGCGACAGGAGCATAGCCCGGCGTTCGAGGCGGGCTAGCTCTACATGGGCCGTCGCCGCCAGAATCTCGCGCAGATGCGCTTCGTTGCTGTCCCGGTGGGTCAGGGCTTCAGTTACCAATGCCGGCAGCGGACCAGAGGTGTCTTCGCAGATATCCATCACCTCTTCGGTCGGCAGTTCACTGTCGCGCTCCAGCACGTTGAATAGTCCCTGCAGGAAATCCTGCGGATTCGTATCGACCTTGCGCAGACGCAATAGACGGTCGATAAAGAGGACTGCCGCCACGGCAATCAGTACAACGATGAGCCAAAAAATAAATCCGCCCTCTAGAATGAAACTCATGACTTCCGCTTCTCCTTTTCCGCCTGGCAGACGGCTTCGATATCCCCGCTGCGCCACCGCGCGGGATAGTCACGGCACTGCTGCGGACGCACGGTATGCACCCGGCAGAGATTATCTTCCGTCAGAAACATGCAGGGGGCATTCGGGTCCCCCTTCAGTACCAACCCGGCACGCGTCGGCGACAGGTCGGTGTAGCGGTCGGCAAACGCCTCCGGAGAAATCCCGAAATGCGCCGCCATTGCCTCCAAATCCGCCTCAGTTAGGCGAACATAGCCCGGTACCCGGCAACAGGCCCCGCAGCACCGGCATCTGAAATTTTCTGCTGAAAGTTCTGACATATCCCTTATAGTATAGCGTAAAATCAAATGCGCGTCTTGCATCTGCGCAAAAACGTCTTCCTGCGCGTATTTTTTCGGACAAAAACTTCCGCGGGAGGGGCGGTGACCCTATTTTCGCGCAGTTGGCGGGGGTGGAAACCGATGGGCAGGGATGTCTGTACTGTGGAAATATCTTAGGGGCGCTTGCGGAAGAAACGTTTCACGCCAGGCAGTCCAGCCAGGGTGTCGCGCAGAACGTTGGGCATCAAGATTGCACAGAATACCGGATAGAGCACCCCGAAAACGATTATCCCTGCAAAGAGCGTGACGGGGAGGGGAAAATGCGCCAGCCGTCCGATGCCCCAGACAGCAGGCAGAACGGCGAGGGCCGATGCCGCCAGCGCTTTTGCGAGCGTGAAGGCAATGGGGAGAAGATTCGGCATGAGCCGCCGGCGGGAGAGTAGAAGCAGCAGCACCACCGTGTTGATGAGCGAACTCAGCACCGTGCTGCCCGCAATGCCAGCATGCTTCCAGCCATCGGGTAGAAACAGTACGGCAAGCAGGTTGCACGTGAAGTTGCCAAAAATACACCAAGTTGCCACTTTTACTGGTGTCTTGATGTCCTTCTGCGCGTAGAAGATGGGGACAATGGTCTTGTTGGCCGAAAAGACAATCAGGCCCGGGGCGTAGGCTAGGATGGCGCGGGCGGTCCAGCGTACCGAGTCGTCGCCGAAGGCACCGTGTTTGTAAATCAACGTGACAATCGGCGAGGCCAGGGTCATACAGATAACAGTCATCGGGGCCATCAGCAGCATGAGATTCGAGAGGGCCCCAGTTAGGGTCTTCGTCACCTCGCCAAAGGCATTGGCTGCCACCTGTCTGCTATAGGTGGGGAGCAGGACGGTGGCAAAGGCGGTTCCGAAGAGCCCGAGCGGCAGATAGATGATGCGGTCGGCGTATTCTAGGGCAGAGGGCGCCCAGGTCGCCGCCCAGAACGCTAGCAAGCCGTCCATGCAGATATTAATCTGCGCCAGAGCAATCCCAAGCGAGGCGGGCCCCATCTGAAGTAGAACCTGCTTGATATACGGGGAATCGCGCCAACCAGAGAAGACGGGGCGGAAGGCGAAGCCAACCTGCCTTAGCGCTGGCAGTTGAAAGAGGATCTGCGCAATGCCCGCTAGAAGGATACCCCAGCAGACCGCCCCGATGCGCCAGCCGCCCTCGGCAGGCAGAAACGGACACAGCGCCACCAGTACCGCAATCCAGACAACGTTTAGAATCACTGGTGTCAGCGAAGGAACGGCAAACCGATCTTTCACGTTGAGCACTGCAGAGAGGATGGCCACTAGGCAGATGAAGAGTGCATAGGGCAACATGATGCGCGTTAGCGGCATCGCCTCGGTCCAGCGCGAGCCAGGACCGCACAGCACCTCCACAACGAAGGTGCCCGCAATACAGAGACCGACAAGTAGCCCCAGTACGCAAATCAGGATGCCGAGGATGCGCCCCAAAAATAGCTGGGCCCGTTCGCGACCTTCATTTTCGGCAATTTCGGTGAAGATGGGAATAAAGGCTGCACCGAGGGCCCCCTCGCCGAACAGGCGGCGAAAGAGGTTGGGGATGCGAAAGGCGATAACAAAGGCACTCTGAAGGGTGGAGGTGCCGAAGAAGTGAGCCATCAGGATTTCGCGCAGTAGCCCGAAGACGCGGCTGATGCCTGTCATGGCACTCACAATGCCGACTTTACCAATCAGTTTCATGCGTTCCCCTCCCGATCCTCTCCTTTTCCCCGAAGAGCCCTGTGGCGGCAAGCCACCCGCCAGCATTTATCATTCATCATTCAGCGGCACGAAGAGCCTACTTGTTCGGCTTATAGCAGATGTGGCAGACCGCATCGCGGAAGTTGTCCGCGCCCCTCAGGATTTCGATCTCGATACGCAGGTAATAGACCGGGACAGCGGTGTTTGAGAGTTTGGGAAAGCGGACCGCGTCCTTTTCGGTTGTAATCAGGGCATCGCAGCCGAGGTCGGCAGCGCGGTTGATGATATTGATAACTTCCTGAGTGGCGTAGCGGTGGTGGTCTGCGTAGCGCTCGCATTGAACGAGTTCGGCACCATAGTTGCGCAGAAACCCCTCGAAGCTCTGCGGCACGGCGATACCCGAAAGGGCAATGACCTTTTTGCCGTTCAGCCACTCCAGTTCCTCGTCGCCCTGGCCGTAAACGTTGCGCAGACGCTTGGGGGCGTGGCGACACTCGATGATTTCGGCAGTTTTGTTCAGAGAACGAATCTTTTTGCGCAGTTCCGCGGACTTACCGTCGCTCTTGGTAATGAAGATAAAGCTAGCGCGACGGAGGTTTTTGACATCCTCACGGAGCACGCCGCGCGGCAGCAGATGGCCGTTGCCGAAGGGATTGGTCTTGTCGACCAGGACCACATCGTGCGAGTGCTTCAGCTTCTGATACTGAAAACCATCGTCCAGGATGAGCGTGTCGCACTTAAACTTCTGGATGGCGTAGCGCCCCGATTTAACACGGTTGCGGTCCACCAGTACCACCACGCCCGGCAGATTGCTCGCAAGCATGTACGGCTCGTCGCCGCCCGTTTCGGAGTCTAATAGCACGCGGCGCCCGTCCGAAACCACTAACGGCGGCTCAATCTTGTCGGAGAAAATGCGCTGAAGGAAGGGCTTCTCCTTGCGACGGTACCCGCGGGAGAGAATGGCAACCTTGCGCCCCTCGGCGGTGAGTTCTCGGGCAAAAATCTCAACGACCGGCGTCTTTCCAGTGCCGCCAGCGGTGACGTTGCCAACGCTAATCACCTGACAGCCCAGTGGCCAGCGGCGGAGCACGCCGATGCTGAAAAACCATTTGCGCAGCCAAACAATGGCACCGAAAATCTTAGAAATGCCCTTGAGCACAGCCAGTAGCACTTTCGGCCAGAATTCGGTGACATGTTGGTCGGCACCCTCCTGCTGAATCAGGGGGATGACGTAGCTTTCGAGCCGTTCAATCGTGCGGACGCGGTTCTTCTTCATGGAGTGCGCGGCATCCAGCGGTTAGGGCTGACGGTGGCCTGGGCAGCCAGCGCAGTGGCCAGGACAGCCGCCTTTTAGCGAAATATCTTCGCCAGTCCAGCAGTAAGTGCAAAGTTTTGGACCGATGCCGACCGACTTGATGACATCTTCCACGCGCTGAAACGCGAGGGATGTCATGCCAGAACGGCGGCGCATCTCCTCGACCATACGTTTGTAAGGCGCACCATCGGGATCGCGGTAAGCATCGATATCGGCATTGGGGCCGTCAATTTCCTGAATAATACGGCGGGTCGCCAAATCCATCACGCTCTCAGTGCGCGAGAAAGTCAAGAAGCGACACTTGTATAGCAGGGGCGGGCAGGCGATGCGGATGTGAACCTCCTTCGCGCCAGCATCCGTCAGACGCTTCACCTGATTGCGTAATTGCGTGCCGCGCACAATGGAGTCGTCGCAGAAAATGAGACGCTTGCCCTCAATCAGCTCCGGCACGGGCAACAGCTTCATGTTGGCAATCTTCTGACGCAGACTCTGGTCCGGCGGCATAAAGCTGCGCGACCAGGTCGGCGTGTATTTCACAAAGGGACGCGCATAGCGGATGCCGCTCTCCTCAGCATAACCCAGCGCATGGGCAATGCCCGAATCCGGAATGCCAGCCACATGGTCAGCCTCCACCGGATTGCGGCGCGCCAAATACCCGCCGCTGCGATAACGGACGCGTTCCACGCCCACGCCTTCGTAGGAACTGGCGGGATAGCCGTAATAGACATAAAGGAAGGAACAGATAGCCTGCTCCTCATGGCCCTCAATCAGCGTCTCCACACCCTCAGTCGACATGGCGGCCACTTCACCCGCCTTCAAATCACGGACGCGGGTGTAGCCGAGATTCGGAAATGCGGCCGTTTCAATCGTCACCGCCCAGGCACCGTCGGCACGTTTGCCCAGCACCATCGGCGTGCGCCCCCAGCGGTCGCGCGACATATACAGCTTGCCGCGATCAGAGAGCAATAATACCGAGGCCGAACCCTCAATCTTCGTCTGCAGATAGGCCAAACCTTCTTCAATGGTGTCCTGCGAGTTAATCAGCATCGACATCACTTCAAGCGCATTGACCTGACTGTCCTTGCCCAACTCGCAAAAGTGCGTTGCCCGGTCCTTCATCAACTCGGCGCACAATTCAGAGAGATTGGTAATCAGACCGGTAAACGCCAGCGCATACATGCCCAAGTGCGAACGCACCAACAGCGGCTGGTCATCCTGATCACTGATAACACCAATGCCGTAACAGGGATTCAATCCCGCAAAACGGCTGGCCGCATTCTCGAAGCGGACACGAAACTGAGCGTTCGCCAGATTGTGGATGGAACGGTGAAACGTGTTGCCAGCAAAAAAGGCAATGCCGCCGCGGACCGTACCCATATGAGAATGATAATCGGTTCCGTAATAAACGTCCGCAACACAGCCCTGCTGCGCGACAACGCCGAAAAATCCGCCCATAGAAAGCTCCTCTGGTTCTGAAAAAAGTAACCGTTTTATTCTAGCACAAATGGGCCGCCCTGTGTATCTTTATAGCCTATTTTTATTGTGAAAATCAGCGCTTTTCGGCATTGCAGCAAACTAGTAAACGGCGGATAGGCTGCGCCTGAAGCGCTTGGGGTGAGGTCATGCGGGGGCGGCTTCGCCGCACGACATGCGACGCGCG
>SAMEA104404103__coassemble_940_pt1 | contig 19259 bp, 13 predicted proteins | sample SAMEA104404103__metabat2_low_PE_034 | metagenome-assembled genome bin SAMEA104404103 (sample SAMEA104404103) | Balaenoptera acutorostrata | reverse complement strand
GCCGGCCGCAGTGGGAAGATGCCCGACTCCGAAAAGACTGTCCCCGAAGCCTGAGCAGTTTAGCCGCCTGATGGCGGGCCTTCAAGAACTTACGCCGGCTTCGCCTTCTATGTCGTTCGACTTACTGATTTTGCCTTCAAGGACTTACTGGTCTTCGTCTCCCGCGACGTTCGACTTGTTCCTTGCTGGCAGAGTTCTCGCACGAGGCCTTCGCTCCGCCAGATGGCATTTTTTTTAAAAAAAGTACTTGCCTTCGATGGGAGGGTGTGCTATATTATGCGCATTCCTTTTGGGGGTATAGCTCAGTTGGTAGAGCGTCTGAATGGCATTCAGAAGGTCAGGAGTTCGAATCTCCTTACCTCCACCATATCAAAAGGATAGAAGAGAAGGCCGCCGTGAGCGGTCTTTTTTTTGTGCCCTGAAACCGAGATTTGAAGGAAGAAGAAGGGGAGCGGAATGGATATTGCGTGGTATTGCTGGGTGTTGTTGCCGTTAGCAGGTTTTGTGGGGATGTATTCTGGCGGGTACTGGGGTGTGGGCTGCAGTTGGCTGATTGTGTCGATTATGCTGCTCTTGGGGGCGACGCCGATGGAGGCTGCGGGGGTGGCGCTGTTGCAGATGGTGCCGTCTATGTTGCCGACAGCGATTAAGGAGGCACCTAAACTCGGTTGGAAAAAGGGTGATATCGGTCTGAATCTGGTTCTGCCGCTGATGATTGTGAGCGGTATTTTCTCTTTCTCGGGCCGTCCAGTGAATGCGTATTTTTATGAGCGCTTTGGGGATGTGGCGTTTCGCTGTTTCTTTGCGGCCATTATGGTGTATCTCTGCATCAAGGTGCTCGCCAGCCGTCCGCAGGCGTATGGGAGTCGTGTGCCGCGGTTTGGTGCCAAAACGCTGTTGCCAGTGATTGGTTCGGGGTCGGTGATTGGAAGTTTGAGTGCGTTGCTTGGCGTGGGCGGTGGCGTCTTTTTCCGTCCGCTGCTGGCGGTGGGGTTTAAGATCCCAGAGCGAGAAACGGCGCGGGCGGTGCGAATGCTGCTGCTGTCTACAACCTTTTTTGGCGGTATTTCCTATGTGCTGGCTCCGGGCGGTATCGACTGGCACATTCCTGCATTTGCGGGGCTGGTGACGATTGGTGGCATGCTGGGCTTCCCGTTTGGCGTGCGTCTGCACAAAACGGTTTATGAGGCGGGCTATGCCTTGCACATTCACAAGAGTTTTGCCATCATTGCGTTTTTGGTGGTGCTCAATCAGACGCTCAATCTCGCTGGGTACAAGGAATTTGCCCGGCTGCTGATGATTGCCATGTCGGTGTTTCTGTTTCTTTATCTGTGGCTGTTCGGGGTGTATGCCAAGCGTCATCCGCGCGTCTGTGCGGATGCGTAATGGAGGTCTTGTTTTATTTCAAGAGGCGTTCTAGGGTGGATTGGAGCGCGTCGGCGATTCGTTGGCAACCTTCTGCGGTTGGGTGCTTTTGCTTTGGGCTTAGCAGGGTGGGATCTGGCGTATCGCTATTGGGCGGCATCAGCGCTTGGCTGACATCGGCGAAAATTACGCTATGGCCATCGGCCAGTGTTTGGAGCAGACGATTGGTTTTGCGGATGGTGGCGCGCATGGGTTGGGAATGGACGGGGAGTATCGGCAGGAGGACGATTGTGGCCTTGGGTTGTTTTGTGCGAAGTGCATGAAGCAGGTCACCGATGTTGCGGGCGCAGCTCCAGGGGGTGCTTTGGGTGGGGCCAGTATCTTCGGCACCGAGGAGCAGAACGATGATTTTGGGCGCGAAGTTGTCGAGTAGTCCGTTTCGGACTGCGTGGGCGATTTGTTTGGCTGTGTCTGAGCCGGTGTTGATGTCGGCGGTCGGACATTGGCGGTACATTAGCTTTGGGGTGTTGCCGTCGGGTAGGTTGCCAAGGTAGACGATGAAGGGGGCGTTTTCCTTCGCGGGAGGTGGCTGGGGCATGGACTGGGCTGCCAGCCCCGTGCAGAGCAGTAGACCCAAGACAAACATCACTATATATTTCATGACGAATCCCTTCGGTTGAAAAACGAGATGACTGTTTTTAATCGTTGGCAATATCGTAGCATAGAGCGAATGGTAGAAGGGGGGCTTGTTTCGCAGAAAGTACCGCCTGCATTCCAGAGAGGGCGGGGGCAACAGTATGCAGGGAGAGGAGGGGGAGTGCTGGCAAAATACTTTTCTGTGAAATATATATTGACATTCGCGCCGGAATATGAGATTCTATGTACCTCTTATGTGCCAGTGTAGCTCAGTTGGTAGAGCTACTGATTTGTAATCAGTGGGTCGGGGGTTCGAGTCCCTTCGCTGGCTCCATTAGATGAAGGAAGGAGGTGAGCAAAGAATGATCCAGGTCCGTCTCAAAAAGGGCGAATCCGTGGAGCGCGGTCTCAAGCGCCTGAAAAAGATCCTCGACAAGGAAGGTCTCCTCAAGCAGCTTCGCAATACCCGTTACTACGAAAAGCCTTGCGAAAAGGCTCGTCGCAAATCCGCGCGTGCTCGCATCCGTGCCAAGTCCCGTACCGCCATGGCTCAGTTCTGAGCCTTGCCGGGCCGAGCGCCGACCCCGGAAGGGTAAGCGCTCTGGCCAGAGGGAAACATCTGTTTCCCACACCCACCCGTTTACTGAAGTAAAGCAAGGATATTCCCATGCCTAACATCAAGAGTGCCGTCAAGCGCGCGAAGACCTCCGCCGCTGCGAACCTCCGCAACCGCGCTGTCAAGAGCGAGCTGCTGACGTTCCGCCGCAAAGCCCTCGAGGCTCTCGCTTCCGGTGACAAGGCTGCCGCCGCTGCCGCGATCTCTGTCTACTCCTCGAAGCTGGACAAGGCCGCCAAGAAGGGCGTCATCAAGAGCAACACCGCGGACCGCAAAAAAGGCCGCATGGCTGCTGCCATCGCCAAACTCGCCTAATCGGCAGTCGCATAGCGACAATCAAAGCGCACGGCTTTCCGTGCGCTTTTTTATTGTCTTGATTCCGCCCCGCGGCCATGCCGCGGGGCTTTCTGCATAAAAGGGGCGCGCGGGCGTATTTTTTCAGAAAGGGTTTACACATGCCGCACGAAACGAAAATTCTCGCGGTAGGAGCTAAGGCTAACTTGTCGCCTTGCCGCGCCGAAGCCTTTGTCAAAAAGCAGGTTACGGCATGTACATCCCCGAAAAGCGTTCCCATCCACCAGCGGACGAGGATGTTTTTTGGCGCTGCACCGCCGCCGATTGGCGAACGATTCGGAGGGGACGACGCTGCATCCCGGATAAATAAAAGCTAAAAAAAACCATTTCTGCGGGCAGGAAATTTTCTAACGTGCTACAATACCCCTACTCTTTTATTGATAACAACGGAGCAATGATGAAAACTGCATCCATTTTTAAAGCGGCCATCGCCTCGGCCGCCTTGTTCTGCGCGACTGCCCTGACGGCAGCCCCCGTAGCCGTCGAAGACCCCAACGAATTTAAGGTGGACTTCGGTGCCGACTTCCGTTTCCGCTGGGAAGCTTACAATGACGTGGGCGGCCGCGGCTGGGAAGACCCCTGGGAAGATTACCTTCGCATCCGCACCCGCGTTTGGACCAAGATCGGCACCGAAAACGTCTCTTTCTACGGCCGTCTCGGCAATGAATTCCGCCACTACTTCCAGGGCGATAAAAAGGGCGACCGCCGCTTCGGTGATGTAATCTTCGTTGACAATCTGTACCTCGACCTGAACGATGTCATCGACGGTGTCAAGCTCCGCATCGGTCGTCAGGACCTCGTCGGCGAATTTGCCTCCAACCGCATCATCGACGATGGTACATCGGTTGATGGTTCCCGCTCCAACTTCTTCGATGCCGTCCGTGCAACCATCGAGCTCGGCGAAAAGCGCACCCTCGACCTCGTTGGCCTCTACTGCACCAACGACGACTGGATGCCCGAAATCGGCCACCGCCGTTCTTCTAAGCGCAGCGGCTCCGAGCGCGTCGACTACGATTACTCTGGCATGAACCACCACGAATGGGGTCTGGTTGCCTACTACGCTGACCGCTCCAACAAGGACTTCGGTTGGGATGTCTACACCATCGGCAAGATGGAAGAAAGCTCCAAGTCCAGCCGCATTGCCAATCATAATAATCTGCACAATAAGAACCGCCACCAGTACAGCACCCTGACCTCTGGCGTTCGCCTGCTGCCCAAGTTCACCGAAGAAATCTCTGGTGAATTCGAGCTGGCCGCTCAGATTGGTGATGACAACCTCTTCGCTGGCATGGGCTTCGCTTCGCTCGCCTATGCTCCCAAGAATGTCCTGTGGGAACCCGTTTTCTCCGCGAACGTCTACTTCGCATCTGGTTCTTCCGACGGCGCCGATGGCAACAATGCCTGGCACTCCGTCTTCAACCGTGGCTCCATCTTTGGCGATAACCCCGCTGCCATGATGCAGTATGTCGGTAACATGACCAACATGATTTACCCCTACCTGCAGGCGTCCTTCACCCCCGCCGACGGCCTCTATGTCGAACTCTCCTGCGGCCCCATGTTCACGGCTGTTAAGGAAGGTCAGGGTGAAGATAAGTCTGGCTCCTACTACGGCTTGAACGCCCGCTCCCTGCTCGTCGCCAACATGGGCGAGCTCTCCGGTGTCGAAAAGCTCAAAAAGACGGAACTCGCCCTCGTTGCCGAATGGCTCCATAAGGGCACCTATGTCGAACAGGAGTTTGAAGGTAACGCCCTCTATCTGTGCGCCGAACTCATGCAGAAGTTCTAATCCGCACACCGCGATTTCCAAAAAAAGGCCGCTCCTCGATGGAGCGGCCTTTTTTTGGAGCTAATAGCTAACAGCTAACAAATAACGGTTTTTTCGGGGCTTCGTGGCGGGGCTTCGTAGGCAAAAAGCCGAGTGGCGCAGCCACCTGAAAACGTTTATCGTTCATCATTCATCGGCGCAAAGCGCCCCAACGTGGTATAATACGGGCGCTATGATGATTACGGATATTACCAGTCTTGCCAACCCGAAAATTAAGTATGTCGTGAAGCTTCGGCAGCGTTCGCACCGCGATGACGCGGGGGTGATGCTGACGGAGGGGTATCGCGAAATCCGCCGCGCGCTGGATCACGGATACAAACCAACGATGTTTTTCTTTTGTCGCGACCTGTGGCTGAAGAATGAGCACGAGCCGCAGATCCTGAAGGAGTGCGCGGACTGCGGGGCGCAGCTCTTTTCCTGCACGAAGCAGGTTTTTGAGAAGATTGCCTACCGGGAACGTCCCGACGGACTAATTGTCATCGGGCCGCAGGTGGCCTGCACGCTCGCGGATTTAACGTTGCCAAAAGATGCGCTGCTGCTGGTCTGCGAATCCATCGAGAAGCCGGGTAATCTGGGCACGATGCTCCGCAGCGCCGATGCCTCGGGCGTGAGCGCGGTCATCGTCTGCGATCCCTGCACCGACATTCACAACCCGAACGTGGTGCGCGCCTCCACTGGTACCCTCTTCACCCTCCCCGTCGCGGTGGCCGATGCCCGCGAAACGGTGGCCTGGCTGAAGGAAAACGGCTTTGCCATCATGGCCGCCACCCCGCATGCCGATAAGATGTACTTCGAGCAGAACTTGACGGGACGCGTGGCGCTCTGTCTGGGCTCCGAACAGTACGGTCTGACCAACATCTTCATGAACGATGCGGGGCTGCGCGTGCGCATTCCCATGCTGGGTACGGCCGATAGCCTCAATGTATCCGCCGCCGCCACCATCCTCCTCTCCGAAGTCGTCCGTCAGCGTATCGAAGCTGGCTCCGTCACCGTGCCCGCTGCAGAACCTTGGCACGGCGAAGGACATCACGACCACTGAGGATACACGCACGGCCAACCGTTCCCGCACCATGACCAACAAGCTTTGGAAAGAATGCATCGCCGTCGCCTGGCCATTGGTTCTGGCGATGACTGGCAATGCCCTGATGATGTTCGCCGACCGACTGTTTCTGTCGCGCTACAGCGCGGTATCGATTCAGGCGGCACTGCCAGCGGGCATGATCTCATTTATTTTCATGGCATTCATGCAAAGCGTCGTGGCGTATTCGGGAACCTTTGTGGCGCAGTATTCGGGAGCTGGCGCGCGTGCGGCCTGTGCGCGGGTATTAGGGCAAGGTCTCTGGCTCTCGCTCCTGAGTCTGCCGCTCGTGCTGCTCACCCTGCCGCTGGGCAATCTGCTTTTCGATCTGGCCGGACACGCGCCAGAGGTCGTTGAGGCCGAGAAGGCCTATTTCGCGGCCTTGACCGTGGGCAACCTCTCGTTGCCCTTTGCTGCGGCACTCTCTGGCTTTTTCTCTGGACGCGGCTTCACGCGGCTAGTCATGGTGTCGAATCTCATCGGCAATGCGCTAAATATCGCGCTCGACCCGCTGATGATTTGGGGGCTGGGCATCTTGCCTGGGCTCGGCATTGTGGGTGCAGGTATTGCAACGGCTGTAGCACAGTTTTCCGTGGTCGGCATTCTGCTGGCGGCCGCCCTGCGCGAACGCCACTTCGCCACGGGCTTCCGTATGCGGGTGGCCTTTGTCTGGAAATCCTCGCTAATTCTTCGGATTATCCGCTTCGGCGTACCGAGCGGAGGCCACGTGCTGCTCGATGCCGGCACCTTCGGTCTCTTCGTCTTTATCACAGGCCGTATGGATGCCCTCTCGTTCGCTACAAGCAATATCGCTCTCTCCGTCAATAATCTGGTCTTTGCCCCGCTACTGGGCCTGGGAATCGCCGCCTCCGTGATGACGGGGCGCTACATGGGCAACCGTGCCCCCGAAAAAGCCGCAGCCTGCGGTCGTATTTGCGTATTGATGGGCTGGGCCTTCGTCCTCCTCTGCGTCGCTGTTATCGGCGGCTTCCACGAACAGATTCTTCATGCCTTTTACTCACCCGATGCCGCCTACGGTTACGCTGATTACCTCCGCACCGGGCGGACGCTTATCTTCATCTTCCTGGGCTGGGCCTTCCTCGATACGCTAAACCTGACCCTCGGCGGCGCGCTTAAGGGCGCCGGCGATACGCGATTCGTGCTCGCCTGGATTGTTGGCACCTCTTGCTGCTTTTGGATGCCGCTCCTCTTCGTCGTCTACCTGCGCGGATACGGCATTATCGCCCTCTGGCTGACCATGCTCGCCTACGTCGTGCTCGCCGGCATCGGCCTCTCCGTCCGCTTCCTGAGAGGCCGATGGAAACATATCCGCCTCATCGAACCGCGACGCTAACCTATACCCCTACAGACTCCGACCCCCCTCTCCGCCGAGCTGTATACCGCAATATGCGCGTACGCGTGTCCCTGCCTGTCTGTTTTTGAGGACAGCGCACACGTTTCAGCGGCAGTCATCGCCTATAATATTCCTGTCCCGGAGGAAGCCGCGCAACATTGCGTTACTGGCCGGGCGGAGGAAAAACCCATGTCAGGCAAATTACCCCTTCTCCGTTTGACTGCAGCCGCTATCTGCGCTGGGCTGCTGATTGGCACCTCGCCAGCCGAGTCAGCCACGCCAGCGGCAAAGGCCCCGACATCCCTCTTGCCAGAACCGTCCCCCCTCCTCCTTCCGGGCCCCCACCGCATCCTGCCGCCCTACAGCAACCGCGAGGCCTGGCGCGAAGCGCTATCCTTCACCGAGCTCGATACCCCCGAAGCGGTCATCGCCCGAGCCGAAAACGCCATGAAGACGGAGATGGAGCCCTTCTCGCGCGCGTACTTCCTTGAATTCCGCAAGCAGGGCACGCGCTACACGTTTGAACGCCATAACCGGGGACGGCACGCCCACCTGAACAGTCTTCTGTTAGGCGAGATGGCCGAGGGAAAGGGACGGTTTATCCCGGCCATTGCCCGCGATATAGAATCCTTCTGCCACGATCCCACCTGGGTCCTGTCGGCGCATGACGGCAGTCTGCACAACCTGGAAGGCCGTAGCATCACCATCGACCTCGGGTCGGCCGGCTTCGGCTGGTACCTCGCCGAAATGACCGCCGCCCTCGGCGACCGCCTGCCCGAATCCACGCAAACGCTCGTGTGGGAAACGTTGCGCAAACGCATTTACGAGCCTTATGTCAACGGTGCCATCCGCGGCCGCAGTTGCCACTGGATCCACGTAACAAGCAACTGGAATCCCTTCTGCCACGCTGGCGTGCTCGGCACGGTGCTAGCGATGCCAGACATCACCGACGGCGAACGTACAGCCGTGGTGCGAGCGGCCATGGGCCATGTCCGCCGCTACTTTGGCAGTTTCACCGCCGACGGCTGGAGCACAGAGGGGCCAGCCTACTGGAGCTACGGCTTCTCGGGCTTCACCGCAATGAGCGAACTCATCCGCCGTGCCAGCGGCGGCAAAACGGACATCCTACGTCAGTGGCCCGTAGCCCGCCGCTGCGCCCTGACCACCTACCGCTGTTATCTGACGGGCGGTCTCTATCCGCCCGTCTGCGACTCCGGGGTCACCACCCGCCCCAGCGCGGCACTCTGCGCCTGGCTCGCCAAGTACTTCGACGAGCCTGGTTGGGAAACTATTCCATTCGATCCTCCCCGCGCATTCACCATCCAAAACAGCATCCTGCTGCGTCCGATAAAGGCCAATGCCGCCGCAGCAGCCAAGGCCGCACAAACAGCCCCCACCTCACTCTGGCTCCCCCATACCCAGCTAATGATCGGGCGTTCTCCAAAACACAATGCCGCCGGCTGGATAATTGGCGGCAACAACGGCGTTCCACACAACCACAACGATATCGGCGTCTACGGCTACACCCTAGGCAATCTGCCAATGACTGGCGACCTCGGCGGCGAAGTCTACTCCTCACGCACCTTCAGCTCAGGCCGCTACCGCAGCTGCCTAATCAATTCCTACGGACACGCCGTCCCCAAACCGTACAAAAGCTGGCAACAAGAAGGCGGACAGTTCCGCGGCAACGTCTTGAGCAACACACCCGAAGGTGACCTCCTGAAGCTAAAGCTCGATATCCGCGGTGCGTACCGCGTCGAACCAGAACACCCCATCGAGCGCCTCGAACGCGAATTCACCTGGTCCGTTCCCACCGCCACCATGACAGTGACCGACACCTTCGCCTACAAAAACGGCCCCGCCCCCTTCGAGACCGCCGCCACCACCTGGGGCACCGTCACCCGCATCGACGAACACACCGTGCGTATCCGCCTCAAAGACAAATCCCTCCGCCTCACCATCGATGCCTCCGCCCCCTTCGATATCACCGAAAGCATCCTCACCGGTACCGGCACGCCCACCGAAGGCTTTATCCCAGAAACAAATATCTACGGACGCGCAGACCCGTCTTCAAAAATTTTTGCCTACAACTCCGCCCGCCGCCTCGGCATCCGCCTGAAAGACCCGACCAAAGACGGCTTTATCCGCCTCACCTACACCCCCGAAAACAACAGCCAGCAAACAGCAGATAACCGATAACCGTTTTGGAGGCCGCACCGCGGAACTCTTTTTACGCCGCCATCCGCAGCTTCGCTACACCGCCCTGCCGCTATTCAGCATCCAACATTCATCGATGCCAAGCGTCTTTGCACTTTCATTTACCTTCGGTATGTGATAGTATACAGCCGAAAAGCAGGGCGATTACAGCCCATGCATAGCCCGTAATAAAGAGAATGAGGGAGAGACGCAAGATGAGACAGGAACCTTCGACCGGGACAAATATGCTGAAATGGGTCGGCGACGTTCTTGAAATCAAGGCATTCCGCGAAGACGGACGCCACGATGCAGGACGAATGGTCTTCAGAACGAATCTCGGCGCGGGAACCGTCCGCCGAAACGAGATCCTGGCCCACGTAGCTGAAAACCGCCTACTCAGTGGTGATGACTGGCACGACATCCCGATGGAACCCTGCGGACACGGCGTCTGGCGCCTCAAAGTAGCCCTTCTCGAAGTCGGTGTCTTCCAGGGCAAATGCTGCTTCATCCACAACTCCCACCCCGAACCAGACTGGCCCGCTGGCGACAATATCCGCATCAAAGTCGCCCCAGCCCACACCGCCGCCGGCAACATGATTTACGCCGCCTTCACCCGACAGTTCGGCGACTGGATGAGCGCCCCCGCTGCCCCCGTAGGCCACAAAGCGGCCGAAGCCGCCCTCGACCGCGCCGGCTACACCGTCATCCCGCCCAGTGGCACCTTCCGCAGCCTCATCCGCCACCTCGACCACATCTGCGATGACCTCGGCTTCCGCACCCTGCTGCTCCTGCCGATCCACCCCACCCCCACCACCTACGCCCGCATGGGCCGCTACGGCTCCCCCTTCGCTGGCCGCGATTTCCTCGATATCGACCCAGCCCTAGCCGAATTCGACACCTCCGCCACCCCGCTCGACCAGTTCTACGAACTCGTCGGCGCCGTCCATGCCCGCAATGCCTCCCTCTTCATGGACCTGCCCGCCAACCACACCGGCTGGGCTGCCACCTTCCAAATCCACCACCCCGAATGGTACCGCCGCAACACCGATGGCTCCTTCCACTCCCCCGGCGCCTGGGGGGTCACCTGGGCCGATTTGGTGGAACTCGACTACTCCAAACCCGAACTCCGCCGCGCCATCGCCGATGTCTTCCTCTACTGGTGCCGCCGCGGCGTAGATGGCTTCCGCTGTGATGCCGGCTACATGATCCCCAAAGAAGCCTGGGATGTCATCGTCGCCCTCGTCCGCCTAGAATACCCCGACACCGTCTTCCTGCTCGAAGGCCTCGGTGGCCCCGTGGAAACCACCGAAAAACTCATCGGCTCCTCGGGTCTCGACTGGGCCTACTCCGAAGTCTTCCAGACCTACGACCGCAGCGCCTTCGAAGCTATGCTGCCCAACACCGTGCGCATTTCCGAAACCCTCGGCCCGCTCATCCACTTCGCCGAAACGCACGACAACAACCGCCTCGCGGCCACCTCGCCCCGTTTCGCTCGCCTCCGCCTCTACCTCTCCGCCATGCTCTCCCAGCAAGGCGGCTTTGGCATCACCGCCGGTGTCGAGTGGTACGCCACCGAAAAAATCGATGTCCATGGCTGCGGCGGCCTCAACTGGGGCGCCCCCGACAATGCCTGCACCGAAATCCGCCGTATCAATGCCCTCCTGCGCAGCCATCCCCTCTTCGGACCCGATACCCACCTAGAACAGGCCCAAACTGGCGGCGGCAACATCCTCGCTGTCATCCGCCGCCGCGCTGGATGCGCCCCCCTCCTCATCCTGGCCAACCTCGACTGCTCCGTCTCCCAGACCGTCGCCTACCGCGGCGAAGTCTTCCCCGAACACCGAGCCTACGACCTCCTCTCCAGCGAAATCTGCACCATCCGCCCCGAAGGCGTCCTTCTGGGCCCCGGCCAAGTCCGCTGCCTCTCTCCGCGCCCAGACGACCTGCGCATCGTCGAAGAAGCCGTCTGCCAGCGAGGCTCCTCGCCCGTGCTCAACATGTCCAAGCGCCTCCGTCGCGTCATGACCCTGCGCACCCTCAACTGGCTCGGTCGCGGTATCGACCTGGATAGCAACCTCGATGCCCTCGCCAACCGCTTCATCGCCGACCCCGTCGCCTTCACCGAAGACCCCGTCTCCGGCATGCCCCACGCCGTCCGCCTCACCCTGCCGCAGGACCTCCGCCGCGATGTCATGGTCCCGCCCGGACAGCTCCTCTACGTCTCCGCCCCCTGGCCCTTCAACGTCAAACTCTGCGATGCCGAAGGCACCACCCTCCACTTCGGCCGCGCCATCGCCATGGCCGATGGCGGCTACGGCATCCTCTTCCCCGTCGTACGCCCCAACGCCCCCACCCACCACCTCACCGAGCGCCTCACCCTCCACACCGGCATCCACTCCCCTGAAGGTGTCAAACTCTGCCGCTCCACCGTCCTCGCCCTCGGCGAAGGCCCCGCCGTCGGCCGCGTCCGCCGCCGCTTCACTGGCCCCGAAGTCCAGGCCCTCGGCGATGCCCGCGTCCTCCTTACCAACGGCACCGGTGCCATGGCACAAATGCGCCTAGATTGGTCACATATCCGCTCCCAGTACGACTGCCTCCTCGCCCTCAACCGCCACCCCACCGTCCCCGACGACCGCTGGGTCTTCCTCTCCCGCTGCCGCATCTGGGTACTCAGCAACGGCTACACCGCCCAGCTCACCAAAGCCTGCCTCGAATACGTCACCGCTTCCCCCGATGGCACCGCCGCCGAATGGCGCTTCGCCGTCCCCTGCGGTATGGGCCGACGCGTCCCCATCATCCTACGCGCCGCCCTCGAACCCGGCGCCAACCGCGTCGCCCTCCGTATCCGCCGCGCCAAACAACTCAACGCCTGGGCCGACCCCGAAGATACCGTCGGACTCGTCGTCCGACCCGATATCGAATGGCGCAGCTTCCACTGCACCACCAAAGCCTTCGCTGGCCCCGAAACCGACTGGCCCAAACACATCCGACACCTCCCCGACGGCTTCGCCTTCACCCCCGAAAATCCCAAGGCCAATCTCACCGTCCAAATGCCCGGCTGCCGCTGGTTCGATGACCCCTCCTGGACCTACTGCGTTGCCCACCCCGAAGAAGCCGCCCGCGGCCAGGAAGCCGCCGGCGACCTCTGGAGCCCCGGCCACTTCCACGCAGAACTCGGCCGCGGTGACGAAGTCATGCTCATCGCCGGCGAAGAACGCCGCGGACGCCCCCGCATCCCCGGCCTCACCATGGCCCTCCCCTCCGCCTCCCTCCCCCTGCGCGATGCCATGAAAGCCGCCCTGCGCAACTACATCGTCCGCCGCGAAGCCCACAAAACCGTCATCGCCGGCTACCCCTGGTTCCTCGACTGGGGCCGCGACACCCTCATCTTCCTGCGCGGTGTCGCCGCCGCTGGCGACTGGGACACCGTCTACGACGCCCTCATCGAATTCGGCCGCTTCGAAAAAGGCGGCACCATCCCCAATATGATCCGCGGCGAAGACGATGCCAACCGCGAAACCGTCGACGGCCCCCTCTGGTTCTCGGCCGTCTGCGCCGACGCCATCGCCGTCCGCGGTGCTAACGAAGTCCTCGGCCTCACGTGCGGCGAGCGCACCCTCAAAGACATCCTCGTCTCCATCGCCGAAAACTACATTAAAGGCACCGCCAACGGCATCAAAGCCGATCCCGACACCGGCCTCATCTGGGCCCCCCACCACTATACGTGGATGGATACCAACTACCCCGCCGGCACCCCGCGCAACGGCTACTCCGTCGAAATCCAAGCCCTCTGGGTCCACCTTCTCGACCTTCTCGGCAGCGAAGTCGCCCCTAAATGGAAACGCCTCGCCTCCCGCGTCCGCCGCGCCTTCCGTGAACTCTTCCCCCTGCCTGGCGGCGGCCTCTCCGACTGCCTCTACGCAGAGCAGGGGGTCGGCGCACGCCAGGCCGATCCCGACGATGCCGTTCGCCCCAACCAGCTGTACGCCGTCGTCCTCGGTCTGCTCAAAGACGATAAACCCCTCGCCGCCTCCGTCCTGCGCGCCACCGAATGCCTCCTCACCCCCGGCTCCATCCGCTCCCTCGCCGATGCCCCCGTCCGCCGCGCCCTCCCCATCATCCGCGATGGCCAACTTCTCAACGACCCCCACAATCCCTACTGGGGCCGCTACGAAGGCGACGAAGATACCCGCCGCAAACCCGCCTACCACAACGGCACCGGCTGGACCCATCCCTTCCCCCTCTACGCCGAAGCACTCTACCTCACCTACGGAGAAACCGCCCGACGCGCCGCCCTGGCCCTTCTCAACTCCGCCGAATTCCTCGCCAACCGCGACACCGTCACCCAGCTCCCCGAGTGTACCCAAGGTAATGCCCCCCACGAAGCCTGCGGCACCGGCGCCCAAGCCTGGGGCGTCTCCGAATACGTCCGCGTTCTCACCCTCGTCGATCCCCCCGAACAGGCCCCCCGCATCCCCCCTAAACCGACCGTCAATGTGCTTTATAAGTAAGTAACACACCGCATAGGCCCCGCGTAAGCGCCCCAGCGCAAACGCCCGGCACCGCACGGGCCCGCCCCCAACGCGGGCCTTGGGCAGTGTGTAAACGTGCTAAACGTGAAGCCCCCGCTTCATCGTCAATCGCCGCTTTCTAATGCGCGGGACCCCTCCCGCGCGAAGAAATAGACCGCGCAAAAAACACCCACCCCCACCTGTGCCCCGGCCTGCGCCCCGGCCCGCGCTATGCTTTGAAAGCGTGCATCACACGAGGAGCCTGTAGGGGTATAGATGCGAAAGGCGAAAAAAGGGAAAGAAATGGGCAGAACCGAGGATTTTAAAGGCGTGTAGTGGCCCCTGCATGACTGAGAAAAGCCGAAGTTTATGCACGTTTAAGGCGCTTTTCGCATCTTCTCTATTCAAATCGTGTACTCTAAGGGGCATCGATTCGGGATGGGGAGGGGAGGCGCTGGGGGCCGAAGCCAGTGATAGCATGGGCTTACGGTGGCACCGTCATGCTCATCGGTGGGGCATTTTTTCGGGGCTGTATTTTTTTTCATTTTTTTGTTAATATACAAATTGTTTGAGATTCTTGGGAGAAGAGGGATAGTAGCGATGTTACAGGGCCGCATTCGCGTATTGCTGCTGATGCTGACGGATTTACTGACGATGCTGACCGTATGGGTCGTCGTTGGCAGCCTGTCGGCATTGGTTGTCGGCGGTGCGGTTCCGTGGAAGTATCTATTTTCTCGCGGCGGCTTTCTGGTGATATATCTGCTGTTGAATACCTCCGCGCGGCTGTATCACGGCAATCCCTTTTATCCTGGAATGGCGCTATCACCGGTGTCGGAGTTTCGGCGTTTGGTGCTGACCGTTTTGGGAACCGGCTTTATCTTCTTTGCATATTTGGCTTTTTACGGAAAGACCTCCGATGTACCGTCATGGAGTGTACTTCTGTCGGTGGCGGTTATTGCACTGACGGCACAGTCGGCACGTAACCGCGTCCGCTGGATTATGTTCCGTCTGAAGATTGGCCAAATACCGACCGTCTTGTTCGGTCCCCCTCGGGAGACAGCGCGCCTGCGGACGATTTTGAGCAGCAGCCCGCACGCTGGTATCGATGTGCGAGGCGTGTTCGACCGCACCCGGGATGCGCTGGCCTTCGCCAAAGAGCACGGCATCCGCCATGGCATTTCCTGTCAACCGATTCGGGTGTTTCGTGCATCGATTCTAGAGCTGTTGAACTGGTTCATCGATCTGACCTGCCTGCCCGAGCCCCGCGTCTTTCCCATTGCCATGACCGTGCCAGTGGAGTTTTCGGGTTATGGCGGACTCGAGATGCCCAATTTGCTGCGGCAGAAGGGCCTCCGTGCCGCCAAACGGCTTTCCGAATTCATCCTGGGGCTTCTCGCTGGCGCGGTCCTGTTGTTGCCGGGGCTGGTCATTGCCTGCTTGTTGGGGCTTAGCGGCGGTTGGAAACATATCTTTTATCGGGCCTCCCGTGTCGGGAAAGGCGGCAAACCCTTTTATATCTGGAAGTTCCGGACGATGCACCTCAATGCTGACCGGGTCCTGCAGAAAATGCTCGACGAAAACCCAGACATGGCCGAAGAGTGGGAACGTTCCTGCAAACTGCGCAACGACCCACGCATCACGCGCGTCGGTAAATTTCTTCGGAAGACCTCGCTAGACGAAATCCCTCAGCTCATCAATGTTCTGCGCGGCGAGATGTCCCTCATCGGCCCTCGGCCTATCCGAGACCGCGAGATTGTGCATTACGGCAGCTATTTTTATGATGTTGTTGCCAAAGTGAAACCAGGGATTACTGGGTTTTGGCAGGTATCTGGCCGTAGCGACACGGATTATGATACCCGTGTGGCGCTCGATATGTATTATGTGCTGAACTGGAATCTGTGGCTCGATTTTTGGATCCTGCTGCGCACCGTCAGCGTTGTCCTTCATATGCGCGGTGCGTGTTGATTGTTGGTTAGGAGAATAAATGATGCTGCCATCCATTACACTGAAGCGCGATCAGATTTTGGTGCTGGTTGTTAAAGACTTCAAGCTAAAGTATAATTCGACAGCATTGGGCTTTGCTTGGTCGTTGGTTGTCCCCTTTTTCATCAGTCTCATCTATTATTTCGTCTTCGGCGTGATGATGCGCTGGGCGGCGGAGAACTATCTGCTGTATTTGGTCAGCGGGAACTTTATGTGGCAGTTCTTTGCTAATGCAGTGATGATGAATGGGCGTGTGTTGATTGGCAACTCGGTGTTATTGAAGAAGACATCATTTGACCGGAAGCTTTTGATTTGGGGCACATTGTTCACGGAGAGCATTCATTTCATTTTGACGATTCCAGTTTTAATTGGGATTATGGTGTTTTACGGGGTGACCCCTAATTGGGTTTCCATTGTCCCTAATTTTTTGATGTTAGCGTGTTTACTGCCGTTTTTTGCGGTTGGGGTTGGCTATGCCTATGCGGCGGTTAACCTGTATGTTCGTGATTTGGAACGAATCATGGCGATTGTCATGATGGCGTGGCTCTTTGTTTCGCCTGTGTTTATTCCGATTTCGAATGTTCCAGAGCGCTTTCTTTGGATTTATAAAGTCAATCCCATGGCGGGATTGTTGTGTATTTGGCGTGATATATTTTATGAACCGGCCTTTCATCCTGAGCGCCTGTTGTATCTTGTGCCTATTTGCTTTGGAACGTTTTTTATTGGGCGGTGGATATTTTGTCGACTGGAGCCCCGTTTTGCGGAAATGATGTAAGGAGTGCGGATTATGGACGAGCCGATTATTGAAATCAGCCATCTGACGAAGCGCTTCGCTATTGAGCGCCGTCATTATGGATTAAAAAATATCATTCTGCATCTTCCTCAATATATCAAAGACCGGTCTAACCGGACGTTGTTCACGGCGCTGGATGATGTTAGTTTGAAAATCAATCGTGGCGAACGTGTTGGCTTGGTGGGGCATAACGGGTGTGGTAAAACGACGTTATTGTCGGTTATTGGTGGGGTGTACCGTTGTTTTGAAGGAGACGTGAAAGTACGTGGGCGCGTCTCGATGATGCTGGCCTTAGGTGCTGGTTTTTGCAAAGAGCTGTCTGGCCGCGAGAATATCATCTTGAACGGCGTTCTTCAGGGTAAAACACGTAAAGAAATGGAAGCCCTGACGGACGATATCATTGAATTTGCCGATATCGGCCCGTTCATTGACTCGCCCGTTTACCAATACTCGTCAGGGATGCTGGCGCGATTGGGATTTGGTATTGCAACCGCCATCGAGCCGGAAATATTGTTGGTGGATGAAGTGATGGCCGTCGGAGATACGAATTTCAAAAATAAGTGTGGTGATAGGATTAATCGATTGCTGGAGCAGGGGACGACATTAATATTGGTGTCGCACAGTAATGCTGATATTAAAAAGTATTGTACGCGAGTGATTCAAATTAATAAAGGCAGGATTGTGGATGACGGTCCTACGAATACAGTTCTAAGGTAATTATTGAGGTTGCCATGATGTTGAATACAGATGTTCTTGTTGTCGGGGCTGGTCTCTGGGGGTGCGTTGTTGCCCGGGAACTGGCTGAGTCCGGACGGAAGGTGCTTGTTTTGGAAGCCCGCGATTTGCCTGGTGGCAATGCCCGAAGTGCGGTCAATTCCGAGACTGGTATCGAATATCACTGCTACGGAGCTCACATTTTCCATACTTCCGACGAAACCGTCTGGAAGTATATCAACCGATATGCTAAATTCAACGATTACCGTCATTCGGTCCTGACAACGCATAATGGCAGACCTTATTTTATGCCGTTGGGGTTGGCGCTGATTAATGCATTCTACGGCATCAATCTGCGACCAGACGAAGTGCCCGCATTTATCGCTGAGGAAGTCCGAAAAGCCGGCCTCACTGGTGAGCCGAAAAACCTTGAGGAGCAGGCCATCTCTCTGATAGGTCGCCCGCTGTATGAAGCCTTTATTAAGGGATATACCCAGAAGCAGTGGAATGCCGATCCAAAGACACTGCCGTCGTTTATCATCCGTCGGCTGCCAGTTCGGGCTAATTACAATATCGGGTATTTTAATGATAAGTATCAAGGCATTCCTGTTGGCGGCTATTTTTCTGTGTTTGACCGTTTGCTGGATCATCCGTCCATCACGGTAAAATACAATACCGATTATTTGAAGATTCGGGACACCTTTCCGGCAGCGATGCCGATTTATTACAGCGGCCCCATTGATGCCTTCTTTGATTATCGATTCGGAGCTTTGCCGTGGCGCGGACTGCGGTTTGAGTGGGAAGTGAAGGATACCGCCGACTGGCAGGGCACCTCGGTGATGAATTATGCCGATTCGGATGTGCCTTATACCCGAATTCACGAATTCAAACACTTCCATCCAGAGCGCAAAGAGGTCTTTGCTTCAAAGAAAACTCTGATTTGCCGGGAATATCCTGCAGACTGGAAATTGGGGGATGATCCGTATTACCCCGTTAATACTGACGAATCTGCAGCCCTGCTGGCCAAATACCAGGCAGTAGCTGCGGAGAACCCGAAGGTTGTTTTCGGCGGCCGACTCGGCGAATACAAATACTACGACATGGATAAAGTCATTGCTCGGGCACTTATACAGTCGCAGTGCTTTGTTGATTAATTATACAGGATAAAGACATGTATACTCAACGTATTTTAATTGTGGGCATTGGTGGAGTCGGCAGTGCTATCGCGCGGGAACTTCTGAAGAAGGATTGTTTTTTAATTCTTGCAGATAGGACTCTGCCTGAAGAGTTTGCTGATAATCCAAGGACCCAGTTTATTGAAATAGATATGTTTCGTGGGGGCATTTCAGCTCTTGAAGGACTGGATATTGACGGGTTGTACATAACTTCCGGTATTGGACGGTTGGCAATGTTTGACTCTTTTAAAGATACGGAGATAGAAAAAAACTTTTCCGTCAATGTCGTTTCTGAGATAAAGCTGATTAATGCATATTCCGAGAAACTTACGGCCTGTAAGCATTTCGATTGTGTTGTTGTATCGAGTATTAGTGGGCTTTTAGCCTCTCCGCTGTATGCGTTATACTCTGCAACGAAAGCTGCGCTGTATAAGTATGCGGAAGCGGTTAATGCTGAACTTGCACATCGGGGATTTGATAACCGTGTTTTGATTGTTGCTCCTGGGAGGATTCGGGGAACGGCATTTCATAATGAAGACTGGCGGATGAATTCGCAGTGGCGTGATGATCTTATGGTTTTGGCTTCGGAGATTGTAAAGAGAGCATCGCTTTCGGAGTGGATTTATATACCGAATTATGAATCTGTTTACAAGCAGGTT
>SAMEA104404103__coassemble_939_pt1 | contig 19289 bp, 14 predicted proteins | sample SAMEA104404103__metabat2_low_PE_034 | metagenome-assembled genome bin SAMEA104404103 (sample SAMEA104404103) | Balaenoptera acutorostrata | reverse complement strand
CACCACACCTCACGCATGCCCCTCTCTACACCTCTATGCTTCCCCCTCGGTCACGCCGCGACTCTCCACGGAACCATTCCCTAACAGCAAAAAACCACGCCCGTTCGGGCGTGGTTTTCGGAGGGTTTCCAGAGGTGCCTTACTTGGCAGCCGCAGTACCCATGGTAGAGGCACCTTCAGCGTTGCCGCGGTCGATGGTGGCATCACCAGTGCGACCATCCGTAGCGGTCTTCAGCGGACGGCCAGCCGGGTCTACCAGACGGGCGGTGAGGAAGATCAGCAGATTGCGCTTTTCGCTAAACTCACCAGTGGAACGGAAGAGGAAGCCGATGAAGGGAAGATCACCCAGCAGCGGAACCTTGTCCTCGAAGGAGCGGCGGTTTTCGGTAATCAGGCCGCCCATCACCACGGTAGAGCCGTTGTAGACGGACAGATAGGTGTTAATTTCACGGAAGTGGAACTTAGGCTGAGGCATGTCAACGAGGTAGAAGAGGATTTCTTCGGAGACGTTGTCATAGTAAGGAACCTTCATGCCATAGTTGAAGTCACCGAGGTATTCAACCACCTTGGGATTGATGAGCAGGTTGATCATCTGACCTTCCTGGGAAACTTCGGGAACGACCGTGAGGGAGACACCGACTTCCTGCTTTTCAAAGGACTGAGGCTCGACAGCGAACTTAACAGGCGGAGCCACGGGTTTCGGCTTGGAGAGACCGGGAATCATGGGCCAGTTATTGTTATCGTCGTGGATATCGTCGGCTTCGAGTTCGGTGATATCAAACTCAGTCGGGTAAATCCATTCGGTGACCACACGAATCATGGCTTCCTGACCAGGACGAGCAAGAACCTTCGGGCTGGAGAGCATGTCCGTATCGGTACGCTGGGCCAACATATGGAGGATCATCGTGACGTCCATCTTACCAAAGACGGCGGACATCGTCAGGAACTCGTCGTTAGGAGCAACCACGGAGTTGGCGAGGTTGATGCGGTTGGCATAGGCCGAGCCATCACCAAGGAAGCGCATCCCCTGGTTGAGCTTGCCGCCGTGAATAGCGACGTTGGAATCGCCAGTACCGTTCGGAGACTTATCCGGACGGAAAACGTTCATACCATTTGTGCCAGTATTCGGATTGAAGCCGCCAGCAGCGTTACCGCCATTGGTGTTCCCCATGATGGCACTAGAGGTCCAGTCGATGCCAGAACCGACGGTGCCGACGATATCGCTGTTCAGCTGCCACTCAAAGCCGAGAGAGTTGAGGTCCGCCTGGCTGACTTCGACGAAGCGAGCTTCGACTTCAATCTGATAAGGCGTGACGTTAAGTTCTTCGAGGACACCTTCGAGCAGTGCGAGGTTTTCGGGCGTATTGGTAACGCGGAGCTTGCCGATAGTGTTCAGGTAAGCGATTTTGGCTTCGCCGCTGAAGGGCACGCCGAGGTCGATGAAGAACTTCTTGATGGTATCGGCATCCGTGCCAGCACCGGCACCAGAAGAACCGGAGTCCATCGTGGTTCCCCAGCCATCATCGCCACCGGAAGAGGCCGAGAGTTCGCTCTGAACGCCGCTAATCTTCTCCATCAGAGAGGCCATGACGTTGTAGGAGCGGGTTTCCATCACACCAGCCACATAGCCAGCGGGAACAATCATGACCGTCTTTCCCTTGACGATGTAGGACATCTGGGTGACTTCGCAAACCATGTCCAGCGCTTCCTTGAGGGTGACGTAGGTCATGGAGATAGCGGAAATTGCAGGAGCCCCAGAGGATTCCTCGCCGCCAGCGGCAGCGAAAGGATCTTCTTCGGCTGCGGGTTCTGCGGCAGCAGCGGCCTTCTTGCCAGCACCGACGTTAAGAACGAAGGCCACCCCCTTTTCTTCGGGAGGAAGTTCGGGCTTGTCATAAGCCTTGGACATTTCCGCGAAGAGGGCCACGGCATCGGCGAGCGTGCTCGGCGGGCGGATGCTGAATTCAGGCAGACGGATGTAGTTGAGTTTCTCCATCACCGCGGCAGATTCCTTTTCGCCCTGCGAGGGGCCGACGGGCATCTTGCTGCCCTTGGAAGCGACGGGATTGTAGAGTTCTTCAGAGGCCGTACCGAGAGAGCCGAGAGGAGTCCAGTTGGCTTCGACCTGACTGATCATCCAATCGTGCTGGGAGGCCTTAAGAGCACGGTTGGAAGCGGATGCGCGGCGGTTGATGCGGGCACGGAGGCTGATGGCTGCTTCGTTGCCCGGATCATCGCGGAGAATGAGTTCGACCTGGTCGTTAGCTTCCTTGTAGTTGGCCACCTGATAATAGACCGTAGCGCGGCGGAGGCGATCGGCGATTTCAGTGCGCTTGGCCTTATAGGATTCCTTGGCATACTCGGGAAGGACGGGTTCAGGACGGATATCAGCGGGCTTATTGACTTCGTCCTGAATAGCCTTGGCGAGTGCTTCACCCTTAGGTTCGCCTTCGCGGGCGACGGTCTGGGCGAGATCCATAGCACGGGCGTATTCATCCGCCTCAAAGAGGGCGACAGCCTGACGGTACTTAGCATCGCGGATACCCTTTTCGCAGGCGACGCGCAGCGGGATGTTAGCATCCATTTCGCGGGCATACTTGCGGGCATTCCTGTACATTTCGATGGCGGCCTTATAGTGCTCGAATTCCTTGCCGGCAGGCGGCGGGGCATCCATCAGCTCCTTGGCCTTTTTGAGACAGTCAGCCGCATGCTTATCCAAGCCCTTCTGACGGAGTTCTTCGAGTTTTTCCAACTCGTTGAGCATACGGTCTTCAGGACGGACGATATCAGTATCGGCAGCCTTGACGGAGGGAAGCATGGCAACCGCTTCACCGTTGGCAGACATCTCGACGGCAACGGCAGGGGCCTGCGGGGATACTTCATCCTTGGTGAGCGCAACGAGCAATCCAGCTGCTTCGCCGTTTTGCGTTACCTCGGGCTCTGCGGCCTCGGGCTCAGCCGTCGGCTCTTCGGCCTCGGGGGCTTCGTCATCCTTGGCTTCGGGCTCCGCTGCGGGATCGGCCGCCGGTTCATCGGCAGGCTGGTCGGCCTCGGCATCCTTGGCTTCAGGCTCGGCTGCAGGCTCATCGGCAGTATCCTTTTCGGGAGCCTTTTCGTCAGCGTTGGGCTCCTTGGCATCGGCATCACCGCCGAGGTCCAAGAGGTTCACATCGCCGCCGATATCGTCCAGCAAATTATCAATATCATCAGTCTGCGCCAAAGCGCACACTGATGCGCCGGCGACCATCGCACCGATCATAGCATAGCGCACAAAATGTGTCATAGCACGTTGTCTCCGCAAGTCATGGGCTGTCGCCCGTAAACCAAATCGTTATCAGTAGTATAGAACAATGCCGTGATTACTTCAAGACAAAAACTTTATTATCGGCTTTTTTCTTCAGCGTAACCGTCTTTGCGTCGGCATTAACCTCGGTAACTGTATAGACTTCCCCCTTGACCACCAGTGTGTTAGTTGGAGCGACAGTTCGTTCCTTTTCGCCGGCGAGGTCAATGGCGATTGTAGCCTTCTGCTCGAGGAGGGGATCGCCGGGCCAATCGGGATTGCGCGGATCATAAAAGACCGTAGCAATCACCTTACCGTCGGAAATTCGCTGGAGCTCCACCGTAGAAACATCGACGAAGCGGATTTCGGAGCGTTCGGGGCGGCCCTTTGAAGCCTTCTGAGTAACCACACGGATTTGCTTCTTGGGCTGAGCATTATAGCGAACGAAGCGGTATCCGGTACCAGCATCGAGTGTCCCGATTTCCTGACCGGGATCAGCCATCATGGACACCTTGCCGAGGGTACCGTCTTCGGCGACGCGGACGAAGGTCACCTTATGACGAGCGACTGGCTTTTTATTAGCATCGAGGCCCATGCCCATGTTCATCACATTGACGGCGCGAAGGGGGAGCTTGGTACCGGCAAATCCGGTGACCCGCATGCGCGTGGTGTAAGCGGGATGGGACTTCGGATCGGTGGGATCGGTCTTGGCCATGAACTCTTCAAGATTGGTGAAGCCGTCCTTATCGGCATCGAGATCGGCATCGGTAGCCTTCGTGGGATCGAGGCCATACTTAATTTCCCAGAGATCGGTCATACCGTCGTCATCAGAGTCGAGGGTGCTGTAATCCGGCTCAGCGGACTTCTGCGTCGGCTGTTCGGCGCGGCAGAAGGGGCATTTTTCCGAAGCAAAGGGAATGGGGTAGGCGCACTTAACACAGAGGAGTCGGCTCTCGGGGGTAAAGAGATTCGCAGACTTAGCTTCGGGCGGAGTCAGTAAGTCTTTGACTCCGGGTTTGTCGGCACGGGCCAAGAGGGCGAAGCGACCGTCCATATCGGCCGCCTTAAGCGGCGCGCGATTCGGTTCGCTGAGACCAAGTTCGTAATCCTGCACCTTCTTCTGTCGGTTCAGGCCCGCGAAGATTAGGTAGCACAGAGACACCATAAGGGCAGCCAGCACGGTAACCGCGGCGAGACGGTCATACTGACGCAGCATCGGGGGAAGATCTTTCGCCATAGCTTATTTTCCTTCCTTTTCGGCATCGGCATCATCCGCGGACTCCGCTGCGGGGGCGGAGTAGACATCAAACTTCAGGGTGACGTTCAGCGGGACGGCATTGGCGGGATCGGAGACCATACGATTCGGCACCGACACGCCTTCAAAGAGGGGAGTTTCCTGAAGTTTGGTCTGAGCCTCTTCGGTTCCTTTATCGCGTGACATTCTACGGATTTCCGCGGCGCGGGCATCCTGGCGGGAACGGACCTTTGCATCGACGCGTTCGCGCAGGTTGGCAGGGGTTGCAATCGAGAGGTCCTTCACGACGACGAAGAGATCGCCAGCGACGAGCGTGTTGAGCACTTTAACCAGCGCAGAGTATCGGGCTTCGAAGGTGATGGCGTAGCTTTCGCAGGTAACGCCATCAGCCTTCAGTTCTGCACAGACTTCAGTTCCGGCATCATCGCCTGTTTTCTCTGCCTCACGGGAGCGGGAAGAACGGGAGCGGGATGTCCGGGAGGAGCGGCGGCGGGAAGAACGTTCTTCTTCCTCGGGCTTGACTTCAGCGACATCGAAAGCCTGTCGGGTCACCTGATGGATGCGGGGTACTCCACTGTCAAGCAACAGGGTGCTGACATATTCAATAACGGCGAACTGTTTGGACAGACGGGGGACCTGTTCGGCGGCGGGGAGTTCGTTCTGCGTGACGTAGCGGCCGAAGGAGTAATCCTGCACGCCCTCGGATTCGGGGGTGGACAGGCGGCGTCCGAACATCGGGCTGATATTCTTCTGGCGCTCATTCAGTTTGCGGATAGTGCGACTAAGGCGGTCCATAAACTGCGAAGGAGACTCCCCTTCGGGCACGGGGAGTCCAGCGGTCAAGCGGCTACGGACAGAATCACTCCAGGCATCATAGGCCTTAGCATCAGCCATGCGAACTGCGCGGTTTTCCGCGGAGGGATAAATTTTTTCGCTGTAGTAGCTCTGCAAGGAATTGCGGACATCATCACGCGTGGCGCAGGCGACATCGGCGGCACTGACTTGCATTGCCAGCAGGGCACCAAGTGCCACCACAATCAAGCCGCAGACGGCACCGCAGACAATAAGAATAAGTTTTTGTTTGGGATCCATGATTATCTCCTGCTGCGGCGGCGGGTGGAGGACGCGGCCTTTTCGGTCTCTTCGGCGGCCCTCAGGGCGGCATGTAGATCGAACGACGTCATCCAGGGGGTCTTCTGGTTCTTCATGCTGACGGCATTGGACTTTTCGTCAGCGGAAAAGACCGACTGCTGAGCCAGGCGCAGGGCGATGGTTTCGTCGATGGTCTTGCCGCGAACGGTCACCTTACGCTCGAGGTCCTTCCAGGCGGAGACGGACAAATCGAGCCCCTTGATGGTACCTTCGGGGGTCCGCCGGGCCTTAAGTGCCGTGAGCCAGAGGCCTGCGGGGATGGCGCGGTCGGCAGCGGTCATCATATCCATCCATTCCAGACGGCGCTTCAGCAGATTGGCATAGGCCTCAGCACGGGCCTCAGCTTTTTTTGCACGGCTGTCGGCCGAATCATAATTTTCGCGCAGGGCGTTATAATCCTCGATACGTGTATTGTTGCGTTCGCACTGCTGTTCGTAGAGGCCGCGCAGGGTGCTGACGTAGGCCAGCCAGATTCCCATGATAAAGATGAGCCCGACGGCTGCGATGGCGAGGAAGGGGATACGGCGGCGGAAGGCCTTGCGGGCGACGACTTCTTCGGAGACCAGGTTGATTTCTACTGGGCAGGAGAGGGCACGACGCAGGGCCAAGCCAACGAGGATAGGCAGAGTGAAGGCATCACGACCGAAGCTTTCGGCATCGAGATTTTCGGGATAGCCCACCGTAATGAAGGGGTTGAGGAAATCAACCTCTACCTGCAACTTCTCTTCGAAGAAGTTCTGCATGTAGGGCAGCTGGGAGGTCGCGCCGGAGAGGAGGACGCGCGTAGGAGCGTTGCCTTCCTGCTGGGTACGGTAGAAGGAGATGGAGCGAGCGACCTCGGCATTGAGGCGGGTCATCACATTGCGGATGACTTTGGAGAGGCGGTCGACATCGGGGTCATCTACCGCGAAGGCACCGCCCTGGGCGACCAAACCGCGTTCGCACTTAAAGGTTTCGGCATCCTCGGAGGATAGTCCGAACTGCTTGGCAATTTCGGCGGTGATAGTGTGTCCAGCGACGGGGATGGTTCGGTAAAAGATGCGGTCGGCCTCGACGAAGACGAGATTCGTGCAACGGGCACCGATATCGATGACCAGCGTGCAACCATCGGCATCGGGGTAGTTAAAGCGCGCAGCGGTGTAGAGGGAGACGGGAGCAACATCAACGATTTCGGGTTCGCAGCCGGCATTGATTAGGCCACGGGTGACACCGCTGACGAGATCGGCCCGAGCTGCGACAATCATCACATGCTGTTCGCCGAAGGTGGGTTCGCCGACGAGGGCATCAGACCAGATGGCCTCATCCAGCGGGAACGGCACATTTTGTTCTACTTCAAAACGGATTTGCTCGGACACCTTTTCGGGCGAATCGGCGAGCACCTTCACAAAGCGGGGGAAGGCCATCTGCCCGGACAGTGCGACCATAATGCGGCCGGGGCGGATGCCCGATTCGGCCATCATGGTACGCAGGGTGCGTTCCAGTTCCACCGCGAGGGTCTCGGGGGCATCGGAGAACCCGACATCCAGGTTTCCGAAGGTATAGCGCAACAGCGCGGGACTGCTTCCTGGGCGCACTTCAAATTCTGCAAGTGCGAGTCGGGTAGCACCGATATTGAGTGTTAAAATCCGTTCCATGTGAACTCCGAGAGTTCCGCGCCGCGGAGGCGCGGACACGTGATTACTTCGCCAGTTTAATCTGATCGTAGTACTGATCGTCAACCATGCTGAAGGGGGTCAGCGAACGGTCGCGCAAAGCGCCTTCGCACATGATGACCGACTTCCAGGAACCGGCTGCGGATTCCCACCAGGCGAGAGGTTCGTCGCGACCCTTGAAGAGCAGCTGGGGCAATGCCTTGCCTTCGAGCTTGGCCTTGCCAGAGAAAGATGTTTTGATTTCCTGTAGTTCGCCATCGAAAGAGATAGCGGCAGAGAAGGCGATAGGTTCACCATAGACGGCGGTGAGGCCGGGGTGGACGCAGACGGCGGCATAGTGCATACGACCGGCGGTGACGTTCTGATAGGTATAAGTACTGGTAAAGACGGCGTACTGCTGTTCTTTGGGATTATCCCAACCGACAATCTGGGCACCCTGTTTAGCGGGGCCGATAGCGCGGCCTGCCAGTTTGGACTTTGTCATATCGTAGATTGCCGCGAAGGTAATTTGGACTTCGGGGAGCATCATGACATACTTTTTAGTTCCGCCCTTATCGGTCATAACGGTAGCGACATCATAGGCGACATCGAAGTAATGCCACCCTTTGACGGAGTCCTTGAGATAGCTGTCGCTGTGGCTAACGGAGAAGCGGGGAGCGCCGACTTTCGGTACATCCTTGGCGGAAATCAGATAGTTATTCTTGCCGTTGACATCGGTCACTTCCTTGATGCGGACGACCTGACCAGGCTTCATTTTGGAGGCTCCGCTGCGGGGAGCGGCCATAACGCTGCCGACACAGAGGAACGCGAGGGCGAGCATCAACCAAGACTTTTTCATAGCATGACTCCTTTCAGCCGTTATTTCGGCCAACTATCCATGTTTCAACGTATAGTATACTTGTCCTGCCCCCCTTCCGTCAAGGAAATACACACCGAAGGTGCAAAAAAACAGATCCTGCTGCGTAACTGGCGCAAAACAGGACCTTTTTTCGCGTATTTCCGATATTCCCTGCGCAGGGCCCGCAGATGCTGCGCCCGCCCAAGTCAGGACGGGCGCAGCGACATTACGCCTGGACAGCGTCCATTCCCGCGCGGTGCGCCACCCACGTACGGATTTTCTCTAGCTGCGCGTACCATGCAGCGGGCTCTTCGCGGACTTTAAGGAACTCGCCGTAAAGATGCAGGAAGGCATCGACGAAGAATGCGGCGCGGTCCATACGTTCGGCCATCTCGAGTTTATGCTTATCCTCGGCGGGCGGCGGCACTGGTGCGCCAGGAGCGTTCATAGATGGCATTTCATCGAATGCGTCTTTTTCCTTAGCCTTCTTTGGGGGATCGGTTTTAACGGATCGGAAGGAGAAATCGTTACCATCGACAGTGGCAGTGACGACCCAGTCATTTTTGGTCAGCGTCAGTTTGGCGCGACGGAGTTTCTTACCGTTCCAGAGGGCGATACCGAATTCAGGGGTATCGAGGGGCGTGCCGTTGCGCAGGAGGGTTTCGTGGCAGCCGGGGGCTCATCGCCAGCGAAGGTGAGGGGGCCTTCAAACATCAGCCCACAGCGGGCATCATCAAAATCAAAGGTGGCATCTTCGTTTTCCCAGCGGTAAAAGAGCCAGGTCAAGAATTCGGTGCCGAGGGCGATTTCGGGGGCGGCTGCGATGGTGTTGTTTGGTGTCATATTGACAGGTTCGAGGCTATTGCAGTCAATGCCGCGCAAGCGGTAAGCGGCAGATTCTGGCCCCATGAGCACGGGCATGCAGTCGGAAGTTTCGCGGAAGGCGGAGCAGAGCGTCTGGATGGCGGCATCGTTCATGGCCGAGGCAAAGAGGCGCGTATTGCGCAGATCAACGGCGCATTCCATGCAGCCAAAGGAGGGCTGGGCCTCACGAATGAGTGCTTCTTCGACGCGCTCACGCACTTCTGTTTTAGCGGCACGGGGCAGAAATTCGACTTCACGGGCCCGGCGTTCGATTTCGAGTTCCTGTTGCAACACGGCGCGCAGATAGCTCGGCGGGACTTTTTTACGGGCGGTCACATGGGCGAACCAAAGCCAATCCCCGCGCCAGCAGTGTTCTTCAGAGAGATCCGCATCGAGCGCATGCGCTGGACCGGCCCATCCGCAGAGCGGCTCATCGCCAACCAGCGTATCGAGCGGCGGCAGCGCAAATTTAGCAAACCGCTCAATATCGGCTGGTGTCAAATCACGCGACAGATAAAACGCGCGAAACGAAGAAGAACCGGATTCAAAGCCCATAGGAAACCTCCAGACGGATACTATCTCAGATTGACGAAAACCGCTCCGCGCGAACAGATTGCACCAGATTCACGGGGAGCGGTTGTTGGGTTACACTGCTGCGGGATCATTCATAACCATCTCGCGCAGGCGCACCAGGAAGACGGTCAGTTCATAAAGTAGGCACATCGGCACCGCCATGATAATCTGCGAGAGCGGATCGGGGGGTGTCAGGAACATTGCCACCGTAAAGATACCGATAATCGCCATGCCACGGCGCTTACGCAGGGATTCAGACGAGACGATTCCCAACCAGCCCATGGCCAGCAGAACCAACGGGAACTGAAAGGCGAGGCCAAAAGCCAGCAGGATTTTCAGCACAAAGGCGATATAGGCCTCTGCCTGCAGAATGGTCACTGGCACATTCATCCACTCGTTGATGGCCATCAGAGCCGTCAGGGCGAGTTTCAGCGTGAAGCCAAAGCACAGCCAGATGCCGCCCAGGAAGAGAAATACACCCGAACCGAGGGTAAAGCAGACCAAATTGCGCTCATGGCGGCGAAGACCAGGAAACACAAATCGGAAGATGAAGTACAGCAGGGCGGGTAGCGCTAGGATTGTACCGCCCCACAGCATCGTGGTCATAAAGAGCGAGAAGCCGACACCGACCTCAAGTCCTTGAACGGCCACGCCCTGCTCCTGTAATCCGGAATTCAGTAGCGGACGCTGAAGCAGTGCAATGATTTTCGGTGCAAACGGTGCCACCACGAGCATGGCGACCACCCACGAAAGCACACAGCGGAAGATGCAATCGCGCAAATCAATAAAATGCTCGATAAAGGGACGCGGCGGATCGAATTCCTCTTCGTGCGCGCGGTCCTCGTCGGTCTCTGTAAAGGTTCGGCGAAAAGCGCCGGCGAGACGGGAGCGGGCAGCCACGCGGCGAATTGCCTGTTTTCCAGAGACATGGGCGGCACGCTGTCCATCAGACGGATTAGAATCCTTCGCCTGGGCTTCAGCTTCAGATGCGGCATCAGCTCCAGCATCAGATGTCGCATCAGCGGCCTTGGCTTTAGCCTCAGCCTTGCGTTTGCGGGCTTCTTCTTCGTTACGCTTTTCTCGACGGGAACGCTTAGACATGAGCAGCCTCCTTTGCGGCAGGCTTCGTCGGCGTGAGGGTCGGTTTACGGGGACCTACGGGTCTGGATTCAGCAACAGGGGCTTGTGCGGCGGATTCGTCCGTCACATTGGCGGCAGCTGCGACATCAGCAGCCTGCATTTGTTCATCCATAGTGAATGCCTCGGGCAGTCCATTATCGCGAACATAAGATTCGGGCGTATCCTCGTCATCGGTCCCGTCCAGCCAAGCAGCGGCAGCATCGGGTGAGGTTTCGTCCTCTCCCTGCGGCGGCGGGGGCTGGATATACGGCTCACGGGCTTCACCGGAATCGTCTAGGCTACTACCGTCGTTCCCGATTCCGTAAAGGTCCTGCTCATTGGGCAGCAGACTATCCAAATCCTCTTCTGGTACAGAGACGGCATTTTCGACCGCCTGGTCCATGGTCATCAGTTGCTGTTTAAATTCGTCGCTGGCGCGGCGCAACATTCCCATCCAGTTGCCGACCTTGCGGGCGACCTCTGGCAGCCGCTTAGGTCCGAACACCAGCACCGCGACAATCAGAATGACCAGTGTTTCAAGAAATGAAAACATAAAATGCCTCTCAGCCTCACGCTGTGGTCGGTCCGCACTGAGCGGAAACAACCTCTGCCGATGCACATCACAGGAGGCTGCGGCAGGCCGCAGTCATCCCTGGAGTCTCCGGCGGTACAACACCTTACTTATAAGGAACAAACTCCGCACGGCGGTTCAGGCGGTACGCAGCATCAGAATGGCCCGGATCGGCAGGTTTTTCCTCACCGAAGGCGCGGGTCTGCAAACGGTTCGGGTCGATACCGAGGGAGACCATATAATCGCGCACGCCGATGGCACGCTGTTCAGAGAGGGAGAGGTTGTACTCATTGGAGCCGCGTTCATCGCAGTGGCCCTCGACAATCATCACGTACCCGGGATGGTCCAGCAGATACTGGGCAGCGGCTTCCGCCTTGGCCTGTTCTTCACCGGGCAGCATGTAGGAGTCAAAGGTGAAATAAAGTGGCAACAGCCCCGCATCGGCAATACGTTCGCGGGAGCCATCGTCAAAACGGCCGCCATAGGCACCAGCCATATCGGGATTCCCCGCCAGCGACGGGTCGAGCGGATCGATTTGGGCTCCGGCACCGCCAAAGCCGTCACCGGCCATCAAAGCGCTGTCATCGGCATCGGCTCCACCGTTGGCACTCTTCGTCGCACAGCCCGCAAACAGAAGTGCGGATGCAGCCAGAACAGCAGCAAAAAACATAGGGTTACGCATGATTGGATCTTTCTTTGGAATGATGGAAGTTAAGAAGAGGAAAGGGGACGATTCGCGCTCATCGGCTCCACGCGGGATTCAGCCACTGCCATCGGCCGGCACCGAAGGGCTTATACGGTTTGGCACCGTTAGGGTCGGCATCCAGCACCTCGATGGAGGAGACCCGCCCCTGGGTGCGTGCAGCAACCACGTGCCGGCCATCCGGAGCCCAAGAAGGCGATTCGTACTGCTCGTTTTTGGGAGTCAGGTAACGGAGCGAAGCCTCGCCGCGCGCTGGATTGATAACCGCAATGCGATACGGGCAACCGCGCTTAGTGGCAAACACAATGCCGTTTTTACCCCAGTCGGGCTGAACATTCTCACCCCCACGCATCGTCAGACGACGCGATTTTTTCGTTGCTACATCAACGATATACAGCTGAGGCGATCCAGTAACGTCAGTCACGTAGCAAATACTGCGTCCATCAGGCGACCAGGCGGGGCTGGCCTCCGCAGCCAGGCGTGTACGAGTCAGGCGTGTCAGCTCCTTAGTACGCGCATCCATAATATAAAGTTCGGGATTTCCCTGATGAGACAGGATAATCGCCAGACGGTTAGGATCGGTGGGTGAGGGCACAGCGCCAGTGTTGAGCCCGCGGAAATTCGCCAGCTGTGTCACCTGCCGCGTCTTCACGTCGGCACGAAACACCGCAGGAAAGCCGAGTCGGTAGCTCGTAAAATAGACAAATCGATTATCTGGCGACCAGCGAGGGCCGACAATCGGCGCACCGTCATTCGTCAGGCGGGTTAGATTGTAACCATCATAATCACAGATATAAAGATCTTCGATTGCCTGTCCAGAACGGCTGACACCGCTCTTGCAAACCATAGCGAAACGGCTCTGCGCCATCCCTTTTTCGCCCATAGTTTGCTGCAGGATAGCATCCGACAGCTCGTGCGCGTGCCGTCGGGCCTCGTTGGTATCCGCAGAGACACGCGGCCAACGGAACATTTTGCCAGCCCAGGAGACCGTCAGGTTTTCCTGCGTACCGTCACTGCCAGAGACAGAGCCGCGCACCCGGACCTGCCCGTTCGGAGCAATACGGTACCAGCCGCTGCGCAGCAAATCGTTCTGCAGCGTACGGAGAAATGTCTGTCCGCCGCTGCCAGAGGCGGCAACCTCATTCAGCGACACAGACTGCCGCTTCACGGCATCCACCGAGACAACCAAATCCGCAGCCGCCGCAAAAAAAGCGACCGCCAGACAGGCAAGCATTATCACAAAACGTTTCATATCGGTTAGTATACCAAAAGCCTCCGCTTAAGTGAAGCACGAACCGCGCAATCCCATGTTCCTGTGTACAGGATAATACGCCTGCCGACACAACGCCTCTCCCTCCCCTGCGTCCCCATCCCGCACAATCGCCCCCGTTTTCCTCGTCCAACCGTTCTATAGTCACAGATCGCCCAAGATGCCTTGATAAGTTGACTGTCATCCTGTGATGAAGGATGCACGCCTTAATCAAACGACCTTAACGAATCTCGCTAAACATGTGAACAGACACTTCCTATTAACGAATGGACGAGATTGTTCACAATCCCTTGGTTTCATAAATAAAATCCAGGAAATAGCATAGTGCCAACAAAAGGCCATTAAACACTACGACCGACGACCTCTCCAGCCGCTACACACTCCATTCAATACTGGTGGCCCCTGCATGACTAAAAAATCTAAAGATTGTGCACGGTTAAGGCGCGTTGTGCAGCCCGAAGATATCCCCCTACACGCGCCTGGGCGGCACCTCCAAAGCCGTCACCGTCACCATAGATTCAGATTCTGGTACCGCTATCTATGGCGAGAACTTCGTCCAAGAGGCCCTGTTCTAACATTTCCCCCTGGCGAATGTGTCAAAAACGCCATCTTCCGTACCCGGGATAACTTCAATACCGAAAGTCCCCAGTACGTCCCCTCCACATCGAGTCCGATAAATCCCGCGCTATCCCCGATTCATTCGTCATAACCCGAGGCGTCATTATTGAAGACAACAACTGACCACCTGCATACAACTGAATACAGTCCGCCGCACAGCGACTATTTCATCCACAAGCACTCTCCTAATTTGCTAGTATAATTTAAATTCGATTGCAACCCAGGAGAGCCAATGAAAAAAACATTTCTCGCTACCGCCCTATTGTCGGCCTCGCTGACCTTCGCAGCCGCCCCGACCGTCATCCCGTCCCTACAGTCCTGGAAGGACGGTACCGCCGACACCGCCTACACACTAAAACCCGATACCTGTGTACTGACTGCCGCTGATGCTCCGCAGAGCGTCAAAGATGCCGCGGCCTTATTTGCTGGCGAAATCGGACGCAAAGCCGCCGTACTCGGCAACGCTGCAGCTGGCGGCATCGTACTGAAGCTCGACGCGACGCTGAGCACCAATCCCGAAGCCTACCGTCTCGAAGTGAAGCCCGACGGCATCCTGCTGACTGGAGCCTCCGACCGCGCCCTCATTTGGGGCACGCGCACCCTACTCCAGGTCTTCGCCGCCCAGAAAAACACGTTCCCCTGCGGCACTGCCGACGACGCGCCAGATTATCCTGCCCGCGGTTTCATGTTCGACTGCGGACGCAAGCCCACCTCTCTGCCCACGCTCTACAGCCTGGTGGACATCTGCGCCTACTATAAGATGAACGAGCTGCAGCTGCACCTCTCCGACAACTACATCTGGCTACACCGCTATCCCGTCAAAACCGCGGAAGACATGCTGAAATACGAGCCCTCCCCCTCGGCCTTCCGCCTCGAATCGAAAATTCCCGGCCTAACCTCGCCCGTCCTCTCCTACACGAAGCAAGAATTCCGCGACCTCATCGAATACGCACGCCGCCGCGGTGTCACGCTAATCCCGGAACTTGATGTGCCGGGCCACGCCCTCGCCCTCGTCCGCGTCCGCCCCGACCTCATGTACCGCGGTCCGCTCATGAAGAACAAAAAGGAATTTGAGCGCGCCGCCATGCTCGATCTAGCCAAGGAAGAAACCTTCACCTTCGTCAGTAGCCTCTTTGACGAATATATCGACGGCGGTGTTTTCACTGGCCCCATCGTCCACATCGGCACCGACGAATACTACGGCGACAACGAAAGCTACCGCAAATTCACCGACCGCCTGCTGAGACACATCCGCAGCAAGGGCAAAACCCCGCGCCTCTGGGGCTCCTTCTCCTATAAGACGGGCAAGACCCCCGTCAACCCCGAAGGTGTCCAGATGCACATCTGGAACACGGGTTGGCAGAACCCGCAAGCCGCTATCAACGGCGGCTACGACATCGTCAACATCCAGGACCATGCCACCTACTCCGTCCCGGATGGCAAGGGGAGCATCGGCGGCTACGGCGACGACATCGATGCCAAGCGCCTCTATAACACCTGGACTCCGAACATCTTCTTCGGCGGCAATGCCCTACCCGAGAAACACAAGCAGCTCCTCGGCGGTGCCTGGGCCATGTGGAACGACCACTCCTTCCTCGGTGACCCCGGTCTCTCCTGCCGCGACCTCCTCGACCGCATCCGCCGCAACTGCGCCGTCATCGGTCTGAAGTGCTGGAAGGCCTGCCCCCCGTCCGCCCCGTACGAAACCTTCCTCAATACCCTGGCAAACGACGGCTGCCCCACGGATGTCCGTGCCCCTCAGTGGACGCGCACCTACACCGTGACCCGTCGCGGCAACGCCCCGCTGAAGCTCGCCACTGGTGCTGAGACCGATCTCTACGCCGTTTCGCCCGTCAACGGCAAGATTGGATACCGCAGCGAAGGCAACCAGTTCACCTTCGATGTCACCTTGCCCGAAGGCAAACCCACCACCCTCACCTTCGAAGCCAAACCGCGCTCCATCCGACTGCTCGTCGACGGCAAGCCGGTCCCCGGAAACCCCAAGCGCCAGTTCTTCCCCGAAAACTGCCGCTACTTCTCCGTCGCCGCCCCCGAACGCGACATCCGCTAAGCCGACCGTTTTCCCCGACCCAAACGCCCTGCCGCCCCCACGCGGCAGGGCGTTTTTTCACCCTTCCCCACCTGGCCCAACCGCGCAGATTAAAGAGGTCAAACGTAGCCAACAGAAAAACATACCGCACCCCACCATAACACAGTCGAATATTACCCTTTGAAACAAAATAAATTGCACAGAAACGGCAACCCTCCCCCATCCCCACCAGCATCCGATATACAAGCGCTTATGCAGAAATATGCTATGCTGTGTACTTCAAAGAAAGAGGAATTACCCAATGCATATCCGTATCCTACCTTCCCTGCTTGCCGCAGACCCCGGTTATCTTGCCGATGGAATCCGCCGTGTCGCCGAATCTGGTGCCGACGAACTGCATCTGGATATCATGGACGGTCACTTCGTTCCCAACCTCTCCTTCTCTCCGGACACCGCCGCGCTCTGCCGCAAGGTACTCCCCGCCGGATTCCCAATCAACACCCACCTGATGATTACCAATCCACAAAAGTACGCCGGCCGCTTCGTCGACAAAGGCAGCACCTGCATCCAGTTCCATCTCGAACTCCGCGACCGTGTCGAAGTCCGCCCCCTGGCCGCCATCATCCACGGCATGAACGCCAAGGTCGGCCTCGTACTCAACCCCGACACCCCTGCCGAAGCCGCCCTGCCCTACATGGACTGCGCCGACGAAGTTCTTTGCATGACCGTCTTCCCCGGCTATGGCGGACAGTCCTTCATCGACAGCGTCCTGCCGAAAATTGAAGCTCTACGCAAAGCCGCCCCCTTCCTCGACATCATGGTCGATGGTGGCATCAACTTCGAAACCGCCGAACGCGCCGCCCGCGCTGGCGCCAACGCCTTCGTTGCTGGCTCCTTCCTCTTCAAGCAGGAAGACATGAAAGCCGCCGTCACCGAAATGCGCTCCCGTTGCGAAGCAGCATTCAAACAGGGCGCTGCATGCCGATAAATAAGGAATGCAGCTAAGCCGCAGGAAATAGGAAATAAGAAACAGGGAATAGGGGGCGGGTGGCCGCGCCACACAATTCTTAGAGAGGTGCGGGGCTGCGCCCCACCCAAAACTGTTCACTCTTCCTGTTCACTTGCCCGAAGCGAACCATGTCAGTTACCCCCAAAGCCGCCAAAGAACTCGCCCGCGTTCCCGTGGGCGTGCTTCTTTTACGCTACTCCGTGCCATCCATTGTCGGCATGCTCGCGATGGCCCTCTACAACGTCGTCGACCGCCTCTACGTCAGTCACGCCGTCGGCCCCACCGGCATGGCTGGCTTCGCCCTCACCTTCCCTGTCACCATGGTAACCGTCGCGCTAGGGATGCTCATCGGAGTCGGCACCACCACACGCATCTCCATCGCCATGGGCCAGGGCAAACGCCGCATCGCCCGCTGCTACCTAGGCCAGGCCGTCTGCCTCTACGCCATCCTCTCACTCATCATCTACCCGCTCATCGTCGCCTTCTTCCTCGACCCCATCCTTGCGCTCACTGGCGGCACCCCATCCAGCATCCCCTACGCCCGGGAATACCTTCAGATTACCCTCACCGGGTGCATCACCCAATACCTCTGCTACGCACTAAGCAACATCATGCGTGCCGAAGGCCACCCCAAGAAAGCCCTCTGCACCATGCTACTGGGCGCAGGCACCAACCTCATCCTCGACCCCTTCTTCATCTTCGACACCGTTCCCCTGGGCTTCTGCGAAGTCCCTGGCCTCGGCTGGGGCATCCGCGGCGCCGCCGTTGCTACCGTCCTCGGACAGGCCGCCGCCTCCGCCTGGAATCTCGTCCACTTCCTGCGCCCCTCCGCCGCCCTACGCCTCACCTTCGGCTACATCAAACTCTACCGCCCCCTCATCGGCGGTGTCTTCGCCGTCGGCCTCGCCCCCTTCGCCCTCAACCTCATGGGCAGCATCGTCAACGCCTGCTACAACGCCCTCTTCAAATACTGGTCCCCTACCGAAGCCATTGCCGACCGCGAAATCGCCGCCATCGGCATCATCATCACCATCCAGTCCATCATCGTCATGCCCGTCTTCGGTTTCGCCCAGGGCATGCAACCCATCCTCGGCTTCAGCTACGGTGCCAAACGCTACGACCGCCTACGCCATACCTATAGCCTCGCCCTACGCCTCGGTGCTGTCTACATCTTCACCTGCACCTGCTTGACCATCCTCTTCCGCAGACAGATTATCGGTGCCTTCTGCAACGCCGCCGACACTGGTGATCTTCTCCTCCACGGCTCCCACGAACTCGGACTCTTCTTCGGCGGCTTCTTCTTCGTCGGCTACGCCTTCATCGTCAGCCAATACTTCCAAAGCATCGGCAAAAGCCTCACCAGTATCATCCTCAGCTTCTCACGCCAGGCCTTCATGCTCCTGCCCCTCATGCTCCTCCTTCCCTACCTTCTCGGTCCCATAGGCCTCTGGTACGCCTCCCCAATTTCCGACACCATGGCCGTCACCATGGCCCTGATTTTTGACATCCTTGAACGCCGCCGACTCCACCGACTCGAAGCCGCCCTCCTCTCCCACTGATATTACACCCCAATTCAAGGCCTCCCATGTTCAAATACCTTCCCCTTTACCTTCTCCCCTCGCTGCTCATGCTCACCGCCTGCGCCTCCGCCCCAACCGTTGCCGACAGTCGCAACACCCCCGAAGCCGCCAACCGCCGCCCCACCCCAACCGTTGCCGACAGCCGACAGCACCTCTTGGGTGCCTACGGACAAGAACGCGACCTCACCAATGCCGACCTTCTCATCTTCAAAACCGCCGTCCGCAACACAAAAGCCCGCGACATGACCCCCTATGCCGTCTCCTCCCAAGTCGTTGCCGGCATGAACTACCGCTTCCGTTGCCGCGCCCCCCTCGACGAAACCACCAACGCCCCAGAAGCCACCTACATCGTCACCATCTTCAACCCCCTCCCCCACACCAAACTTCCACCCCGCGTCACCGCCATCGACTGCATTAATTACTAAGTTGCTATGCTCCGATGAATGATGAACGATGAACGACCAATGATTGCGGATGGCTGCCACCATAGGGCATTTCCACCCCTTCATCCGCTGCAGACCCCAATACACAACAACGTGCATCGTCCCTGCAAAAACAACACCCGCCGTCCTCAGGACAGCGGGTATTGTTTTGCCGACGGCAGTTGCCGTCGATGTCGATACACCATGCGCATCAGCACAACTGCTTCCACGCCGTATCGCGCAGCGTACGCTCCGTGGGATCAAAGACCAGCCCGACAGCAAACACGGGCTTCCCTTTGCCACGGTGCGGGGCATCATACTTCCGGTCAA
>SAMEA104404103__coassemble_913_pt1 | contig 19572 bp, 16 predicted proteins | sample SAMEA104404103__metabat2_low_PE_034 | metagenome-assembled genome bin SAMEA104404103 (sample SAMEA104404103) | Balaenoptera acutorostrata | reverse complement strand
ATATGCTGATCTTGAAGATTTATCTGCCTATAAGACAGATTGCATACTTTTCGCACGTAATGATGATTGCATGGATCAATTGGGTAAATATGCCAAAGAGACCTTTCATCATCTCAATGATACGTGGAGGATGAGCACGGCAGAGTTACCCGATGCCAAGCGAAACGAGTATCGGGCTATCGTCGGAGATTCGGATAAAATCAGCAAACATAACTTTATACTCCCAACGACAATTCTTGGAAAAGATGATGCCGATGGAGAAGTTTACGACAATCACCTGTTTGCCAATGAAGAAACAGGTATAGTCCGGATTCAGCTCAATAATTGGGAGCGTGCCATCATAGAAGAGGAAGCAAAGCGGGAGGATTTTGTATGTTGGCTTCGTAATGTCCCGAATAAGCCTTGGGCTCTCTGTATCCCGTACTCAATGAACGGTGAAAACCATAAAGCCTTCCCTGATTTTATTGTAATCAGGAAGGGGACCGGGCAGAAGCAGAAGTACATTCTGGATATTCTTGAGCCTCATCGTGGAGATCTTGCGGATAACCTGCCGAAGGTGAAAGCCTTTGCGGAATATGCGGCAAGTGAAGCCCATGCGTTGCATATTGGACGTTTTGAAGTGATTCGTCAGGGAAAGGACGCGGCTGGGAATGTTCGGTTTAAACGTTTGAATCTTACAGGAGGAAAAGTTGTAGAAGAGGTACGTAAAGCGCAGACGGCCGGTGATTTGGACTACATCTTTCATAAGGAAAGTTTCTCCAGTCCGTCTCTTGGATGATGAAGAATGTTTCCCAGAGAAGATACGTTCATTCCACTACGAAGACCGCGACCCCACGGCATAACCGCCCCCATGCTCAGCCAAAGCACGTTGCCCGCCGAAGAAGGCTCCGCCGCTGGCAGTCCTCTAAGGCCCGCCGTCGGGTGGTAGTTACCCGTAATGTGCCCGTGTGCGTCTTTTTGCAGTCTTTGCGCTAGTTTGTCATAATAACCGTATGACAAGCAATACCGTTATAAAAATATCCGATGAAGCAGATCTTGCTGAACTGCGGTAGAATGGGGGCATTTATGTCGATAAAACGGAGTTTTTGTAAGGCACGTACATCTGCGATGAGTCGGACTATGGCTTCAACGAAGATGCAGATACTGTCTATAATCCAATGGCCATCGCGAAAACGCTTGGGGCCCAATTCCCTCGCTTTCGTTCAACGTGGTCTGCGGGATGCCGGCCGAGCATGCTGGTGAATTTTCTGCGCCAGGCGGCCGAATCTGGTTTCAACTTTGACAAAGAGATTCGCGTGGATGCTGATGAACTGGGCAATGTGGCGCGTATCTGAAGTCGGGCCGAATTGTTCCGAATAGCGTCCGCTGACTGATTTTGCGTGGTTAAGTTTGCGAAAGCACCCAAAAATATGATATATTTACAACACAAAGGCAGGGACGGGTTTCCCTGTTTGCATCACTTTACCGGAGGAGTCGGTTATGTACGACAATGAGAAACGCGAGCATCAGGCTATCATTAGTAACGGATGGCTTCTGATTATTGTTCCCGCCCTGGTGGCCATTTTGGGCGGCGGCTGGCTGTGCCATCATGCGCATTTGCCGTGGGTGGCGTTGCCGGTAACGGTGATTTTCGGCCTGTTGTCGCTGTTCATGCTGTGGTTCTTCCGCAATCCGACGCGCGTGGCGCCAGTCGGCGAGGAAAATATCGTTTCTGGTGCAGAGGGAACGGTCCGTTCCGTGCAGTACGTCGAGGAAAATGACGATGTGCCTGCTGCGGCAGTGGTGAAGGAGTTCTTCCCTGGCGAGAAAGCCGTCCGTATATCCACCTTCCTCTCTCCGCTTCACGTGCATGTGAACCGTCTGTCGATTGGCGGCAAGGTGACGCAGTGCGAGTACCGTCACGGCAAGCATCTGCTTACGATGGACGAGCGTTCCAGTCTTTACAATCAGCACTCCGTCGTTATGGTTGAGGATGCCGACGGTCTGCGTTGTCTGCACAAACAGATCACTGGCCCTGTGGTTCGCCGTGTCGTTTACTGGCTCGACAAGGGGCAGCCAGTTAAGCGTGGCGGTATCTTGGGTATGATGAAGTTTGGCAGTCGCATGGATATCTGGCTGCCTGCCGACCGCGTGGAGGTTTGCGTGAAGCCAGGCGATCCCGTCCGTGCCGGCGAAACCGTCATTGCCAAGCGCAAATAAGCGTTTTCAGAGGCGAAACATGAAAAAGAAACTGCATATCAAGCGTCCTTCCTCTCAGGTGCCCCGCGTGGGCTTCGTCAACTCCATTACGTCCGGTGCGCTGCTCTGCGGCCTGATGAGCGTGATGTTTTCGGCGACTGGTAATTTTTACATGGGGGCCCTGCTAATCCTCGGCGCCATGATTCTTGACGGTATCGACGGCACGATGGCGCGTCTACTGAAGGCGGAGACGCAGTTCGGTGCCGAATTTGACACCTTCGTGGATATTACGGCCTTCGGCATTGCCCCGGCGATGCTGATGTACTTCTATTTGTTCCACAACTTTGCCGCGTCTGGCACGGTGGCCACAATCCACACGGTCGGCGCGCTGCTTGGTGTGGCGATCGTGTTGTCCGGTGCAGTCCGTCTGGCCCGTTTCAAAGTGGTGGACGAGGATCACGGCATGAGCGGTTACACGGGGATGCCCATTACGGTCAATGCGCTCTGTCTGGCTGGTATTGTGTTGCTGATTGAAGCGCTGAAGAAGGGATACGGCATCGATACGGAAACGTTGCCCTGGCTGACGCTCCGCGACGGCGGCTGGCTGTCGTGGGTGATGTATGCCAACTGCATTATCTGCCTGTTGTTGCAGGTGTCTCCGTTTAAGTATCCTAAGCCGACGAATACTCCGATTGGCCAGTTCATCGGTGTGCTCGCCTTTCTGGGCCTCTTTATCGGTCCGAAGACCGCTGTTATCAGTTGCTGCTATCTGGTGCCCTTGTCGTTGGGGTATGTCTATGTGGCTCCCTTTTGGTATCAGGTTAAGAAGCACTGGCAGGCCCGTCGCGCAGCGTAAGTGCGTGGACGGTATTTCTGATTTTTTCTTTGTTGTTGGATTGAATTAAAAAGCAAGATGAACGTTACCGAGAAGATTCTTCATGCCCATCTCGTTTCTGGAAAGCCCGTTGCGGGCGAAGAGGTGGCCATCCGTATTAATCAGACACTGACGCAGGATGCCACTGGCACGATGGCCTACCTGCAGTTCGAGAGCATGGGCCTGCATAAGGTGTCCACCGAGGTCTCCGTTAGCTATGTGGACCACAATACGGTGCAGATTGGTTACGAAAATGCTGACGATCACGATTACCTGCAGTCGGTTGCCAGAAAGTATGGCATTATCTACTCCAAGCCTGGCAATGGTATCTGCCATCAGCTGCATCTCGAGCGCTTCGGCCGTCCTGGAAAGACGCTGATTGGCTCCGACTCCCACACGCCTACCGGCGGCGGTATTGGTATGATTGCTATCGGTGCCGGCGGCATCGATGTGGCCGTGGCCATGGGCGGCGGTGCCTACAATATTGCCTGGCCTAAAGTGGTCGGTATCCGTCTGACCGGTAGCTTGAATCCTGGTGTTTCCGCTAAGGATATTATTTTGGCTGTGCTCCGCCGTTTCGGCTCCAAGGGCAATGTCGGCAAAATTTTTGAGTACTACGGTCCAGCCCTAGCAACGCTCGATGTCCCCAGCCGCGCGACGGTGACCAATATGGGCGCCGAACTCGGCGTGACCACCTCTGTCTTCCCCTCCGATGCCGTGACCAAGGCCTTTCTTGAGGCGCAGGGCCGAGGCGGTGACTGGACTGAGCTGGTGGCGGATGACGAATCCTATGACGAGACATGGGAGCTCAATCTTTCCGAACTCGAGCCGCTCGCCGCAGCTCCGCACAATCCCGGTAACGTGGAAACAATCGCGCAGCACCTTGGTGAGAAGGTCAATCAGATTATGATTGGCTCGTGCACCAACTCCTCTTACCGCGACATCAAGACCGTCGCACTGCTACTCAAAGGGAAGCACGTGCATCCCGATGTGGAAGTGGGTATCGCCTGTGGTTCCCGTCAGGTGGTCCGCATGCTGGCGGACGAAGGCCTGCTCGGCGAGCTCATCGCCTCCGGCTGCCGTATCCTCGAAAATGCCTGCGGTTTCTGCATCGGTGCGCACATGAGCCCGTCGACCAATGCCGTCAGCTTGCGTACGAGCAACCGCAACTTTGAAGGCCGCTCCGGCACGCAGTCCGCCAATGTCTATCTGGTGTCGCCCGAAACTGCGGCCGCCTCCGCGCTGGCTGGTGCATTTGCCGATGCCCGGACGCTGGACGTGCCCGCGGTCCCCATGCCAACGGCCTTTACGCTCGACGACAGCATGTTCCTTTACCGCGAAACGGCTGGCGCTGGCGTTCCTGAGACGGATATCGTCCGCGGTCCCAATATCGGCCAGGTGCCCCCGGGCGTGCCTCCGGCAGAAACCCTGACCGGCGTGGCGACCATCAAGGTGGGCGACAAGATTACCACCGACCACATCATGCCTGCTGGCGCGCGTCTGAAGTTCCGCTCCAACGTGCCCGAATATGCTAAATACGTCTTCGAGCATACGGATCCTGAATTTTACAAAAACGCCTCGGAGAACCGTGATGCGGGCCGTGCCAATGTGATTTTGGCTGGCGAAAGCTATGGACAGGGCTCCTCCCGCGAACACGCGGCACTCTGCCCGATGTATCTCGGCGTGCGTGCCGTGATTGCCAAGAGCATCGAACGCATCCACCGTGCCAATCTTATTAATTTCGGAATCGTTCCCTTCGAATTCGTCAACCCTGCCGACTACGATTCGGTAGCTCAGGGTGACGAATTGGTCATCGAAGGTTTCCGTGCGGCCATCGAAGGTGACGGCACGGTTACGGTTCGCAACCTTACCCGCAACAACACGTTTGACGCAACGACTCGTCTGTCCGACCGTCAGAAATGCCTTCTCCTTGCCGGCGGCCTCCTGGCCGCAGTCGCGCAGGGCAAGGCCTAAAGGAGAGCGACGCAATGAGCGACGCAGATACCCCCGAAACCCTCGGTTTTGATTTCGCCCCCGCTTGGGCCCGCCAGTCTGCCGATGAGTATGTCAGCCGTTACCAGAGCAAGAATTATGACGAGCGCACCGGACGCGAAGAGCGTCCCCGCCGCGATGGAGAGCGTCGTCCCCGCCGTGATGGTGAACGCCGCCCCCGTCGTGAAGGCTTCGACGGTGAACGCCGCCCGCGCCGTGAAGGCTTCGACGGCGAACGCCGTCCGCGCCGTGATGGTCCTGCCGGCGAACGCCGTCCGCGCCGTGATGGTGCCGAAGGCGAACGCCGTCCCCGCCGTGATGGTGAGCGCCGTCCCCGCCGCGAACCGGTGAAGCCGCTGGAAGCTGAAATTCGTATTCTCCCGAACCAGAAGACGCTTGGCGCGGTCATCAAAACGCTCCAGGGCACCCATGTTGCCTTCCCCGTCAAGAAGTTTGTCAACATGTTCCTCGAGAATCCCCAAGCCTGCCTGGTGCGCTTCGAGGCGAAGGCGGATACTGAGATTCGCTTTTGGACGTGTAAGGCCTGCGGCCTGGTTGCCCTGACCGAAGCTGAACTGGTGAATCACCTGATGGCTGAGCATCTGAACGATTTCTTCGACGTGTCTGAAGAGGACCGCGAACCGCCGTCTGGAGTCTATCCGCGGGTGGCCCGTTGCACGCTGACGGGTGAATGGGTCGGTGCGCCGAATCATCACTCCTACCGTCATCGCGTCGCCGAATTGGCCGCCCGAGCTAAGATGTCCGAAAATGACTATCTGCGCACCGTGGAAATGCTGACCGACGAAGAATCCGTCAATGCCTGGAAGCAGTCCGTGACAAAGGAGACGGTTTATCGTCTAAAATTTGAAGCCGCAGCTCCTGCGTCGGCGGACACTCCCGTTGAAGGCGAGGCCGCTGAGACACCTGCAGAAGTGAAGGACGAACGTATCGCCTATACCCGCGATCAGGCCGAAGCCCTCTTCCGTCGCGACATTCTGCCCACGCAGATAACCTCGGCTACCCACGTCTGCCTGCCCGTTTCCGTGGCGCAGATGTCGCCCTCGTTCGCCATTCGCGATCTGCTTCGCCGGACGCTTCGTGAAGAACAGCGTTACCCGCGCTCCCTCTTCTTTGCTCTGCGCGGCGCATTCCGTCATCGCAAGTTCGCGCTCTTCCGCGCCAACGATGCTCGCGGTCCCGAATTTGTGGCCAACCTCGCGCTGACGCCCTTCACGACCGAACACGTGGTGCCCGAATTGGCGGCTGCGCTGAAGTTTGTGACCGAACATCCCATGTGCGTCCGCTCCGAGATGATTGCTGCCGTGCAGGCCGAAGTCCCCGAGATGGATCCGTCCGTCCTCATGCGCCAGATGGCCTTCCTTTTCCAGAAGGGGCACATCGTGGAATACTACAACGGCGTGCTCGCTCTGCCTGAAGCGAACCCTAAATTCCGTAAGCTCCCCGAAGAGATGAAGCGTGAACGCGAGGCTGCAGGCAAAGATTCTTCCGCTCCCGAAGCACCTGCTGAAGCTGCTGCTGAGGCCGCTCCCGAAGCACCCGCTGAAGCTGCCGCTGAGGCCGCTCCCGAAGCACCTGCTGAAGCTGCCGCTGAGGCCGCTCCCGAAGCTTAAGCCTAAGTACGGTTTTTAACTTCTATCCTTATCCAAAGGAGACCGAGACATGAAACTTTCCGAAATCGCAGCCGCTGTCAACGGAACGGTTACTGCCAACGGCGATCCCGAAATCCATGCGATGGCGAGTCTTCTGGAAGCGCGCGAGGGGGATATCTCCTTCCTCGCCAATCCGAAGTATACCAAGCAGATGAAGGATACCGGTGCCTCTGCCGTGCTGGTCGCCGAAGATTACGACGGCGAAACCCCTGCGGCACTGATCCGCGTGAAGGACCCCAACAAAGCGTTTGCTTCGCTGGCTCCGATGCTGGGCCCTAAGCCCGTCGTGCGCGAACCCGGGATTCATGCCACCGCCGTCATTGGCGACAACGTCACCTTGGGCAAGAACCTCTATATCGGCCCCTATACGGTTGTCGAGGACAATGCTGTCATCGGCGACAATACGGTTATCGACGGACAGGTCTTTATCGCACAGGATGTGAAAATTGGTGCCGGCTGCCATCTGTACCCTCAGGTAAACATCCGTGAGGCCTGCGTTCTGGGCGACCGTGTTACACTCCATGCCGGTGTCAAAATCGGCACGGACGGTTACGGTTATACCGTTGAAATGACCGCGCAGGGCCCAGTTATCTCCAAGGTGCCCCAGGTGGGCATCGTGGAAATCGGCAATGATGTCGAAATCGGTTCCAATACTTGCGTGGACCGCGCCCGTTTCGGCCGTACGCGCATCGGGGACTGTACCAAGATTGACAACCTGGTTCAGATTGGCCACAATGTGCAAATCGCACCCTTCGTGGGTGTGATTGCGCAGGCTGGTATTGCGGGATCCGCCAAGATTGAATCTGGTGCCTTGATTTGGTCGCAGGCTGGTGTGTCGGGGCACCTCACGGTGCACGAACGTGCTCAGGTCGGCCCCCAGGCAGGGGTTAAGGAAGATGTCCCCGCTGGTGAATATGTCGCGGGGTCGCCCGCTGTGACGAAACGTGAACTGGCTAAGACGCTGATTCTGCCGCGCACCGTGGAACGCCTGAAAAAGAAACTGGCCGACATTGAAGCGCAGATAAAGGCGCTGGAGACGAACTGAGTCTATGCTCTTTCGCCGGCTTCTCGAACTGTTCGCCGATATTCGTAAACCCGGTCGGCGCCTCGCCGTCCGGGTTTTGTTGACTGTGCTGGCCATCGCGGCCGCTGTGTATCATTTTTTCGCATAAGTCAGCAGCCGTTGATAAAAGAACCGTTGTGGCGGCATCCGCCCGCAATCATTTATCATTCATCATTAGTATTTATCATTCATCGGCACGAAGTGCCTTAATATAAAAAGGTTTTGTTATGGCGTTCCGTTTCATTACCGCAGGCGAATCTCACGGACCCTGTTTGACCGCGATTGTTGAAGGTGTTCCAGCAGGCCTTTCACTGGACGAAGCGATGTTCCGGACCGATTTGGCCCGTCGTCAATTAAAGGCGGGTGCCGGTGGCCGGATGGATATCGAAACCGATCGAGCTGTGATACTCTCTGGCGTGATGGCTGGTAAAACTACCGGTGCGCCGATTGCATTGCAGATTCCAAACCGGGACCATGCACACTGGCAGGGCAAAGAAGTGTCCGCTTATACGGTGGCCCGTCCCGGTCATGCCGATATGGCGGCCTGCGTGAAGTACGGATTTGATGATATTCGCTGTGCGCTGGAGCGCTCCAGTGCCCGTGAAACGGCTTGCCGCGTGGCGGTTGGTACGGTGGCGCGTGCATTTCTTCGCGCGTTCGGCATCGAAGCTGGTGCCTATGTCGCCTCGCTCGGCCCCGTGAAGGAAGTGCCGATGACGGGTGACGGCGCGTTTGACTTCGCGAAGGACTCCCCGCTACGTGCCCCAAATGCCGAACAGGAAGCCGCCTTTGCCGATGCTATCCGTGATGCACGCAAGGCCGGCGAAACCCTTGGTGGCGTGCTTGTCTGTCGCGTGACGGGACTCCCCGTGGGGCTTGGCTCTTATGCGACTCCTGAGCGCCGGTTGGATGCCCGTATTGGTGGCGCCGTGCTGGCCATGAATGCCGTTAAGGGCGTAGAATTTGCCGAGGCCTTTGCCAATACCGCCGTGCCTGGTAGTGAACTGCACGATCCTATTCTGACGGATGGTAAGGGGCATTTCGGACGCTCGTCCAATCATGCGGGTGGACTCGAAGCTGGTATGACGAATGGTGAGCCGTTGGTGGTCCGTGCTGCCATGAAGCCTATACCCACCACATTGAAACCGCAGCAGAGCGTTGATTTTGCTACGGGTGAGCCCGCTGAAACCCAGTACGAGCGCTCTGATACCTGCCCCGTTCCCCGGGCTTGCGTGGTACTTGAATCTATTGTTTTGACGGAACTCGCCTCGGCACTGCTGGAGAAGCTCGGTGGCGATTCCATGGGTGAGTGCAAGGCGCGCTTTGATGCCTTGCCGACCATCGGCGGCCTCCGGCTGAGCCCCGATGCAAAGGTGTTCTGGCCGGGGCCCGACGGGGACTGAAACCGCATGAGGCGGTCTTATGTTTGACGCACATGTTCATCTGCGTGATTCACGGATCCTTCCCTATCACGCGCGTTTTGTAAAGGAATGTCTGGACGCGGGCGTAACGGCGTGTATTGACTGCGCCTGTACTCCCATTCAGTGGGCAACCGAGCCTGACTGTTCCCTGGAAGTAATTCCGGCGTACGGACTGCATCCTTGGCAGGCAGGTGTCGCGCCGCCCGACTGGGTGGAAATTCTGCGCTGGCATCTTTGCCGTCATCCTGAGGCGCTGGTGGGCGAATTTGGATTGGATGGTCTCCGTCGGGTCAGTGACGGCGGCAGTGCGCAGCGAGCTGCCTTCCGCAGCCAGATTGCGCTGGCTGCTCGTTTGGAGCGTCCAGCGGTGCTCCACGGCGCTAAATGTTGGATGACGCTGCTCACGGCGCTCTCCTTCCATATCCGCCGTCTGCCAGCCGTGATGCTCCACGGGGTCTCTTTTGCCCCGGATATGCTCCATCTGCCCATCTTCAAAAACAGCAATATCTGGTTCGGCATCGGCGGTGCCGTGCTGTCGCCCAATGCCAAGAATCTTCCCCGCTTTGTGCGGGATATCCCGCTCAATCGCCTGCTACTTGAAACGGATTCGCCTGATATGTTTCCCTGTGGCGGCGATCCGCTGGTGCTGGGGCAGTACCGCTCGCTGTTTAACCATCCCGGTAATTTGCCCCATATCCTGCGCCGCGTCGCCGAACTCCGCGGCATGCCGCCCGAAGAACTCGCCCAAATCACCGAAGCCAATACCCGCGCCTTCCTGGCTGCCCGCGGATAATTTAAACCCGAATAGCGCAGGTGTGCGCGAAAAAATATCTTCTTGAAAGAATTTTTACGGATTATCAATGGGTAATTCTATAAATCAAAAAAAGACTTGCCTTCATTCGCGGGAAGATGTATATTACATCCCGTTTTGACCCCCCTGGGGGATTAGCTCAGTTGGTTAGAGCGTCTGCTTGACATGCAGAAGGTCACTGGTTCGAGTCCAGTATCTCCCACCAAACTTCGGACCGTAGCGCAGCCTGGTAGCGCGTTTGCTTGGGGTGCAAAAGGTCTCGGGTTCAAATCCCGACGGTCCGACCATCTTGCCGCGGTAGCCAAAAGGTTATCGCGTTTTTTTTTAAATGGATATTCGCGCGGGCATGCGGGTTGGTATCTGTCTGGATGTGTCACCCTGGTGTTCTCTGCTGTGTGGACTTTTCGTCCTACCCGGCCAGGTGGGAAACGGGATGGTTGGGTTTAGTTGAGTTGTTCGGCTCGTCCGTAAGAGTCGCGACTGCCGTTGCCGCCATGATTGACAGGATGGCATATCGAGGTTTTGTGCTCAATATGAACGATAGCTGTTTGTGTCGTGCGCAGTTTGCCGCTAACGTCAATGCATAGAACCCTGATATCTCATTTTAGCACACCACCCAGAAGTACGTGTGGTGATAAACTAATTCATGGTCAATGGTAAAGAAATGGATGGACATTTACAGCGTTGAGCTTGTAGGGGGTGAGCGGGGGATAGGTGTAAAATTTCTTCAAACGTTATCATAGATTCGTGTGAAGTCCCTGACGAAAAAACAGGCCGCAGCGGGGGCTGCGGCCTGTTGGCTCAGGAAGGAGCGTTAGATTAGATATTTTCGGCTTCGAGGGCGAAGTAGGCCTTGGGGTGCTTGCAGACGGGGCACATTTCGGGAGCGCTTTCGCTGATGATGATAGCGCCGCAGTTGAGGCATTCCCAACGGTTCTTGCCGGTACGGACGAAGACTTCGCCGGTCTCGACGTTTTTGGCGAGCTTGTTGTAGCGTTCTTCGTGTCGGGCTTCGATCTTGGCGACGCCGCGCATCTGGCGGGCAATGTCGTGGAAGCCTTCTTCGTCGGCTTCGTCGGCCATCACGCGGTACATTTCGGTCCACTCGTAGTTTTCGCCTTCGGCCGCGGCCTTGAGGTTTTCGAGGGTGGTGCCGATGCCGCCGAGGTGCTTGAACCACAGTTTTGCATGTTCGCGCTCGTTGTTGGCGGTGGCTTCGAAAATCTGGGCGATCTGAACGTAACCTTCCTTGCGGGCGACGGATGCGTAGTAGGTGTACTTGTTGCGGGCCTGAGATTCACCGGCAAAGGCGGTGAGGAGGTTCTGTTCGGTCTTGGAGCCTTTGAGTTCCATGGTTGGATTCCTTTTCTTTTCTCTGGTTTGAAGGTGTCGCAGTCCCTAAGGGTAAACGGAAGGGATGGTACCTCTCTGTCGCCTATAAATTATAATGATTTCAAAAAATGGAGTCAAGGGTTATTCGCATTTAAATTAACTTTTGCTATTAGATAGCTTTAATTGATGGACTCCTTTTGTGAATGCGGGTAGAGGTTGTGGTCGGTATGATGATGTAGGATATGCTTTTTGAAGTGTATTAATTGATTGTTTTTGTTTGTGTTATTGCATTCTCATGGGGTGTTTTGTGGTGCTTTTCTCCTTGGCTGTTCCGCGTTGGGGTGGCGTAGCGGCGGGTGGGATAGATATTGTCTGCGGGCTGCATCCGCTACATTTTCTGTGTCCGTCTGCGTTGGGTTGGGGAGATTGGATTTACCCGTATATTAGGAGGAAGGCGTGGTCTCATTGGCGGTCTGCGGTCGGGGTGGAACGTGTGCCTGTAATCGGGCCTCTTTCCGCTTGCATTTTATGCGCAGGTAAGGGATAATATAGGGCTGTTTCACAATTGCTTTTAGTTACCGAACAGAAGGAAAGAGACAATGAAATTTGACAAGCGCGGCGCACTGATGGAAGTTGACGTTCCTGGCATGCAGAAGATTCAGGGTAAGGTCCGTGATATCTACGATCTCGGCGACAAAATGCTGATTGTGGTGACCGACCGCCTCAGCGCCTTCGACGTGATTATGAATGACGGCGTTCCTGGTAAGGGTAAGGTGCTTAACAGTATTTCGACATTCTGGTTCCGCAAGTTTAAAGATCTCTGCCCCAATCACCTCATCTCTGCTGATATCAAGGACTATCCTGCACCGTTCTGCGATATGCCTGAGCTTCAGAATCGCTCCATGCTCGTGCGCAAGTTGAAGGTTGTTCCTTACGAATGTATCGTTCGCGGCTACCTTACTGGCAGCGGCTGGGCTGAGTATAAGAAGCAGGGTACCGTCAACGGCCAGAAGCTTCGTGAAGGCTATCAGAATGCTTCCAAGCTCGACGAAGTCCTTTTTACCCCCACCACCAAGGCCGAAATCGGCGACCATGACATGGCCATTTCCGTTGAGGACATGGCTAAGGATATCGGTGCTGACCTCGCCAACGAACTGAAGGATCTCTCTATTAAGTTCTACACCGAGGCGGCTCGCCACGCGGAAGCTCGCGGTATCATCCTCGCCGACACCAAGTTCGAGTTTGGTCTGGACGAAAACGGCAAGGTGGTTCTTGCTGACGAAGTGCTGACTCCTGACTCTTCCCGCTTCTGGGCCAAGGATACGTATGCGGTTGGCTCCAATCCGCCCAGCATGGACAAGCAGTTCGTCCGCGACTGGCTCGATTCCATCAACTTTAACCACCAGCCTCCGGCTCCTGCCATTCCTGACGAAGTCATCGTGAAGACGCAGGACATCTATGCTGAGTGCTACAAGCGCCTCACTGACGGTGAAGCCTGCGCTCCCGTGCTCTGATGCACTCGCTGTCTGAGCTGAATCCGCCCCCGAAACGTTGCTGCGTTTCCGGGGGCGTTTTTGTTGTCGGTGTTGTCCCCTGTCGGTTGACCTGCTTTACCGATCCTGATGAAGCTGTTCGCTGCCTGCGCCTGCTTGAAAACAGCGTCGATCGCGGCAGCACCCGCGTTCTCCGGCCTCTGCCGGAAAACGGCGTGCACACCCTTGAACTTCAGACTGTGACGAAGGGCACGCTGCCGCGTCCCGCCTTTCCGCTCCACAGCGAAGGGTACGCCATCGCCGTCCGGACCGAAGGGATTGTGCTCACGGCGGCCTCCGCCCTCGGGCTCTACCGTGGCTGTGCCACTTTGGCACAACTCCTGCAGGCGGCCTCCGAATCTGGCACCGTGCCCTGCTGTGATATCGACGACCTTCCCGATCGTTCCGTGCGTGGACTGATGCTCGATGTGTCGCGCAACCGCATCTATAGCCTGAAGACCCTCTTCGGGGTCGTCGACGGACTTGCCCGACTGAAGATGAACCGTCTCGAACTCTACTTCGAGAATGTCTTCGCCTACCGCAGCCATCCCGCTGTCTGGGTCAATACCTCCCCGTACACTGGGGCCGACATGGAAGCGCTTTCGGCCTATGCTGCTGAACGCCATGTGACGCTGGTGCCCAATCAGAACACCCTGGGCCACTTCGAGCGCTGGTTTCGCGAGGATCCCTCCTTGCTGGATCTTGCCGAACTCCCCGAAGGGGGCGCGTGTACCCCCTGGGGCTCCGTTCAGAAAGAGCCCACGGGACTTGCCGCGGGACTGCCTGAAACTGTTGCCTTTGCCCAGGGGCTGCTCGACGAACTACTTCCGCACTTTCCGACATCCTTGCTGGCTCACATTGGTGGCGATGAGGTTTTCGATCTGGGGCAGGGTCGGTCACGAACGGACGATAAGGCCGGCCTCTATCTGCGGTATATGCAGGCGATGGCCGACACGGTGCGGAAGCACGGAAAGACGCCAGTCCTCTGGGCTGATATGCTGCTGCGTCATCCCGACGCCCTTGCGCGGGCCGCCGAGGCGCTTCCCGATGCCCAATGGGTGCTCTGGGGCTACGAAGCGACGGATCCTCTGCCTGCACAGGCAGAACAACTCCGTGCTGCGGGACTTCGCTTTGTTGTTGCCCCTGGCAGTTCCTCCTGGCGCAGTTTCTGCGGACGGACCGACAATATGGTTGAAAATATTCGCACCGCGGCAGCGGTCGACTCCGATGGACTTATCCTCTGTGACTGGGGCGATGCTGGCCACTGGCAGCCGCTCAGTATTACTTTGCCGTCACTCGTGTTGACGGCGTCTCTTGCCTGGAACACTGCGTCCGATACCGGAACGGACTCCGTGGGCGCGGCAGTCGACACGCTGTGCGGACTTTCCGGCGCGGGGCGCATCCTACTGAATCTCGGCAACACCTATCTGACAGCACAGGCGCCCGCAGGCAATGCAACGCGTCTCTTTCAGGCCTACAATCTGCCGCTCGCGCAGACTCCGGACTTTGACAGAGGCGCGCTGAATGCAGCTCTGAGTGACCTCCTCGGACTGCTGGATGAGGCCGAAACACTGGGCAATTCGCTGACGGCCCGGGAAATTCGTTTCGCCGCGATGATGCAGATTTTGGCCGTCTGGCGCGCTCTAGGACGTTCCGGATTGCGGCGCGTTCGCGCTTCGCTTGCGGCGCAGCTTGAACTGCTCTGGTTGGAGCGCGGTCCGCGTGCCAATCTCGACCGCTCCCTCGCCGACTTTCTCGCCCCAAAATTCTCTGAGTGACGGGGTGCTCAACCCGGGGCACTTCGTGCCGATAAACGGTGAATGATAACTACTTGCGGGTGGCTGCCGCCACAAGGCCCTGTCGTTTTTATTCGTCGAAGTAGAGCGGACTGTCGGGGGCGGTGTGAGGATTGCGCGGATGAGGTCCGAACAGGTTGATTTTCTCCCAGATTCGGGCTGCAAAAGCGCCTTAAACGTGCATAAGCTTCGGCTTTTTCAGTCATGCAGGGGCCACTGCACGCCTTCAAAATCCTCGTTTCTACCCATTCCTTTCACTTTTTTCACCTTTCGCATCTATACCCCTACAGACTCCTCGGTGCTTCTAGGGGGTATATCTACAGGCTCCCAGTGCGTGGGTGCAGATGCAGCTGCGCGGATTGCCGTTGGTATACAGGCATACCTTTTCCTGGCCTGTCAGCGTCGGCTCAGGAATATCGGGCAGGCAACTCGCGCAGAGAAACAGGACTGCCGACAACAGTGTCGTTAGAAGCCGTTTCATGAAATAGTCCGCCGTTGGGTGGCTTGGTATGGCCATGCATTGATAACAGCGTATGTTTTATTCGCTTGTGCCAGTGAAACCAAGGATTATTTCAGACTGGACGGGCTAGCACGACTGTTTACGACAGGAAGCCGCGGATAATCTCCGCTTCTGCCTCTTCCTCGGTCAGTCCGAGCGATTGTAGCTTCAGAATTTGTTCGCCTGCAATTTTACCGATGGCGGCCTCATGGATGAGCGAAGCGTCGGGGTGGTGCGCAAATAAACGCGGCGAGGCATCCACGATTGCCTCCTCGCCGATAATGGAGTCGCACTCGGAGTGACCAGTACAAGCTGCATTACCGACGATAACCGAATCCATTGTTTGGTGCGAGCGGCCGCGGGCCACGGAACGCGACACTACGTCGGCGGATGCGCCGTTGCCGTTGAGTTCAACTTTGAACCGTGTGTCTGTTATCTGGTCCTCTTCCGTGAAGAGGCGTTCGCGCACAATGAGTTTGGCACCTTCCTCCACCTGTGCCACGGTGTTGCGCTGGGCCTTGTCCAGGCCACTGATTTGTGTGGCATTGATTTCCATGAACGCGTTTTTCGCGAGGTGAATCTCGGAGACGGGATTGATTGAGCGTTTGCCGGATCCTTTGCCTGTGCCGATGTGCTTCTCTTCGTAGTGCACGGTGGCACCTTCGCCGACAAAGAAGCGGTGGATGCCGTTGTGGCGCGCTAGCTCATGATTATCGGTATGCACGCCGCAGCCAGAGCGAATCAGGATGTCACAGCCAGCACCGATGTAGAAATCGTTGTACACCGTGTCATTGAAACCGCCCTGTGTCACACAGCTCGGGATAAAAACGGTCTCGCCTTTGGTACCAGGGGTCACGTGTACCTCAATGCCGGGCTTTCCCTCTTTTGGACGGATGCTCACATGCTCGTTGGAAGCACTGCCGATGCACTTGCCGTCCTGACGCAGACTGTAGGCACCCTGAAATTTTCCGTTGCCGCTTTCGGAGAGCAATTGGAGCAGTTCCTGTGTAATCGGGCTAAGGTTCTCATTCATGGTATTTCACCTCCGACAGGCCGCAGCGGCGCGTTGTCATGCCGTGCTGCTGCAGCATTTTGTCAAGCATTTCGGGGCCAGGCCCGCGGTCGCTAATGCCGCCGTCGGCCAACAGCACAATCTCGTCGGCAATCTTCAGAATCCGCTCCTGGTGGGAGATAATCACCATCGTGCGTCCGCCTTCGGCCTTCATCTGTTCAAAGACACTAATCAGCTTCTCGAAGCTCCAGAGGTCGATGCCAGCCTCGGGTTCGTCCAAAATCACAATCGGCGCATTGCGCGCCAGCACAGAGGCAATCTCAATGCGCTTGATTTCGCCGCCCGACAGCGTCGCATCGATGTCGCGGTCAATGTAATCTTGGCAGCAGAGCCCGACACGGCGCAGCAGCATACAGTGATTCCCGTTGCACGACGCGTCGCCGGTTGCCAGCGACAGTAGATGCCGCACCGTGATGCCTTTGAAACGGACCGGCTGCTGAAATCCGAAACTGAGGCCGAGTCGTGCGCGTTCCGTTACATTTTTGTTGGTAATATCTTCGCCGTTCAGCAAAATATGGCCAGACGATGGTCGCTCGATGCCCGCAAGTATTTTTGCCAGCGTCGTTTTTCCGCCGCCGTTGGGACCGGACACCGCAATCAGACGGCCGTCCGGCAAATCGAGATTGATATCGTTTAGGATCCGCCTCCCGTCGGGAGCAATCCAGGAGATGTGTTGGAGCTGCAGCATAGCGGTTCTCCGTATGGCGGAGCGGCCCGTCGCTGCGAACCACTCCAAGGGTTATGTGTTCGTAAGAGGATGCACTATACCTCTTTGGCCGCCGTATGTCTAATTTATTTGACGAGGCTTACCATGACTGCCGACGTTGTGTTCCAGATTAAGATGTCTTAATTTCTTTGCTCCGTAAGACTACCGACCGCCTTTCGGACGGGCGCCTCCTGGCGTTGACCCGATGATGTCCCCCGTTTCGCGTGCAGTCTTCCCCCGCCTGCGCTTCAGACGGGAAACGGCGACACGGGCCGCCCCGTGTCTGCCCAAAATTAAAACGGTAGATGGACTGAGCGTCGAACAATGGCACCGAACCCGTTTTCTTCGGACATTAGACGACTGGAGATTCCCTACGCCTGCGTGCGAGCAAACTGTTTTGGAGCGGCATTTCAGCAACGGCGCTCTAGGAGCTTGTAGGAGTATAGATGCGAAAGGCGAAAAAAGTGAAAGAAGTTTATGCACGTTTTAGGCACTTTTTGCAGCCCGTAGATATCCCCCTACAGAATCCTATCTGATGGTATCAAACGCCTGTGCTGGTATCTGGCGGATTTGATACGGAACTTCCTGTTTTGGGTGTTCACATGGATGCGTTGGCTTACATTGGTACGAAGTGCCCAAAAAAGCCCGCTTCGTGGGAAGCGGGCCGTTTGAGCGATGGGGACTGGGGGCTTATTCCCATTCGATGGTGCCGACCGGTTTGGGGGTGATGTCCACGAGGACGCGGTTGATGCCGGGGACTTCGTGGGTGATGCGGTCGCAGATGCGTTCCATAAGGGCCCAGTCGAGGCGTTCGACGGAGGCGGTCATGGCATCGATGGTGTTGACGGCGCGGATGATGCAGGGCCACTCAAAAGCGCGAGCGTTGTCACGGACACCGACGGAGCGGATGTCGGGCACTACGGTGAAGTACTGCCACACCTTGCCCTGGAGGCCAGCATTGGCGAATTCTTCTCGCAGGATGGCATCGGAGCTGCGGAGCGCTTCGAGGCGGTCGCGAGTGATGGCACCGAGGCAACGAACGCCCAGGCCAGGGCCGGGGAAGGGCTGGCGGTTGACCATGTTCTCGGGCAGGCCGAGGGCACGACCGCAGGCGCGGACTTCGTCCTTGAAGAGCATCTTCAAGGGTTCGACGAGTGCGAACTGTAGGTCTTCGGGCAGGCCGCCGACGTTGTGGTGGGACTTGACAACTTTGGCGGTTTTGGTGCCAGATTCCACGATATCGGGATAGATGGTGCCCTGGCCGAGGAAGTCGATGCCATCGAGTTTGCGGGCTTCTTCTTCAAAGACGCGGATGAATTCGGCGCCGATGATTTTGCGCTTCTGTTCGGGATCGGCTACGCCTTCGAGCTTGCCGAGGAAGCGGTCGGTGGCATCGACGTATACCAGGTTGGCATCGAGCTGTTTGCCGAATACATTGACTACCTGTTCGGGTTCGCCCTGACGGAGGAGGCCGTGGTTCACGTGCACGCAGGTGACCTGCTTGCCGATGGCCTTGATGAGCAGGGCTGCGACGACGGAGCTGTCTACACCGCCGGAGAGGGCGAGGAGAACCTTGCGGTCGCCAACCTGACGGCGGATAAGTTCTACCTGGTCGGCGATGAAGTTGTCCATGTTCCAGTTGGCGGTGGCTTTGCAGGCGCCGAAGATGAAATCGGAAATGACGCTGCGGCGGTCGGCTTCGGCTTCGGGCCAGACATCTAGGTTGGCTGCGGTGCCGTGACCGACGGTGAGGCAGGGGAGACCCGAGGCGCGGATGGCTTCGGAGGGCTCGATGGCGACGCCGTCGACGACATTGTTGGGGCCGCCGTTAAAGATGAAACCGCGGACGTTCGGAATCGCGGCCAGTTCGGCGGCGGTCAAGTCGTGGGCGTGAATTTCGGAATAAACGCCAAGCGCGCGGATATCACGGGCAATGAGCGAATTCTGCTCGCTGCCGAGATCGATGACAACAATCATGTCCTGTTGCATTCTTCGGTACCTCCAGTGGTTTGTCGGTTAATTATAGCATACCGCCGCCGCTTGGCGAAATATTTTTTTGCTCCCGTTCGCGTTTTTTCGTCCCGTGGGTCGGTTTTAGAACAGTAGCAGCGGTAGCCCCAGCAGATAGGGAACGAAAAAGAGGCAGATGCCCTGGAAATAGGACCAGCCCCAGGCTTTGTGCGCCCCGATGACACCAAGAACAGTCCCTAGAATGGGACAGCCTGCGACAAGGAAGGCCAAGGGAATAGAAAAACAGCCGCAGCCGAGTCCCGTAGCGAGGCCTTGGATAATGGCAATAAACTGCACAATGCATAGGACAGCATAGACGACAAGCAGCAGGGTTAGCATCGTAAACATGAAAACGCTCCTTTCAGACAGGCTTTATTATCGCACGGGTCTGCCGTTTTCACAAGCATAAAGAGGATGCTTTGTGCCGATGACGGATGAAAGGGGCGCAATCTGGGATTGCGGGGACGGCGGATGAGACTGTTGGTGCTGGGGGCGCGGCTGATTTCCCCGAAGAAACGGGGATGTCGACATCTGGGAACAGATGCTTTTCTTTTAGAAGGCTAGCTACCCTTATTACTGAAGGCTAGCTACCCTTACTAGTGAAGGCTAGCTACCC
>SAMEA104404103__coassemble_894_pt1 | contig 19879 bp, 18 predicted proteins | sample SAMEA104404103__metabat2_low_PE_034 | metagenome-assembled genome bin SAMEA104404103 (sample SAMEA104404103) | Balaenoptera acutorostrata | reverse complement strand
GGCTACACCGCCGATATCACCGTCCTCGACGATGAAACCTTCGACGTCAAGGCCGTCTTCGTCAACGGCGAAAAGCGCCTGTAATTCCAGCGCCCAACGCCTACCCCAAAAAGCCCCGCACCCGCGGGGCTTTTTTTATCCCCCTACGCTTTGGCAAACAGAGAAAATACCCCATTGTCAGCCAATAACGACAAAAAAAGCCCCACCGCCGTACGCATCGCGGACAAAAACCTCCAAAAGCAACGCCTATTCCAAGACATCATCTGCGATAAACCTCAGGCTCTTTGATAAAACAAAACACGCTCACAATGCCCATTACCGGCAACACAATCATTACTTTATGAAACCAAACCGTTATAAACGTTTCGCCATGCGTCAATACAAAGAAAATATGAAGTAGAGATTGCCCAAACACCGTCATAAAGGTGACCAACTTCTAGCAGAAGGGTAGCTACCATATAGATAGAAGGGTAGCTACCATATCAAAGGAAAATTGCCGAAACAGACAAACCGAACAATCCACCGTTTAAACAGGAGGGATGAAATCTTAACAGAAACGTTACCCTGTGACAGGCAGTCATAACAGCGTTCCCGTGACTCATATCATCCATTCGCCACGGATTCCCATGAAGAGGCATCATTTCATACATTTCCCCTGCCTGAAGGGGGCCACAGATTGCGGTATATCCCGCAGTATGATAAACTGTCTACCTATTTTTTCAATGTACAGGACAAGGGACAGACATGGTAACACGCAATAAAAGAGATTTTTCCGGTATTTCTGTCAATTCGGCCATAAATGAGGATATGCTCGGTCGTTACACCGACATGGTGCGCAAGTGCTCACAAATTGAGCCCCGCCTCTATACCAAGTACTCCGTCAAACGCGGTCTGCGCAACGAAGATGGTTCTGGTGTACTCGTCGGTCTTACCCGTGTCGGCTCCATCCATGGTTACGTTGTTTCCGAAAACGAACTCGTCCCTGTAAAAGGCGTGCAGTACTTCCGCGGCATCGATGTCCAGGATTTGGTACGCGGCTTCCAGAAAGAGCGCCGTCCTGGTTTCGAAGAGACGGCCTACCTATTACTTTTCGGAAAACTGCCCACCGCCGAAGAGCTCAGCGAATTCACGACGGTAATCGACTCCGAACGAGCCCTCCCCTACCCGCTGTTGGAAAAAATCATCCGCGAACCCAGCCGCGACATCATGAACTCCCTGGCCCGCTCCGTGCTGGCCGCCTACAGCGATGACGAGAGCCCCGACACCGTCAGCATCCCCTTCGTTTTACGCCAGAGCATTGAGCTTATCGCCCGTTTCTCCGCCATGGCCGCTTACGCCTACCAGGCAAAGATGCACTACTACCATGGCGAATCCCTCTTCGTGCGCAACCCCGTCCCCGGCAAATCCACCGCCGAGAACTTCCTCATGATGATGCGCGAAAACGGCACCTACACCCCGCTCGAAGCCGAACTCCTCGACCTCTGCTTGGTGCTCCATGCCGAACACGGCGGCGGTAACAACTCCGCCTTCACCACCCACGTCGTCACCTCCGCCGCCACCGATACCTATTCCGCCATCGCTGCCGCCACACTCTCCCTCAAAGGCCCCCGCCATGGCGGTGCCAACCTGCGCGTCATGAACCAGATGGACGAAATCAAAGACAATCTCGACAACTGGAAAGATGACGAAGCCATCGCCGATTACCTCCGCAAGATTCTCCGCAAGGAGGCTGGCGACGGCTCTGGCCTCATCTACGGCCTCGGACACGCCGTCTACACCCTCTCCGACCCCCGCGCAGAACTACTGAAAGAAAAAGCCCGCGAGCTTGCCGAAAACAAAGACCGCATGGACGAATTCTACCTCTACGAAGCCATCGAGCGCCTCGGCCCCAGCGTCTTCAATGAAGGCCGCGAAAAACACAAAGACCTCTGCGCCAATGTCGACTTCTACTCCGGCTTCGTCTACGACATGCTCAACATCCCGCGCGACCTCTACACCCCGCTCTTCGCCATCTCCCGCGTCGTCGGCTGGTGCGCCCACCGTCTCGAAGAACTCGTCAACAACGGCCCCATCGTCCGCCCCGCCTTCAAGGCCGTTGGCGGCTACTCCCTCCCCTACAGCGCCCTCAACGACCGTAAGTAAAAAAGGCACAAGCAGTGTGGGCTCAGCCCACCCGAAACTGCTCGCTGTTCACCGTTCACTGCCAAGCGGCAATGCCGCGAAGGAGCCCCATGTCTGCCCCCGACACACAGGCCCATCCGTTACCCCACACGGTCCTGGTGACCGGTGGCAGCGGCTTCCTGGGCATCAACCTCATCCGCCGCCTGCTGGCCGACGGTGTCAAAGAAATTCGCTCTCTCGACCTCGTTCCCTTCGCCTACCCCGAGAAGGACGACCCCCGCATCCGTGCCGTCATCGGCGATGTGCGCGATGCGGAAGCGGTCCGCCTGCTCTGCAAAGACTGCGATGCCGTTGTCCACACCGCCGCCGCCCTCCCCCTCTGCAGCGAAGAAGAAATCCGCTCTACCGATGTTGACGGCGCCCGCATCACTGGCGAAACCGCCAAAACCTGCGGCATCAAGCGCTTCGTCTACATCTCCTCGACCGCCGTCTACGGCATCCCCGACCACCACCCCATCTTCGAGACCGACCGCCTCGAAGGCGTCGGCCCCTACGGCGAAAGCAAAATCATCGCCGAAAACCTCCTACGCCGCCTCGACACCGACACCTTCGCCCTCAGCATCCTGCGCCCAAAGAGCTTCATCGGCCCCGAACGCCTCGGCGTCTTCTCCCTCTTCTACGACTGGGCCTACACGGGCCACAGCTTCCCCATGATCGGCAGCGGCAGCAACCGCTACCAGCTCATGGATGTCGACGACCTCTGCACCGCCATCGAACACATGCTCACAGGGCCTGCAGACAAAATCCGCGACACCTTCAACGTTGCCGCCACCAATTTCACCACCATGCGCGAAGACTGGCAGAGCGTCCTTGATGCCGCTGGCTACGGCAAGCACATCGTCGGCACCCCCGCTTGGCTCGTTATCCCCACCCTGCGCATCCTCGAAAAACTACACCTCTCCCCGCTTTATCGCTGGGTCTACGAAACCGCTGGCAAAGACAGCTTCGTCGACGTCTCCAAACTCTGCAGCCTCGGCTGGAAGCCCCGCTACTCCAACAAAGAGGCCCTCCTCCGTAACTACGCCTGGTACCAAGCCAATATCGACCGCTACCAAGGCCAAAGCGGCACCACCCACCGCGTTCCCTGGAAACAGGGCATGCTGCGCTTTTTCCGGAGTTTTTTCTGATGTACACCCTAATCATTGACCGCTCCACCCCCACCACCGTCATCGTCCTCCAAGACCGCGTCATCACCCCCGAAGGCCGCGCCGATAGCTGGACCGACACCTTCCGCGTCACCCAAACCAATGCCCCTGACCGCCTGGCCGTCGGCCTCGGTCCCGGCTCCTTCGCTGGCATCCGCTCCGCCATCGCCTTTCTCCAAGGCCTCGGCATCGGCCTCGGCCTCAAACCCGTCGGCTACCCCTCCGCCGCCCTCCTGGCTGGCTGCGCCGTCCCCGACGGTGCCACGCAAGATGTCCATGTCGTCGGAGACGCCCGCCGCGGCACCCTCTGGACCGCCTCCTTCCGCGTCACCCCCGAAAAGATTACCCAGACGGCCCCCTTCACCCTCCGCAAACGCGACACCTTCGTCCCCGTCCCTGGCAGCATCTCGCCCGATGCTAGCCGCCTCACCGAATTCGCCCTCGCGCCGGCCGCCATCGACCCCGAACGAACCCGCGCCATCTTCAACCGCTTCGATGCCTCCCTCCTCACCGACGACCCCGTCCCCATCTATCTCCACCCCGCCGTCGGAGCCGCCCATGCGGAATAAAGCTCTGGAAGCCTTCGAGAGCACCCTGACCGGTCTGCTCAACACCATAGATGCCGACCTCGAGGCCCGCTACGGCAACACCTTCCCGCGCCATCCCGCCCGTGCCGCCGCTGGCATCACCGCCAACCCCCAGTACGATGGCCTCTTCGCCCTCATCCCCAAATTCTCCGCTGGCATCGGCTCCGAATTCGGCCCTGGCTACAGCCTTACCCTTCGTATCTCCACCCTCTTCCCTGTCCCCGAAGCTCAGCATGCCGCCTGGGAAAACGAAGCCATCGAAGCCCTCCGCTCCAAACTCCCCGCAGCCTTCCCCAATCGCGACCTCCGCATCAGCCGCGACACCTGCGGCTGGAAACTCCATGGCGACCTCTCCCTCAACTGAGACACACCTCCCCTCCCTAAAACAAGACCCGCCAGACCGTTCTGTACTGTACGGTCAGTCGTGAACACACCGACATTCAGACCTATCGACAGCGCAACCTCCAAACACGTCGATGCGTTTATAACCATACAACGCATCCTTCTCTTGGGAAGAACGCCGCACGCATTAGATGAATGCAACATATAAAAAAGGTCATTACACAATTGACTTATCTTTCTCAGGCTGCACTCAAGACAGGGAAACCATATCAGTTCAACAGGTGCAACTCCCGAAGTTTTTCGCATAACATATTAGTAAAACGTATTGCACCCTGTTTATTAAGATGCGTCGGATCCATAAACGCTGGTTCCGAAAAATCCTCCGTCGGCGTATATAAATCAATGGCATAGACATTTTTGTGTCGCCGTTGCGCATCCAAAAACGCCAACAGGTCCGACTCTCCCGAATAAAGTTTTCGGTCGCCAGGCGAAACAGGACCGACAACCCACACGATAGAACGGGATGTTAAAGCGTAAAGGCGGTCAAGTTCAGCCTGCCATGCTTCCGAAAAATGAAACGTCCATGGTTTTCTTGTTGCATAAATCACCTTCCACTCTTCCGGCGTTCGACTGAAAAGCTGCAATGTTGCCCCAGAGTCAATCTCCTTGGTCACAGCCTTGCGGCCATTCAGCCACTGCGTCAGGTTCGCGCGCAGTGCTCCATGGAACCGGATACCAGGACACCGCTCCTCAAAGCGGGTTCTCTCCCTCGGAAGCGCCCGACGCACCTCTTCGCTCGACAGCGCAAGCGTGTAATCCGCAGCAAAAGAACGCCTACCGTGAGCAGGAAAGCCCCAAGGGTCCAAATTGACTATAATTGGCATCGCCGATTCGTTCCTCAGGACCTGGCGCAGCATAAACAACGTTTCGTCCATCGCGCTCCCATCCACGCCATAATTGAAAGCTCGTGCTGAGATAACAGACGGAACATAATTCTGACTGGCACGTGAAGACCCCAATATCGCCAATTCATTCTGCGGACACGCCACAAAGAGCCGCCACATCTTATACACAGACGACCCGCTCGACGCGAGAACCAGGGTACGATTCAGCAAATCATTGCCCAGCATACCCCCCACGGTTACAGCCAAAATAGCAAATAGAGAGAGAAAAAATGTCTTCATAAACACGCTCAAAATTGGAAGTAGATGAATTCGCCCCCCGAGGGCCGCCCCAGAAAGACAATTGCCAAGACACAGGCGATGCAAAACAGCGTTTTTCCTGTTGCCGTTTTCATTCTACAGTCAGGGGGTGTCAAATAGCTCAGCCCCAACAGACCGACCGCCAGCCAACAAAACCCAAAAACCATCGGCCCCAGCCCAGCACAGAGCGCCATGAGCGAAGATGCAAACCGTCCCTCGGCAAGCACTGAAAAGAACGCCCTCGCCTTCCCAAACGTTCCGGCTCGAAAGAATATCCAGGCGAAAACAACACCAACATTCACAAACAACACCTGCCACACTGCGACCCACCAACGTTCGTACGATGACTGCTTCAGCAGTTTATGACGCAAAAACGCCACTGTCTGATACAGCGCATGCAATGCGCCCCAAAAGACAAACGTCCAGCTTGCCCCGTGCCACAGTCCCGATACAAGAAACACAACCCAGATATTGCGAAGCAGCGTTCGCCCCCCAACTCGGTTTCCCCCAAGCGGAATATAAAGATAATCCTTAAACCACGTCGATAGCGAAATGTGCCAACGACGCCAAAATTCACTAAAACTGCGCGCCAAATAGGGCCGATTAAAATTGAGCATCAGCTCGAATCCAAAAAGCTTTGCCACACCGCGTGCCGTGTCTGAATACCCCGAGAAATCACAGTAAATCTGTATGGAAAAGAAAAACGCGGCAATCACACACGACAGACTGTCATAAAGCCCCAAATGATCCCATACCTGATCCACATACATCCCCAATGTATCCGCAACCACCATTTTCTTAAATAGACCATAAACAATTAGACACACGCCATGCATCGCCTCATCAGGGCAGAAATGACGGGTACGCTGAAACTGCGGGAGCAAATTCGTTGCCCGCTCAATCGGCCCAGCCACCAATTGTGGAAAAAACGAGATAAAAGCAAAGAAATCGACCCAGCTATGTGTCGGTTTCAGCTTACCGAGCATCACATCAATCGTATAACTTAATGCCTGAAACGTAAAGAACGATATCCCCACTGGCAACATGATATTCAGAACCATCGGCGACCAGTGTATGCCAACCGAGGCAAACAGCGACGCAAAGCTATCAACAAAGAAGTTGTAATATTTAAAAATCCCCAACGCACCCAAACACACCACACAGCAGACCGTCAGCATCGCACGCCGCAGCCAGCGCCAATCCGTCCCCGCTATCACCCACGCAGAGACAAAGTTTACCAGCGAACAACCCGCTATCAAAAACAAATACCGCCAATCCCACCACCCATAAAATACATAGGAAGCCAGCAATAACCAGCGGTTCTGCCACTTCAGCGAGCAGTGAAGAAGCCAATAAATCCCCAGCACAATAGGCAGGAACAGAATAAACTCAATCGAATTAAACAACACAGCGCGGACCTCCGTCAGCATTGTGACAGAGCTCACGCAAATGCAAAAAGCGTGCCCTCCGGTCACATACACTGTAGAGGCCCTAGGATAGCCGTACCTGAATACGCGACAAGAGGGCACGCCGGGAGGGCGCACCCTTGCTTATACACGCTGCTCAGGTTGAAATTTCCTAGGTTTCTACAGTGCAACGATGTACTGCAAGATGCAGTATATTAAATTAGGGTACGGATATAAAGTCCGTGACCGCCTATACTATAGCAAAAAGCACTCCTCCAAAACAGAAAGCAGCGAATAAAAGAGAAAAAACATCCGCAGCCAATTTGGAACGCCCGTCTTCTGCCGATGAGGTGCGGAAGCGGGGTGGGACGGGAAATGAACGAGATGGAAGGGCGAGGAACCTGTAGGGGTATAGATGCGAAAGGCGAAAAAAGTGAAAAAAATGGGCAGAAACGAGGATTTTGAAGGCGTTCAGTGGCCCCGGCATGACTGAAAAAACCGAAGGTAATGAACGTTTAAGGCACTTTTTGCTACACTAAACGGCATGAAAGGACTTACTTTTAAACGCGTTCATTGGCTTAACCGCGAGCTATTCGATGCCTTTATGGAGTTGTACGAGGCATCATTTCCCTGGGAGGAACGGCGTTCGCGGCAGGCGCAGTGCGACGTTCTGACAGATGCGGCCTATCACTGCCATGCCCTACTGGACGGCAACACCTTTGTCGGCCTGGTCTGCCTCTGGGAAACAGGCCCCTGCCACTATCTCGAACATCTGGCCATCACCCCCCAATACCGTGGACGCGGATACGGACAGGAAGCACTCCGCCGACTACAACAGGAGCCAATCCCGCTCGTACTAGACATCGAGCCGCCCGTTGACGAACCAACCCGTCGCCGACTGGTATTCTACGAAAAGCTGGACTTTCGGACCAATCCCCACGACCACAAGTTTCCACCCTATCATCTGGGCCAGGAACCCTTTCCCATGCTGCTACTCTCCTACCCAGCCCCGCTGTCGGCAGCCCAACACCGCGCCCTGTCCGCCTTCCTCTTCCAGCACACCCGCTGCGAAGACAGCCCAGCGCACACTGAGACATTTCGTTCCGACAAATGATGAACGATAAATGATAAATGATGTCCAAGTGCTTTATCCTTTAGAGAATTCATCAGCACGGTCAGTCGTGCACCATCGGTCCATAGCAGTTCAAACGCGACTTCTTTCGACGAAAGCACCGCCCCACATCAGATTATGCAGCGCATGACCGATGGGGGCGTCGTATTCATCAATCAGTACCGCCAGCGATGTTGACTGTTCTGTCATCGCCTGCAGCGCAAGCTCAAACTTGGTAATGAGCCGATGCAGATACGCGGTCTTATCCATGTAAATGTCGTTGCCCTTACGCAGCCGTTCAAAGCTGTAGTAGCCATTAAGAATGGGACGGCGTTTGCTTTCCATGCATTTATTATAACACAGCGCCCCATCTACAGAAATCTCAGCGCACGCTAAAGACAAAGGGCGGGAAGGTGCGGTGCCAGGTGAAGGACGCATCCTCGGTTAGGGTCAGAACTGGATTGGGATCGGTGCCGCGTTTCACCTTGCCGCTGCGCGTCACCAGCGTCCACCCGATGGGGGCCTGTCCATCCGAGGATGTCAGAAACGCGCCAAAGGTCCGGTCATCAGCCCGCGCGGCACTGCGAAACTGCAGGGGTATCCCCTTGGGCAGGACGCGAACACCAGGCTGTGGCCAGCAACTATAGGACGCATACGGCGTCCGATTGGATTCGTCGCAAGTTACCGTCAGAGTGACGGTTGCTTCAGACGGAGCCGGACGCTCCGTCACCGCCGCCGGTCCGGGCAGGGACCAGGCTACAGCAGCCAAATTTCCGGGACCGTCCTGACCGATGACGGCAGCACTGACCTCAACGGTATACGTACCAGCGACAGCTTGCGGCAGCGTAACCCGTTCAATCGTATTGACCGAATCACCGCAGGTATAACGGGTACCGTCTGGCGCAATAACTGTCAGGTTATAGTCGTTGACCAGGTCCACCGTCCGCCAAAAAGCATACGCAGACTCTGGACAATCAATCCAGGATAGCACCACGGATAGCTCCCCAGGCGCATTGAGCGTAATCGTCCAGCTTTCCCGTTGCCGGGCATTCGCCAACGAAATACGGTCACGGCACCCAAAGGTGCCAGCGGTCAGCCGTCTATTCAGACGGAGTGCGCCCCACCCTTCGCGATTGTTAGGGGAGGTCGCGGGAATCTCCGTAAAGAGCGTATGCTGTCCTGGGGCGATACTTTCGGCCGAGAGTATGAGCCCCGCCCGCAGTAGAGCCGATGTGGGGCGCTCAATCTTCTCCGCTTCACGCAGATACTGACGCAACACCGCAGCCGTGCCAGCAACGAGCGGCGTCGCCATGGAGGTCCCAGACATCATCTCCGTGCCAGACGTATAACGACTCAGAGAGTGAATGGCCGTCCCTGGCGCAAGCAGCATCGGCGCAATGCGCCCGTCCGCCAGCGGGCCGCAGGACGAAAACGGCGCCAGAGCTTTGCCAACGGCGGTCCCCGTAAAGGGACGCGCAATATAATCGTCGCGAATCCAGTCTGCCGACCGCATCCCGTAATATTCATACGTCTCCATCGCGTCCATGCGAAAGGACTCCTGAGCACCTACGGTCAGGATATTCTTAGCGCAGCTTTCGACCGATTGGACCGTCTGCGGGCGCAAATCCTTTCCAGAGGCATTGGCCGCACCGTCGTTGCCCGCAGCCAGACAGACCAGCACCTCGGGATGATTCCAAACAAAAAAATCCATATCCCTGGAGATTGAGTTGTAAGACGGCAACCTGCCGCCCTCGAAGGTGCCCCACGAGCAGGAAATCACCGACGCCCCAGTGGCAACACTGCGCTCAAAGTGGGAGGAACGTCGGGGTGCCAACGTAATCCCCAGGTTTGTACCGATACTCTGAAAGACCAGCAACGCGCCGGGAGCCGCCCCACGGGTTTCTGGTCCGCGCGACACCGCACTTCCAGCCACATGAGAACCGTGACCTGCCGTATCAATCGGTGATATCCTCCCCTCGGCAACCGATGAGGGCTCGGTCATCATGGCAAACACACTGTCTCCGAGATCGGAATGAAGGGTCTCAGCCGTGCCACCACATAGTCCCGTATCAATGACAGCAATCAGCTCGCCCCGTCCATCTAAACCAAACGCCCGGTCCAGCACCGCAGTTCCGAGAAACGGCGCGGCCGCGATATCGTTCGTCGCCACAGTATTCAGCAGGCGGGGGATTCCTTCGGGCTCAAACCAGTCCAGTCCGGCAGGCATCCGCTCCATCCAGGCTTTGACCGTGCGACACGAGGCCGTCAGTATTAGAATGCCGCCATCCCGAACATCCAGCGTGCCGCCACGGTCCGCACGCAAAAACGCATCCGCATCGGTAGATGTCCGAAATGTTAGACGAACCCGGACGAGTGTCTCATCCGATAAACGAGACAGCTGCAGGCGGAGCTCCGCCAAGCGGCGTTCCGCTGGGGTAAACTGTCCAGGCCGACGCGGCGGCACCGCAACCGCTTTCGGCGGCGGAGCAAAACCAGACGCTTCCCGCAAAAAGGGGCGAAGCGCCATAGCTGCCGGCGTTTCGTCCAATCTCGGCGATGCCGTTCTGTCCGATGTCGTCGAAGTATGTACCGCCGCCTGCAGACGGACCGCCGCCTTCCACGTCCCCAGGAGTCCGACCAGCAGACAGACAAGGAGCACAGCAAAAATAATCGGACCTTTGCGCATGGACGGGCGTTTCTCCGAAAATCAGCGATTGGGGATACGGTTGGCGCAGATATCCTCTGCCGAGATACCCAAATCTGCCAGCGGCAGCAGTACAAAGTCGCGCACGGCAGCCCGCGGATGAGGCAACATCAGGCGTTCTGTATGGCTCTCCACGCCTTCGTAAAGAATAATATCGAGATCGAGCGGACGCGGCGCGTTACGCACGGTTCGGATGCGTCCAGCCTCCGCCTCAAGCGCATTGAGCGCCGTCAGCAGCGCGTCAGGCTCCAGTGCCGTCTCAATCAGCACAGCGGAGTTAAGAAAACGAAGATGCTCGCAGCCAGCGGGAACATCCACAGGCGCGGTATCGTACCGTCCAGCCTGCGCAAGAAGACGCGTTTCGGGGAGTTCGGAAAGCGACGAGACCGCGAAGTCCAACAGGGCTTCGCGGTCTCCAAGATTACTGCCCAGGGCAATAACAGCAGCAGGCATAAGTGCCTCAGCCTTCAAATCCGAGCACGTGGCGCATATTGTACAGGCCAGGCTTCTGCGTGAGCAACCACTGACCAGCCTTGAGGGCTCCCTTGGCAAACGCCGCGCGAGACGAGGCCTTGTGGGTGATTTCGACACGTTCTTCATCCGCAGCGAACATCACAGTGTGATCGCCGACCACCGAACCGCCACGAAGGGCATGCACGGCAATTTCGCCAGCGGGACGTTCGCCCACAATGCCCTGACGGCCGTAACAGGCCACATCATCCAGATTCACGTTGCGACCAGCTGCAACCGCCTTGGCAAGACCGAGCGCCGTGCCACTGGGGGCATCCTTTTTGTGACGGTGATGCATTTCTACAATTTCAGCATCATAAGACTCATCCAGCACCGAAGCAGCACGACGGACGAGCTCGAGGAGCAGGTTCACGCCAAGCGAGAAGTTCGGAGCAAAGCAAACCGGGATTTCCTTCGCAGCAGCATCAACCGCCGCCAGTTCGTCCGCATCCAGACCCGTAGTGCCGAGCACATACGCCTGGCCACATTTGACAGCGTTGTCCAGATTGCCGCGGACACAGGTGTGGAAGGTGAAGTCAATGATGACGTTAGCGTCAACAGGCCACGTTTCCTGATACAACACGGAACCAGTGGCCACCGTGTCAATCAGCGGAGAACCAGGGATTTCCGTCACGGCGACAACGTTCAGACCTGCCTCGTTGGCACAGTCAACCAGCATGCGGCCCATACGGCCGGCACCGCCAAGAATAGCGACTTTCATGAATCAACCCTCAGCTTACTTAATGAGATTCAGAGACTTGAGGCAGGCAGCAATCTTCGCTTGATTCGCCTCGTCAGGCTCACAGAGCGGCAGACGGAAGATCGGCTCAATCCGGCCCATGAGGGCGAGCGCCCACTTCACGGGAATCGGATTGGTGTCACAAAACATATCGCGGAAAAGCTGATAGTACTTCTCGTGATATTCGCGGGCCTTCACGAAATCGCCGTCAAGCGCCAGATTAATCATGGTGCTCATTTCGCGGGGAATCACGTTGGAGCAAACCGAGATGACACCAGACGCGCCGACAGACATCATGGGCAACGCCAGGCTGTCATCACCAGAGAGAATGGTCAAATGCGGGGCCACGTGACGGATGGCAGAGACGCGATCTACACTACCAGCAGCTTCCTTGATGGCGCAAATACCAGGATGGGATGCAAGGCGCTCCACAACAGAGAGCGGGATTTCCTTCGAGCTACGGCCAGGCACATTGTACAGCACCACCGGCACACCCAAATCTGCCACAGAAGAGAAGTGGCGGTACAGGCCTTCGGCATTGGGCTTATTGTAATAAGGAGTCACCTGCAGCGATGCATCGACACCGATACCAATGACTTCCTTCGTCAGATGAATGGCCTCTTCCGTAGAGTTTGCCCCAGTGCCGGCAATAATCTTCGCACGGCCCGCAGCAGCGTCAACGGCGGCTTCAATCACCTTCAGATGATCGGCAGGATTGAGGGTCGGCGATTCGCCGGTGGTCCCGACAGGACAAACACCTGCCACCCCCTGTTCAATCTGCCACTGAATCAGAGAACGGAAAGCGCCGTAGTCCACCGAGCCGTCCTTGTTGAACGGAGTGATCAGCGCACTGAAAACACCTTTAAGCTTAAGCATGGAAAAGTCCTTTGGTTAAAATCAACGTTAGTATAGCAAAAACAGACGGTTTCGACAGCACCTAAAATCACATAAAAACTGCGGACAGGCCTCCGCCCATCCGCAGTTTTCTATATCTCCGGCAACTCAGACCTTACGGGGCTCAATCTCGCTCTGCGCAACGATTTTCTTCTTAATCATGGCATACATGGTCATTTTCAGCTTCCCATTGACGACGGCACCATGGATAACCGTGGGCTCCTCAACGGGGTTTTCCATGAGGGGTCCGCCACCGACCCACTGGGCCCAGGGACGGTCTGATGTCGGCGGATCAACACGCATATAGTGCGTATGGGCCGCTACCACCAGTTGAACACCATACTTCTTTAGCAGCGGAGACCACATATCGGAGGCAGGACGCTGCCAATCAGCATACCCCGTCAGCAAATCACCAGGATTGGCATCCGGGCGCGGATCAAAGAGCGGAATATGACAGAACAGCACGATAAAGGGTGCCTCCTTGATTTCGGGCCGTTCCAGCGCCTGCGCCAGCCAACGCGTCTGAAGTTCGCGATAGGGCTCAAAACAGGCCAACCCGTGCCAAGCCGGATGTCGGTCGGGCTTATCCTCGCCCGTATCCATACCAATCATCGCCACATCGCCGACACGAACCGCGAAATTACGGGTCAGCCGCTCAAATTCGCCTGGATGTTCACCCTTGGGGCGCGGCATCATAATGCCAGTGCGATTAATCGTCCACTTGCCGCGATAGTCATGATTCCCAGGAACATACAGCAGCGGCATGTCGGTACCGTATGCCCGCCCCTCAGGACTCAGCAACGCAGATACCGCCTGCGTGCGGTACGAAATCCAGCTGAGCATATCACCATTCCAGACTAACACGGACGGATCGAGCTGCTTGACCTTATCAAAAACCTCGCGAACCGCTGCGGCATGCTCATGCGTATCATTGATGACCGCAAATTCGGACGCATGCTTCTTACCGAGTGTCACAAACGAATAGATACGGCTGCGCTGCGGCTCGCCGGATGGCGTTCCCTTCACCACGGCACGCGTCACCGTTCGATACCAATAACGCGTATCCGGTTTCAGCCCCGTCAGCCGCACCGACAGAACCATCGCATCTACCCCCCTCTCGCCAGTCATTCCAAACCAATCGGTTTTGCAGTGCTTCATCTCCGGATTGTCGGCATATTCCACAGCACCAGTCGCATCGGCATGCACGGCCCACACCACGCCCATCGACGTTTCTGCTGGTGCCTGCAGCACCGGTTCAGTGCGGACCAATGCCAGTGTCGCGGTCTGCTTCGCTTCGGCAGTTACAACGGGCTTGGCAACAGGCGCACCAGCAGCGGCCACCGTACCTGCGGCACCCAACGCTGATGCAATCAAAAATTCCCTACGATTCATACGTCAATCACTCCTTCCCATAGCCATTCGCAGTCCCAAAACAACCGCGAACCGAACACACCACAGCATAACACCTTTTCGTCCCGCTTCAGCCCGCTCCCGAAAAAAAATCACCTCCCGTATTCCACGCTATACACCTACAAGCATCCTATGCATAGAAGGAACGCTCATCCGTACACAACATCCCGCCGACAGGCGATAGCGGCCCTCACTTATTCCCTGCAGTTTTACCGCTTGCGCCCTACAGCTGTGCTACAATAGACAGCGTCTTACAGTAAAGGAAACTATTATGAATCTTGCACTCATCTATCCCAAATGCACCACCTGCAAAAAAGCCATGAAGTGGACCGAAGAACAGGGATTTGCCTGCGACACGCGTCACATCAAGGACGAAAAGCCCACCCGTGACGAACTCGCCGCCTGGTACAAAGCCTCTGGCCTCCCCCTGAAGCGCTTCTTCAACACCTCTGGCCTCATCTATCGCGATATGGGCCTCAGCACCAAACTGCCCACCATGAGTGAGGACGAACAGCTTGACCTGCTGGCTTCCGACGGCATGCTCGTCAAACGCCCCCTCCTCGTCACCGATAAAGGCATCTGCCCTGGCTTTAAAGCCGAAACCTGGGAAAAGCTGCTAAAGTAAACCTGCGCCCTCCCCCGCAGACACCGACACCATAAAAAAACACCGCCAAGCCCCGCCGCCAAACGACAGCGAAGGCCCCGTGTGACTTACCCACCATGCCAGCAAGCCGAGGAAGTCGCCAGTCGACGTAGTGAAGCTGCGTAAGTCCTGCAAGTCCTCAAAGACCCGCCGATAGGCGGCAACGAGGCCCCACCTGCGTGCATACAGACGTGCAGGCGCAATAATAAAGGAGGCCCGCTTTCGCGGGCCTCCTTTATTATTGCGCCAGGGCGCGGGGATTAGGGGTTGAACTCAGAGCAGGCGGTACGCTTGCCAGGGTTCATGTAGTAATCCTGACCAGTAGCGTCGAGGACGGCGGACCAAAGATGGGAGGTCAAATCGACTTTGCGGCGCTCGATGGTGGCCAGCGGAATCGGAACCACGGAGTAGTCGTCATTGAGCTGACCGACCACGCAGTTGGTGCGACCAGCCATAGCGGCGTGAACAGCCATGCGGGCCAGGCTGTAGCACAGCACGGAGTCGGAAGCATCGGCGGGGCAGCTGCGGATGGTGTAGCTGGGGTCGATGTACTTCACGGTCACTTCTTCGCCAATCGCCTTGAAGTGGTCGACGATAGAGGTCTTCAGAAATTCGCCGATATCCTTCTTGAGGATATTGCCGGAGGCATCCTTGCGGACTTCGCCTTCCATGAGCTCCTGACCAGCACCTTCGGCCACGACGATAACGGCATGGTTACGGCCGGACGCGAAGCGGCGTTCGAGGCCCTTGAGGAGGCCGTTTTCGCCATCAACAGTGAAGGGCGACTCGGGAATGAGGCAGAAGTTGACCACAGGGTTGGCCAGGGCGGAGTAAGCGGCAATGAAGCCAGAGTCACGGCCCATGAGCTTCACGAGGCCGATACCATGGAAGGCACCGTTAGCTTCGGCGTGGGCCGAGCGGATGGCGGGCAGCGAAGCGGCCACAGCGGTTTCAAAGCCGAAGGTGCGGCCAACGAAGTGGAGGTCGTTGTCGATGGTCTTCGGGATACCAACCACGGACACCTTGAGGCCGCGGCGTTTGCACTCGTCGGAGACATCGCGGGCGCAGCGCAGAGAGCCGTCGCCGCCGATGGCGAAGAGAACGTTGATGCCCATCTTTTCGAGGGTATCAACCATAATTTCGGTGGGCTGCTGACCACGGGAGGAGGCAAGCATCGTGCCGCCCATTTCATGAATGGTATCGACGCGGTCCGGGGTGAGCATGATGGGCTCGTAGCCGTAAGCGGGGTTCAGACCAGCATATCCGTAAGGGATACCGTAGATGGCCTTGACACCATAGTCAAACGCGAGCACTTCAACGAGGCCCTTGATGACGTTGTTCAGACCAGGGCAAAGACCGCCTGCGGTCACGATGGCCACTTTGGTAGAGGAGGGATCGTGGAAAATCTTGCGGTGAGGGCCAGCGCTCTCGAGCGCAGGAACCTTGCCGTACTTTTTAAAGAACTCGCTGACATAAGCGGAGCGAACGCTCAGCATGGAGTACATGTCATTTTCGTCAACAAAATTGGTATTCTTCAGCGGCGAGTCGATCGTGCATTCACCGAGGTTCTCGGAAATAAAGGAAAACTTGGTGGGGTCCTCGTAAATGCGCTGGAAAAGCGAGAGCATGATAGGGTCCTTTCTGCTTCGTCCCTAGTGTGGGATAAACTGGCGGGCTATTTTATAAAAAACAGCCTTCCGTGTCAAACGGTCAGCGGTGTTTTGCCAGCCCCCCTGCGGAGGTTTCTTTGTAAAGGTTTGGCAAGTCGTGACCAGTTTCAAGCATCGTTTTGACGACTGTATCAAAGGAAATACTGTGGCGACCATCGGAAAGCGTGGCATACATATTGGCATCCATGGCGCGCGCGGCACCAAAGGCATTGCGTTCAATACAAGGAATTTGCACCAGTCCACAGATGGGGTCGCAAGTAAGGCCAAGGTGATGCTCCAGCCCCATCTCTGCTGCATACTCAATCTGATTAGGCGATCCGCCGAAAATCTGATTGACGGCTGCGGCCGCCATGGCGCAGGCGGTGCCGATTTCCCCCTGGCAGCCGACCTCGGCACCGCTGATAGAGGCATTTTCCTTCACGATGGCCCCGACGAGACCAGCGGTAGCTAGGGCGCGGATAATACGCTTTTCGGGAACCTCATGGTGGCGGAAGAGATAATACAGCACAGCTGGCAGCACACCGGCACTGCCGCAGGTGGGCGCAGTGACAATGAGGCCAGACCCTGCAGCATTTTCCTCTGCCACAGCCAGCGCGTAAGCGTACAGCAGTCCACGTCCCCGAATACCTTCGCGCATGCCAGAGGCGCGCCGATAATAGATACTGGCTTTGCGCTGGAGTCCGAGCCCGCCGGGCAGGATACCTTCCGCCTCGAGTCCGCGTTCCACGGCCTCACGCATGACCTTCCAGACTTCGCGCAGATGTGCAAAGACGGGCTGCCCTTCGTATTCCAGCACATACTCCCAGAAATTCTTACCGGTTTTGCCGTACCACTCCAGTACGCCGTCCATCGTTTTATAAGGGTAAGCGACCGAGGCAATCGGCTCTTCGCCGAGGCCTTCGCTCAGAAAGCCCCCCCCGATGCTGTACACCTCCCAGGTATCAATGACGGTGCCAGCTTCTGTCAGTCCGCAGAAGCGCATCCCATTTGGATGAAAGGGCAAAAATGTCTGTGGCTCCCAGCGGATTTCGGTACGGTCATCCCCGAGCACATCAAGAATGGCACGGTCGGTCATGTGGCCCTTACCGGTAGCAGCGAGCGACCCGTACAGGGTGACGCTGAATTTCACAGCCTGGGGACAGCGATCCAAAAACTGCCCAGCGGCACGGCGCGGCCCCATCGTATGGGAACTGGAGGGGCCAATACCGATTTTAAAAATGTCTGCAATGGAATCCATGGCATTACCGCCTTCTGAGCGCCCTGCGTCGGAAAAGTTCGCGTACGGCATTAATATAAGGTTGATCGGTGGCCAGCTCCAGCAGGTCAATTCCTGCCGAAGCGAAGGCCTTTTTATCGGCTTCGCGCCGCATCCGCGCGTCTTCAGCGAAAGCACGGCGAACCTCAGCCGACGAAGTATCCGCGAGTATCGTCTCATGCGTTTCTGGGTCGAACAGCTCAACCAGCCCCACATCAGGCAGTTCCGATTCGGCGGGATCGGAAACGCGACAAGCAATCAAATCGTGGCGACGGGCAAAAACCTGCATCTCGGGCAGGTAATTTTCGTCCTGAAAGTCCGATACCACAAAGATAACCGCCTTGCGGTGCTGAGTCGCGCGGACGAAACGGAGGGCAGCGCGGATATCGGTACCTTCGTTCGTCTCCTCCGCAGCGAGCACCTCGCGCACCAGCCGTTGCACGGCGGTGCGGCCCTTGCCTGGCGGCAACGACTTCACAATGCGGTCAGAAAAGAGGACCAGGCCCACCTTATCCTGATTCTGAAGCGCCGTCATCGCCAACAGCGCAGTCAACTTAGCGGCCAACGCGGCCTTGGAGCGGCCGTGCGACCCGAAGCTCTGGCTGCCAGAGACATCCACCAAAAAGAGGACGGTCAGTTCGCGCTCTTCGCTAAAACGTTTAATATACGGTACACCTGTGCGGGCAGTGACATTCCAGTCAATGGAGCGAACATCATCCCCAGGCTGATAAGGGCGGGCCTCGTCGAATTCGATGCCCTGCCCTTTGAAGACCGAATGATAATCACCGCTCAGTCGATCATCCAGCAGATGCCGGGTGACAATGCGGATTTTCCGCACCTCGTCCATCAGTGTCTCGGTATCAATCTCCATGGATGGCTTCTCCCTGGAAGACTTAGGGCACCGGCACTTCGTCAAGCATACGGTCGATAATGAGATCGGCCGTCAGGTTATCGGCCTCAGCCTCATAAGAGAGCAAAATGCGGTGGCGCAGCACCTCGTGGGCCACTTCCTTCACGGCCTGGGGCGTAGCATAAGCACGACCACGCAGCAGCGCATTGGCACGGGCCGCCAGATTCAGGCAAAGCGTAGCACGCGGCGAAGCACCAAGCTCAATTTTACCTTCCAAATCGACAAGCCCCTTATATTCAGAGGGCTTACGCGTAGCAAAGACCAAATCGAGGATGTAATCGCCCACCTTGGCATCGCAGTAAACGCTGTCCACCGCGCCCAACAGCTCATGCAACTCCTCAGGCGTGATGCAGCAGGCCGGTTCAGTCAGGGTATTAGGCTGCGTAAAACGCTCCATAATGCGGCGCTCATCCTCGCGACTCGGATGCGTCACCACGCACTTCAGCATAAAACGGTCCGTCTGCGCCTCGGGCAGCGGATAAGTCCCCTCCTGCTCGATAGGGTTCTGCGTTGCCATCACCAAAAAGGGCTTGGGTAACGCATAGGTCGTATCCCCAAGCGTCACCTGGCGCTCCTGCATGGCTTCGAGCAGGGCAGACTGCACCTTCGCCGGCGCGCGGTTGATTTCATCGGCAATCAGCAGATTCGCGAAGACCGGTCCCTTGTGCGGCGTAAACGTGCCATCCTTCTGATTATAAATCAGACTACCGATAACATCGGCTGGCAGCAAATCTGGCGTAAAGGAAACGCGCTTGGTATCCACGCCCAACGCCGCAGACAGTGCCCGCACCGCCGTCGTCTTAGCCAATCCGGGAACGCCCTCCAGCAAAATGTGCCCCTTCGTCAGCAGGGCAATCAGCAGATTTTCAACCAACCGTTCCTGACCGACCAACGTTTTGGCCACTTCGGTACGAATGGTTGCGAGCATGCGCGAACAGCGAGATACGGTTTCGTCAGCCTGAGACATAGATACTCCTTAAATTAAAAGGATGCTACCAGAAAAAAAGAGGCGCACTAGCGCAGATATCGACAGGCATTATAGCGCATTCTTTTTCAGGCGGCAAGCAGATGCCACCGCAGGCCCACCATCCCCCACCCAACGCAGACGCTGGGGAGCGGTGACCCGATACCCCTACCCTTTATATAATAGATACCCCTGAGGAGTCTGTA
>SAMEA104404103__coassemble_893_pt1 | contig 19900 bp, 16 predicted proteins | sample SAMEA104404103__metabat2_low_PE_034 | metagenome-assembled genome bin SAMEA104404103 (sample SAMEA104404103) | Balaenoptera acutorostrata | reverse complement strand
TGCCGACCATCGTCTATATCTTCGAACTGAAGGCCAATAAGACGGATACCGCCGATGTTGCCCTGCAACAGATTCACGACAAGGGCTACGCTAACCCCTACCTTGGTACGGGACGCAAAATCTACCTTATCGGCCTCGCCTTCAATCCCGATACACACGAGCTGAAAGACGCTAAGATCGCGACACTTCCGGCATAACAGGGATGAAGGCATGTACATAAAACCCTCCGCATAGAGTTTGCTGCGCGGAGGGTTTCGTTTGTGGGGCAGGGGTGCGTCTGGGATGTCGACCGGTGCTGTCAGTCATGACGTGGGGTGTGGTTCTTCTTCTGTTCATTGTAGAATGTCAGGAAACGATCGAACATAGAGGCAATCCAGGCATGGCTGGCCTCGGAGTCGCAAAGCATCATGGCAACCCTCTCCTCCTCGTCGAAGTCCGCCTGCAGCGATTCGCCGGTATGCCACACACTGCTGGTGCCGATGCTGGCCGCGGCGGAACGATGTTGGAGTCCGAAAAGACCGTCTCCGAAGCCTGATTCCTGCGTCGGATGACTGCTTTTGCGTTTTGTGCCCCGGCGGGAAACGGTTGGAGACAACGGGCCAGGCATCTACAGAAGTACAGATGCGAAAAGTGAAAAATGAACGTAACGGCTCTTTAAAGCCGTGTGGGCGCAGCCCACCCGCAACTGTTCACTATCCACTATCCACTATTCATTTGGCGGGCGAGGTGAAGCGGACAATGCCGTCGGTGAGCATCAGGGTCCGGTCGCAGCGGGCGGCGGTGGCGGGATTGTGGGTGACCATGGCCAGGACGGCCTGCTGTTCGCGGGTGAGGGTGAAAAGGAGGTCGAGAATGGCATCACCAGTGGTGGCGTCAAGGTTGCCAGTGGGTTCATCGGCAAGGATGAGGGGCGGGTGGTTGATGAGGGCGCGGGCGATGGCGGCACGCTGCTGTTCGCCGCCAGAGAGTTCCTGGGGACGGTGTTTCAGGCGATTGCCGAGGCCGACGCGTTCGAGCAGTTCGACGGCGCGGGTGCGGAGTTCGCTGCGGGAGAGACGGCCCAGGGCCATGCCTGGGAGCATGACATTTTCGATGATGTCCATTTCTGGCAGCAGGTGGTAGGCTTGGAAGATAAAGCCGATGGCGCGGGCACGGAGTTGGGTGCGGGCGCGTCCGGAAAGGGCGTAGAGCGATTGTCCGTCAACGAGCACTTCGCCGCTGTCGGGTTTGTCGAGGCCGCCCAGAATGTGGAGCAGGGTGGATTTGCCGGCACCGCTGCGTCCGACGATGGCCAGAATGTCCCCGGGGAGGGCTTCAAAGGAGGCACCTTTGAGGATTTCGAGTTTCTGGCCGTGAAGGGTATAGGATTTGTGCAGGTCTTTCGCTGCGAGACGGAGGTCGGACATGGGGTTACTCCTTGCGCAGGGCATCAACGGGATTCATGGCACTGGCGCGCCAGGCGGGCAGCAGGGAGGCAACGGCGCAGAAGAGCACGACCAGCACCACCACTTGGACAATCTCGGAGGGAATGACGCGCCAGGGCAGGCTGTCTAGGCCGTAGACCGCCTTCGGGAAGACCTCGAGTCCGAAGCCTGCGAGTATGTCGATGAGCCGATGGAGATTGGTCAGGACCAGGAAGGCGAGGCCGATGCCGAACACGGTGCCGATGAGACACTGAATCCAGCCGTAGAGCACAAAGGTCATGGTCAGCTGACGCGTGGAGAAGCCAAGGGATTTCAGCAGTCCGATTTCGTTGGTCTTCTGTACGGTAATGACGATGATGGTATTGACGACGCAGAAGATGGCGACGACGCTGATGAACATGAGCAGGAGCATCATCATGTTCTTTTCGGTGGCGACGGCATTGAAAATCATGCGGTCGAGTTCCTGCCAGGTGCTGACGCGGGCTGCGCCTTTGCCGAGGACCTCGTCCGCGGCTTTGAGCGTTTCGCCGACAATGCCTTCGGCGTAGGTGCCGTCGGTGGTTTTGCCTCCAGGGCGGATGGCATGCGGATCTTTGGCGCGCAGACTGATACTATTGGCTCCCCGGCGGAGACCAGCCAGATCGCGTGCGACGGGCAGGGAGACGAAGATATAGCCGCTGTCAAAATCGGCCTGGCCTGTGGCGTAGACACCGGTGACGGTGAGGCGTTCGGGTAGGTAGATTTCATCCTTATCGATGAGGTTCATGGGGGAGTAGACGAGCAATTCGTCCCCGACGGTTACGCCCAGCTGCGCGGACATATCCACGCCGATGACGACGCTGCTGCCGGCCAAATCGAAGGTGCCATTCCACATTTCCAGCGGGAGCATCTTGCGGATACGCTCCGCGTCCGTGCCGAGTAGAACCGGGGCCAGCAGGCGGCGGTTGTATTCCACGAGGACGCGTGTTTCGATACTCGGGGTGGAAACGACGACACCGGGGATGCTGTCCAGCTTTTTGCAGAGGGTGTCGACATCGCGCAGCGGCTGATTGATTGCCGAACGCACCACCACGTGCGGCTTGAAGTCGAGGATTTTCTTCTGCCAGGTGTCGCTAAAGCCGGTAAAGACGGCGCGTACGATGATGACAATGGCGACGCCGATGGTCACGCCCAGTACCGATAGCAGGGTCACCACTGAGGCGACACCGCGTTTAGGCTTCAGATATTTGAGTGCGAGAAACAGGGAGAACATGGACAGCCTTCCGATGGGTCAAAATGAAATAAATCACCCCGTATTCTAGCGTTTTCACCTTGTTTTCGCAATGAAAATCCATGTCGACGGGCGCTTTTGTGCGGGGGGATATGTTAGTACCATCCGCCTGCTGACAGCTTTTGGGATATCTGTGTGCCGTGGCGCGTTCGGACGCAGATGCCTTCAAAAATAACGAAAAATCAGCCAGATGGGCAGGTTGCAGATATGCTCTATGTATTTCATGATTCGTATATTGTTTGTGTTTCATGTGTTGACTTTTAGAGGAACGTCTAGAAGTACAGTAAAACTTCATCACAAGTGTATCATATTTAAATATTTTTCCTACTCATTTCTAGACGTTCGTTTAGATGTATGGTGCTGAACCCAAAAGGAGTGAGAAATGAATAGACTATGTCTAAGCAGACGACTGCTGACTGGTTCACTGGCGGTTGCCTGTGCCGCGTTGGCATGGGCGCAGGGCGAGGTGACATCGCAGGACGTTTCTGGTAACGGCATGACCGATGCGGATACCAGTGCGACGGTGTACAACATTACCGAGGGCGGAGCCCTGAAGTTTGTTGCAAAGGCCAATCTAAACGGGAAAACCATTAAGGTTGTTCCGTCCGAGACGGCTGGTGACTATGCCGTTGTTTTTGTCGCTCCTAATGGAAATATCCAGGTCCCGTTTGAGGATATAACTTCGGCAACGTTTACTGGGTCCGGAAATCTTGCTTTGGTGGGACAGTGCGGAAACGGAGGGCAGCGACAACAAATAAATGTCTCCGGTTGTGATCAATCGAGTTTCTCTGGACGCCTATATGTCGCGAATGCTTGGAATAAGCCGTGTGATACGTGGTTGGCGGGGGCGGCTTTTGCGAAGGCGGCCTTCTGTTTTTCCAATGTGTATGATGGTAAAAATCCCGCACCAGGGGACAAAGAAGGCTCAGATAAGTTACTCCTGTCAGGCGATGCATCGCTGGCGGGGCTTATGTCGAACCGAGCACAAGACTCGGTGGAAGCCTCGACAGATGAGAGCCGTACGCTGACACTGGCTCCGAACGAAGATTGCATGTATGCTGGACAGATGGGTTCTGATGCCCATCCTCTGTCGCTGACGCTGAATGGCGGCACCGGCTTGCAGACGCTGTCTGGAACCAAGACGCTTCAGAACCTTACGATTAACGCGGGTAATCTGGCGCTGTCCGGCACAACGGAAGTGCGTGGCACCTATACGGTCACCAAGACCTCCGGTGCCAATGTGACGCTGACCGGTACGCTGACACTGCCCGAAAGCGTCACGATTGCTGTGACGGATCCCAGCTATAGCGGCGAGGCTGCCGCGTATACGTTTGAAGGTGTAAAGCTTTTCACGGCAGGCACTGATGGTGTGACCATAACACAGCCCGTACCTCTGGTGGCGACGGTAAACGGCGAAAACTTTGGCAGAGTGAATGTACAGAGCGACGGAACGCTTGCGGTTCATGCAATGTCGTTGGCCTCTTCTGCGGAAGGTGCTACGTACAGTAAGGGCGCTGGTGCGCCCAATCAGGCAGCTACGACAACTCTGAATGTGGCTAATGGCTCGTTGAACCTGACGGGCGGAACCTATTATCTGAATCAGTGCATCAGCGGAATGCAGTCGACCGTGAATATTACCAATTCGACGGTGACGTACATCGGCAGTAACTCCCTTGCAGGGGGCGATGCCTGCCTAGGCCTGGGACAGGCCACCTATACGGTCGGCGGTTCTTCTAAGGTGACGGCTCCTGGTTTCTATCTGTCTAATGGAGCCGATGGTCGTACGTCCGTATTTACATTGAAGGATACGGCTAAGCTGACGGTGACTGGCACTTCGAATGTGGATTCGAATCTGGCGTCCATTATGTTTGGCCACTGGGATGGCCCCTCGACCTTCACGTTGCAGGATAGTGCTCAGTTCATTGCTGAAGGAGCGGATGTCCTCGTCGGCAAGACCCATAATACGCAGACGATTAATATTAACGGTGGCACGTTCCGTGCACGTGGTATTCGCTGCTCGAATATGGATCAGACGTCGTCGTTGAATCTGTCCGGCGGACGGGTTGAGCTAGGTGAAGGCGGTCTGAAGGACTATGGTACGCAGCGTCTGTCGGTCAATGTGACGGGTGACGCGGAAATCGCTTCGTTTGCAGCAATGGACATTGCACACACGGTGAATATTGCCACTGGAAAAGTGCTGACATTGGATGGCACCCACGGGGCCATTACCGTCACCGCCGCAACGCCGTTTCCTGGCGAGGGAACGGTAACCATCAAAGGAACGGTCAATCTGCCGCTGGGCAGCGAAGGAAAGGTGACTGTCGCGGAGGGTGGCGTTCTGAACCTGCAGCTGACAGTAAATGAGATGGTAAATGGGTATACGGCCCAGGCAAAAACAACTGGCAATGGTGCTATCCACTTGCTTGCTCCAGACGGCACTGTCGCCAGCGAGAACGGAAAACTTGAAATTGGTGACACATGCACCTGGCAGAACGGCACTTGGACGCCGGCTGCACCTATCGCAAACAATAATGTTGTGATCATCTTTGATGCGGAGCATCCGACATATACGTTCAATTCGCCTGTGAGGTTGGCGACGCTAACAATTCGCGGTACCGACGGAACTCTTGATGCCACGGCAGATGTTCCCTATGCCAGCTGCAAACTCGAAACAAACGTGACAACATCCACGCGCTTCCTGAATGGATTTATTGGCGATACGATTGAGATTCCCGAAGGTAAGACCGTGGCCGTTGCGGTTGCGGAAAATGCACAAGAGGAATTGAAGGTTGCACTGACGGGTGCTGGTACGCTGGTAAAGACGGGTGTCGGTACGCTGACGCTGGCCAAGCAGACCCCCAGCAAAACAGCCCTTCAGGGCGGAACGCTGAAATTTGCTGGTGTGCCTGCCGGATTGTCCACCGCGGAAGGTACCACGCTGGTGTTGACATCTGGTAATGCTACCATTGCGGATGCGACTCCGATTAAGGGCAACGTGAAGGTCGAAGGCGGTGTGCTGACGCTGACAGCAACGCCGATTACCTTCCCCATTGAACTCGTCGGCGGCGATATCTGTGCCGAGAAGAGTAACAACGGCAATCCGGCATATACCGTATTTAATCAGCCTGTAACGGTGGGTGGTGGCGAGAAGAATGCTCGCATCCGCTTCACTGGGTGGACCAGTTCGGGTGACTTCAAATCTGGGCTGACGCTGAAAGACAAGGCGTATATTCTGATTGAAAAAAGCGGGGCTGGACACTCGAAGCTCGCGGGTAATATTACTGTGGATGCTCCAAGCGGTGACGTCTACTTTGGTGGAACAAAAATGGGCAATGCACAGATTTCAAGTGCTGTGACCGGTGTCGGCAATGTTCATCTCATTCAGTACGTAGGTAGCAACGTTATTACATTTAACGGTGTTTTTGCAGACAAGAGTGAGACCGAGAAACTGGCAGTGACGCTGGAATGCGGGCATCTTCGTCTGATGAATGCAGGCAACACCTTCTCCGGGGGGACAACGGTAAAGAGCGGGGTTACGTATCCTGTGAGCAGCCCCGTATTCGGTACCGGTCCGGTGGCGATTAACGGCACGTTGGAAACATCAGGCAATCTGACACTCTCCAATCAGCTGACCGGTGGCGGCAATCTGAATCTTGCATCCGGAACGCTGGCCGTGTCGCACAAGGACAATACCTTCTCTGGCAAGGTGGTTATCGCGTCTGGTGCAACGCTGGACATTTCCGCCGCTGGTGCCCGCCTATTTGTGAATGGAACGCACTTATCGACGACCGATGCAGTGACCGTTCAGGGTACGCTGAAGACTCGTAATTGGACTTATGGCAACTCCTTGGGATGGCTGGGTCACAATACGCCCTATGTGAAGGTTGACGGCGGTACAATCGTCTTCACGGAGACTTTTAATTCCGACCGCGGCTTCACCGTAACGGATAAAGGCGCAACGCTGATGGTTGCGGATGGCTGCTGCTATACGAAGGACACCGGATGGGACGTTACGAATAATGGCGTGCTTCGGTTGGCGTGTGCTGAAAACGCCTCGGGGACGATGGCCCTTGGCGGCACTTATGGCAACACGGTAACGGTCGGTAAGGGGGTAACCCTGAAGGCCCCTGGAACTTTCGCAACGCTGACCGCAGATGAGGGGGCGACCCTGGACATCACCGGCAATCTCTCGGTGGGTACCCTGACACCTCCTACAGGCGGTAAGATTAACGTGGTCGGCACGGAAGATGCTACCGTGACCTTTACCAGTGAGGGGGCTGATGTCGCAACCGAAGTGGCTAAACTCGCTCCTGCCGCTGGTATGGTTTTTGAGACGGCTGGCAATAAAGCAACACTGAAGGTTGACACCAATGCATTTACAGGTCTCACGGGTACCGTGACTCCCGCCCAGGCGACGGTGCTTGCCCAGGCGGCTCAGGCGGCCGGCGTGAAGCCGAATGCCGAGGGCAAAATTATGGTGACCCTGACCGAAAAGGGCGCAGGGATTCCTAATGCATCGGTTGAACAGATTACCGCAGCGCTGGAGATTTTCTCCGGCGTGGCCTCGGTGGACGCGAATGATCCCTCGGTGCTGAAGGTCGCTTATAACTTTGGCATTACGGCGATGTCTTTCGCTAATGACACACTGACGCTGACGGCCAAGGTCGAAAACGACAGTGCATCGGCAGCATTCGCTGAAGGCGTTACCGTGAAGCTCATTGCTATTGATGGTAACGTCGAAAGCGATGTGACAACCACAACTTCAGACTTTGACGCAGGTCGCCAGGCAGTTGTGTTTACGCTGAACGACATCAGCACGGTCACTAGCAGACTGCTCAAAGTGAAGGCGGTTAAGTAAACTGATACCATTCACTCAACTCAACTCAAAAACGCCGACCGCATTTGCGACCGGCGTTTTTCATTTATAACTGTGGCCCGAATGAGGAGAAGAAGTCGTCTGTAGACGTGTACTTGCCCCTGCAGTTTTTTGCGTGGATTGGTTTTTCTGGAAGATGCCGCCTGACGACGGTTCCTGCGGACTTACGGCGCTGCGCTTTTTCGACGGGCGACTTGCTTGGTGGTGGACTTACGTTCTTGGACAAAATCGTCGGTGGAATGGCCTCGGGGGTTGTTTTTTGCTATACTAATCGTGTTTAAACGAGGGTATGTCCGGGAAACTGGGCGCAAAACAGGAGTGTTTATGAATTACAGAAGCGTTACACTGATGGGTGCGCTGTCGCTGGCTGGCTTGGTGACAGCGGCTGATATGCAGCTGATGCCGCAGGTTGTGCTTGCGGACGGTCGGACGGTGACGGTGACTGCGTTTGGCGAAAATGGCGCAGCCCAGGCGGTGCCAGGGAATCCGAAGGCGGCCCGTCTCTCCGAGCGTGAGGAGCGTAGGGTGATGTCTGTGCCGAACATGAAGGTGGCTGGCGCAACGGATGTGTTAGCGCTTGAGGCGCAGATGTATACCCGTAAGGTGGATGCGGCGACGTATGCCCGCTATTCGCTGAAGGTGACGAATAAAACCGATACGCCCGTGGCGCTTGATGCGCTGAAACTGATTCCTGGTAAGCCGTTTGCTGATACCACCGAGTTGACGACAATCGGTAACACGGATGGTGCGGTGATTCGGATTGACTGTGTGCCCCAGAATGGCATGAAGACGGCGTGGTTTGCGGTGGAGCATCCGATGGCTCGGTATCGCGTGGACCAGGGCGGTCCTGCCCGCAGTGAGTCGGTGAAGCCGCTGACCCGTTATGCCATGGATACCGCCCGTGACGGTGCAACGAAGACGTTTGATATTCCCGTGTCGGTGACGGGTGAGACCGTGACACTGACCCCGAAGTATGAGAAGGGCAATTTGCGTCTTGATCTCTTCCGCGTCGATGCGGTGGAGCCGGCGACCGGTAAGATGTTGGCCTTCGATGAGCATCCCGGCTTCACTGGCGGGGCGGCTCGGGCCAACGCGTATACGCTTAAAGGGTTGCCGCAGGGCGCGACCTTGCTGCTACGCCTGAAGGCGGGGCTGGAGGGTAACGGCACTTCCGAGGGCCGGTTGGAGCTTGCTGGCGCTACGGCTGCTGAGGGCGTGACGCTTCAGATTCCCGCGAAGGCTCCGAGTCTGTCGGCAACGGTGCCAATCAATGATGTGCTCGCTCCCGGTGCATCGATGACCTTTACGGCCGTTTGGGGGGCGATGAAGCCTGGTGAGGAGGATCAGTTCCGCCGTGCCTTTGCCCAGTACCTCAATGCCGAGCGTGCCCATCCGCATCGCATGCTGCCGCATTATAACTCCTGGTACGATCTCTGCATCAACCGCAATGACCGTCCCGTGAGTGGACGTTTCACCCGCGAAGAGGCGCTGAAGAGCATGCGTGCGTTCCGTACCGAGCTCTACGAGAAGCGCGGCGTCTTCATCAATTCCTATCTGTGGGACGACGGCTGGGATGAGTGGAATTCCCTCTGGGGCTTCAATACCAATTATCCGAACGGCTTCCGCGAACTGGCTGACGAGGCGCACAAGGTGCCCGGCGCGTCCATTTCCTGCTGGATGAGTCCCTTTGGCGGTTACGGCGGGTCTTGCGGCCGGCGTATTGATTATGCCAAACGCAATGGCATCATTGACCGCGACGCGCCCGGACTGCAGCTCTCCAAGCCCACGTACTACAAGGCCTTTTCCGGCCGCGTGCTGCAGATGATTCGCGATTATGACATGAATCTCTTCAAGTTTGACCGCATGGGCTCGGGTTCGGATGCCAACGGGGCGGCGGACCGCTATGCTGCGGACCTGCGTGCGGTGGGCAATCTCTGCGCCGAGATGCGTGCGGCCAAGCAGGATGTGTTCATCAACTGCACGGTCGGTACCTGGGCGTCGCCCTTCTGGCTGATGTGGTGCGACAGTATCTGGAAAGGCGACAATGACTGCAGCTGGACTGGCAATGTCGGCACGGCACGTCAGAAGTGGGTCACTTACCGTGACAACATCATGTTCGACCGCATCTTCTCCAAGTCGCCGCTCTTCCCGCTCAACTCCATGATGATGCACGGTATCATTGTCTGCCCCTCGTCTCCGCACAACACGATGCGCGACTATAAGGGTACGGGCAACTATGAATACAAGGGTGAAAAATATGCTACCCCGACCGCCTGCGCGGACTTCGCTGCCGAGGTCTGGATGGGCATGGCGCTCGGGACGGGGCTGCAGGAGTATTACATTTCGCCCAATCTGATGAGCGATGTTTGGTGGGATATTCTCGCCAATGGCGTGAAGTGGGTGAAGGCCAACGAGTCCGTGCTCACCGATGCGCACTGGATTGGTGGCGATCCAGCCGATGGTCGTGATATGGCCTCGATGGGTCGAGCCCAGCCGAAGGATATTTACGGTTATGCTGCTCTCGGTAAAACCAAGGGTATCGTGATGCTCCGCAACCCGAGCGATAAACCGCAGAAGGTGTCCGCTTCCGTTGACGGTTGGCTGGAGATGCCTAAGGCCCGCCGCGGTGCCGCCGTGAAGCCGACGGTAATCTTTAACTCTACCGCCGAATTTGAAAACACCGGTAAGCCCGGCGCTTTTGTTCCGACCTGGCCCAAGACTACAGCCGAGACGGTGACCTGGGAGCTTCCGCCCTTCGCTACCTTCCTTTTTGAGGTGGAATTGCCTGCGGCCAAATAAGTCTTATGGCATCAAAAAAAGCGCAGTCTCTCTGGAGGCTGCGCTTTTTTTAGTGAACAGTGAACAGTTGCGGGTGGGGCGGTGCCCCACGCCCCCTTCAGAAGGCGGGCCGATGCCGCCGGTGCGGTGCTTCGTCAGCGGGCAAGCGGGACGAAGGGGGCGGGGATTAGCTTTGCGAGGGCGGTGGGGCTGACTTCGAGATTCATACCGATCTGTCCGGCGCTGATCCAGATGCGATCCAGGCTTTCTGCGGAGGTATCGATGAAGGTGGGGAAGGTTTTCCTCATGCCGATGGGGGAGCAGCCGCCGTGGCGGTAGCCGGTGAGGGTGAAGAGCTTGGCTAGCGGCAGCATGTCCAGCGATTTGACTCCGGCGGCTTTGGCGGCTTTCTTTAGGTCGAGTGTGGCAGGGGCGGGGACCACAAAGACGAAGGATTCGCGCTTTTCCGTGACGGTGACAAGGGTTTTAAAGACGGCATCTGGTGGGATGCCGAGCATGTTGGCGATTTCTACGGCGGTGGCGCGTCCTTCGCGTCCGTCAAAGGTGTGCGGCACATAGGGAATGCTAGCGGCATCGAGGATGCGTTCGACATTGGTCTTTTTCGGCGGTTTCATGGGAGGAAGTAGGGAATACGGAACAGGGAACAGGGGGGGGCTGCCGCCACATTTTTTCAGCGGGTTAGGGCTCAGCGTTTACCAGGGACGAAGAGGCCGTTACCGCCGTTGCTGGGGCGGCGGCCGCCGCCAGGGCGGAGATTGTTGTGGTTGTTGGGAGGCGGGGGGCGCATGCCGTCGCTGCCGCCGGCTCCGGGAACGAAGAGGCCATTACCGCCTTCGGGAGGTCGGTTTCCGCCGCCGGGACGGCGGTTGGGGCGGTGTCCGCCGCCGACAGGGGTGGAGGTGCCTTTCTTTGCCTGTTCATTGGCGGAGGCGCCAAGATTCGGGTTTTGGGAGAGGGTGCCGATAGGGATTTCGACGATGCGTTTGGATTCGATGGGTTCGCCGCCAGGTTCTGGTGGTTCCATCCAGAGGGTGAGTTCGACGGCGGTGGGCAGGGTATTGGTTTTAGCCCAGTCGTCGGTCCAGTTGATTTCATCGTTGGCGGTGCGGGGTTTGTCGGGGTCGAGCATGCGGCAGTTGAAGCCGATGACTTTGGGGGAGAGGAGGAGGGTGGCGGTATCGAGTTCGGGGTCGAATTCGTCGGTCTGCAGGTCCTGCCGCCAGGCGCGGACGGTGAAGCCGCCGGGGAGGTCATCCTCGGGGTCGGAGACGTAGACGCGGACGCGGTGGGGGACACCGGAGAATTCGGCATCTTCGCCGATGAGGGTGGGACCGACTTTGGACCATTCGATGGTGTCGCGGGCATCGACATCTTCGCCATCGTCTGTAAAGACGAGGCCGTGTTTTTCGCCGGAGCCGGGGGTGTAGGCTGAACGCAGGGCGGCAGCCAGCTGGTCCATGAGGTAGTCTGCATGGCCGGCGGCATCAATGGTGGAGCGTCCCGCTTCCCAGGAGCGGGTGACGGAGTAGAAGGAGGTGAAGAGCATGCCGGTGAGTAGGCCCAGCAGGGAGAGGGCGAGCAGCATTTCCACCAAAGTGAACCCCCAGCGGAGGCAGCGAACGGTCTGGGACAGAAGCGGCATCATAGGAAAACGGGATTACTTGGTTTTGCGCAGATAGCGGACGATTTCCTCGCGGTTACGGCCTTCGCCCCAGGAGACGATGGTGCGGACGACATAGAGACCATCCTCTTCCACGCCTTGTTCGGGGTCTTTTTTTTCATCAACGATGCGTTCGTAGATGTAGCCTTCTTTGAGGGAGGCATCGGGGTCGACGGGGACATCTTTTTCGATATCGTCGATATCGCGCAGGGGGTGTTCGAGTTCACCGAGGGAGAAGACGTAGGCGACTTCCTGGCGTTCGCGTGAGGTTTCGACCATGCGTGCATTGACGATGACGGAGCGGTAGATAACGGCGAGGCCTCCGCCGAGGATGATGACGGCAAGGATGACTTCGAGGAGGGTGAAGCCAGCCCGGGTGTTTTTAGGGGAGGGCTTACGCACGATCCCCTCCGCGGTTCTGTGCGCGGCGGAGCGTTTCGGCAACGGAGAGGGAGAAGTTATCATCCAGCACCTTGGTGAACTGTGTGCCGATGACGGTGAGGGGGGAGAGTTCGCTGCGGGCATCGGCGCGGCGGATGACCTCTTCGCCGGGGGTATCGTCGAGGCAGGCATTGATGACATCGACAACGCGGAGGCGCGTGGCGCAGCGTTTGAGCAGATAGCCGACGGGCTGGGTACTGTCGTTGTCGCCAGCGACGGGGGCCAGAATGCCGCGTGTTTCCAGAATGCCGACCACTTCGTCAATGCGGCTCTGGGGTAGGAGGAAGGTGTCGGCGAACTCTTCCACGGTGACGGGGCCGCGGTCTTCTTCGACATTGCGGGCGGCCCAGAAGACGAGGGCGAGGGCGAGGACGATGATATCGCGGCGGGAGGGGTGGTTAAAGGCTTCTTCGCGCAGGAGTTCTGTACGGTGCTGGTGTACGTAGCAGACTTCTGCGCCGAGCAGGATGATTTCCCAGCTGGAGAAGATCCAGAAGAGGAGGATGGGAAGGGCGACGAGGGAGCCGTAGAGGCTGCTGTTACCGGAGATGCCGACTTGGAGCACCATGCAGAGGCGGAAGAAGAGCACCAGCACCACGGTGGTGATGAAGGCGCCTAGCAATCCGCTGGTGAGGCGCACGTTGGTATTGGGGAGGAATTTGAAGAGGAAGGTGAAGAGCAGGGTGCCGAGCAGGAGGGGGATTAGGGTGTTGATAACGCCGAGCTGTTCGATGATGGTGCCGAGCCAGCCAAGGCTGGGCATGAGTCCGCTGATGCTTTCCAGGATTGGGAGGGTGGTGGCGGAGAGGGCTAGTAGCGGCACGATGACAATTACACTGATGTAGTCGGTCAGCTTTTTGAGAATTTTGCGCGATTTGCGCACGTGCCAGATGGCATTGAAGCTGTTTTCGATTTTCCCGAGGACGCTGATGACGATGAAGATGAGGACGACGGCACCGATGATGCCGATTTTGGCGAAGTTGATGCTGTTGATGTGGTCGAAGACGGTGGTGCAGACATCGCGTAGGGCGTTGGCGGCAAATTTAGCCTGTTCGGTATCCTTTTTGCTCGTTTCTGCGGGGAGGGGCTCTGGATGGTCGATTTTGGCGGGTGGCGGGGCGGATGGTGTGGTGGCCGGTGCGTCTTTTTGGACTGTCAGGAGGTGGGCATTGGCCTTGTCGGCATGCCCCGCGGTGCTCATTTCGCCGACAAAGTAGTCGATTTGCTGCATCACCTTTTCGCGGGCGAGTTCGCCAGCGCCGAAGGCTTTGAGCGATGTCATGCCGAGGGTGAGCACGGGGACGATGGCGAGCATCGTGATATAGGTGAGGGCCGAGGCATGCAGGATGGAGCGGTCGGTGACGTAGGCTTTGGCGACCAGGACGCAGAAGCGGAGGGGGCGCAGAAGCAGACGAATCCGCCGGGGATAGGCAGCGGAGTCGAGGCGCCAGAGGGTTTCGGTGAGGAAGTGACGGATGCGTTCTAACATGGAAAGTCCTTTGAGCAGCCGCCTGTGCAACCGCCGGTGCAGCCGCCAGTGCGGTCTCCGGTTAGGAGTTGAGCACATCGGGGGCATATTTGGAGATAACCTGCCGGCTGCGGCGGATAACTTCGTCGGCGGAGACGAGATTATCCCGGCGCATGCTGTCGATGACGCGCTGCATATCGAAGTAGGCGATGCGGCAAATGAGTTCTTTGACACGGGGAATCAGGTTGGCCGACATGCTGAGTTTGCGAATCCCCATGCCGACCAAGAGGAGGGCTGCGACGGGATCGGAGGCCATTTCGCCGCAGACGCAGACACTGATGTCGTGGCTGCGTGCTGCCCGGACGACCTTTTCCAGGAGCTGTAGGATGACCGGGTGCAGGGGTTGGTAAAGGTGGGCAACGGCTTCGTTGCCGCGGTCAACGGCGAAGGTGTACTGCACCAGGTCGTTGGTGCCGACGGAGAAAAAGTCGCATTCCTCCGCGAGGCTGTCGGCGCGGATGGCCGCGGCGGGAATTTCAATCATGACCCCTTCGGGGACATCGCTGCGGAAGGGGATTCCTTCGTCGAGCAGCTCCTGTTTACAGCGGGCTACAAAGGCTTTGCAGGCGCGCAGTTCCTCGATGTTGGTAATCATCGGGTACATGAGCGCACAGTTGCCGGCAACGGCAGCGCGCAGAATGGCACGGATTTGTGCACGGAAGGTGGCGGGATTGTTGAGCAGGTAGCGGACGGAACGATTGCCGAGGAAGGGATTGGCCTCGCGTTTGTGGGTGCCGCCCACCATTTTGTCGCCGCCGATATCGAGTACGCGGAGTACGACGGTGTGTCCTTCGCAGGCATGGAGGACTTCGGCGTAGGCCCGGAACTGCTCTTCTTCGGTTGGTTCGCGCCCCAGGCCGATCCAGAGATATTCGGTGCGGTAGAGACCGACACCTTCGGCACCATATTCGCCGATACCTTCGAAGCCGACGCTGTGGTCGGCATTGGCGAGTAGGGTGACGCGGATGCCATCGGGGGTGATGGCTGGGCGGTCTGCCAGGGAGCGTCGGTGGGCCTGGGCGGCACGCTGCGTTGCGGTGTCGTTGAGCAGCGTCGTTTTGACTTCATCCGTTGGTAGGTGCCAAATCAGCCCGTGGAAGCCGTCGAGGGCCACTTCGTCACCGGCGCGGATGGCATCGAGCGATTCGCCGACACCGACGACGGCGGGAACACCGAGAGCGCGGGCTAGGATGGTGACGTGGGCGGTGAGGGAGCCTTGTTCCGTGGCGAGGCCGCGGATGTAGCGTCGGGGGAGGGAGACGGCATCGGAGGGGGAGATGTTGTCGGCAATGACCACGGAGGGGCGGTCGATGGCCGCGATGGTGCGCTGGCCTTCACCGCCAAGGAGGTTGCCGATGAGGCGGTTGCGCACATCGGCAATATCGGCCATGCGCTCGCGCATGTAGTCATCTTCCATCTGCCGCATCATGGCCATCATGCCTTCAAAGGCTTGCCAGACGCACCACTCGGCATTGAGTAAATCGGTGCGGATGGATTTGACGACGGTGTCGATGAAGAAGGTATCTTCGATCATCATCAGGTGGGAATCGAAGATACCAGCTTCGGCATCGGAGGTATTTTTGGCGGTGGTTTTGGTCAGCTCGCAGAGTTGGGTGCGGGCTTTATCGAGCGCGCTGTAGAAGCGGGCTGTTTCTGCGCAGATGCGCTCGGGGGGAATGGTATACTTCGGCGCCTCGCGGTCTTCTTTGGCCTCGAATCGGACGACCGGAGCAAATACCAGGCCTCCCGAGGCGGCAAGGCCTCGGTAGAGATGGGGGGCGCGGCTGTCTTCGGCAGTGCGGGTATTCGGATTGGCCATAGAATGTCCTTACCCGGCTTATTCGTCGGGGAGGTCGAACTTGCGTTCGATGAGGCTCTGGAGTTCATCGACGGCCATCTGGGCTTCTTCGCCAGTGGCGCGGATGATGAGGGAGGTGCCGTTGACGGCTTCTAGGGTCATGAGGGCCATGATACTCTTGCCAGGAACGACCACGCCGTCCTTTTCGACGGTGACATCGGCACGGTAGCGCGAGGCGGTTTTGGCAAAGAGACCGGCGGGGCGGACATGCATGCCGTACTTATTTTTCAGCACGACGGTAACGGTAGCTTCAGTCATGATTTGAGCTCCTTTGCGACGTTTCGGTTGTGGGCGAGGACCTGCGCATCGAGGATGGCGGCCGCGTCAATGCCGGAGTGGCGCATTTTGTGGGTAGCGGCGGCGGTTTCGACCAGATTGACGAAATCGCGCCCAGCCGCGACGGGAATAATCAGTCTCGGGACCCGGATTCCGAGAATTTCGCAGACCCCGACATCCGAGCCGTCGCGGTTGATACCGTCATCGTTATCGCAGCGGCGGAGGGTGATAATCAGGTCTAGCCGGCATTCGTTCCTGACGGACGAGATACCGAACAGCGTGGGCAGACAGAGGAGACCCAGGCCGCGGATCTCCATGAACCCCCGCATTTGATCCGGTGCAGTTCCCTGCAGATAGCCGTGCGTATCGGGGGTGAAATAGGTCATATCATCGGCGATGAGGGCATTTCCCTGACGGATGAGCCCCAGTGCCGTTTCGCTCTTGCCGACGCCGGGAACGCCTTCGAGCAACACGCCGACGCCGCGGACATCCACGAAGGTGCCGTGAACGGCAGCCTGCGGAGCGGTGAGGTCGTGTAGAATCAGGACGCTGCGGCGGAAGAGGTCAAATGTCTCCATGTGGGTGCTGAATACGGGCACCGAAAGTTCGTCGGCCAGCCGAAGCAGGTCGCCGCCAATCGGTTCGCCGTTCATGGCACAGAAAATCACACAGGGAACCCGGTGTTCCAGCAGTTCGCGCCAGCGGTGGTGGCGGTCTTCGGGCGATAGCGTCCGGAAATACGCCACTTCGGCATGGCCGAGAATTTGAATGCGACGGAACGCAAAATGCGCAAAACAACCAGTTAGCGCAAGCCCCGGGCGGTGAAGGATGGGTTCCTCAATGAGCCGTTGCAACCCGTTGCCGCCAGCCTGAAGTTCCAGGGCAAGGGACTCGCCCGCAGCCCGGAAGAGCCGGTCTACGGTCAGCGGGGGCACAGTCCTGAAGCTGAGCGTCAGCGGTTTTTGAGGGGTATTCACAGCGGAGCCGACCTTAGGAAAGCCCGCTGTCCGCGGGGAGGCGGACAGCGGTTCCGTGTGTGGGATACGCGGGTTACTTGGCGGCTTCGGCAGCCTGAGCGGCCTTGCGGGCGGGCTCGACGTAGGCCTTGGCACGTTTTTTGCGGATCTGGGCTTCGACTTTAGCGACGGCCATATCCACGGCGGCGCGCATGGACGTATCGGTATCGGCTTTGCCGACGAACTTTTCGTCCTTGCGCTGGGCGATGACTTCGGCAGCGCAGAGCTTATTCTGGAAATCCATCACCACACGGACGGATTCGACCATGGGGAACGCCTCGGCGAATTTCGCGACGCGGGAGCGGGCGTACTCCCGGAAGCCCTCGGAAATGTTTTTATGACGCGCATTGATTTCTACTGTCATTGGACACCTACCTTTCTTTGTTGGTGTTATTCTTCGTATTGCGCCCGGCGGGAATCTCACATACGGAAGTTCTCGCCGAGATAAAATTGTCGGACCTTGGGGTCGGCGATAAGTTCTTCGCTGGTGCCTTCGCGGAGGACGGAGCCCTCGGAAACGATGTAGGCGCGGTCAACGATATCGAGCGTTTCGCGGACATTGTGGTCGGTGATAATCACGCCGAGGCCCTGGGCTTTGAGTCCGCGGACGATGTTCTGGATATCTTCGACGGCGAGGGGGTCCACACCGGCGAAGGGTTCGTCGAGCATCAGGATTGCGGGGCGGCGCACTAGAGCGCGGGCGATTTCGAGTTTGCGGCGTTCGCCGCCAGAAAGGGTGTAGGCCGGTTGTTTGGCGACCTTGGAGAGGCCGAGTGCCGAGAGCAGTTCGTCGAGGCGTTCGGCCTTTTCTGCACGGGAGGGGTGCATGGTTTCGAGGATGGCCAGGATATTATCCTGCACGCTGAGTCGGCGGAAGATGCTGGCTTCCTGGGCCAGATAGCCGAGGCCGATGCGGGCACGGCGGTAGACGGGCATGTGGGTGACATCTTCACCGCGGAACAGAACTTGGCCACCATCGGGGCGGACCAGTCCCACGACCATGTAGAAGGTGGTGGTTTTACCTGCGCCATTGGGGCCCAGCAGTCCCACGCACTCGCCACAGGAGGCCTGTAGCGAAATGCCGTTGACGACGGTGCGGTCACCGTAAATCTTTTTCAGACCGGTGGCAACGACGTCGGGTGCGGGCTTTTCGGAATTCCTCATTTCAGCACATCCTTGAGATTGCCAGAAGTGCCGGGGGCGAGCTTCAGGACAGGATTGGGATAGACTTCCATGCGCTGGTCATCGGTCCAGATGGTGATTTTGTCGCCAGAGACGGTGTTGGTTTTGCCGTCTTCGCCGATATTGGAGAGGGTGGCATGGCCGACCATGACGAGGCGATTTTCCTTCTTGGTGAAGACGGCTTTATCGCAGGCGGCGCGGCGGGATTCGTTGGTCACTTTCACGTTGCCGGTGACGACGAGCTGTGAGAAGCTGTTGGTGCCATCGAGGAAAACGAAGATACGATCAGAGGTTAGGCGGAAACGCACATCATCGACGACTACATCGCCCGTCATTACGGCCACGGATTGCTTATAGTTGTATTCCATGGTCTTGGCGGTGATTTTGGTGTCGCGCAGGGGGGCCGTCTTTTCGGCGTTTTTGGCCGGACCGAAGAGCGCTTTGCGGGCGGCGTCCATCCCGTCGTCGCCGGCTGCGAAACCGGCTGCGGCGACGAACATCAGCGTAAGAAGCAACAGTTTTTTCATGGGATCGGACTCCTTAAAACAGTCCGCGGTCGGAGAAGTCGGCACCGACGATGCGGGGGGTTGTAATTACGGCGCGGTCAAGCACCCGGATGTAGCGCGCGTTGAGGTCGATGAGCGCACCGTTGCCGACCAAATGGTCGCCGTTGTAGGTCACATCGACGATACCCTTGGCAACAGCCAAGCCTGCCTTGCGGTCTACGACAGCTTCTTTGGCCAGCAGCACGGCTTCGATGGTTCCATCTTCGCGGAACTGTTCTACACGGATGCGGCGGCCGCGCAGCAGGAGCATATCGGGCGTGGACCAGGCTTCTTCAGCAAGGAAGAGCGTCTGGGGACGTCCATCGGGGAAGCTGCGCAGCGGAGCACGGAGTTTTTTTGCGGGTGGGCCCATTTGTTCATCGGGGGTGGTGATACGCCGGATGAGCGGGCGGTAGCGGTCGGGATTGCCGGGGGCGGAATATGCGGCCAGGGCCTCGGGCGTCAGCAGGGCTTCGGCCTCGGGGGTGATGGCACGGGTGGCACCAGCCGTAGCCGGTTCTTTTCCGGCGGCGGACAGTGGGGCGGCGCAGATTAGCGCGGCGGCAAGGATGATTGGAAGATGCTTCAACCCTTTACAATCCTGTCAATGGCCTGCAGCTTCACCAGCAAATCCTCTAGGGCGCTGAACGCGATAGCGTTGGCGGCATCGGAGAGGGCTTCGGGCGGGTTGAAGTGGGTTTCCATGAAAACGCCATCCACACCGGTGGCGACGGCGGCGCGTGCCAGGGCCGGGGCCCAGCGTCCATCACCGCCCGAACCAGTGCCGAGCCCGCCGGGGCGCTGCACGCTGTGGGTGGCATCGAACACGACGGGATAGCCGAGCTCGCGCATAATGAGGAGCGAACGCATATCTGCGACCAGGTTGTGGTAGCCGAAACTGGCGCCGCGTTCGGTCAGGACGATGCGGTTATTGCCTTCGGATTCGACTTTGCGGATAACATTGACCATGTCCTCGGGGGCGAGGAACTGGCCTTTTTTGATATTGATGACGCGGCCAGTTTTTG
>SAMEA104404103__coassemble_871_pt1 | contig 20293 bp, 15 predicted proteins | sample SAMEA104404103__metabat2_low_PE_034 | metagenome-assembled genome bin SAMEA104404103 (sample SAMEA104404103) | Balaenoptera acutorostrata | reverse complement strand
GTTCGTTGACACGCACCAGATGGGGCGAGGTGTACCGGGCAACCGGCAGACCCATGGTCCGCAGGGCCGCTTCGCAGATGGCAGCCACACTGCCTTTGCCGTTGGTTCCGGCAATGTGAATGACGGCGAACGAACGTTCGGGATTACCCAGTGCCGCACAGAGGGCACGCATCGTATCGAGTCCCGGACGGATACCGAATACGCGGCGCGCCGCGAGCCGTTCCAGAAAATCACGAGCCATAAGAAATCACCTCGGAAAATGGCACTGCGTGCCGACAAATGATGAATGATGAACGATAAACAATTGCGGGTGGCTGCCGCCACAGGGCTCTTTCGGGGATACGGCTTCTTTTTGATGCCCCCGTCAGCGATAAGCAAACCGGCAGTTTTTTATTTGCATAACCAATCGATGACAGGTTATTTCTTCTGTTTCCTGACAGGGAGAGCCGTAAAAAAGCAAAGCACACCCGCGGTGTGCGGATGTGCTTATGCGAGTCCGATATCAACCGGCAGGCGCGCTTACTTGGCGAACGCGGCCTTGGTCTTCTCGGGAGCGCGCAGGTAGTCGCGGATCTGCACGGCGTTGAGCTTGGCCACGGTGGCCTCGTCAATACCAAGAGCCACGAGGCGCTTGCGCTGAACAGCATCACGACGGCGGCGTTCGCCGGCGGACTTGACCGGACGCGTCGCCGGCTTCTTATTAAGGGTACGACCTGTTCCCATTTCTAAAACCTCCGAATCTCTGGATGCGGTGAAATAATGTCCCATTACTGTATCACACCTTGCACATTTTAGTCAAGCACAAGACCGCACGACGACCGATTTCGTCTTAAGCCCGCCATTACAGCCCTCGGAGGCAGTCCTGAGCATTCGCCAATACCGCCCGTCCACAGTTTTTTGACACTTCATGCCAACGAATGACGAATGATGAACGATGAATATGATAAATGATTGCAGACAGCTGCCACCTCAGAGCTCTTTGGTTAAAACAACCCCATTTCCAAAAACCTTCATTACCAACACTCAACGTGCGATTTTATTCATAAAAGCCATTGACTATGGACTTCTAGGAGCCTGTAGGGATATATCTACGGGCTGCAAAAAGCGCCTTAACCATGCATAAACTTCGGCTTTTTCAGTCATGCAGGGGCCACGGCATGCCTTCAAAAGCCTCGTTTCTGCCCATTTCTTTCACTTTTTTCGCCTTTCGCATCTATACCCCTACAGACTCCTAGACCATTCAGCTACACTCAGATTCTAAAAAATCGGCCGCATACAAGAAGACCTGCCGTCCGCTGTACCCAGCCTCCAAGGACCGTCCAATGCGCCTTGCTTCCTCCCTGAGAAGGGCATACAATTAACGCGTGACGTCTACGGGTACCCAGAGAACATCCAACATCCATCCAGACTGCCGGTCCATAAGGAGACATGTATCAATGAAACGCCATCTGCTTGCCGCGACTGCCCTTCTGGCGCTGTGCGGCATTTCCCCGATACTGACGGCCGCCCCCACGCCGGCCGTAGCCAACACCGAAGCCAACGCTTCGGTAATCACCCAGCCCAAGGAAACGACCTGGCTAGGCTACCGCCGCATTCACATGAAGGTTGCAGGACACAATGCCTGGATGACACTACCGAAGCAGGCAGCTCCTGGCAATCCCTGGTTGTGGCGCGCCCGGTTTCCCGAATATCACAACGAACCCGATGCCGAACTACTGAAGCGCGGCTTTGCCATTGCCTACGTGGACACAGCCGATTTGTTCGGCGGACCCGAGGCCATGCGCATCTGGGATATCTTCTACAAGCACCTAACCTCTGCCTATCAGCTAAATCCGCGGGCGGCGCTATACGGCGTGAGCCGCGGTGGGCTATTCATTTACGGTTTTGCGACGCGCTGGCCGGAACGCGTTGCGACCGTCTACGGCGACACACCCGTGATGAACTTCGCCTCCTGGCCCTCCGGCCACAACGGCCAGGGCCAATACTCCGCCCCCCACTGGACAATGCTAAAGAAGTGCTACGGCTTCGCCTCCGATGAGGAGGCCTTTGACTCCGACCGCATGCCGCTGCGCCGCGCGGACATTCTCGCCCAAGCCCACCTTCCGCTGCTGCACATCGTCGGCCCCACGGACAAAATCGTGCCACCAGATTTCAACACCTCCCCCTTCGCCGAGTCCTTCCGCAACCTCGGCGGCGAGATGCAAATTATAATCAGCGGCGGCCCCTTCCCGCCGGCGATGAAGGGACACCACTTCCCGCTAAAAAAGAACGAAATCACAGCAGCGGCCGACTTCATCGAGCAGAATACCCCCCTGCCGGACCTCGCACCTGAGGTGATGAAGCCGTGGATAGACTCCCCCGAGACGCTGAAGCCCGCCCTAGAGCGCATCGCCCAAAAGAAGGAAGCGCGCGTACTCTATCTCGGCGGTTCCATCACGCAGAATCCAGGCTGGCAGAATATGACCTCCGCTTCCCTGGCCCGCCGTTATCCAAAGGTGAAATTCACCTTCAGCAATATCGGCATTGCCTCGCTCGACTCCCGCAGCCATGCCTTCCGCTGGCGCACCCACAGCCAAGGTGCCGCCCCAGATTTGATTTTCTTCGAGGCTGCCGTCAACGATGCTCAAAACATCGGTACCACCCCCGAGGGCGAAGCCACCATCCGCAAGGCCTACGAAGGCACTATCCGCGCCCTGCGCACCGCCTACCCGAAGGCCGGCCTCGTGCTGCTCCACTTCGTCCAGCCCAGCTTCCTTCCCGGCCTGAAACAAGGGAAACTGCCGCGCGTTACCCAAATCCACGAAGCCATCGGTAAACACTACAGCCTACCCCAGATTTATCTGAACCGCGAAGTCTCCGACCGCCTCGAAGCCGGCCAGTTCACCTGGCAGAAGGACTTCAAGAACCTGCATCCGTCCCCCTTCGGCCAACGCCTCTACTACAATGCCGTGCGCCGTCTCCTCAATGCCGCCCTCGATGCCCCCAACGGACGCGAACTCATCCTGCCCGCCCCACTCACCAAGGACTGCTGGGACACCGCCACGTACATTCCCGGTGCCAACGCCTACAATCTGACCCAGACCGAAAAAGTAGCCAACTGGATTTCCCCAGTCGAACCCCGCCGTTTCTACTCCCACTGCCCAGCGCTCGTAGCCAAAGGGAACGGTGCATCCTTCTCGATGGACTTCAACGGTCCGCTAATGGGCCTCTACGTCATTGCCGGTCCGCGCAGCGCCCCGGTAGAGTGGTCCGTGGACGGATCCGAATGGAAGATACTCAAGACCAGCACGCCCTGGAGCAAACACATCGCCATGCCCTGGCCCTACATCCTCACCGAATCCCTCTCCAAAGGAAAACATACGGCCAAATTCCGTGTAAAAGCCGACGGCAACCATGACACCCTGGTCCTCTACGCCCTAATGGCCCTCGACGGCAATACCAAAGAATCTAGGAGCCTATAGGGGGATATCGACGGGCTGCAAAAAGCGCCTTCAATGAGCATAAACCTCTTTCACTTTTTCGCCTTTCGCACCTATACTCCTACAGGCTCCTAATAATCGCAGGCTTCGACCACACCTGGCAATACGGCTCCCCAACCAGTGCGGCCCTGCCTGCCCTCGCCATCCTAATACAAACCCGCCCGCCTCAAAATAGCGGCAAACAAACGCAAAAACAACCCCAAAACCGAATAAATGCGAAAAGGTTTGCTTTCAAGCCTCCTAACTGCTATAGTATAAGGCAACGTTGCATTAACAAGACAGGAGCAATGCGCAATGAATAAGAAACCTACCCTTTTGATCCTCGCAGCCGGCATGGGCAGCCGTTACGGCGGCCTTAAGCAGATGGACCCCGTCGGACCGTCCGGCGAAACCATCATGGACTACTCCATCTACGATGCTATCCGCGCCGGATTCAACAAGGTCGTCTTTATCATCCGCAAGGACTTTGAAGAAGCCTTCCGCGAGCAGATCGTCCCCCGCTACGCTGGCAAGGTTGACATCGAACTCGCCTTCCAGGACCCCAAGGACCTGCCCGCAGGCTGCGAATTCCCCGAAGGCCGCGAAAAGCCCTGGGGCACCGCCCATGCCATCCGCTCTGCCCGCAGCGTCATCGATGCACCCTTTGCCGCCATCAATGCCGATGACTTCTACGGTGCCGATGCCTTCGCCGTGCTCGCCAAGCGCCTCATGGAGCTCGATTCCGCCGCCCAGCCCAAGCAGTTCGCCATGGTCGGCTACCGCCTGGATCAGACCCTCTCCGAAAACGGCTCCGTGGCCCGCGGTATCTGCGATGTCACCGCCGAAGGCAAACTCCGCGGCGTCACCGAGATGACCAAAATCATCCGCAAGGCCGATGGCACCATCCAGAACGAAGAAGATCCCGCCAACCCCAATAAGCTGCAAGGCGATGTCCGCGTCTCCCTCAACCTCTGGGGCTTCACCCCGGCCCTCTTCGACGGCATGGAAGAACGCTTCGCCACCTGGTTCAAGGCCCACGAAGGCCAGCTCAAGGCCGAATGGTACATCCCCTTCTACGTCGATGAACTCATCAAGGAAGGCAAGGCCACCGTCGATGTCCTCCCCACCAACAGCTGCTGGTTCGGCGTCACCTATCGTGACGATAAGCCCGTCGTCGTTCAGACCATCCGCAAAATGGTCGATGCCGGCGATTACCCCGAAAAGCTGTGGTAAGCTATTCCTGGATTCCCCAAATCCCACACCCAAAAACGCCCGCCGTCTCCCGGTGGGCGTTTTTCTTCAATACCCAAGCCCCACCCGCCCACTAAATTTTCTCTTTTGAACCTTTTTGAAAACGCTTACATACTCCTCGGAAGAAATTCAAAAAAATGATTTACAACAAAGCCAGAAGGTCTTTCAGGCAAAATTACCATTAAAAACAAAAAAATGCCTCATTTTGATTATATTCTTGATTTTATTCGGCGCATTATGATATCTTAACAATGAGAAAGAAAAGAAATTCACTGTCTACAGGGTTCGACCTGAACGGCAGACATTTAAAGAACAGGATAACTGAATGTCAAAAGTCTTGCTTGTAGATGATGAAGCTCGAATCCTCCTGCTATTAGAAAGTCTGTTGCGCAACGCCGGATTCGATACCATCACTGCCGAAAACGGCAGTAATGCGCTCGAGATTATGGAACGCGAAAAAGATGTCGATTTCGTTGTAACCGACCTCCGCATGCCTGGCATGGACGGCATGGAGCTATTTCGTGCACTCCGCCGCAAAGATCCGGGGCTACCGGTAATCCTACTCACGGCCTATGCATCCGTCGAAACCGCCATCGAGGCCATGAAGGGCGGCATCTTCGACTACATTACCAAGCCCTTCAAGGTCGACGAGCTCATGGCAACAATCCGTGCCGCAGAACGGCATGCCAACGCAAGAAAAAATGAAAACAATGCCTCGCCGACGGAAATTTTCTCAGGGTTTGATAAATTTGTTGCCGTAGGCGATGCCATGCGCGATGTCTGCGAAACCATGCGCAAAATCGCCCCCTCGGCCGTAACCGTCCTAATTAACGGCGAAAGCGGCACTGGCAAGGAAGTGGTCGCCCGTGCCCTGCACGCCTCCAGTCCCCGCTCCTCCGGCCCCTGGGTCGCGGTCAACTGCGCCTCCCTGCCCGAACCGATGCTCGACTCCGAACTATTCGGTCACATGAAGGATGCCTATGCCGGTGCCACATCGGACAAAGTAGGGCTAATTGAAGCTGCCAACGGCGGCACGCTCTTCCTCGACGAAATCTCCACCCTGCCCATCGGCCTCCAGAGCAAGTTGCTCCGCTGCATGCAAGAACATGCCATCCGCCGCATCGGTGGCTCCAAAGACATCCCCGTCGATGTCCGCGTTATCGCCGCCAGCAACCTCCCGCTCGAAGATGCTGTCCAAAACGGTACCTTCCGCAAAGACCTATATTACCGGCTAGCCGTCATAGCCCTCGATTTACCCCCGTTGCGCAAGCGCACCGATGACATCCTGCCGCTCGCCCAGCACTTCATCCTGTCAGAAATGCACCCTGGCCGCACCCCCCCAAGCATCTCCAACGGCGCAGCCGAAATCCTTACCCACTACCCGTGGCCCGGCAATGTCCGCGAACTAGAAAATGCCGTACGTCATGCGCTGGCCTTCATGCAAGATGGAGAAGTCATCCTCCCCGACCATCTACCAGCCAAACTGGCAGCAGGTGCCTCAGCCTCGACCCTCCGCAAGGCCTCGAAGTCCTCGGATGCCAAACGATCCGACAGTGCCGATGAAATCGACATCCTCATTGGTGTAGCCGAAAACAGCTCCCTAAAAAGCTTCCTCCGCAAAAAGGAAAAGGAGTACCTGCGCTACATCCTCTCGCAGACCGGTGGTGACAAAGTTGAAGCCGCCCGCGCCCTGAAAGTCTCACTCGCAACACTCTACCGCAAACTAACGGAAGACGAAGGCGAAGACGAAGAAGAATAATCCACCACGTCCCCTCCCCTGCCGGCTACCCCAGCCGGCAGCTACATTTACGGCACCTGTATGACTGAAAAAGCCGGAGTTTATGCACGTTTCAGGCGCTTTTTGCAGCCCGTGAACATACGCCTACAAGCTCCCGTGTACCCCTCCCGCAGAAAGGAAAAAAGATGACACTCTATCCAGAATCCACTGCGCTCGGACAAGATGCCCCAATTGAGTTTCTGGAAGGGCTCCGCAACGCCACAGAAGTGCTAGCCATCGGGGCCTGCCAGATTGAACTCACCTCCGGCGGCGACCCGCTCGTCATCTACGCCAACGGAGCCTGCTCCACCTACTTCACCCGTGCCGACGGACTCTCCCTCGCTGGATTCCCCCTCTCCGACTGGTTCCCAAAGCCCGAATGGCTAACAGATATGTTCACCGCGCTCTTTGCTGGACGCGTCTGGTATGCCCCCGGAACCGTCCGCCTCGAGCAGCCCACCCGCGAACTTGAAATCCGCGCCATCCCCGATGTCATCGGCATCACCAGCACCCATCTGCGCGCCATGATCCTCTTCAGCGATATCAATATGCTCCAGAGCGACCGCAAGGCCCGACAAATGGCCGAGCGCAGCCGCATCATGATGGAAAGCCTCGGCGCCGTCTGCCACGCCATCGGCCAACCCACCACCGTCCTGCTCAGCACCATCGAAATGCTCCAAATGGGCCTCTTCGACAAAAAGGGACAAGAAGACGCGATTGCCATGTGCCACGGTGCTGTACTAGAAATCCGCGACCTCCTCCGACAGCTCCACGATAAGCGCCAATACGCCATCGAACAGTACCGCAGCGCCGAAGCTGGCGCAGAACTCATCCTCTCACTCGACGGCACCGTGGCTGGTCGAATCCCCAAAGAAGCCATTCCCCCCGCCGATGAACCGCCCCCGCATCCCGGCGATCAAGACGACCTCTTCGACGACGGCCTCTTCGACCGCTAAGTGCGCTTGCGCGCACAGCGAATAGTGGATAGTCGATAGCGACAACCAATGGGGCAGCCCGAGATGCCACAAAGGCGCAAAATGAACAACGCCTTCACATCCCCCGTTTCAGATTTTTATTTTCCTGATTTTGACGACCTTAGCAGGATTACCAACCACAATACCATATTCCTGAACGGGTTTTGCAACAACCGCCCCTAATCCAGCGACCGCATAATCCCCAAGGGTGACACCGGGAAGCAGGACCGCTCTAGCCGCAATCCAACACCCATTCCCGATTGTAATCGATTTGGTCACCAACGCCATATTAACGGAAGATGTATCATGCGATGCCGTACAGACAAATACATCCTGAGACAGAACCGCATTATCACCAATTCGAACCCATGCCTTGTTGTATAAATTAACGCGTGGGCCAATACATGAATAATCACCAACTTCCAAGTTCCAGGGCGCAAAAACGTTTACGCTACGATAGATCAAACTCTTTCCAATCCGTGCGCCAAAAAGTCGAAGCAACAAACAACGGGCAAAACTTGGAAGCAATGGGAAAAGCAACCTATTTACCACCTGCCAGCAGCGGCGACGAAACAGATGCGGTTTATTTTCATGATAGTGCGACAAATCAACAGGACACATCCCCCCGCCTCCCGTCTAATTTACGAAACAAATCTTGCCAAATATGCATGACAGAGTCCACACTGTAGTCCGCAACAGTCTCAACAGCAGTCTCGCTCATGCCACGAATAACATCCGGTCGCGCCATCAAATCAGCCAAGACTTTTACAAATGCCTCGCCATCATACGGCGGAGCAACAACAACCCCATTTGTTCCGCGTACAATATCATAAGCCGCAGGATAGCTGCCCAAAACCACTGGCACACACCCACGTACCATAGCCTCTGCTAGAACCAACGGGAACCCCTCAAAATCAGATGTAAGCAACAACAATCGAGACCGATGATAAAAGGATGAAGGCTCCTGAAACCCGTAAAATCGAATCCGCTCCTTCCCGCTCGCCTGAGCCTCTAATCGTGCACGATCCGGACCATCACCAACGATATCCAATTCCCAATCAGGAAACTTTGCGGACAGCACGCCCCACATATCGATAATACGCGAAACTTTTTTCTGAACCTCCTCCAGTCGCCCTACATATAACAACCTGTTTTCGCGCGGTTGCCCACCTGATGCCAGTGGCAACGTAAGAGGATTTGTCACCGTATGCAATTTTGGCGTACAACGAAGTTTTATAAACGTTTGAAAAATAGCCTCAAAGCGTTTAGACAATACAACATAAGCATCACTACCCTTATAAACCCATCTCAGGCTCAATGCGGATAGAACCTTCCACACCATCTTCAAAAGCGAATTACGGGCAGCATTGATGCGTCCGTTCTGATTTGGAATATTGTGGTGAACAGCAATCAGGCGCGCCTCTGTCCCTCTCCGGGCCCGATTCAGTAAAGATGTAACAGGCAACGGCAGGCACCACTGATTGATAATATACCGAATCCCTTGCGTCTTCAGGATCGTCTGCAAGCGTGACAGATTTGCCATCTGATGGATGGGGAAAGACAGACGCTCGACACGAACCCTGGGATCCAGCGTTTTCAGCAAACACGCGTCATCCACCGAAAAGGCTGCAATGACAACGCGGTAGCCATGTTGAACAAAAGCGTTGCTCAAAACTGCGGTCACCCGTTCTACGCCACCAATTCCCCAGGCTCCAACAACAAACAGGATACCACCACGCTCAGGGCCCGAAAGACACCCGCTCTTGAGGTTCAATTTTGCAGACATAATAAAGGCGTGCCTCCAAACTGTAAAATTCTCCAGAGAGGCCGACCAAAGCCCGGATAGAAAACAATACAACCGAAGGCACGCCAGGTGAGTACCCGACGTGTCCTCGCAGTACGTTTCGTTCTATCCTTGAAATTGGTCGTTTCTCTGGAACGAAAAGTAACGCGCTAACGCATCCATGCGTCCGAGGGTGGCAGGAGGTCTCATTCACGAAACACTACCGCATTCGAACTATATGAGCATAGTATAACCTCTTGCCAGAATGAAAGTCAACAACTCTTTACCAATTAGACAACAGGTGTCATTCAATTGTCTGGACGCATACACATGCATCCCGAAGAGACGCCTCGCGCCCTTGAAAAATCATGCGGAACGACCGTCAGGAAAGCCCATTGCCCCCAAACGGCAACACCAGCACAACCGCCAAAACACTATCCACTATCCACTATCCACTATCCACTATCCACTATCCACTATCCACTATCCACTAAAAAAAGACGCTCCCAAACCGTTCGGGAGCGTCTTTTTTGTTATTGAAGGGAAGAAGGTTTACTTCTTGGCTTCGTCGTCGTCATCATCGGCCAGAGCGGCACGGATATCGTCAGCTTTCTTGCCGGCGGCCTCGTTGCCTTCCTTGAGACCCTTCTTGAATTCGCCAGAAGAGCGGCCGAGGGCACGGGCGATTTCGGGGATTTTCTTTGCGCCGAAGATGAGCGCGACGATAAGAACAACAATAAGGATCTGCCAAAGTCCGGGACGCATGGTGTATCTGCCTTTCGTTTAACCTAAAACGTAATTGCCTACAGTATACTAAAAAAGGAAGGTCTGCGGCAAATTAAGGGATAAAAAAGGGCACTGTCCACTGTAGACAGCGCCCTTGGTTCAGCGGTACATTCGCGTAGCCCGCTGTGCGGCGCGGTCCGCTTCCCGTCGTTTAACCGTTTCGCGGCGGTCGTACTGATTTTTACCCTGACAGAGGGCGAGTTCGATTTTGACTTTGCCGCGCGGATTCAGGTAGATGCGCAAGGGGATTAGGGAAAGGCCCTTCTGTTCCACCTTGGCACGCAACCGGAGAATCTCGCTTTTGTGCATCAGCAGGCGACGGGTCCGGAGGGCTTCGTGATTAAAGCGGTTACCGAACGCGTAGGGCGGAATGCGCACCTGCATCAGCCACAGCTGATTGGTATCGTCAATCTTACACCAGGCCCCCATGAGGCCACCCTCGCCGTTGCGCAGGACTTTAACCTCGGTGCCGACCAGTTCGATGCCAGCTTCGTGCTTTTCCAAAACGGTATAGTCATGCGTTGCCTTGCGATTAACCGCCAGGTTACCATTGACTGGTTTGTTTTTCTTGCCCGAAGCCATGCGCGTATCCTCCGTCGCTTAGTAGGCGCGACGGGACCACTTGGTCTGAGCGGCCAGGTGCTCTTCGACGGCCTGCATATCGACCTGAGCAACAATGAGGCCTTCGGCGATTTCGCGCAGGGCGATATCAGACTTGTCCTCAAACTTGGATTCGGGACGGACGAGGGGATGTTCGCCGCGGTTCAGCTGCTTTGTACGCTGCGACACAAGGTTCACCAGAACAGGGATGCTGGGGACGCGCGTACGGGCCTTTTCGAGCATTTCAAGATTCATTGCAAATCACCTTTCCGAAAAGCATTACTTAGTGGGGACGGCAGGGGCGGCGGGCGCTTCGACGGGTGCGGGCGCGGGGACGCTGCGGTCGGCCAGAGAAGAGGATTTCACATTGCCGCGAAGCACGAAGGCAATCAGCAGGCTGTTAAGGATGAGAATAACACCGAGCACGATGGTGGTCTTGCTCAGCACATTGCCCGTATGACCACCGAAGACTTCTTCGCCAAAACCGCCACCAAAGGCAGCACCCATGCCGCCGGACTGGTCTTTCGGAGGCTGAAGCATCACCACGGCGACCATCAGAAGGGCGACAACGACCTCGATGAAAAACATAATTCCAAGAACCAACGACATGTGGGGCCTTCCTTTCAACTAAACAAACGTGCGCTATAATACCAAAGAGCCGTCACTTATGTCAAATAAAGTGCAAAAAAAGGCGCACCTTCGCCGATATCCGATGAATGACAGACAACAAACGCCAGCGGATATCTGCCGCCGCGCGGCGCTTTTTATACGCGCCGATGCCCTTCCTCTCCCACAAAACGACGGAAGCAGCCTGCCTGGTTCTGCCCGACGCACCTCCTCCCGCAGGCGCAAGGACGGCGAAGCCGCTTACTTCTGACATCTAACATCTGCCATCTTCCATCTTCCTTCTTCCTTCTGCCATCTTCCATCTTCCTTCTTCCTTCTGCCATCTTCCATCTTCCTTCTTCCTTCTGACATCTTCCATCTGCCATCTTCCTTCTGCCATCTTCCTTCTGACATCTTCCTTCTGACATCTTCCTTCTGACATCTTCCATCTGCCATCTTCCTTCTGACATCTTCCTTCTGACATCTGACTTCTGACATCTGACTTCTTCCTTCTGCCATCCCTTCTGACTTTCCTCGTTGGTTTTGGTACAATGCACGAACCCCGAGGTTGGGACAGAAAGGACGCATGCTATGGCGCAGTTGGAGCATATCGACGAGATTGAAAAAGGGTTGTGGGCGGCGGCGGATACGCTGAGGAATTCGAAGTTGGCATCGAATGAGACGTTTTTGCCGGTGATGGGATTGATTTTTCTGCGTCATGCGTATAGTCGGTATCTGAAGGCGAAGGAGGCGATTGTCAAGACGCTGCCGTCGCGCGGCGGGGTGACGCGTCCGCTGACGAAGGAGGATTTTTCTGCGCAGGGGGCGCTGTATCTTCGTGATTTTGCGCAGTTTGATTATCTTAAGGGGTTGCCGGACAATGCGGACCGTGCCGATGCTATCCGTCAGGCGATGGCGTCGATTGAGGAGGATTACGAGGATTTGCGCGGGGTGCTGCCGAAGAACGATTATGCCAAGATTGACAATCGTGACTTGGGCGAACTGTTGGTGAAGCTGGACCCCGAGGCGCTGAAGCATGTGGACGGCGATGTCTTTGGGCGTATTTACGAGTATTTTCTGGTGCAGTTTGCCGGGGCCAAGGCGCATGACAACGGCGAGTTCTTCACGCCGGTGTCGTTGGTGTCGTTTATTGCCAATGTGCTGAATCCCGAACAGGGCATTTTGCTGGACCCGGCCTGTGGTTCGGGCGGCATGTTTGTGCAGTCGGCCCATGTGGTGGAGCGTCAGCACCACGACCCCTCGAAGCGGCTGACCTTCTACGGCATGGAGAAGAACGAGACCACCATCCGTTTGGCGAAGATGAATCTGGCCGTCCACGGGCTGGAAGGCAAGGTGGCGCAGGCGATTTCCTACTACGAAGACCCGCATGAGCTCGTCGGCAGGTGCGATTATGTGATGGCCAATCCGCCGTTTAACGTGGACGATATCGATGCCGAGCGCGCCAAGAGCGATCCGCGCATGGTCTTCGGTCTGCCCGGCGTGAATAAGCAGGGCAAACTCTCCAACGGCAACTATGCCTGGATTTCCTACTTTTACAGTTACCTCTCCGAGACCGGCAAAGCGGGCTTTGTGATGGCGGCCGGTGCGGAAGCTGCCGGCGGTGCGGAGGCGCTGGTGCGCCAAAAGCTGATTGAGAGCGGCCATGTGGCGATGATGGTTTCCATCCGTTCGAACTTCTTCTACACGCGGTCGGTGCCGTGCATGCTGTGGTTCTTCGACAAGGCCCTGCCGGAAGCCCAACAGGGCAAGGTGCTGATGCTCGATGCGCGCAATGTGTTCCGTCAGGTGACCCGCAAAATCTGCGACTTCTCGCCCGAACAGACGAAGAACCTGCTGGCCATCCGCAAACTCTATCTGGGCGACACGGAGGCGTACCGGCAGACACTGGCGGACCACCGTGCGCAGGCGGAGGCCGTGGACCTCTCGGCCGTGGCCGAATTTTGGAAGACGGTCGGCAAAGACGCGTCCGACACGGTCGCCGACATTGAAGCGGCCACGAAGGAACGTCTGGCGGAAATCGATGCCGAAGCCCGGGCCATGACGGACAAGAAGGAACAGCGCAGACATCTGAAGACCAAGAAGGAGGTCGAAGCGCTGTCTTCGGAAGCCACTGAAGCGCTGAAGCTGAAGCAGTATTACTTCGATGCGGCGGACTGGCTGGAGAAGCGTTTTCCTGACGGCGTGTACGCCGATGTGCCCGGTCTGGTCCGTGCCGTGACGGTCGAAGAAATCGCCGAGAACGACTGGAGTCTCACCCCCGGCCGCTATGTTGGCGTGGAAGAGGAAGAAGCGGACGACGAAGACTTCGCCGAATCGATGCAGGCCATTCAGGCCGAGCTCTCCCGGCTCAACGCCGAATCTGTCGTGCTGGCACGGACGATTGAAGAGAATCTGAAGGGGCTGCTGGCATGAGTTGGAGTTCTGTTAAAATCGAAAAACTCTGCTCTAAAGTTGTTTCGGGAGGAACGCCTTCCACAAAGAAAGACGATTATTATGGTGGAAACATCCCCTGGTTGCGTACTCAAGAGGTTAATTTTGTTCCTATTGACAGGACCGAATTGACAATATCCGAATTGGGACTTAAAAACTCTTCAGCAAAATGGGTCCCCGCAAATACTGTAATAGTTGCCATGTATGGTGCAACTGCAGGACGTTCAGCAATCACAAAAATTCCGCTCACGACCAATCAAGCTTGCTGCAATTTAATTGTCAACCCAGATGTCGCAGATTATCGCTTTCTTTACTACTCTTTGGTTTTCCATTTTAAGGAATTAGAGTCTTTGGCTCATGGTTCGGCTCAAACAAATCTTAGTCTAGGTGTCATAAAAGTATTTGAAATATCCTGCCCGATACTGTCAACCCAAACGCAGATTGCAAATATCCTTTCCGCCTACGACGACCTGATTGAAAACAACCGCCGCCGCATTGCGCTGCTGGAAGAGGCTGCGCGCAAGCTGTACAAAGCGTGGTTCGTGAAGCGCCGTTTCCCCGGTTGGGAGTCTGTGCCCGTCGGCGGGGATGGGTTGCCGCAGGAAGTGGAATTTGGCACCTTTGTGCAGTTCCTTCGAGGAAAAGTAATCACGAAACGAGATGCTGTGGAGGATGGAGGTATTCCTGTTGTTGCAGCGGGTATGGCACCTGCTTACTTTACAGATAAGTCAAATGTTTTGTGGCCATCTGTGACAGTGAGTGCTTCCGGTGCCAATGCCGGATATGTCTGGTTACATTTGGATGACATTTGGGCGTCTGACTGTTCTTTTATCTCACGAAAAGAAACACCTTGGGTTTATTTCATTTACTTGTATTTGCAAACACGCCAGGAAGCTCTCAAGGGAATGCAAAAGGGTGCAGCTCAGCCTCATGTCCATGCTACGGATATTGCCAAGCTGCGTTTTTTCAGGCCTTCGGAGGAACTTCTGAAAGCATTTACAGATACAGTTTCCCCGTTCTTTTTGCAAATCAGGGTGTTGCTCAATCAGAACCGTCTACTTGCTCAGTCCCGCGACAAACTGCTGCCGAAGCTGATGAGCGGGGAACTGTCGGTGGAGAACATTGCGTTGCCGACGGCGTAAGGCGTTGGTTTTGTGAAGTGCTTCGGAGTATGCTATAATCCGCGGTATGAAAGCGACACTTGGCAAAAAGATTGCGCCGGCGACGCCGAATTTTGAGGCGTTGCTGAAGGGCGATGGGATTTATGTGGATAAGACCGCGTATTTCCATCGGCTGATTACGCAGTCGGCGACGTTCGCTTCGTACTTTATTGCCCGTCCGCGCAGGTTCGGCAAGTCGCTGATGCTGTCGACGCTGCAGGCCATTTTTGAGGGGCGGCGGGAGCTGTTTGAGGGGCTATATATCGCGGAAAAGACGGATTATGCCTGGCCGCGGTATCCGGTGCTGAAGTTTGATTTTTCCAAGCTGTCGGTGCGTTCGCCGGAGGCGTTTGAGGCGCAGTTTTTTGCGCATATGTATAATGTGTTGTCGCCGTTTGGCTATGCGTACGACCGGTCGCTGCCGCCGGAGACGAATTTTGAGTTGGCGGTGCCGCAGATTGTCCGTGAGCGCGGGCCGATGGTGTTGCTGATTGACGCGTATGACGCGCCGATTGGGCACGCGATGCATTCTCCGGAGATGGCGGCGTATATCCGGGCGCGGCTGGCGGATTTCTTCCGGCAGGTGAAGGGCTTTAATGAGGTGACCCGTTTTTCGATGCTGACGGGGGTGTCGAAGTTTGCCCAGCTGTCGGTGTTTTCGTCGCTGAACAGTCCGGCGGATCTCTCGTTCGACCCGGCGTATGCCTGTATGCTCGGGTATACGGATGGGGAGCTGGATGCGTGTTTCCGTCCGTTTATGGAGAAGCATGCCGAGGCGATGGGGGTGGCGTATCCGGTGTATCGTGCCGAGCTGAAGCGCTGGTATAACGGGTATTGCTTTGCGCCCGGGGCGGCGTCGGTTTACAATCCGGTTTCTGTGGCGCTGACGCTGCAGCGGCGGCTGTCGGAGTTTGGCGGCACGTGGATTGAATCCGGTCCGCCGGAACTGCTGATGGCGTATCTGACCTGCCGACCGGGGGCGTTGACGCAGCTGCTGTCGGGCGGGGTGCCTTCGGCATCGCCGGCGAAGCTGGGCAATACGGCGGAGGCGGCGTCGCTGTCGCCGCTGGCACTGTTTTATCAGACGGGGTATCTGACGATTGCCGAAGAGGGCTCGACGCCCAATCAGCTGATGCTGCGGATTCCGGACGAGGAGATCCGCCGGTCGCTGTATGCGCTCTATATTGACCGGCTGGCGCTGCCGCTGGGCACGGAGTGGCGCGACGATGCGCTGAACCGATTGGTGCGGGGCGAGACGGAGGCGTTTATCGGTGCGCTGAAAGATCTGTTCTGCGAGATGCCGTACGGGTCGAAGGAGGTGCCGGAGCTGGTGCATGAGGCGCAGTATCGGCGGCTGCTGATGTTTATGTTCGGTTCGCGCGGGATTCCCTGTGTGGCCGAGAAGGAGCAGTCGGACCGCAACCGCTGCGATCTGGCGGTGATTCTGCCGGAGACAGTCTGCATTTTTGAGTTTAAGAATGACGCGAAGCTGACGGCGGACGATGCGCTGCGGCAGATTCACGCGCGCCATTATGCCGGGGCGTATCTGCATTCCGGGAAGCGGATTGTGCTGGTGGGGCTGGTGTTCGATCCCGTCACCCATACGGTGCGGGACGCGAAGACCGAGGTGCTTCGGGTGTCCGGGGCCGGGGTGTGACCGAAAGGAGTCTGCGGATGGCGGGAGACCTTACAGAGGACAAACTGGTGCAGCAGACGACGGCGGCTTTTCTGCATGAGGAGCTGCAGTGGGATGCGTGTCTGTTTGCCCAGGGGGAGACGTTCGGTCCGTCAGGGATGCTGGGGCGCAACGACGCGCGAGAGGTGGTGCTGCGTCCGCGGTTGCTTGAAGCGCTGAAGATGCTAAATCCCGGGTATGCCGACAAGGTGTACGAGGCGGCGGTTCAGACGCTGTGCGAGGTATCGTCGTCCAAGAGTTTGAATGACATCAACCGCGAGAAGTATGCGCTGATGCTAGATGGCATTCCGGTGGAGGTGGCTGACGGAGCGGGGAAGCACAAGACGGTGCGTCTGCGGGTGTTTGACTTTAAGTTTCCCGAGCACAATCGGTTTCTCTGCGTGCGCGAGTTTAAGGTTCGCGGGGCGCTGTATGAGCGTCGGGCGGATGTGATGGGCTTTGTCAACGGCATCCCGTTGGTGTTTATGGAGCTGAAAAATGTCTGCAAGGATGTGCGGGAGGCGTATGACAACAATTTCCGCGATTATCTGAAGACGGTGCCGCAGCTGTTTTATTTCAATGCGTTTGTGATTCTGTCGAACGGCATTGATGCGCGTATCGGCACGCACAGTGCGCCGTATCGGTTTTTCCACGCATGGAAGCGTCTGTCGGAAGAGGAGCCTGGGGTCGTCGATATGGAGACGATGCTGCGCGGCACCTGCACGCGGGCGAACCTAATGGATTTGTTCGAGAATTTTATTCTCTTTGATGCGTCGGCCGGCGCGCCAGTGAAGATTTTGGCACGCAACCATCAGTTTCTCGGTGTGAACCGGGCGGTGGCTGCGGTGGAGGCGCGCGGGATGTCGGCGGAGAAGCGCCGGCTGGGCGTTTTCTGGCATACGCAGGGGTCCGGCAAGAGCTATTCGATGGTCTTCTTTACGCGGAAGGTGCGCCGCTGGCTGGGCGGTCACTTTACGTTTGTGATTCTGACGGACCGCGAGGAGCTGGATACGCAGATTTACAAGACGTTTGCCGGGTGTGGCGTGATCCGTCAGTCGGATGCGTGCCGGGCGGGCAGCGGTCGTCAGCTGCAGGAGATGTTGCAGTCGCCGCAGGGGTATGTCTTTTCGCTGATTCAGAAGTTTAATAGGCCGACAACACCTGGTGAGCATTACACGGACCGCAGCGACGTGATTGTTATTTCCGACGAGGCGCACCGGTCGCAGTATGGGCAGTTTGCCCTGAATCTGCGCAATGCCCTGCCGAATACGGGCTATATCGGGTTTACCGGGACGCCGCTGTTTAAGGACGATGAGCTGACGCGCAAGGTGTTCGGCGATTATGTGTCGCGCTATGATTTTCAGCGGGCCGTGGAGGACGGTGCCACCGTGCCCCTTTATTACGATGCCCGCGGTGACAAACTGCGGCTGACCACGACGGAGCTGAACGAGAAGATTGCCTCGGCGCTGGAGGAGGCGGATCTGGACGATCCGGATGTGCTGGCACGTCTGGAGGGCGAACTGAGCCGCGAGTATCACATGATTACTGCGCCGAAGCGTCTGGAACAGGTGGCACGCGATTTTGCCGAGCACTATTCCACGCGCTGGGAGAGCGGCAAGGTGATGTTCGTCTGCATTGACAAGGCGACTTGCGTGCGGATGTATGACCTGATTACGGCGGCCTGGAAGCAGCGCACCGAGGCGCTGCGCAAGGAGCTGAAGCAGGTGGACGACGAGCAGGAGCGGCTGTTCCGGCTGCGGCAGATTCGGTGGATGGAAGAGACGACTGCCGCGGTCATCGTCAGCCGGGAGCTGAACGAGGATGAGAAGTTTGCGCGCTGGGGGCTGGATATTTCGAAGCACCGGCGCATCATGGAGCAGGGCATGGAGATTCCTGAAGCGTACCGCGACGATCCGCGTTATGCGGGCCGGGTGCGTATGTCCGCGGAAGAGGCGTTTAAGTTTGCGCCGCATCCGTTCCGCATTGCCATTGTCTGCGCGATGTGGCTGACGGGCTTCGATGCGCCGTCGGTGTCCGCGCTCTATCTCGACAAGCCGCTGAAGGCCCATACGCTGATGCAGGCGATCGCACGCGCCAACCGTGTCGCCGAGGGGAAGAACAATGGGCTGATTGTAGATTATATCGGCATTCTGAAGCATCTGCAGAAGGCGTTGGCCACCTATGCCGGCGGAGAGGACGGCTGCGGAGGCGGTTCCGGCGGCGGCGATGTGCCCGTGAAGTCCGAAGAGGAACTGATTGCAACGCTGGAAGAGGCGATTCGGGCCGTGCGCGACTGGCTGGCGGCCCACGGTGCGCCGCTGGACGACATTATCGGCAAGACCGGCTTTGCCAAGAATGCGGCGCTGCAGGCGGCAAAGGAAGCGGCCAATGCCAGCGGCGCGACACGTAAGCGTTTTGAAGTGATGTGCCGGGTGGTCTTCCGTATCTTCAAGGCCTGTCTGATGCTGAAGGGCGTGCATCGGTTCTCGGAAGACTATGCGGCTATCAATCTGATTTACAAGATGCTGCAGGAAGGCCGCCGGGATGCCGATATCTCGGAAGTGATGCAGGTGCTGCAGGGCATCGTGGATGAGGCTGTCGACACCCAGCCGGCGGCACTCGATTTGCGTGAATCCGATGAGCTGTACGATCTCAGCCGTATTGACTTTGAGGCGCTTCGGAAGCGTTTTGAAAAAACGCCTGCTAAGCGTACGGCCATTATCGGCATTCAGCAGGTGATTGAGGCGAAGCTGAAGCGTCTGCTGGAGAAAAATCCGCTGCGGACTGATTTTCAGAAGCATTACGAGCAGATGATTGAGGAATATAACCGCGACAAGGACAGCAAGACCATTGAGCAGGCGTTTGAGGAACTGGTCACGTTTGTCAAACAACTGACTACCGAAGAGGCGCGTGCCGCCCGTGAGGGGCTGACGGAGGAGACGCTCGCCATTTATGACCTACTGCTGTCTAAGAAGGATAACCTTTCCGCCAAGGACATCCGGCGTGTGAAGGAGGTTGCCGTGTCGCTGCTGGCGACGCTGAAGAGAGATGCGCTTACAATAGACAACTGGCGGGAGAAGGACAGCGGACAGAGCAATGTGAAAACGGTTATTCTCAACTGGCTCTATGACGAAACGACGGGGCTTCCCGCATCTTACGGTCTTGACGAAATCAATCTCTATGCCGAAGATGTCTATCGCCACATATTTACGCATTATCCGTCGCTTCCGTCGCCGTACTATGCCAGCGCCTGAGCGCCAGCTCAGCTCACGCAGTGGATTGTGCACAGTGGAGAGTGCTGAGGTGGGCGGCAGCCACGCCCTTCTTAGCGCGCCGAAGGCGCTTCTGGCACGCTGTGCGCGCCCCGCCTGGGTGAGGTCATGCGAGGGCGACTGCGCCGCTCGACGTGCGCCTTGGAGGACTTACGGCGCTGCGCCGATTGCCATCCTTATCGATGAGTACGACGCACCGATTGTCCATGCACTTGACCGACCGTATATGGCGGAGTATGTGCGTGCGAAGTTAGAAAGCATCTACAGCGTCATCAAAACGCATGCGGATAAGGTCCGCTTTCTGATGCTGACGGGCGTGTCGAAGTTTTCCCAGCTGTCGATTTTCTCTGGACTGAACAATCTGACCGATTTGTACGAGTATGATTTCTACGCGACCATGTTCGGCTATACAGAGCAGGAGCGCGAGGATAGCTTCTATCGGGCCGAACTGAAGCGCGGCGAACGGGCCTCGGCCGACGATGCCCTGGAGCAGATTATCC
>SAMEA104404103__coassemble_793_pt1 | contig 21614 bp, 16 predicted proteins | sample SAMEA104404103__metabat2_low_PE_034 | metagenome-assembled genome bin SAMEA104404103 (sample SAMEA104404103) | Balaenoptera acutorostrata | reverse complement strand
GGGACCACTGTACGCCTTCAAAAGACTCGTTTCTGCCCACTCCTTTCACTTTTTTTCGCCTTTCGTATCTATACTTCTACAGACTCCTAGATGTGGTGAATAACAGATGACGGAGATTGACGCAAGGGACACGTGCCGTTGTTGGATTGCTATCCGATGCCAGCGTACTGCCAACAGAGGGCCTTGAGAAAGAGATTGATTTCCCCAATCACCTTGTGGCGGTGCTACCCAAAATCGTTCATCGGTATGAGGTGCCTTGTCCTTGGTCGTTTGTTATTTGTTATTTATTTTTTTTAGTTTTAACCAAAATGATTCGTACAGGTATCGGTTTTGACACGCATCGTCTCGTAGAGGGACGCAGACTTATTCTCGGCGGGGTGGATATTCCGCACGAAACAGGATTGCTTGGACACTCTGACGCGGACGTGCTGGCGCATGCCGTGATGGATGCCCTGCTCGGAGCTGTCGCCCTCGGCGACATCGGCCAGCACTTCCCAGACACTGACAATCGGTGGAAAGGTGCCGACAGCCTGAAGCTGCTGGACCGTGTGACGGAGCTTCTCCGCGAAAATGGATGGAAGATTGTGAACGTGGATGCCACCATCCTGGCCGAACGTCCCAAGATGATGCCCCATCTGCCGAAGATGCGCGAAAATTTGGCCGCTCGCATGGGTGTTCCCGTCGGTGCCGTGTCCGTGAAGGCAACCACAGTGGAAGGTCTCGGTGCTATCGGACGCCGCGAAGGTATATCCGTCATGGCTGTCGCAACCGTCGAATCGTTCTGAGCAGATCTATCCGTTCGGAAGTAAAGCGTCGTCCTTTGTTGGGCGGCGCTTTTTTACTGTTTTGGGAATCTCCCCCGTCTAAGGGTGAAGTCCGCCTTAAAATTCAGACCAGAGAATCTGTTGAGTGGCATGAGCCGTCTTCGTACCAGTGGACCTCGTGGCACACATTGCACTGCAACAGGTGTGGATTTGATTTGCTTCAATAACTCCGTAGCCCTTTGTGGATGTCAACGGTCTCGTGCGATGTATCTGTAAGTAGGCTCCGCGGCAAAGTCTGCGCTCGCAAAGCGTAAGCCATCAATCGACTAGGAGCCTGTAGGAGGATAGATGCGAAAGGCGAAAAAAGTGAAAGAAATGGGTAGGGACGAGGATTTTGAAGGAGTGCAGTGGCCCCTGCATGACTAAAAAAGCCGAAGTTTATGCATGCTTAAGGCGCTTTTTGCAGCCCGTAGATATACCCCTACAGGCTCTTAGACATAGCTGACGTAAGTCCTCTAAGGACTAATGAGGGCGGCAGTGTAGGTATTGCACGCAGACGGAGCGTGAGGTGGTGTGAGGCGAATTTTCGTACGGGCCGTCTCAGGTACTTTTATAGATGCATATCGCGGTCCGATAGGCGCGTCACATGACCTCACTGGGTGTCATCTGGATGTTTTTTATCCAGGCTTCATTCGCTATATTGGCTGAAGCAGCGGGGGTGTATTCCAGAGTATGCACGGAGGCCCGTTTTTACGCGAACGGTGGTGTCTGGGGCGTTTGGAGAGCGATGTAGGTAGAGGATTTCGGTGAAAAATGCTGAAAAAAGTCTGTTTGTTTTCATTTTTCTTCGGGAGTGAGCTCTTTGCTTGACTGTCTTTCCTTATCCCGCTATACTAGATAGCGAAATGCCCGTAGGTAAATGAACGCTAAGTGTTATCGAAAGGACTCCAATATGACACTAGGTTTGGAAGGCCGGTTTCAGCGGCTGGCTGTACCGCTGAGCGTGGCGGCGATGCTGCTGTTCCCCGCAACGATGCCGGCAGAGGAAGCTGGCGCGAAGTCGCTGCTCGAACAGGAAATCGAGTATATCAATGCATTGTCCACACAGGGCTATGTCGATTTTGCCCCAGCTGCCATTGAGGCGGCCAAGGCCAAGTGGCCGTCGGCCAAAGGTGTGTTCGAGGCGGTAACTATCCGTGCCGAACTGATGGCTGGTAAGCAGGACGAAGTCATCAAGCGCATTCAGGCGCGTCCCGACCAGAATAGCCTCGAAACCTGGTTGCTCAAATTGGAACTGGCTAACAGCTATGTGATGTACTCGAAGTTTTCCGAGGCCGACAAACTCTATGCCGACTTCTTTAAACGCTTCCCCAAAGTCGCTGCCGACCTGCGCCGAACCTACATTGATGCTGCATTCTCCTATCTGCAGATGCTGGGCAAAATTGATCGACTTGATGCGGCCTTGCCCATTTATAAACTGGCCATGGAGAACAGCCCCACGGATCCGATTATGAAGGACTTCCGCTCGCAGTATCTGCAGGCCATGCTGGTGCAGGCGGCCAAGCTGGATGCGAAGGACGGCAAGCGGGCGCAGCTGATTAACGAAGCCGAGGCCCTCGCCAAGAAAATGGTTTGGGTGGCCGATAACTATTTCGGCGATGCCATTGTTGGTCTGGCCCGCGTGAAGATGATGCGCGGCGACCTGCGCGGCGCGCAGGAAATGATTCGCGAGTATCTCCCCGACCTGAAGTCCATTCACGATCAGCTGCGGGCCCAGGATCCTGATGGCTCCAAGGGCTTCCTGCGTGTGAGCCCGCTGCCGCAGTGCCGCTTCCTGATTGGTACCATGTTGTACGAACAGGTGAAGCAGGAGCTCGGCAAGGGGGACAAGGCCGATAATAATCGTGTCCGCAACCTCCTGCTGGGCGATCGTAATCCTCAGACTAAGAAGCGCAACGGGCAGGGGGCATTTAACCACCTGGTCAACGTTTACAACAACTATCCCGAATGTCAATCGGCCGCCGCTGCGGGTGATTTGGTGGAAGAAATTGCAAACCTGATTGAAGACCGCTACGGCAAACGTCCGCGCGCCAATGTCACTGCTGAGCAGCGAGAGAAGGTGCGTGCCCAGCAGTTCATCGGTGCGGATGTGAAGTTCAATTCCGGCGATTGGGCTGGTGCTGCTGAGGCCTATTCGAAGATGATTTCTCAGTACGGCTTCAATAATACTGCAGCCATGAGGTCCGCCAAGAATATGGTGGAGTGCTTTGTCCGCAGCGGCGCCAAGGGCGGAAAACTCGATCCGTATGCCAAGCTTCAGGCGCAGGCTGTGACGGCGGCTCTCGCTGAAGGTTTCTCTGGTGTGCCCAAACTGTACGAACTGGCCGGTGCCACGCTGAACCAGATTGGTGACTTCTATGGCGAAGTTGGACTGAAGGAGATGCAGGATGAAACCGCCAAGCTCTTCTTTAAATTTTATCCCAAGCACGCCGGTGCCGTGTCCATGCAGTTGAAGGTCGCTGCCGAAAAGGCCAAGAGTGGTCAGGCTGAGGAAGCTGAGAAACTCTATCTTACGGTGGCCGAGTCGGCCAAGGACAATGATGCCCAGCGTCAGGTCCGTGCCCGCGCACTCTCCGAGCTGGTCAGTCTCTATCAGCCTGACGGTGCCATGCCCAATCCCGCAAAGGAACTCCGTGCCGCGGATGATTTCGTAAAACACTTCGAAGGCATCAGACGTCCCGGTGCAACCGCAGCCGTCGCTTACTTCAATCTGGCCGACGCCTACCGCCATGTCGGTGAGGATATCCGTAAAAACGACAAGGAAGGCACCGAAAAGAAAAAGGTGCTGGCGGCTTACACGCAGGCGACCAAGATTTACTCCATGCTGGAGAAAGAACTGAGCGAGAAGAACAGTCGATTCGCGACCACTTCCGCCGAAGCCCGACAGAATGCGCCTCTCCTCGAGGCCTCTATCTATCAAGCCGGCGTTTGCATGCAGCGTCTGGCGATGACTGGAAACGAGAAGACCGATCTCGCGCTTAAGAAGAAAGCTGCTGAACTTTTCGGTGTCTATCTGAAGAAGTACCCCAAAGGTAAAATTGCCCCAGCTGCGATGCTGCAGATTGGCACCATCGAGGCGGCTTCCGGCGACATCGAGTCCTCCCAGAAGACACTGGATGATTTGGCCAAACGCTTCCCGCAGTCGAACGAAGCGAAGAATTCTATCCCGTTGCTTGCCGATTCTTTGTTCAAGATGGGCATGAAGGGTGAAGCGGTCAAGACCTATAAAAAGATGTTCGCCGCTGCTGGCACGTACACGCCTGGCCAGTATCTGGAAGCCGCCAAGCGACTGCTAGATGCGAAGGAAGGTGATTTGGCGATTGAAGCTGCCGACTGCGTACTGAAGGGCCGTGCGGCACCCGCTCAGGTTGCTCAGGCCATGTTGGTTCGTACCCGTGCATTGCTCCAGTCTGGCAAGCCTGCCGATGCCTACAAGCAGGTAACGGCGCTGCTCGAGAAGTTTGGCCGCTCCACGGTCGCGCTGGAGGGGAACCTTCTGCTCATCGATGTGGTCGGCGAACAGATGGCCGGAGAAAAGACGCTGGCTGGTCGCAATAAGCTCATCCGTGAAGCCAAGGATGCTGTTAAGTTTATCAATGCAGCTAACCGAGCCAAGGAGAACGACCCCGAAGAGAAGAAGATTCAGGGCGAGGCACTGTCCGCGCGTCTGAACCTTGCCATTGCCGATTTGGCCCGCAAGGCCTACGAGGCTGAGGCAGAGGCCAATGGCGATCAGGTCGAACGTGCGCTCGGTGATGCCATCAACGCTTACCGCACGGCATCTTCTACAGGCCTTTATGTCAAGGATATCCCGCCGGCTATCGGTATTCACGTTGAAGATGCCTATCTCGGCTCATTGCAGCTCATCGCCAAGGCCGCTGAAATGCAGAAGACCGATGCGGACAAGAAACTCATGTACAAAGACCTCATTGACATTGGCGGGGAGTACATGGAGAAGTTCCCCGAAGGTAAACACCGTACTGAAGTCACCACTATGCTTACGCAGGCCCGCATCGCTGTCGGTGCCTAATCCATCCGCTTAAGAACAAGGAGAAAACATCCATGAAACTGTTCGGAATGACCCTGAGCGCAGCACTCGCGCTGGTTATGATGTCTACGGCTTATGCCGCAGAGGGTACGATTTACAAGACCGCTGGCGGCCGGGTCACTGGTGAAATCCGCTGGAAAAATTCCGCAAGGGAGTATGCTGTCACCAATGCCAAGGGCATGACCGTGACACTGCCCGCTGACGATGTCGAACGCATTGATATGGTCCGCCCTGCCAAGCTGGATGCCGCCATTCGCGGAGTGAAGGCCGGTGGTTCCAAGATGAGCTCGGCCATCGCCGATCTCGAAAAGATTGCCAAGGAATACAGCCATCTGACATTTGACCGCGAAGCCTCTTCCTGGCTTGCTCAGGCTTATCTCAAGCAGGGCAATGCTAGCAAGGCCGTTAGTGTCTGCGAGACGGTTATCCGTGGCGATGCTGAAGCGGCCTACATGGGGCCCATGGCTGTCACCTACTGGGATGCGCTGATTAAGGATGGCAAGGCCTCTAAGCTTCGCCTGCACCTAGATAAGGCCATTGCCTCGGGAGACTCTGTGGCGGCGGCCAATGCCCTGGTTGCCCGCGGCAACGAAATCATGGCGCGCGGTGCCTCGCGTGCCAACTGCGAAGAAGCCCTCCGCGACGGCTATCTTCGTGTAATTCTGCTCTATGCCGACACCTCCACAGATGCCTCGACCGATGCATTTGCTCAGGCACTCTACATGGGGGCCAAGGCGTTTGACGGCATGGGGCAGGGCAATCGTGCTAACAAGCTGCGCGCCACCCTTAAGGCTGAATGCGCTGCTTCTTCCTGGGCCCGTCGGTGAGACGCGCCCGTCCGCTTGTGCTATAATCAAACGACGAATCTGAAAATCATAACAAGGATGAATCACCCATGAAAAAGATGCTCATGTCTCTGGCTGTCGCCACGTTGATGTTCGGCGCTGTCTTTACCGCTCCTGCCGTGATGGCGCAGGACCAATCCGCTGCTGGCGAGCTTGTTGCTGCCGATGGTTCCGCTGCCAAGAAGCCGGCACCCGAAAAGAAGGGTGTGTCCTTCCTCGGCGTTGTTTTCTCTGGCGACTACCTCGGCACCTTCCTGTGGCTCTGCCTCTTTGGTTGCGGTGCCGCAGCCATCTACTTCATTGTTGACGGTTACATCCTTGTCCGCCCCAAGAAAATCATGCCTCAGGAGCTGATTGACCAGGTGAAGGAAGCAATGGACCAGGGCGATGTGATGCGCGCTATCGAAATTTGCGACAGCGACCCGTCCTCTATGGCCAAAATCCTCAAGGCTGGCTTCTCTCATGTGGGCGAAGGCTTTGATGTTATCGACGAAGCTATTGGTGCCGCCGGCGATCTCGAAATTGAGCACATGATGCAGCGTCTGAACTGGATCTCCGTCTGCGCCAACCTCGGCCCGATGCTCGGCCTGCTTGGTACGGTTGAAGGCATGATTTTGACGTTCGCTGCCCTGGCTATCAATGGCGTTGGTGATATCGGTGCCCTGGCTCTGACCATTTCTCAGGCGTTGTACACGACCGCTGGCGGCCTCTGCATCGCTATTCCTGCTGTGACATTTTTCTACGTGCTGCGCAACAGTGCCAACCGCCTGGTGCTGCGCATGCAGGTCGTAACGTCCGACCTGATTAAGAATCTGCGTAACGCGGAAGTCGTTGAGGAATAAGGATTCTTCCGTTGAGACGGGCGCATCGGCGTCCGTCTCTTCCTCCCCTGGAAACAAAAACGGAGAGAACTTATGGCAAAGAAAGAAAGTAAACGCCGCAACGATGACTGCGCGCTGGATATGACGCCGATGATTGACGTCGTCTTCCAGCTGATTATCTTCTTCGTTGTGACGCTCAAAACCGCAGCAACGGTCAACCCTGATATCGTGCTGGAATATGGTCGCCAGGGTCCGAAGTTTGAACCCGACAAGCTGGCCACGCCGCCGATTACCATCGAAGTTAAGCGCTACTTCCGCCACACGAAGTTCTTCGGCGGTACCCTGAATCGTCCAGTCTACTCGCTAAGCGGGGCGGTCCTGTCTGTCACGGACCTCAAGCGACTGATGAAGCAGACGGTCGCCCGGCGTGGTACGAATGTTACCGTGCTAATCCGCGCCGACAAGGATGCCCACCACGAAGACGTGCGTCAGGCAATGAATGCCTGCACCGAAGCCGGTATCTGGAATGTCTCCTTCTTGGCCGTCAAGAAGCCCGCAGCCGAAAAGTAAGGAGCGTACATCATGGCAAAATCCAAACGCAATTCCGGCGAAGATGCCAAGCTGGACATGACGCCGATGATTGACGTCGTCTTCCAGCTGATTATTTTCTTCGTTGTGACGCTTCAGCAGGAAGATATCCTGTCCAAGCTGGATGCAATGGCACCGGCCCCTGATTCCAGTGCCAAGCCCCAGCAGGAACAGGTCACTTTGCTGACTATCGACATCTATAATCCCAAGAAGGCCGCCGGTGATGGCTTCCTGTTCAACAAGGCCGCTGTCCGCCTCTCTAAGCTGGATTCGGAGATCGGGCGTGCAGCTCGATTCAACAAGGAATCGTCCGTCATCATTCGGTGTACCAAGGATTCCCCCCATTCGCTGCTGATCAAGGCCCTCAATATCTGTGCCAAGCACGGAATGACCAAGATCGCTATCTTCAGCCTTTAACCGGAGGAGTTATCCATGAGTGATAATCTGATGCCCCCCGAAAAGGAACCCGAGGTGAAGGATGCCATCCTTCAGATGTTCGAGGACGAAGAACGCGGCTATTTTCGTCGCCTTTCCGACATGTGCAAAGGCTTGGGACAGCCCCGTGATTCGATCGAATTCAAGAAGGCCTGGATTGAGTTCCAGCGACTGGGCGCACCGATTGCTGCTGTCTTAATTATTGTCAGCGCTCTGCTGGTGATGTCGCTGATTAAGCCGAATATTAAGGAAGCGCCTCCCGCTATTCAGACCGAAATCATCGAGCCCGAACCTGCCGAAGAACTGACTGAAGAGCCCGAGCCCCCGCCAGAAGAGCCGCCAGAACTGGATGAAACGCCGCTAGATGTGGATGTAACCATCGACATCGATGCGCCACCGTCCCCCTCTGTCGAACAGTCTCCGCAGCCCTCCCCTATGGACTCTGTGGCAATTACACAGTCCCCTGTAGTAATGCGCGGCGTGATGGGATCTCGTAATCCTGGTACCCGCGGCGGTGCTATCGGCCGCTATGGCGGCGGTGACGTGGAGAAGTACCTATACGGCAATCTCCGCTATTTGGTGACGAAACAGCGTCCCGACGGCCTGTGGGGCAACGGCCAGGGTGGTAGCCTCAATTCCACCATCGGCGAAACTGCTATGGCGTTGCTGACGTTCCTTGCCCACGGCGAAACCCCCTCGAGTCCCGAATTTGGCAAATGCGTCGAGAAGGCCATTCGTGCCTTGCTGGCTCGCCAGGAGCCCAATGGACTCTTCCGCGGACGCGATGCGCACAACTACGCTCATCTGGTTGCTGTCTATGCGTTGTCGGAAGCCTACGCCATGACCCGTATCCCCGAAATCAAGGATGCGGTTGCCAAAGCTCTGCCGCATATCTATAATGGCCAGACACCTGCCGGTAGTTGGTTCTACAATTTCGAAACGGCCAAGGGTGCCAAGTCGTCCACCTCCGACCTGTCGATTACTGGCTGGGCCATCCAAGCGCTGAAAGCTGCCAAGATTGCCGGATTCCACGATCCGAAAATCATTGCGGCATTGAAAAAGTCCATCCGTGGTCTTGAAGCGGTGAAGTGCCCGAATGGTGCATTCGGCTATCGCAATACCTCCCACAACAGCCAGGGGCTGACAGCTGTTGCTCTACTGGCGTTGCAGATGCTGGATTCCGCCGATACACCGATGGCGCGCAAGGCCTTTGACCATACCGAGTACTGGGAGCCGACATTCATGACGAATCAGGCCTTCCCCACGCGTACTAAGCAAAAGTCTGTGATGCAGGGTGGGTCGCCGCAGTATTACTGCTACTACCTGGCTCAGGTTCGCTTCAACATGGGGCCGAACCATCCTGCGTGGAAGCGCTGGAATGCCACGATGTCCAAGCTCTACCGCGCAGCCTACATTATGATTCCTGCCGAAAAGTCCGGCTATAAGGATCATAACGGCCGTCCTCAGTATATTGGTTTCTGGGGGACCACCAAGGGGCGCTCCAAATACAAAGGTGACAATAAGGAGTTGACGGATGTTGAGCGTCTGAAATACGATCGCGCTACTCGCAACGGTATGCGTAATGGCATTCCGATTGACCAGCTCATCATCCGCGACGCCGAGTATGTCAACACCGCAGACCCTGCCAACAACCGGGTACTCTCTAATTGTGCCGTAGCTCTGCAGATGATGGTATACTTCCGCAATAGCCCCCTCGCCAAGGGTGCACTCACCAAGATTGAGGCTGAGGCTGAAGTCAAGGTTGATGAAGGCGCCAACGAGGTCGAAGTCGAAGGTATCGACGATCTGTAAGCCGCTGACTCATACAGTTTAAAAAAGAAGGCCCGCTCTCATGCGGGCCCTCTTTTTATACATCGTGCCGAGGTAGGCCGTAAGGCCCTACTTGCGACTTTTACTGTCGTAGGCGCACGGTGCCTTTGCTGCAATGACGCGATGACGGCCGCATGTCGCACGTTGAGCGGCGTAGCCGCCCCCGCATGACCTTATCATTCGGGCTTCGCCCGACGTTCATCTGGCCGCAGGCCGACGTTCATCCGGCCTTTGGCGCAGTAAAGGTTGTGGCGGGGGTGTTGCTTATCGCTTTGTTTTATTACTATTTGGGTGAGGCGTCTATTATCTGACGCTGTGCAGTCGTTTGTCTTAGACGGAGAAGGAGAAGCCGCTGTCGTCGGGGGGCGTATCGAGGGTTGGTGGGGCTTCGTCGGAGAAGCGGAGGTCGGCGGTGCGCTGGGTGCGTCCGTCTTCGAGGAGGCGTCGGTATTCGAGGGGGCCGTCGAGCCAGGCGCAATCGCCGCGACGGCGTTCGAGCAGGGCGTGGCGGCGGTCGGCGGAGAGGGGGGCGGTGGGGATTTCGAGTCGGCGCAGGCAACCGTCGCCCATGCAGGCGCGGCAGATGATGAGGCCTTTAGCTTTGTCCATGGGGCCGACCAGACGTAGATATTCGGGGTGGGAGAAGCCTTCTGCTTGAGGGCCGCCAGGGCGGCCGAGGGCGAAGGGCGTGTATTTGATGTCTGAGAGATTTCTGTGCAGGTGTCGGTTGAGCCGGTTCATGAGGCGGTCAGGTCGGAAGCGGCGGACATCGTGACAGATACCGTCTTGGGTCGGGACCATGGGGCAAGTGCCGGCATGTGGGCAGGGAGCGTAAAGCGGACAGTCGTGGAAGCGGTCGCGCAGGGCGAGGAGTCGCGGGGTACTGCGGTGGCTGGCGGGTTCTAGGAGGAGGACGAAGGAGGGGGAGTCGTCTGTCAGGGCATTAATTAGATGCCGCAGGGCTGTTTCGGCTTCGGAGGGATTGGGGAAGGCTTCGTTGAAGGCGAAGGAGGAGAGGATGATGTCGTAGGGTCCTTTGGGGACGGCGGTGCGGAGATCGCAGTGGATGGTGTCTGCCTGGGGTATGAAGTATTTTAGGGCGTTTAAGGCATTTTCGGACCAATCCGCGGCGGTACACTGGGGGGCATTGCCAGTGCGTTCGTTTATGACATCGGCGGCGGCTTTGAGGGCAGAGCCGATGCCGCTGCCGAGGTCAAGAATCCGCAGGGGGCGGTTTTTGGGAAAGTCGGGGAGGCGGTTTAGAATGCCGTTGAGGGCTTCGACGGTACGGGTGTATGTCTGTGGGGCAAAATAAAGGGCGTAAGCGGTGAGGGTATCTGCTTCGTTGAGGTAGGGGGTATAGGTATCGGGGCGTTCGTCGGTAAAGTGTCCGGAGAGGGCTGCTACGATTGGTTCGAGGCTGTCGGTGCGGTTACCAGGGCAGCGGCTGAGGCCCCAGGTTTCCAGGGCGAGGCGGTAGGCTCGTTCGTTGGGCGGTAGGCGGTCCGGAGGGGTGGTGGATGGCTTCATGGCAGGAGGGGCGTAGAGGGCGCTGGGTGTGAAATGTGGAGTTTACAAGGTGTCGAAGATGTCGCAGTTATCCGGGGTGGGGGCGTAAATGTCGAGGCCCGGGGTTATTGCATCGGAGGGGTAGCGGATATCGCCGTCGGGCTCTGGAGGCCGTGGGGGGATGTCGGGCTTCGGAATGGTCGGTGGGATGTCTGTGGTGAGGTTATTGGAAGTGGTGTTGGGCGGAGCGGGAACGGCGGTGTCGGGAATGGGCTCCAACGCATTCATGAAAGGCTCGGCAGCTTCCCAGGTTAGGGACTGGAGGCGTTTGCGCGAGAGGGTGAGGCGGAGGAGTTGTTTATCGTTTGGAGCGAGTAGTTTTCCTCGGCGTTCATATTCGCGAATCCAGTAGCGTCGCACAAGGTCGCGGGCGTAGGAAACGGGTGGCATATCGTCGCCTTCTGCGGCGATACGGTCGGGGCCTGCGACGAGGCGTGAGAGGTATTCGGTGAATTCTGGGTCGTCGGTAGGGGGGGAGAGGAATGTCTGTCGGCTGAGATAGGCCTGGGATGCAAGGTCGTAGAGTTTGGAGGCGTATGGGTTGTGGACGAAGGCTGGTGGGAGATGTTTTACTAGGCAGGTCATGACATCTGTATCGGAGATGTGATGAACGAGCAGTTCGCAGAGGGCTCCAGCCAGATTGCGCGAGGCTTCTAGGTCGGAGAGTGAGGGGGCGGGTGCGGGTTCGCCGAAGTCTTCGGGGTAGGCTTCCTGTATTGCGCGGTCCGCTTCTGGAGCAAAGCTGTCGTCGGGAACAGGGCTGTCTTCGGGGTCGATGGTGCTCTCGGGGAGAAACTCGGCATCTGCTGGGATGAAATCGCCGTTCATGGGGGCGCCACCGTCTTCATAAATAGGGTCGGAGTCTACAGGGGGGAGAGTGGGGCCGTTTGCGTGTCGTGGCGGGGGTAAGGGGATGGCATTTTGGGTGGGTTGACTGCCGTATGCGGGCCGTGCATGTATGCGTGGTGTGGGTGAGCTGACGGCTTTTTCTTCCTGACGAGCTTGGAATTCTGCGCGGCGGCGTTCGGCTTCGGCGGCATTGGCGCGGAGGGTGTCGTAGTCTTTTCGCAGTGTGTCGTCGGGTAGTCCGAGGGCATCGGCGGCATCTTGTATGAAGCGGGCGCTAAGGACGGGTTCGCTACATTCGGCGATGAGGGCGACGGCGGAGCGAGCCATTCGTACTACGGCATCCATGGCATCGGGATGCTCTTCCTGTTCGCGCAGGCGGCGGATGAGGTAAGGTGCGGGATCTTCGGCTCGGGAGAGACATTCGGTGAAGGCTTCGGTACCTTTGTTCAGGAGTAGGGAGTCGGGGTCTTCGCCATCTGGCAGCGAGACTAGGCGAACGGGGATACCGTTTTTCAGAAACAGGCCCATGGTTCGGATGGCGGCTTTGATGCCGGCTTTGTCGCCGTCGAAGACGAGGTCGACCGTGTCGGCGCAACGTTTGAGCAGTTGCACGTGGTCTTCGGTGAAGGCGGTGCCCTGCGAGGCCACGGCGGTGTCGAATCCGCAGGCGTGGCAACGGATGACATCGATTTGCCCTTCGCAGACGAGGGCCCGGCGTGGGGTGCTGCGGGTGATGTGCGGACGGGCTAGATGGAGGGCGTAGAGAGTGTGCGCCTTTTTGAAGATATCGGTTTCGGGACTGTTGACGTATTTTCCTGTATTCTTCCGCTCTTGTAGTAGGCGGCAGGAGAAGGCGATAACGCGCCCCTGTCCGTCGCAGATGGGGAAGGTGATGCGTCCGTGGAAGCGGTCGTAATAGGCATCGCCAGGGTGTCTGGGTGGTGCGAGCAGGCCGGCGGCTACGAGTTCGTCTGGGGCGAAGTTGTGCTTCTTTGCCCATGCCAGGAGGATGCCCTGACGGTCGGGGGCGTATCCGATGCCGAAGGTGTTGGCGATGTCGCCGTCGAGGGCGCGCGCTTTGAGGTAGTCGCGGGCTGGCTGCGCTTCGGGAATCTGTAGAAGGCACCGGCGGTAGAAGGCTGCGAGTTCGCTATTGATTTGATACAGGCGGTTGCGGAGTTTTGCTTGTGGGTCGTAGCGTTCTTCAATGACGACACCAGCCCGCTCGGCCAGTTTTTTGACGGCTTCGACAAAGGTGATGCCTTCGTACTTTGTTACGAAGGAAATTGCATCACCGGATTCACCGCAGCCGAAGCATTTGTAGTAGCCTTGGTCGTTGTTGATGTGGAACGAAGGGGTTTTTTCTTTATGGAAGGGGCAGCAGGCTTTGATGCTTGAGCCGACGCGGCGTGTCTCTACGCCGTACGCTTCGATGAGTTCGGCAAGATTGATACGCGATTTGATTTCTGCTAGCGTTTCTGGATTAATTCCTGCCATGGAGCTCCTTGTTGGCTTTTTCCTTTAGCGCTGGCAGATAAGTATTTTTAACGTTGTCGAAGCGCTCGGCCCAGAAGCGGGCGGCACAGGCAGAGACGGGGTTGGCTTCTGTTTCTTCGCGGATGCCTTTGAAGCGGTCTTTGGCTACGCCGATGAGGCCGCTGACTACGCTGACAATTAGGATGGCTTTGGCTGCGCCGACCAGTGCTCCTAGGATGGCGTTGATTGGCTGGGGAAAAATGGCACCGATGATTTTTCGGAGCAGGAGTGCGGTGGCGAAGAAGCAGACGATGGCTATGCCGGTGGCTGTCAGGGCTGTATAAAAGACGCGGGCGGATCGGTCGGCATCGGGCATCCAGGACTGAACTGCGGCATTTAGCTGCGGCTGGCCGAACCACAGTACGGCGGCTGCCAGAATTAGGCCCGCCAGCGGGGCAAGCTCTCCGTTTAGACCACGGAAAGCGCCTCGGATGACGAAGAAAAGGAGCATTCCGACAATGATGGCGGTTATTGTATCCATGGAGAAAATCCTTTAGGGGCGGGTTGCGGAATCCGCTACGGGGTTCAGTATTCGGGCAGGCTGCGGACCCAGCGTTTATAGGCATCGGTTGCGTTTGCATCTAGCGAGAGGTAGTATTCTCCCCAGACACGGGCATCGGGGCGGCGGTTTTGTGCGGCTAGGATGCGCATCATCAAGTCGGCGTACATGCGGTCGCGCGGACGGACTGTCAGTGCGGGGCGCAAATAGCGCAGGGCTTTGTCATATTGTTTGGCGGTGTAGGCCAATTGGGCGGCTTCGGAGCGGGCGGAGGTGTCGTTGGGGCGCAGGCTGAGAGTGGTATCGTATGCGCGCAGGGCGGTATCGGTATTGGCGTTGCGTGCGGCGGTACGGGCCAGTTCTAGGGCGGCTTCGGCATCGGCGGGGTTGGCTTTTGCAGCATCAGCTGCCAGTTCCTCGGCACGGGTCCAGCGCTTTTTTGCTTTAGCTTCGCGGGCAAGGCGCAGGGCCTTGGCACAGGCTTCGGGATTGCCAACGGCGCGGGGGATATTCCGCAATCGGGCGGTATAGCCTTCCAGTCGCTGGATGTAGGCGCGGGCATCGCGTGACTGGGTGGCGGCTTTGGGATTGTTGGAGAGAAGCCGCTCGGCCTGACGGAGGTAATCCAGGGCCGAACTGCGCATGTTCATTTGTTCACGGATGCAGAACTTACCGAGGTTGTATAGGGAGACGGCATCGGTTGGGCGTTCGTTTAGCGAGGCCAGTAGCAGGGCGAAGGCGCTGTCGTGGCGTCCGCTGTCGGCATAAATGCGTGCCAGACGGGAACGGGCCCGGATGCGGATGTCTGTGTATTTAGAATGGATTAGTGCGCGGTACTGTTTGGCTGCTGCGGCATCGTCTTTGGCATGTTCGGCGAGGATGCCGAGGATTTCGCGGGCGGTCTCTCCGGTTTCGCCCTCTGGGTCGGCTTCGATGGCTTTGGCAGCATTGATACGGGCAAACTCCAAATCCTGTACCTGCAATGCGCAGAGAGCCAAATTTAGACGGTTGACCGGGCTCTCGCCAGCGATGTGGATTAGCTGTTCGTAGGCTTCGATAGCGAGGGGATAGCGTTCTTCGCGATAGGCTTTTTCGGCCGATGCGGCCAAGGCTGCGGGGGTGTCGGGGGCGCATCCAGCCGTTAGCAGAGCCATCAGGGCAATTAGATAAATAAAGTGTTTCATTTTCATCCTCTTCGGAAAGGGGCGTGCGTTGGGGTGGGTTCAAGCCCTCCTAAGCTGCATTATGATACCACAAAATGTAAAACGCCGTAGCGGAGTGCATGGGGCGTGGAGAAACGTATAAAAAAGGCCCTTTGTGTCAATAAATGAATAAACCAGTTTATGCATTATTTGTTTTTTAGGAGCCTGTAGGGGTATATCTGCGGGCTGCAAAAAGCGCCTTAAACGTGCATGAACTTTGGCTTTTTCAGTCATGCAGGGGCCACTGCACGCCTTCAAAATCCTCATTTCTGCCCATTTCTTTCACTTTTTTCGCCTTTCGCATTTATACCCCTACAGACTCCTAGGGGTGTTGCAGCCGGGCGCTTAGGGAAAATCGGGCATCTTTTTCGAGGGCGGTTTTCGGCAATGCGATAAGTGCTGTGTTTCATTTATATGAAGAATCAAAAGGGGCAGTTTCTTCAATGCGCTTAGGGGCGGCAACTGCTTGCATGTATTGACTATTTTCCGTTTTTGGTTTTAGTGGTGTCTTGGGTTATTTTCGTTGGGCGTTTTTGGTTTCTATGGATTGAGCGTCAGCTGATGATGGCGCTGATGGGAAGTGTCTGGATACCTGGCGGGAGGAGGGCGTTAATCAGTGTCAGTTGGGTAAAGCGGGGGAGGTCTGCGGGGGTTAGTTCTTCGGTGGTCATCCATCCGGAATCCAGTAGTGATTGGCGCATGGTGCCGCAGAGCAGGGGGTGGGCGGGGGTAATCCAGCGGAGGCCATCAAAGAGGGCGATATTGGCGTAGGATGTATCGGTCAGGTATCCGTTTCGGACAATTAGGACATCGCTGCAGAGCCCGCGACGGGCATGTAGTGCCTGTAGTTGGGAGCGGTCTTCGGCTTTGAAGGTGTAATCGATGGTGTTGTTGGCAATGAGTTTCAGCGAGGTGACTGGTTTGGGGACGTAAGGGGTGACGGAGCTGTTTATGACACCTTTTGCGCCGTAGATAATCCGAACTTTTGCGACACCAGGTAATTTTGGAAGTGCTGCGGCGGCTTCGGCCAGTTGGGGAATCGGGGTGCCGGGCAGGCAGTAGCGGAGTGTTCGTTCTGCGCGGGCCTGGTGGTAAGACAATCGGCAGAGTGTTCCGTTCTCGGACCGGAGCGTTTCAATGAATCGGCACATAGGCTTTTTCCAGGATTTCGCGGTATTCGTCCTCGCAGCGGCTTTGGGCTGTGATGCCTCCGCCGGCTTTAAAGACATAACTGCCATCGGGGTGTTGCTCGACGAAGCGGATCATGACTGCGCTATCGAGTGTGCCGTCGGCGAAAATGCCCATGACACCAGTATAGAAGCCGCGGTCATGCGACTCTGCCTCACGGATAATCTCCAGTGTTTTGGGCTTTGGTGCGCCGGTGATGGAGCCAGCAGGAAGCTGTGCAAAAAGGATGTCGCCCAAGCGGTGGCGGGTATTCGCGGGTAGGGTGCCTGTGATTTCGGAACTTGTTTCAATCAGTCGTCCCCGATGGGTTTGTAGTGTTTCCGCATAACGGTATCGGAGGACCTGGACATTGTTGGCGACGCTGCTGAGGTCATTTCGGATTAGGTCGACTACAGTAGCATGTTCGGCGGCTTCTTTTGGGTCGGCCATGAGGGCGGCCTCTGCATTGGGCGTGTCCGCTGGGCGCGTTCCCTTCATGGGATAGCTGTGAATTTGGCCGTCGGTGTCGATGCGGATAAATGGTTCAGGTGAAAAACAGACGAAGTGGTCTTTCAGCCATAGTCGATAGGGGGCTTGGGCCCGCAAGCAGATATCGCGTAGCGTCAGATTGGTTGTGACGGGGATACTGCAGGTAAGATTGGTTAAGAATGTATTGCCTGCGTGAAGATGATGCTGCACGATGTCAAAACTGTGCTGGTAGTCACTCTTGGATAAAGGGCCTGGGCTCCAGCGGAAGGCCGCGGAAGACGGTTGTTGTTTCGGAAGATTGTCTGCGGCAGGAAAGCTGTAGAGCAGCATTTCCGGGCGGATTTTTGTGAGCGGTAGGACGAGGCAGTGGCTCAGGCTGTAATTGAGGATAAAGAGGAACGGCACATTGGCTGTACCGAGGCTGTTCATATATTCGCGTGCGGTATCGGGAGGAAGAAAGCTCATTGTCAGAGGTTTATGAACGCATCGATTATCTGCTGTCCGTTCGGAGTGAGGACGGATTCGGGGTGAAACTGAAGTCCGTAAACTGGCAGGGTTTTGTGGCGTAGGGCCATTATCTGTTCGTCATGGCTGATGGCGGTGACGCGCAGGCAGTCTGGCAGCGATTCGGAGCAGACGGTCCACGAATGGTAACGGCCTGCTGGGAAAATTTTGGGCAGGGGGGTTAGCAGAGGATCGTCCGCGATGCGTTGGATATCAGAGCGGATGCCGTGGAAAACATGCTGGAGGTTGTGCAGTGAGCCACCAAAGGCGGTGGCAATAGCCTGCTCGCCGAGGCAGATGCCTAACATCGGTTTGTGATCCGCATACGTCCGAATAATGTCTTCCAGGACTCCTGCTTCGCCAGGTAGTCCAGGGCCGGGCGAGAGGACGAGACGGTCGAAGCGCTCTGGCGCCTGTAGGTCCGTATTGGGTAGTATCGTCACCTCTGCCCCTGCTGTACGGAGCATTTGGCGCAGATTGAAGACGAAGGAGTCGCGATTGTCGATGAGGGCGATGCGCATCACGGTACAGTGAATCGTGGACAGTGAACGGTGAACAGCTAAGGGTGGGGTTTAGCCCCACGCCCGTACATCGGTGCGCCTTCGGCGCTTTTAGTGCGCCGGGCGCGCTCCGCCTTGCCCCTGTCGCCTGTCCTAAAGCCGACAGGGGCGTAGGGTCACTCTTCGGTAAAGAGGCCGGCGAGGTACTGCTTCATGATTTCCTTAGCCTTTTTGGGAGGGCTGGGGATATCGCAGCCTGCGGCACGGATGTGGCCGCCGCCGCCGAAGTGCTGAGCGACCGATGCCGCAGTGCAGGGGCCATCCTCGTTGCGGGTGCGGATGCTTAGGCGGGTAATGCCGGGTTTTTCTTTGGTTTCATAGAAGAAGAGCGCGAGCCCTGCGGACGGAATGGAGCGGGGAATGTCGATAACATCTTCGATTTCACTCTTCTGTACGCCAGCGCGACGAAAATCGCGAGCTGTGAGGCATATCAGGGCTACTTTGCCACGGAACCAGGTTTCGAGCGAGTCGTAGGCCTTGCGTTTCAGCATGACGGCACCCTCGCTAGCATAGAGATAGAGACGGTCATTGACGGCCGAGCTGTCTACGCCGCATGCCAGCAGGTCGGAGGCGGCTTTTAGTGTTGATGACTGGGTGCAGGAGTAGGCGAAGCGGCCTGTATCGGTGACTAGGGCTACCCACAGCGATTCAGCCGTGGGCAAATCGACGGTCCATTTATTGCGTTTCGCAAAGCGGTACACCAGTTCGCCGGTGCTGCTTGCCGCAGGAACAACCCAGCGGGCATCGCCGAACTTTCCACCTGTTACGTGATGGTCGATTACGGCGCAGGGTAGTTTGGATACGGCATCGCGGAGGGGGCCTTCGGGGACACGTTCCGGCGCGCCGCAGTCAAGCAATAGTGCCGCATCATAATCAGACCGACGTACATTGGTTGGGGCGATGGATGCTGGGACGTGTTCCATCAGAAACTTGGGCGGGCCCATTCCGATAGGGGACAGTGCGACGGTGGGCTCCCAACCGTTGGCCTTCATCAGGCGAGCCATGGCCACGCAGCTTCCGATGGCATCGCCGTCGGGACGGATGTGGGCCGTAATGAGAATGCGGCGGAAGCGCCGGAGCATGCTGAGCACGCTCTTGGCACTTCCGCGCACGTTATGGGATAACTGTGTCACAGGAATTGATTGGTTAGGCATTGGGCTCGAACACCGTGGGGATGTCGGCCAGCCACGCCTTGATTCGGTCATCAAGCGGTTCGATGGCGGTAATGGTGGCCGCCATGGCCTTTTTCTCGCCAGGAAGTTCGACATGGTCGTTCACCTTGTGGCCAATCAGGCTGACAGCCAAGCGGGAACGGCAGGAGATGATATTGAGTTCTTCGTCGCGATCGAGCTCGCCGAGAATCGTGTACGTCAGCTCGCCGTCGGCGGTGCTGACGGTCACGGTGGTGCCCGGATTGACAGCATCGGTCGAAACGTTCGCGAAATCGGTGGCCTTGAGATCGCGCAACGTACGGTCCATCTCGTCCTGCTTGGAGTGGAGGACGTTCTGGTGGTCCTTGGCATACTGATATTCTGCGTTTTCGCGAAGGTCGCCGTAACTGCGGGCCGTGGAGATATCCTTGATGTTGGCCGGCATATCGACATTGACGAGATGGTCGTACGCCAGCTGGAAGGCTGTGAGAGAGCGGAGGGAGGTGAGATGCGCGTGCGCTTTCTGCTCCTTGACCTGGCGACGAAGCTTGCTCAGTTTGGGGTCGAAACGGATCATACGAACCAGGATGTTGCGCTGGGAAGCGGTGTCCCAGCTGGTGGAGGCCTGGATGCGTTCAAAGAGAACCTGACGCTCGAAGTCGGTCAGGCGTTTGGAGGCTTCTTCCAGCCAGCGGGCACTATCGAAGAAGGCCTGCAGAGCGTTGCGCATCTTCAGGTCTTCGCCGGAGAGACGCTGTTCCACCACGTGTACCGCCTGGGTGACGAGGTTGTTGAACGAGGGCAGCGACCAGGCTTCGACGGTTTCCTTTGCGACCGTCGATTCGTCGGCAGCCGCCCTGCGGGAGGTCTTGCGGACATTGGCATCGCTTTCGCTCTTGTAGTTGCGCAGCGCCCAAACGACTACGGTCGGGACGGGCTCCTTGAGCGAGAGGATTTCGCGGACAGCGATACCCGTGTCAGCATCATCGGCCAGCGCATTCAGCGTTGCTCCGAGTGCTACGCTGTTCAGGCGGGAAATGTGGCTCAGTAGGATGGGCTTGGCCTCAGGACGGATGGTGCGAATAAAGGCCACCATTGCGGAGACATCACGAGCAGACAGACCGCGCATGGCGAGCAGCAGGTTGTCCTGGTCTTCGCTGTCAACGAGTATGGCCGCCTGCTTGGCCTGCTCTTCGGGGGTCGAAAGGTGCAGCTTGCGCATCAGAACGGCAATCTGGGCAAAGCGGGGATAATCCGTACCGAGGGCCCCTTTGAGCGCAAACCTCAGGCGGCGTGCAAAGGTGTCGCGGTGGCTATCGGGCAAACCGACGGGGCCTTCGTCGCCGAACGTGATTTTTTTCACGTCGAGGAATTCAATCACGGCATCGTAAATGGCCTTGATGTCTCGGATGCGGGCAAAACGCTTCAGCCATTCGCTGCCATAATCCTCTTCCTTTTCGAGGAGGCGGATGGGTTCGTTGCGTTTGGTGGGGATGTCGATGGGGTTTTTCTTGTCGCTCTTGAGAGCGCGGCGGGCAGATTCCCAGAAGGATTTCCACTTTGCGGTGGGGACTAGGCCAGGGACGGCGAGTACATCGGCGAGTCGCTGTACGGGGAGGGGACCGTAGCTGCGGAGGGCAAGACGGACGAGTTCTGCCGGATGCTTTTCCGCCATTGCAGCGATTTCTTCGCGGTTGCGGAGGAAACGGGTCATCAGATGGTCGTCGGCAGCAATGGAGAGATTCTGTCCGGCAACGGCGAGACTCATGGCGTGGCCCTTCTTGCCTTCAAAGTCGATGATAACTTTGCCGTAGAAGGAGTCGATGCTCTGCACGCAACCGAAGCCCCAGGACTGGCTGTTCACATAGACGCCAGGCTGGAGGGCAACGAGTACGCCCAGTCGGCGGGAAAGTGCGGCGGCGGTGGCGGAGTTGAGGCCGACGGAGTCAACGAAGAGTTTCTCTTCGGTGGTGGACGCTGCGCGGCGGACAACTTCGCGCATCATCGGCAAATCGATATTCTTAAGGGACTCGGAATGGGCATCGAAGAAGGTGACACAGGCAACCGCTGCGGCAAAATCGGAACGTTTGACAATTTCTTCGGTCAGGGTGGCGAAGGCCTGCGATGCTTGCTTGGCATTTTCGGCGAGCGCTTCAGTGATAAGAGGGAAAATTTCCGTAAGATTAAGGGTTTCGGCGTTCAGGAGGGACTGAATTTTTTCTCCGAATTCATTTTTATCCATAACTGGTTCCTTTATCTGAAAAACCGCCAGTCCTTTGAGAATCGGACGGTCTGTCGGAAGATGTGAGGTGTGCAATTCGTCGTACTATACCAAAGTCATTTTCTGTTCGCAATCCCTTTGGATTAATATAATGTATAATATATTGATAAAGCGATTGTTGTATGAATTTATTTTTTCTTTATTTGACTCCTTGAGGTGTAAAAGCTGTATGGGGTGCGTACAATAGTCGGCAGGCTGCGAAATCAGTCGGGCATCCTTGATTGTTGGGATGAAGACGCATGCGGCAGGTTATGTGGCGGTGGGGAAGAGGTTCGGAGTTCGCGGAAGTTTTTCGTCAGTGACGTGTAAGCTATCGGTACTTTCTGTCGGGACGAACTATTTACAGATGCCGGCACCCGTGCGAGTCAAGTCCAAATTTGTGTGTAATGCCCTTTTTCAGTAGTTGTGGCAGTTTT